>Ga0302227_10001966_pt1 | contig 14709 bp, 18 predicted proteins | sample II_Palsa_N1_1_FD_193525 | JGI IMG/M metagenome (GOLD analysis project Ga0302227, IMG submission 193525) | Peat permafrost microbial communities from Stordalen Mire near Abisko, Sweden - II_Palsa_N1_1 | ecosystem: Environmental > Terrestrial > Soil > Palsa > Peat permafrost | place: Sweden...
CTACAAGGTTTATCACACGTATTCTTGCTGTTGCATTTGACCTCACACCACCATTCACTCTAGGGGAGACATGTGGCATTTGTTCCGGCTCTTAATTAGAATACCCACGGTAATTAAATTAATTCAGGGCGAGTCTGCCGGTACAAGTCGCTCTTCGGGATCCGCAAAGCTCACGGAGATGGAACCGGTTGAACTAAAAATTGGCAGTCGGCTCCTCAAGGAGGATTTGCCATCGTCGCCATCGTCGTCATCGTCCTCCTCCTCCTCCTCCCAACCCTCGACAGCAACAGCTGTGCGGCCGCAACCGGCACGACATCATCCGGCGTCGCCCTGGGCGCGCGGCCGGACGGCATCTCTGCCCAAGGTGGTCTAAACTCGTACGTTAGTTCCGGTCCCATGACATTTCCACTCACGCCCACGTGGCCTCCCACGCGTGATGACCACAGGGTTTAGCAGCCTGCTGCCTGAGGGAGCCCTGGCGCAAGACCCTGCCCTGCTGTGGTCGGCGTACGTGAGCGCGGATCCGCTATTGAGCGGCATCTACATTACGCTGGCGCTTTCGGCGGCCGTGTGGATTTTGAGTGTTGCCACGGGCAATTACAGCTGGGTCGACAAGCTCTGGTCGCTCACGCCCGTGGCTTTTGCGTGGCATTTTGCTCTGCACGACTACTGGACGACGCATGTGCTACCCGGCAGCCGCCTGCTGACGATGGCTGTGCTGTGCACTTTTTGGGGCGTCCGGCTCACGTTCAACTTTGCGCGAAAGGGCGGATACGCTTGGCACGGCGAGGACTACCGCTGGCCGTACCTTCGTGCACGGATGCACTGGACCTTGTTTCAGGTGTTCAACGTTGTTTTCATCTCCCTTTACCAGAATGTGCTCATTTTCCTCTTCACCTTGCCCGCGTACGCTGCCTGGGTGGCCGAGGCTCAGGGCAACGGAGCCCTGCGTTCGATTGACTTCTTGGCTGCGTTCCTCTTCTTCTCGTTTCTGATCCTCGAGACTGTCGCCGACGAGCACCAGGTACCCTTTTTCTTGCTTCCGTCTTCCAAAAAAAATATTTTTATTTGGCGGTGCAGTTTGCGTTCCAGTCCGAAAAATATCGTCTCATCGGCGAGAAGAAGACTCTCACGGGCGATTTCAAGCGGGGCTTCCTCACGTCGGGCATTTTCAAGTATTCACGCCACGTAAGCTGACGCTCCTGCTCTTGCCATCCACTTACAGCACTACAGCCTAATTTCTTTGCGGAGCAAGCAATCTGGTCGTCATACTACGTGTTTTCGATTGGCGCCTCCAACCAGCCCCTCAACTGGACCATCACCGGTGCCGTCCTTTTGATCCTGCTTTTCCAGGGCTCGGTATCCTTGTCATGGCAGTTCTCCAAACAATTAAAGCTATTTTGGAAAACAAGACCTGGTTCACCGAGCACATCACAAGCGAAAAGTACGCGGCCTACCAAGAGTACAAGAAGACGACGTCTCGCCTTATCCCATGGTTCCCCGGGAAGCCTCTTAAGCAGGAGTAGAAGTTTTTGTTTTCTGTTTTTTTTTTTTTTGGAAACTGAAAAGAGTACTGAACGTTCAAAAAAAATCTGTAGAAGAGTTTAAAATCGACGAGGGACGCGGACAGTGTTGGTGATGACACTAAAAGGAGTAGGAAAATTTTTTAGCGAAAAAGTTTCTCCTCCAAAAGGTGTCATACTTGTCAGAGGTTCGGACAAACTCGAGAACGAGCTCGTCGGCTGTCGTTGTCACGCGCTCATAGCCGTACGTTTGCTCGGCGTAGGCCCGCCACGGGACATCATAATAGCCAGCAGTGTCGACCCATGCGCCCGCGCTTCCGACGGTGATGTGGTACACTCCCGGTCCGTCGAGGCCGACGCAGACCTCGTTCGAGACGGCACAGGTAACCTCCATCGAATGGTAGTGACCGGCAAGGAAAACATCGACATGGTTCTCGGTAAGGAGCGATTCGAACGAGGAACGCATGTTCTTGCACACGCGATAGTCGCTCTCGTACATCTCGCTGTTGTACATGGGGCGATGTCCCGTGACGATGAGGAAGGGGGTGACCGATCGATTGACGGCCTTGAGGTCCTGCTCCATCCACGCGTATTGCGGCGAGCCCTCGGTAAAATCGTGCTCGGTGGACATCTGCAAGATGTGCATGTTGCCATAGTCAAAGCTGTACCAGAAGAGGCTGTTGCCGTTTTCGGGCATGTGGTAGCGGTAGTACGTTGGCACGGCGCACTCACCGCCGCCGTCGTTTCCATAGTTTCCCCAGACAGGGTGCCATCCGATGCCTTCTGCACCAGAGGGGTCCTTGCCGTTGTTTGGCGTAGTATAGCAATACTGCGTTCAAGATAATTCAAGCTATTTCTAAAATGGAAAAAAAAAAAAAAGACTCTATTACCTCGTGGTTGCCGATCGACACCATGTAGGGGGAAAAGGAGGCGATGGGGTCGATTAGGTTGCAAAAGGTCTCCCAAAGCGATCCGCGGCCCACTGCATAGGAGATATCACCAAAATGCAGGATAAAGTCGGTGTCGACCTCGATAACCTCGGCCATGAGGCGCTGAGCTACGCCCTGCGAGCCTGGCAGGTCATCGCCCATGTCGCCGTACGCGATAAAGCGGTTGACCGGGTTACCAAGCAACGGAGCCGTCTTAAAGTAGCGCTCGGTGCTGAAGCCGTACTCGTGCGTGCCAAAACGGTAGTAGTACTTGGTGGCGGGGAGGAGCTGGGCCAGGAGGACGTCGTGCGTATAGCCGGGGTCGATAAAGGTGCTTGCGCTCTCGGTGTTGGCGGGGCTGCCGCACATCATGTCGGCAGTGTAGGTCACGGACGAACCGTACGCCTCGTACGAGTACACGCCAGGCTGGAGGCCGTACTGAACGACCGGCCGCGCACTTGCATCCGACGTGACAAACATGACACGCATCTCGTCGCCCTTGCCGGTGAGCGCGACGTGGCCTTGCACGGGCTCGTTCACGTTGGCATGCTCAAACGTGTTGGATACGGCGATGAGGTTGTACGCGTCACTCCCACGGTACTGAAAGTAGCGAAACTGGAGAGGGCGGCGCAAGTTGACAATGGTGAAGTTGAGCGAGCCAGCACCCGAGGACCAGGTCTCGCTCGAGGTCACGTAGACAAAGTCGGCGTACGACGTGTGCTCGTCCTCGGGGCTCAGGTACAGGCCAACCCAGTCGTTGGACACTGCGTCCGTCACCCCGGACCAGGTCACGGTAACTGGGTCGCCGTTCTTGGCGATGGTTGCAGGCGACGCGACGAGCACGCTGGCAGTCGAACGCGCGTCAAAGAATGGGCGCTCGGGCAGGCGATCCAGATGGCCGCTACGGAGCAGCGTCCGGATGTGCGGCGAGTGCTTGGTGTGCGCCGAGACGCCACCGGCAACAGCCGCAAGGACGACCAATCCGAAGACTGACTGCAGGCGGCTAAACCCTGTATCCATCACACGTGGGAGGCCACGTGGGCGTGATGTGAAATGTTATGGGACAAAGACGGGGTTAATTTAGTTCAAGCTGGTCACGTGATGGCCGTTTGTTTTGCGTCCCATCTCCGTGAGCTTTGCGGATCCCGAAGAGCGACCTATACCGGCAGACTCGCCGACACAGACACAAGCGAGGCTCGAAATAAAAATTTTCTCGATTCTCCTTCGCACGTAGCGCAGCCATTTTAGAAAGTGACGCTACCGTATCCAAGTCCATGGTGCGAGTGACGCTGTTGTTCAAAGGAGGAGCCGAGTTGCTGTTTGATGGCGTCAAGGAGAGGCGGGTGGACGTGCCATCGTCCGTTGTATGCTTTTTTCTGTTTTGTTTGTTTCTTTCGTGAGTCTAACTCTATGCAAAGTCACACATGAGGCAGCTACTTCCGTGGATGCGCGACAACCTGTGTACGGAGCGGCCAGAGCTGTTTGCATCGGGTGACAGCGTGCGGCCAGGCATCCTCGTGCTTATCAACGATGCCGACTGGGAGCTGGAGGGACAGCTGGACTACGAGCTCCAAGCGAACGATGAGATTCTCTTTATATCAACGGTACGTTGTACAGGCAGCCAGAGCCTCTTACTAAACATAGGCCGCGAACACAGCTCCACGGCGGATGATGATGAGCTGCGATACTCTGGGCATGTGCAGTCCAGCCATGTCATTAGCAATGTCGATGTTTCAATGGTCTCCCGGGATTTGTGTTGTAGTTCCTGTAAAGATTGCTCATGAATACAGCCAGCTCGAAAGATCTTTTCGCCAGCCGCGCCGCCAGAGTGGGCAAGTTGAAGCTGGGTGCAAAAAAAAAAAATCTTTTTTTTTAAATAAAAAATAATAATTTCGGACGCCCTTGTCCACTGTCACAAACTGAGTGCGTCTGGCTTGACACAAACGCACACACTTCATGCTCGTCTGCGTGTGGCACACCCTCTCACATGCGCATACTCTTGTTTCGCTCTGAACCAAGGAAAACAGGTGGTGTCTGACACGTTGTTTGAACTTTGTTTTTCAGGTCCTGTTCTGATGTTCAACAGACCTCCACCACACGCTGCAATGCAGCGCATGAAGGAGCTGCAGTTGAAGCAAGAGGAGCAGATACGCATGGCAAGAGAGCATGCCCAGCAGCGCGAGCTTCTCCAACAGCAACAGCTGGAACAGCAAAGACTGGACGAACAACAACAAAGGCTTCAGTACCATAACAACACACCAGAAGCACACTTTGACGACAGCGTACCTGCGGCGGGCTATGGCGACGTGTTGTTGTCGGTATGTACCACCTCGTTTGGTTTCTTTTGCACTTTTCCGCTGAACGGCAAGCATGCAGCCACTACCTTTTGACGCTGGGGGATTCAACGAGGAGGACGAGCAGCAGCACTTCGATGCTCCGCTGTACTATCCGTCGTCATCGTCACAGGCCGGCCGTCAACGGTGGACTTCAGACTCGATTCCCGAGCAAGACGAGGGCGACGTCTCTGGGTTCGTTGGCTTCGATCCTCATTATAGCAGAAGCAACTTTTTCAACGACACTTCCGCCGACTTTGCCACTCGTCCACCTCAGCTGGACCCAGAGTACTTGCGTCGGCATGGGCAGCAGCAGCTTCAAATCCAACATTTTCGTCAGCAGCAGCAGCAGCAGCAGCAGCAGCAACAACAGCGGGAACAACAACAGCGAATACTGCACGAACAACAGCAGCAAGCGCAACAGTTGCTACAGCAACAACAACAGCAACAGCAGCAGCAGGCCATCCTACGCCAGCAAGAGCTGCAACAACAGCAGCAAGCCCGCTTGCAGCAACAGCAACAGCAACAGCAAGCCCGCTTTCAGGTCCAGCAGCGACAACTACAACAACAGCAGACGATGTACCAGCAGCCCGATCGATGGCACGAACTCAACCAGCAGCCTCTGGCACGGAACGACCTAGTCAATCCTGTTTCGTAGTTTTCTCCTTCAAATGGGTATTCCCCAGCATTATTTTTTTTTTTTTAAAAAAACAATTATATTGTTAAACGAAACCATAGGGCGTCTCTTGACGATGACTACCCCGACGGCGATCCCTCGCAGTCATTCCTCGACAATTTCTCTGTGCACAGTACAAATTTTAAGCCGATCCCCGTCGAGCGACAGGGTGTCCAAAGGTCGCTAGCTCCGTCACTATCGACAAACTCTTTCAGATTGTATCGGCAAATCGAGGAGGACCAAGAGTCAGATTTCTCTACAGACGACGCAACAACGGTAGTGCCCCTCCTTTTTTTTTTTTTCCCTCGTGCACCTTCAATGCTAAAAAATGAGGACTTTGCTAGCCTCAAACCTTCTCGCAGTCACAGATCTCTCTCGCTGCAAGCCTGTCCCAGAACTCGTCCACTGGTAGCCTCCCTGCCGTAAACTATGCAGAGTGCGTTTCTTTTTACTTTTTTTCAGTAAACAAAAAATAATCAATGTCCTGCAGTGGAACGCAAGACACTTCTCAGACGACGCTCGCCAACCTGCTTATGGACTCTAGCCTTGCGCAGACGTTGCCTGGTGGGACAGACCCTGCTTTACCCAACAGTTTGCTGACAAAGAATGGCGTTGGCACAGTGAGACCCCGTCGTGTGAGTGACCCCGTCCGATACGACGTTCCCGTTGAGGTGGTAAACATCGATAGATTTTAAGCATGCCGCGTGCTAAAGTTTCGTTCAGCTCCTGGGTCTCGGCGGGAACAGCCCAATTCGACAGCTCGGCGGCAGTGCTGCCCTCGGTTCGTCGTCCACGGGGCGTGTGGTGACGGCAGGAAAGTCTAGCAGTCGTCCTGAAAGCGCCTCTGGTCTGCTTCATCGATCCAACAGTCGATCGGGGAGCAACAATGGAGGGACGGCTAGTCGTCCTGAAAGCGCCTCTGGTCTGCTTCATCGATCCAGCAGTCGATCGGGGAATAACAACGGAGGGACGGCCTCCCCTGTACCCACACGTCGGCACGTCCTTGCGGCCTCGCCTGGCAACTTGACCACGAAGCGAAACGGACGCCGGTCAAGTGTCCCCAACCTGCAAGGCTCCAAGTCTCAAGGTATTACTGTTTCTTGTCGTTTGTTTTTCGCCTCCTGAATCACCAAACAAAACGCGAAGATTTTTACCCGACACAGCCATCGGTACAACAGCATATGATGCCGCCAGCTCATTCGGCCGACCATCTACCTTCCCATACGACAACTTATTATCAGCCTGTACCATCGTATCCATCGCACCCTGTGAATACCATCCATCATCACCAAAAACAGCAGTCACTGCAACATCAACATCAGCCGCAACACCACTGGCAACAACAACAACAACAGCATGTACTGACATCGTATTCGGCCCCGTCGTCCGCCCAGCTCTCTCCCAACCCCTACAACAACATGCCGACCCCACCTGGTGTTCTCCCATCGTTGACTCTGAATTCGTCGGCGCAGCCTCATACAAGCTCTCCTTCAAACAATTTTGGAATGCAACAGCAGCAGCAGCAGCAAAGGGATGCCGTGATCAACCCCGAGCAGTTCAACACCACGATCTTGCTTCTGCAGCAGCAGCACCTCCAGCTTTGATGTCGGTCTTTGTAAACGGCTTGTTGAAACGTTGAGACGCAACTGAAAAAAAAAAAAAAATCGAGTTTGGCCTGTCACGGATGGAAGCGACGATTGAAGTCGTTGCCGCGGCTGTGGCCGTTTTGCTGGCGCTGATAGCTGTTGGTACGTTGTCCGGATTGCTTGTGCTGACAGGCTGTCCCCTTGTGTGTGTGAATGTCAGCCTATTATGTTTTGGTGCTGAGGAAGAACAAGGTCCGCCGGGGTACGTTCGCACTCATGGGCGTGTCCAACGCTGGCAAGACAACGCTCTTTTACAAGGTAGGGCAACTTGACGCGAGGCATTGCTAACCGTGCGCTGTGCACAGCTGCACTATGGACGGTTCGTGCCTTGCCAGACGTCCATGAAGGAAAACCAGGCGACGTTTGCGCTGGCCTCAGAGGTACCGTGCATACACGCACGCAACCCATGGAACTGATCCACAGGGACGACAGGTGAACGACAAGCGCGCGCTGTCCAAACCAGTGCTCGTGATCGACATCCCCGGCCACGAGAAGCTGCGCTTCCTCTTCCTGTCATGGGAGCAGCAGCTTGGTGGCATCGTCTTTGTCGTGGACGCGGCCGCGTTTTCTCGCAACTTTAGGCAAGTTGCTGAGTACCTGTATGACGTCCTCAGCAACGAGCACGTCGTCCAGGGACGCGTGCCAGTCCTAGTGGCGTGCAACAAGTCGGATCTGCCAGACGCACAACCGGCGCATCGCGTCCAGTCCACGCTCGAGGCCGAATTGTACGTTGACCTTGGTTTTTTTTTTTTTTTTTTTTGTTGATTGCACTTGACAATCGCATCCTCCGACAGCAACCAGCTGCGCACAACACGATCGGCTGCTCCCGCCCGTCAATCGGATGACCAGGCGGACCAGAGCAGCGCCAACTCCTTCTTGGGCTACGAGACCAAGAAATTCGCGTTTGGCGACATCGAGAACGAGGTGACCTTTGTCGAGAGCTCAGTCGACGCTGTCCACTCGGTGGAGGAGTGGATTCGTTCTGTGTATCCGCTGTAGAGTACAGCGCTAATTTTCCGAGACGATTGACATGGAATACATCTATGTATTGTGCAACCGAGCAATCTCACTGCCTGCTGTAATTGTCGTCCGAGCAAGGACCTTGCCCCGAAGAGACAGAGATGTGGTGCTGGAAACCTCGACCTGGAAAGTTTGTTTTAATTTAAAGACGCAAAATTAAAACATACCAACACAACGTCGCCCTTTTGTGGAAGCGCAAGCGGCGCCGGCTGCACGGATGACGCAGCTAGTTGGGCGCTATCGAGGACAAAGGGCACAGCAACAGCCTCAAAGTTGACCTTACGGTTGCAGTCTGCGCGACCAGTGAGATCCATGTCGGCGTTACGAGCTGCCCTGCCCTCAATCAGCACGACCTGATATTTGCCGACGAGGGATCTATTCTTCAGGGACGCCTTTTCATGGAAGGTCTTGATGAGCTCCTGCAAACGGCGGTCCTTGACGTCCTGGGGGACATCATCGATGTAGTTGCGATGGGCATGGGTCTTCTCGCGCAAGCTGTACGCAAACATAAAGGCCGTGTCGAATCCGACCTGTTCCACCAGGCTCAGCGTATCTTGGTGCTCTTCCTCGGTCTCGCCGCAAAAGCCAACTATTAGGTCGGTCGACAGAGCGACGTCCGGAATATCTAATAAAATTGTTTGGGGGGTAAATCAATCACATGGTCTTGCTCTCCCATTACAAGAGCGGATGTGAGCCACGAGGTCGAGATAGGCCTTGCGGGTATAGCCCCGTCGCATGCGAGCAAGCGTGTTCGTCGAGCCAGACTGTGCTGGCAAATGGATCGACTTGGCAATGTTTGGGCGCTCCTGGATCAGTGCCAAAAGTTCGTCGGGAAAGTCCTTTGGGTGCGGCGACGTGAATCGAATGCGCAAATCGGGACTAACGCTGGCTACTCTGTGTTTTCACGGCTTGTTTATTCAGAAAAAATTTTTATTTTTATTAATATTATCGTCCTACTTGTCCAGCAGATCGGCGAACCGCAAACCGCCCTCGCGTGGTTTGTAGATGGACCGGAAACCTCGAGAGGTCATCATCGACATTGGCGTGGTCGTGAGCGACGGCGCGTCAAGGCCCAACGACATGTCTCTATAGCTGTTGACGTTCTGGCCCAGAACGGTCACTTCCTTTACTCCGGATTCGTACAGTTTTCGGACCTCGTCGACAACCGAACTCATTGGTCTTTCTTGACGGTCAGACCAGTCACTTCAACAGGAAAAACATACCGGGACCGCTCGCGTCCGCGCGTAAAAGGCACAACGCAAAAGCTGCACATATTGTCGCAGCCGCGCATGACCGAGACATACGCACTCAGCTTGTCTTGGTTAAGTCGCACAGGGGTGATGTCGGCATATGTTTCCTCCAATGAAAGGACCACGTTGACACTCGGCTGACCGGTATTTTCCACGTTTGACAAAAGCCTGGGCAGATCGCGGTACTATTGCATGTGCGTATAATGTTTTTTTTTTTTTTTTAAAATCCAAATTCTTCAATCTTGAACCTGTGTTTGGGGGGTGGGGGCGGGGGGAAGAGGCGCATACCGCATCGGGTCCACAGACGACGTCAATCAGCTTGTCGGTCTCGATGAGCTTGGTCTTGAGACGCTCGGCCATGCAGCCAAGCACGCCCACTCGCACGTTGGGCCTTTTACTCTAGCCCACGGCCCAAAATACGTATTCAACGCTACGTGCCGCACTGGCTTTCAGGATACATACCTTCATTAACTTGATTTGCTCCAAGCGATTCCACACGCGCTTCTCGGCGTTCTCTCGGATCGCACAGGTCACGAGGAAAAGCACATCGGCACTGTTCTCATCCTCAGTGCGCGCGTACCCTGCGTCGCTCATCACGGCCGAGACGATCTCTGTATCGTTTGTGTTCATCGGGCAGCCGTAGACCTCGAAAAAGACCTTTTGGCCATTTGCTCTGGGAACGTCGTGCAAGCCAAGGTACGGCGGCGGCGACACACCCTGGACGGCCTCTGCGCGGATCGACATCATACTTTTTAATGTTGGGCCATCCGCAATCCTTCAGGTGTGCCCGCATTTAACAGCAGAACAGAGTCAACAAAGGCAACGAACCCTCGGAATGACCGCCGCCACATTTTAAAAGTGCCCTACCCACAATGAGGTCAGCTGTGTTCCTTCTCTGCGCCACCGTGGCCGTGTCCTGTGCGTGGGCAGGGTCGGTGGTACGTTTTGCCGGGTGGGCGGGTGGAGGCCTGTACTATTTTTATTGAGTTTTGGTGTGTCCTTCTCTTGTAGCCGTGCGTGGCGACAGATCCCGACAATGGCGACGTGTACGACCTGAGCCAACTCACCAAGACGTCGGGGTAGTGTGTTTGCACTGTCGTTCTTTTTTTGTGCAGCTCACCAGAGATACTGTCCGCATGTTAGAGAGGACTGGATTGCAATCGACAGCCTGGAGAAGAACAACTACATTTATCGGATCAACGTCTGTAACGACGTCCTCTTCAAGCCCAACAAGTCGATGACGCCGTTGCTTCCAGGCACAGGCGCGTACCAGCAAAAGATCGATACCATCCGCAGCCACAATCTCGGATTGACTGCAAGTCCATATGTTGAAGGTGAGCGAAGAAAGTAAAAAAGATTTTTTTTTCTCAAATTGGGAAAACACCAAAAAAAAAAAAAAAAAATACATAAGACGGCGTACTCTTCATCGACCTCGAGGGTGGCGACTTGTGTGACTCAAATCAAAAGAATCGATCGATTGTCATTACTTTTGCCTGCGATATCCACGGTGGTCTGGGCAAGCCCATCTTCAGTAGCGAAGGTGATGACTGCGATTACCATTTCGTGTGGAAGTCAAGTGCAGCGTGCCCACAGTCGCAGAGCTCTAGTGCTTCCGGCTTTGAGATCTTCCTTATCGTGTATGTGATTTGCCGAGATTCTCGCTTTGAAATCCGTTCCCCTAGCATTCTCGTCTTGTTTGCGCTCTACGTTATCCTCGGCGTCATGTACAACCGCTTTATTGCAGGAAAACAAGGACTGCAGCAGATCCCCAACTATGAATTTTGGGCAGGTCTCGCCAGCGCACTCAAGGTATTCAGATGTCCCACCCCAGAGGGTCACTAAAGCAAGTTTGCTTCTAGTGCTGGAGCGACAACAAGGTCATCCACTACAGCAAACTACCCGGCGCCGTGGGGGTTGCCGACGACGAGCTCAACCCGGACGAGTTTGACGATGATGCGATTGAAAACAATGACGAGCAGCATGTGTAGAGGCTTTTCTTCCTAAAAAAAAAAAAAAGAGAATGAAAAAAAAATATTTTTTTTTTTTCAGAAAATGGTTGGGCATGGGAGTCTCTCCGCTTGAGAATGAAACCCCCAAAAAGTACAAAGCAAGAAGAAAAAAGGTCTGGTCTGGTCTGGTCTGGTCTACGCTGTATTATTGAATGGTTGGCTTGCTCTCGGTCGACTTTGGGAGCGAGTCGCCCAGCTTGATGAGGTCTGCAATCTTTTGCTCCACCTGCATTCTCACGAGTTAGTCCTTCTGACATGGCCAGGGCAGTGGAGTACCTCTTTCAAGGACAGATTGCCGACCGCTGCCTGCTTCTCCACTCCAAAGTCTTTTTTTTTTTTTTTTTGGGTTGGTTGGTTTAGAAGTTTGCGAAGAGAGAGGGCAGTACTGTACCAAAGCGAGCAACGACCTTGGGCTCAACGCCGGTGGCCTCGCGCACAAGCAACGGGAACTTCGGGTTGGCCGTCTTGATCGCGAGGTAGTTTGTGTTCACAAACTCCCTGTTGCACAAGAAGGTTATACGACCACAACGTGCCAAACACCTGATGATACCGGATGCCAGCACTGGAGGGCGACTGCTGGCAGAAGAGCAACCGCAATTCCTGCACGTTCTTCAAGTTTTTGAGCGCCGCCATCATGGTAGAAAGTTGAGCCTCGGCCATGATTGTGATGAATTTTCAAGTTTGGCCCCTAGATGCGATTCTATTTTTGTTCAGTTGAGCGCAACAAACAGCAGCCGCTCCGCTGCCTTTTTTTTTTTTTCTGTGGCGTGGTCTGCTGCGTGTTTTTCTTGTGCAGTCGTCGTTTGCCGCTGCGTTTCCTCCAAAATTTGTATTTTTGTGACAAGGACTCGCGCTGCCAGATCACGTTCGTGTGAGCTAAATATACATTTGTGCACAGCAGCACTTGCCAAACCGTTCTCCCGAGGAACGAGCCCTGCCCGCGTACCTGCACAAGAACACGCGTAAGGGTCTGCTTTACTCGGTGGGCGTAACAAGGAAAGACAGCTATGTTTGGCGGAAACCAAAAGAAAAAGGTAAATAGTGTGATCCCAACGTTCCAACGACTACTTCCGACCTCCTTCTCATGCGCGTATGCGCATGTGTGCCTCTGTCCTTCTATATGCTTCTGTGCCTTTTTCGTCGTGAAACGGACAACTCAATCTACAAACAGGACGCGGCGGCTGCGGCTGCGGCTGCTGCGGCGGCGGCGGCTGCGAGCAGTGCAGCCTCTGCCCCTGCTGCCAAGACTAACGTCCCGCCCATCTCGACGACGGCACCTGCCAAAGGGAGCACTGACAAGAATGCCGATGGTAACACGTCCCCAACGCTCGTCGCCATCAGCGGCTCAGGAACTGTCGGACGCACAGCGGGCGAAGTATGTTTATGACTGGAGCGACGATGCTGATACCTTCTAGTTTCTCCAAAAGGAAAGGAACAAGCGGGCGAGCGTGGCCACTGCCAAACGTAACGTCCGTCTCTTAAACTAGAAAAAAGCAAACAGAAAATATTAACACGGTTCACAGTGCCCGCACCGAGCAAACAAGAGGCCGCGCCTACGTACATTTCGCAGTTGCCAAAGTCGATGCCCACCGACATCAACGTCTTGAACAAACTCGTGGAGGACGTCATGGTACTGAGGATTGTTAGCCTTATTAGTGCATTGAAAGTTATTGTTTTGTTTTTTTCAGGATCATCTTGGTTTCGAAGAGGCCGTGCGAAAGCCTCTCCGCGCAAAGTCAAACGAGGAAAAGTGGCAACTGATTGAGATGAACCGAATCAAGATGGTTAGCGAGGTAGTCCGCCCCCCCCTTTTTTTTTCTTCCTGAGGTGGTGGCTGGGGCTGATGTTGATCCAACAGTACGAGAAACGCAACAAGTCTGGCAAGGACAAGAATGGTGCCGAGTATTTCATCAACAAATTCCAGACTCGTGCTTGCAAACGAGAGCACCTCGAACACTTGCGTGTTTCCCTTGTGACCGAGCCCATTGGGTATGCTCTTTTTATCCCCACACCGTTCTCACCCACCATTGGCATAATGAAAAAAAAAAAAAAATAGGTGGCTTGTCAAATTCAAGGAGTTGTTGGGTCTCGAGTACATGCTCGATCTCATGAACGACATTGATCTGCGAAGGGCAAAGACCAAGGAAGACTATGACATGCTCCATGAGATTGTCCGCTGCATCCGTGCCTTCTTGAACAACAAGGTACTTTGTTTTTTGTTTTTTTGGCTGCAGAAAAAGAAAAATTTACCAATTGAACAACAGCATGGCATCAAAGCCGCCCTGAGCTCGCCCAACGCGCTCAACATCATCTTCCGTGCGATTGACTCGACCTTTATGAGCGACAAGGAGACTGTCCTTGAAATCATGTCGGGTATGTGCTTTGTCGATCAGCCGACGAGCCATCAAAAGGTGCTGGACGCGATGAAGTCGTACCAAGAGTACCGCAAGGAGGAGCGCCGATTCCAGAGCCTCGTCAACTTTATGTCGACGACGCTCGCCGCTCAGGACAATCGAGAGAACAGCGGCTTCCTCGTCACGGCCATGATTTTCATCAACTCGCTCATCACTGGTGTCGACGACCTCGATCTGCGCATTCACGTCCGCAACGAGTTTTACCAGCTCAACTTTGCCAGCCTCATCAAGGTAGCGCCCTCCCTTTCCTCGGTGACCTAACAAAAATCTCGTTGCTTTCAGGACATGCAAGCGCGCAATCACAAGCAACTCAACGTCCAAGTGCTCCGTTTCAACGAGATGATGGAGGACGACTATGAGGAGATCTGCGACTACTTTGAGGACTCCAAAGTCACCTACAAGTATGTTACCATGGGGAGGGAGGAAGACATTTTTGATCCTTGTCCGTCTGTAGCGATGCCAAGTCGATGTATGATGCCTTGAGCAAGTCTGTGCAGAAGACGCCCGCCCAGCACCACTTCTTGTCGCTCATGCAGCACCTGCTGGCCATCCGCAATCCTCCGGAAATTCGCGCGCAGTACTACCATCTCATCGACAACATTGTTACCCAGATCGTCTTTGACGGTCGCGGCATCGATCCCGACTTTACCGGCAAGTACAAGGTCAAGGTGGAGGACATTGTGAAGGATTTGGTCGACAAAGAAAAGGTAAATTTTTTTTACTAGCATGCCCTGAATAACAAGGGAGTCTTTTTTTTTTTCCCCTTTCTTTTCTAGTACAAATCGATGGAGATCGAACTCAAGATGGCCCTGGCTCGTCAAGAACAGCTGGCCAAGGAGAAGGAGCGTCTCGACACTGAATGGGCCGACAACTTTGGTACTAGAGTATATAGTCTTGCATAAAAATACT
>Ga0302227_10001969_pt1 | contig 14683 bp, 13 predicted proteins | sample II_Palsa_N1_1_FD_193525 | JGI IMG/M metagenome (GOLD analysis project Ga0302227, IMG submission 193525) | Peat permafrost microbial communities from Stordalen Mire near Abisko, Sweden - II_Palsa_N1_1 | ecosystem: Environmental > Terrestrial > Soil > Palsa > Peat permafrost | place: Sweden...
CCTTTGCTGCCATCGCGGTTGGGGCAGGTAAAACCACCATCAACAATAACCTTAAACACCCTTTGACCGGGGTATTTTTGTTTAAGATAGGGGCCATAGTTGTTATAGCCTTTTTCCCACGTAGCGATTGTTTCTGATGTTTGCATTACCGCAAAGATAGGGATTTGATGGGCAAATGTGTGGATATGCAGATTTGCGGATGAAAAATGATGTTTGGATGCTATTTTCCATGAGTATTTCCGTTATTTATGTCATTGCGAAGAGGAACGACGTGGCAATCTCGTTGAGAGCATAGCTACGAGATTGCATCGTTCCTCGCAATGACAGTAAGACACAAAGTCACTTAATAAGTAACTACATTTTCTTAGCTGTATCCGTTTTGCTAACGCTGTCCGTTTTTTTGGCGGTATCTGTCATGGTACTGTCCTGTGTTTTTTTGGATGAATCTAACAGGGCTTTGTTGCCGTCGGCGGCGTTGGTTGCAGTGTGGCTGCCGCAGGCACTTAGCGCCATGCCTGCACATAAGGCTACGCCTAAAAATATCTTTTTCATAGTGATGGTTATTTTATTTATTTATTTTACCCGAAGCGGTTGGGTCGGTAACCGTATCTGTTGGTGCGCCGTCTTTTTTGCCTACAGCCTGCGAATCGGCAGCCGCGGCGGTATGCGAGGTATCATTAGCGGTACCCAACTGGTTTGATTTGCCCATCATCATTTGCGAATCGGCAGCTACGGCGTGTGGGTCGTGGCCGTTGCAGGCGGTTATTGCCAGGCCCGCGAACAGGCATGCGGCTAAAAGTAATTTTTTCATGGTTGGTGTTTCTTGTTTATTAATTACAAAGTTGCGGTGCGGATGTTTGCAGGAATGTGAATTGAGGTGGGACTTAAAATCGGTTCGGGTTCAAACAATGTTCTGACAGCTCATTTGCCCTGAGGGCTTTGTCACTTTTGGCTGATCCAAAAGTGACCAAAAGACGGAAAAATCTTCTACCCGATGGGCCATACTTCGAGTGCCTCAAGGTGCCACGGCCCGATTTTCCGTTGGGCCTTTGTGCACATTTTTGATTGCGGTTCTTTTTAGATTGTTATTGCGGGAAGGAACGATGTGGCAATCTCATAGCCATACATTCAACAAGATTGCTTCGTTCCTCGCAATTGACAATGAGCTAGCAGGAAAGCCCATCACTTCCCTGCTAACCTTAAATTATTTAGCCGGTGGTGTAGTAGCCGGAGGTGTAGTACCGCCACCCATGGTACCGCCGCCCATACTGCCGCTGCTGCCCATTGAGCCAGACGACCCCATGCTGCCACTGCTGCCGGTTGACCCGGTGGTGCCCATTGTGCCTGAGCCCATGCTGCCGGTACCGCCTGTACTGCCGTTAATACCGGTTATACCCATAGCCGGCGAAATACCCGGATTTTTTAATGTATTGGCATTTGCCGTTTGATCTTTACTGGCTGCCAGCGCTATCCCTGCGCAAAGGCAAACCCCTAAAATAAGTTTTTTCATGGTTTTGATGTCTTTATTAATTAAAGACAACTGAAATTGCCCTATTGTTTAAATTATTTCTACCCGAGAAATATATTATTACAACTGTGGGGTTTAAAGGCAGGATTTGGGCGTTCCCCGCTGGTAGAAGCGGGCCGTGCTTTCCGCTCATACGCCTGCAGGCCTTATGCGCAAAGGCCGGTATCCGCTGCAATCACTAACGCGGGGAAAGCATGGCGGAAACTGTACTTACAAACTACAGGCATGGGCTGTCCGAAGTTAGAGGCTTCGGACAACGGAAAGAGTAACAATTCAATATTTTGACCGAAGCTTCTAATGAAATTAACCAAAGTCTGCTTCCCATAATATTTTTTTAGCTGTCCAATCATTAATAGTTTCTCTTGTTAATTGCAAAGAAATCGCCTTTTCCAAAATTGGAAGAGCATTTTTATCTCCTAACATCTTTAAAGTTACTGCTTTGTCATGGTAAATTGCAGATTTTTGATAATTCGCAAGACTATCTGATTTCTCTAACGCCTTTTCAATACTATCTATTGATTTATCATATTCTTTTAAAATACGATATGCTTTACATTCGTTTTGATAGTAGAATGCATTTTTTTCTTTAAAATTATTTAGAAACTCAATTGCTTTAACGCCTTCTTCTGCCATAATATACAAATCTAATAAGCCTTTCTTCTCAAAATCTTTTTCCAATTTAGCTTGTAAAAAATATTTTTCTGCTGTAGCATAAGCTAATTTCATTTTCTCAGTTTTCCCATCGGTTTCTGAGAATTTAAGGAGTTTAAAAAAAGCAAGATTTATATTTGCATATGCTTTCATTAATTTCTTATTGTTTTCAATATTATGAGGAAATGGAAGGGATTCACATATTTCTTTCATTATATCCTTGTCCAAATAACTTAAATGCCCTGATAATTTTTCAAGTACTATATAAGGATGATCGAATCTTGGATTAACTGATTGTAAAAATAGTCCGACAAAAAATGCCTGCTTTTCACTAATGTATTTTTTTCTTAAATCAGCAAAATCTTTGTCTGATGTAAGTTCATAAAAGGAAAAAAGAATTGAAAGAGATTGTTTTGAAAGATCTATATCAGCTTCTAAAACTTTTGAAATTTCAATTTTCGCTAAATCTAATTCTTTTAAATTTTTATATATCCTAGCAAGTTGTAAAATTGCATAATCAGCATTTGGTACTACTTTAAGTATTTCCAGAAAAAATGGTTTTGCTTCACTATATTCACCCTTTTTGAAGTATAGTTTTCCAATATGGTGATTTATTATTCTTCGATTTTCTTCTGATGTAGAAATAGCAAGTAATTTTTTGAGATTTTCTATAATTTTGTTGCAGAAATTCAAATAGGAGTCGGTTTGCTTTTCTATTTTGTAAAGTTCAAGTTCAGCCTTTTCAATGAATAGTAACAGATCATTTTGATTTGTGGATGGTTCCAGTGTAAATTCATTTAGTTCTGCTAATATTTCATCAGGATTAGTAAAATAGTCTGAAGCCTGAATATCAGCATATATCAGGACTTTTTTCAACTCACTGCCATAAGGTAATCGCTTATAAATCGTTTTTAGATATTCTTCGTGATTAAACATAAAAGCATAATATTCAATCGATCTAACGTCATTATTAACTGTTAAATAAGATGTTAACATTGTTTCATATTCTTCTTCAAAAGATGAATTGTCAACTTGTTCAATAATTGAGTCAAGGATTAGCTGATGTATATTAAAAAATAACGAATCCTGTGTACTTATTAATGATCTCTTTTGAAGCGCAATTTCTCCTGTCTTTCCAATTGCAGAACGAATAAAATGACGGCTGATCTGTTTCTTATTAAGAGATTTAAGCAATCCTAACTCTTTTTTAATAATTTCTACAAATTTTCCAATGATTCTATTTGAAATCTTTTTACCTGTATTATCTTCCAGATTTTTTATCAAATGAATTTCATTTATCAACTCATCCCAAGTAAATGCATCTACCTCAACTGCAGATTTTAATAATATCAATATTAACGGATATCCTTTAATGATATCTAAAATTATATTTATTTGATTTTCATTAGGAGTTGGATTACACGAAGTGAGAATTTTTCGTGATGAATCAGTATCCAAAAATGACAGCTCAAAGCTGTTTTTGAAAGGAACATTTCGCTCTATTGAGGATATTAAACATTTGGAGTTTGCCTTATTAAATCTATTAAATTCATCAACTAATATCTGTACTGAGCTATTTAAGTTATCAACTATTAATAATATTTTATGATTTTCAAGAAAGATCCCAAGATTGATATTATTATTGAATTTTCTTAAATGAACGCTGGAGAGATCTATAGTTTTGTTTATAAAGTCGTCGCCATTCAACCAGATTCGGGTGTCGAAATTATTTTCTAATTGGTTCGCCAAACTGATCATAAGCTCGGTTTTGCCAATACCACTTATTCCATGAATTTGAAGGTAATCAACAGACTTTAATTTTGATAATATTTCGACTTCTTCAACTCTCGAATAATACTGAGATTTGAAAGAAGGCAATCTATTTGACTCTGGCAAAATTTTATAATATTGATTCGCCTTTGGAAGATATTCCAAAATAGCTTCTATTTTCGATGATATATTTATTTTATCAAAAACTAATTCTGCAATTCTCTGTGCATCATAGACATGGATGGTATTTTTTGGGAATTTATTTTCTAATTCAAACACACAATCAGTAAACTGTTTACCACTTGCTCTTTGATTTGCAAACAAATAAACTATCTCGCCATTAGGATGATTTATAAAAGCCCGTGTTATGTCATGAATAGCTTTACTAAAGTCATTGAAATAGTTAGGGTCAGTACCACATTGGCCGATATGAAAAGCATCTTCAGTAATCATATCTGCGGTGTAACCAACAGGCTTTTTGTTTAGATTATGACCTTTATGTAGTACTTCAATATTTAAAATTAATTCAAAAACTGGTATACATAAAAATTCAAAATCTGTACCATTTAATCTTTCAATTTCTTCAACAAATGCTGCAATAAATTGCTGCTTTAAACTCCCCATAATTTTCAAGTTAATTGGCTTCTTATATACTAAAAATAAAGATTAAATTTTTATACAATACCAACGATTTAAATCAAAGCTAACCTTGTTTCCATATTTTATGGTTAGTTTGATAACAATATTATTAATACTAATTTTAATTACGTAGTGATAAACATTCACATAAACGCTCACCCCATATACTCGGAAACTCAAACCCAATCACTTTAAACAACGGGCTGTACTGCGCTTTCAGGTTGTTGTATTTGGTTTTGTGGTCGTCGGCTTTTAGGTGGGTGTTGCCGAGTTCTTCAAACACCATTTGCAGCAGGTAATGGTGGGCGCGGGCATTGTCGCCCATGGCACGGTGGGTGTAATAGCTTGCGCGGGCAGTGTTGCGGTTTTGTTTGCGGTACAGTTGCGTGAGCAGAGCGGTTTGTTGTTCCTGGTTTTTGAGTACCTGGTTTATTTTCCAATACCAAAGCATAAACCCGCGGAGGATCAGCAATACAACCACACAAATCAAGATGCCTAACAAAATACTAATTAACGGCCAAAAATCGAACAGGTATTTATTCATGACGTTTAGGTTTAGATTTCATCCACTAAATTACCAAATAAAATTTACAAAAGTGCTGACATAAACATGCCAGCACCTGTTTCAAGCCCTGAAACAGCAAGTTTTTAACTAGTTAATTAACAGCACTTTGCGAATTATCCGTGTTTCAGCCGTGAAACACGCTCACAAAATAAATAACTGATTATCAATGCATTTCATGTTCGGGCTTGTACCGGTTTAACGCGGGTGTTTAGGTGTGTTTAGGTGGCGTTTCGGTGCTATATAGCTGGTTTAAGGCTTTTTATGTTACGTAGGTGAACCTAAACCAGGCATTTACAAAAAAACATGAAACAAGGCATCTTTTTTGTGTTTAGGTAAATATAGCGTTACTATTTATGAAATATTTAAAGCCAAGCGAAAAGATGGATGTGGTACTGGGTTATTTTAAAAATCACCCGGACGAGGAACTAACCAACGGCGATGTTACGGGCTATGTAAAGGTTTCGAACCCCGGTGCTTTTGCCCCACGAGATCTTAAAAGCATACTCAAGATCCTGGTTAACGACCGCCACCTGCAGGTAATTACCCCGGGGCTATACAAAATCACCTTAGAGGGCATTGTTTTTATGGAAGATGGCGGCTATACTGTACAACGCCGCGAAAGATATGTAAAACGCCGCTACACTAAATTTACCCACCAGGCGGGTAACGAAAGTTCGAGCCTAACGCTTTGGTTAATAGGATTTTTGATAACCTTCGGTGCTTACTTCCTGTTTAGGTATGGCTACCATCACTGGAACTGGAAAATACCATTTTAAAGGTGCGAAAGCCCATTCGCTGTCAAAGGCACGAATATTGCAATACCATACCAAGATGAAACCCATTTTGATTGATGCCCTGCATGTATTTGTAATTGTGATAATGTCGTCATTCGTGCTATTCAGCTTGTTTGGGGCATCGGGTTCGTACGATCATTGGACCAACCGTTTCATCAGGCGCTTCCGCATGAAGAGAAGGCGCAACGTTTGGCCGGGCGATGGGCCAAACCAAACTCCGAATTGATCCTCCCACATACATGTACACATTAATATACATTTTTAATTTGAAATTAATTAAAAACAGTATTTAATTAATAATTATTAATCTTATTTACAACAATTTAATCTAAAATATAAAATAGTGCATAATAAATAGCATTAAGGCGTGGTTATTGATTTATCTGCCACGAATTAAATTTAATTATTATGCATCATTTACTTATTGAATCATTACACGTATTTGTAGTTGCTATGATGATATTTTTCATCACCATGTGCACCATGGCCGCCACCGGCAGCTTTGACAATTGGGGAAAAAGATACAAAACCAAGAGGCCTGTAAGAGTTCGCAGTAATTACCGCGACGCTTAAATAAAAATACAACTAATTAAAAAAGGCCGTTATCTTATCAATAACGGCCTTTTTTATGTTTATACCTGATATTAATTACCAGTAGTATTATCGGTTGATAAGCGATCTAACTTGCGTTTGTTAGGCGGCAGGGCTTTAAATTTTTTGTAGCTATCATTAATATATACAGCCATGGTTTGGCTGGTATTACTATGTACAAAGGCATAAGTCGGGCGGTATAAAGTCATAAAATCTTCCAGGTCCTGCCCTTTTAATGGCACCAGGCTACCTACGTAGGCGGCATTAAATACCTCGTCGATTTCCTGTTGTTGCTGCTCCATCGCGAAATAGCGTTTCAGGTGACGGGCATCGCGCGAATCCTTACTAAACCAGCTTGTTGGTGATAAAACGTATACTTTACTTTTTTGATAAACGTCGGGGTATTCAGCTTTTGGGTCGAAAACAGTACGGTTGCCGCTGATTTTTACTTCGCGCAGGGCGATGCTCATAATCTGTAGTTTAATATGTTTCGGAGCCATATCAACCACATATAGCGTATCGCTCACGTAGCCTGGCGAATTAAAGATCAGTAAATGGCTTGGTGCAGATTTGATCAGGAAATTTCCGTTCTTATCTGTAAGGGTAAGCTGGTTGTTGGTGGCGTCCTTTATAAAAACATTGCTGAGTTTGAGCTTACTGCCTGTTTCTTCAACAGTTCCTTTTAAAACGTTTTGGGCATTGGCCATACCGGTTATAAAAACCAATAAGGCAACGGTGATAATTTTTAGTTTCATAGTATGTATAGGTTAGGATAAATCTACCGATTTAAATATATCCATTACCAATTTAACACATATTTAACACATTAGTTCTGTAATAAAGCAGCGATAATTAAGTTGCAGCCTAATTTTACAATGGTGTGTTACCGGGCTTTGGGGGTTAATTATCTACCGCATTGTTTTACAAGAGCTTACACAAGCTAATAAACTTTTACATATTTACCTTTACACTTGTTAATTTTCATCCTTAGCCCTAATATTTTTTATTTCATTGCGGTGATATGGTTTACATTTTGTATTCTGATCTTTCGAACATAGCTTTGCAAAAACTTCCGCATTTAATTTTTGAACGATAAATGCGGATAATTAACCTTTAACACTATTTTTATACCCCATGAGTGCTAAAAAAGAACTGATACACGATACCAGCCACATCTCTTACGAAACCTTATTAGAGGGCAACAAGAAATTTATTGATAAAGCCCTCAGCGAGGATCCGGATTACTTCACCAAGCTTGCCAACGGCCAAAAACCACCTATACTATGGATAGGATGCGCCGATAGTCGCGTACCGGCCAACCAGATTACCAATACCAAACCGGGAGAAATATTTGTACACCGCAACATAGCCAATATGGTTATCCACTCGGATATGAATATGCTTTCGGTACTGGATTATGCCGTAAATGTGCTTGAAGTGAAGCATGTAATTGTTACCGGCCATTACGGTTGCGGTGGGGTTATCGCATCAATGAGCAACCATCAATTTGGCTTGATAGACAATTGGTTATGCCATATCAAGGATGTTTACCGCCTCCATGCCAGCAAACTCGACCTGATAAAAGACGATAAAGAACGCGCCGATAAGTTAGTAGAATACAACGTGATAGAAAACGTTAATAATCTCTGCAAAACATCAATTGTGCAAAACGCATGGGCAAAGGGGCAACAATTAGGCGTACATGGTTGGGTTTACAGCATTGAAACCGGCTTAATAAAGGATATGAAAGTTAGCGCCTTTGATAACGCGAATATGGGAAATGTGTTTAAATTCAAATAGGAAGATAGAATCAAGAATTAGAGTCAGGAATCAGATAGCTGCAATTAGTGATTTTGATATTATAAAAAGAGCCGGTAAATAATTTACCGGCTTTTTATTTTTGTCTTGAATCTTGATTCTTATTTCTTGACTCTCCCCCCTACACTTCTTTATTCAAGAACGGATATTTATAATCTTTGGGTGGATCAAAAGTTTCTTTAATAGTTCTTGGTGATACCCAGCGGTGCAGGTTTAATACTGATCCGGCTTTATCATTAGTGCCTGATCCTCTGGCACCGCCAAATGGCTGCTGACCAACTACCGCGCCGGTAGGTTTATCATTAATGTAGAAGTTACCCGCCGCATTACGCAAAGCATAAGTAGCTTTGGCAATGGCATACCTATCTTGAGAGATAATAGAGCCTGTAAGCGCATATACCGAGGTTTTATCTACAATATCAAGTAAAGCATCAAACTGATCGTCTTCGTAAACATAAATCGTCAACACGGGACCAAATAGCTCTTCGCACATGGTTACATAGTATGGGTCGTTTACTTTTAGCACGGTTGGATCAATAAACCAACCCTGGCTTTTATCATAAGTACCACCGGCAACTATTTCAACACTTTCATCCGCTTTTGCGGCATCAATATATTTAGCTAATTTATCAAACGATGCTTCGGTGATAACGGCATTTACAAAGTTGCCAAAATCTTCAACCGGGCCAACTTTAATGTCGGCGATATCGCGTTGCATTTTTTCTTTAACCGCAGGCCATAACGAAGCCGGGATATAAGCCCTGCTTGCAGCCGAACATTTTTGTCCCTGGTACTCAAACGCACCACGAACTAAGGCAGTTGCAACTACGTCAGCATCGGCACTTGGGTGGGCTAATACAAAGTCCTTACCACCGGTTTCGCCCACAATGCGTGGGTAAGTTCGGTATTTATGGATGTTGGTACCGATAGTTTGCCAGATGTTCTGGAATACTTTAGTTGAGCCAGTAAAGTGGATACCTGCAAAATCAGGGTGATTAAATATCACCTCGCCTGCAACCGGGCCATCAACATAAATCAGGTTGATAACACCATCAGGTAAGCCTGCTTCTTTAAATAATTGCATTAGTAAATTAGCTGCATATATTTGCGGATAAGCTGGTTTCCAAACCACTACGTTGCCCATCATGGCTGCACTGGCTGGCAAGTTACCTGCAATAGCGGTAAAATTAAATGGCGTAAGCGCGAATACAAAACCCTCTAACGGGCGTTGCTCAACCCTGTTCCAAACACCTTTTGGGTTCATTGGTGGTTGTTGTGCATAGATCTCGGCCATGTAATGCACATTGAAGCGCAAAAAGTCGATCAGCTCACATGCTGAATCAATTTCGGCCTGATAAGCGTTTTTGCTTTGGCCCAGCATGGTTGCCGCGTTTACTTTAGCACGGTACGGGCCCGATAACAGCTCCGCGGCTTTTAAAAATATGGCCGCCCTTTGTTCCCATGGCATTGCTTCCCACTCTGGCTTGGCTGCTAAAGCAGCGTCGATAGCCGCGTTAACGGTTGACGCGTCACCTTCAGGGAAAGTAGCTAATAAATGTTTATGATCATGTGGCGGACGAATTTCGAACCTTTTGCCTGTGTGTATTTGCTGGCTACCAATGTACATTGGTATTTCTATAACCTTTGAGCGCGCTTCTTCTAAAGCGGCCTTTAATGCCTCGCGCTCAACACTGCGCGGACCATAATTCAATACCGGCTCGTTCTGCGGTTGCGGAACGCTGAAAAATCCTTTAAGCATAATATTTGAAGTCAGTTAAAAACAATCAAATATAGGTATTATGCCGGATTATCGAGTCACAAAAGTACGTAATTAACGCTGCGGTGACGATAACGCAGTTTTTACGAAAGCTTGATTTCCTTATCCTCGCTAATGAGGTCGCAGGCATCGGTTTCCAGCACATCGGCAATGGTTAAAAGCTTTTCAACCGTAACTTTGGTGCGGCCCAGTTCAATTTTACTGTAAGCGTTTTGCGATACTTTTAATTTGGCAGCCAGGTAATCCTGCGAATAATTACGGAATATCCGCATATTCCTGATCTTGTTGGCGATAATCATTAACTTGTTCATATCGGTTTGGGAGTGAAATTATAGTGAACAACCAACAGGAATACATTTTGTTTAAAACCGCTGTTTCATTTTTTTTGACATCGAAAAAAACGTCGGTTTAAATACCTGCAACACCCACCGAAACAAGCCCGAACACACCGAAACATACCCGAACATACCGAAATTAACCGAAACATACCGGTGCAAACCTAAACACGTTATCAATTAATAATCAGATTATTATCTATTTCACTTTGTTTCAACCATGAAACAAGAATTGTTTGCAAGCAACTGAATTTAAGTGTGTTAAAAAGTAATGTTTATCGCTATTGAAACAGACTCTCTCGTCTGCGGGCGGTGTTTTCACGGCACCGTTAATGCCATTATAAAATATGATTCGTAAATAACACATTTGGATGGTGCGGTGAAAACACCTACCATAGGCAAAACAGGCATGGCTTTTTGTTTAAGCTAAATATCTGTTTATATTTAGCATTACAATATGCCTTATCGCAATTCTCAACAATGGATACACAAGAAGAGATTATACCCGAAATAGAATTATCCGCAATAAACCCTGCTATCGAAAAAAGGCGTTTTGCCATGTTAATGATAGCCGGCATTGCTTTGCCGATAATACTATTCCCTTACCTCACTAATACTTTACTGTTTGCTGTTACCAATCTCACCTGGTACATATTTTTGTCGAGATTATTAATATGGTTGGTTTTGGGCTGCATGTATGTTTACGCGCAAAAAGGCGAAATGCAAAACATGTTGCTTTGGCCAGAGCAGCGTTACAAGGCTTTATTTTATTTAAAGTGGCTTATCATTTTGTACCTGCTAAACATAGCTGCCGGAATAATAGCACGTGTACCATTTTGGCTTGGCTTGCATGAAAACAATGCGGTGGTTATAAAATTGTATAATGTTATGAAGGGTAACCCAATCCTTCTTGTTTTTGGTGCACTAACCGCAGGCATAACAGAGGAGTTTATTTTTCGGGGATATATCTTGAGCCGCTTATCGCTTTTATTTAGCAATAAACATGCGGCTGTTGTTACCTCGGCGGTGATATTTGCAATGGCCCATTTAAGTTACCACACCTTTCGTGAGTTTATTTTTACTTTAGGCATAGGCCTGATATTTGGCTATCACTATCAAAAATATCATAACTTAACTATAATTATCGCTGTACATTTTTTAATTGATGTGGTAGCCTTGGGGTTCTTTAGGCATAAATACTTTTAACTAATAACACGCGCGGTACGTGTGCGCCAGTAAAACAATAACAAGGGTGTATAAATATCGTTAATGCAATTAATGATATTATATATGTCTATTCAGCATGCGGTAGGTGTTTTCTGCACCGCCATGAAGCCACGAATACAGTTCGAAATAATTTATAGAAATGGCGCGGTGAAAACACCGGCCATAGGCTAATGTTATATTGGTCCCATATAGCACATGCGCCTGCAAAAATATAGTTCGCGATTGCTTCGTTCCTCGCAAGGACATGGAAATGAATATAAACTTAAAAACAAAAAAGCCCCGCTTTTCAGCAGGGCTTTTCAATATAACAATCGCTAATAATTAAACGTCGATCTTAGCGTATTTGGCGTTGCGCTCTATGAAATCGCGGCGTGGGGCTACTTCATCACCCATCAGCATGCTGAAGGTGTGGTCGCATTCGGCAGCGTTTTCGATGGTGGCACGTTTAAGGGTACGGGTTTGCGGGTTCATGGTGGTGTCCCATAATTGCTCGGCGTTCATCTCACCCAAACCTTTGTAACGCTGTACGTGTACGCTGTCTTCTTTACCGGCACCTTTTAGGCGTTGAATAGCAACATCACGTTGCGCATCGTTCCAGCAATATTCAAATTCCTTACCTTTTTTAACCTGGTATAACGGTGGCGAAGCGATGTATACATAACCGTACTCAACCAGTTCCTTCATATAACGGAAGAAGAACGTTAAGATCAGTGTTGTAATGTGCGAACCGTCAACGTCAGCATCCGTCATGATGATAATTTTGTGGTAACGCAATTTATTAATGTTTAGGGCTTTATCATCCTCCGGTGTGCCTACACTTACACCTAGACCGGTAAACATATTTTTTATTTCCTCGTTCTCGTAAATCTTGTGTGCCATGGCTTTCTCCACGTTCAGTATCTTACCACGTAATGGTAAAATGGCCTGATTTTCGCGGTTACGGCCTTGCTTAGCGGTACCACCCGCCGAGTCACCTTCGACCAGATAGATCTCGCAAACTGCCGGATCGCTGTTGGCGCAATCGGCCAGCTTACCCGGTAATCCCGAGCCGCCCATTACACTTTTACGCTGTACCATTTCGCGTGCCTTACGGGCAGCGGCGCGGGCTGTAGCGGCCAAAATAACCTTATTAACAATCATGCGGGCCTCTTTAGGGTGTTCTTCCAGGTAGTTGCCTAAAATCTCGCCCACGGCCATATCTACCGCACCCATTACCTCGTTATTACCTAACTTGGTTTTGGTTTGGCCTTCAAATTGCGGCTCCTGCACTTTAACAGATATTACAGCGGTTAACCCCTCGCGGAAGTCATCACCGGTAATTTCTATCTTCATGTTCTTCAGCAAACCTTCTTTATCAGCATAAGCCTTTAACGTACGGGTTAAACCACGGCGGAAACCTGCAACGTGTGTACCACCTTCAATGGTGTTGATGTTGTTTACATACGAGTGCACATTCTCTGTGTAAGTATCATTGTATTGCAATGCCAACTCAACCGGGATGCCTTGCTTAATACCATCCACATAAATAGGCTCAGGGATGATAGACGGGCGTGTGCCATCCAAATATTTTACAAACTCGCTTAAGCCGCCTGTTGAGAAAAATTCTTCGGTATTAAATGTACCGTCCTCATTAGGTTCGCGCTCGTCACTCAAGGTAAGGCGGATGCCTTTATTTAAATAAGCCAGCTCGCGTAAACGGGCGGCTAAAGTATCGTATTTGTATTCGGTGGTCAGCGTAAATATTTCCGCATCGGGCTGAAAGGTTTGGGTAGTACCGGTACGGTCGGATACGCCAATTTCCTTCACATCAAACATCGGCTTACCACGCTCATACTCCTGGGTAAACATTTTGCCTTCGCGCTCAACAACTGTTTTTACATGTACTGATAACGCGTTAACGCAGCTAACACCTACACCGTGCAAACCGCCAGATACTTTGTAGGTATCTTTATCAAATTTACCACCGGCGTGTAAAACCGTCATTACAATTTCGAGGGCCGATTTGCCTTCTTTTTTGGTGATACCTGTCGGGATACCACGGCCGTTATCTTTTACGGTGATAGAATTACCTTGATGTATGGTAACATTAATATCGGTACAATAGCCGGCTAAAGCCTCATCTATCGAGTTATCTACAACCTCATAAACTAAATGGTGAAGGCCTTTAACACCAGTATCGCCAATGTACATCGACGGGCGCTTGCGCACCGCTTCTAAACCTTCTAAAACCTGTATATTATCTGCGCCGTAATTTGATTTGTCCTGATTTTCTTCGCTCATAATTGATTAAAACAATAGCTACTCTCCAAGGTGGAGTTCTTTAAACAAAAATACTCATTTTGCTCCGGTTTTCAGCTATTGTGGATAAAAATGACCCATTATAAACACCATTTTAAAATCGTTAGGAAACTTGGCCCTAAAGTTTATCTTTGTAAACTTTTTAAACCAAAACAAACAGGAAAAGCTTGCCTTTAACAGCCTGCTGATCTATTAATTAACGATAAAATATATAATGAAAAATTCTTCTGTTTTTACAAAGCTGGCTTTAGGTGTATTAGTTGCCGGTAGCTTAGCAGCATGCAAGCAAAGCACTCCTGCATCGGCCCCGGCTGAGGCTCCATCAGCAGCTAGCACCGGTGGTAAAGAATCTACTGTTTTTTTTAACTCGGATACGTTATACAGTCAGTATAACTACGCGAAAGACGTTAACAACGCGCTACAGGCAAAGTTAAAAGCGGCACAAGGCGATATGCAATCAAAAACAGATGCATTTCAACGTGAAGTTGCTGATTACCAAAAAAATCAGCAAACTATGCCTGCCGATCAGCGCCAGGTAACTGAGCAACGCCTGCAACGCGAGCAACAACAATTGCAAGGCTATCAACAAAATGAATCTGCGCAATTGCAACAGGATAAAGCTACCCAATACCAAAAAGTATACGACAAGGTTGATGATTTCGCGAAACAATTTGCTAAGCAAAATGGCTA
>Ga0302227_10001980_pt1 | contig 14623 bp, 15 predicted proteins | sample II_Palsa_N1_1_FD_193525 | JGI IMG/M metagenome (GOLD analysis project Ga0302227, IMG submission 193525) | Peat permafrost microbial communities from Stordalen Mire near Abisko, Sweden - II_Palsa_N1_1 | ecosystem: Environmental > Terrestrial > Soil > Palsa > Peat permafrost | place: Sweden...
AGTATTCGGTGCCACCCATATTTGATGGCGATCTTGAGTGGGGTGCGGAGCGCAATGAAATTCGAAATCCCGGCAATGGTTCAGCTGCATCGAAACGCCCGGCATTGAACTCCAAAGACGAAGTCAGGAATGGCAGCGAAGCAGGCGAACGGAGCCAGGCAAACGAAAAGTCGCACGAGCCAAGTTGACTCGCTCCAGACTGCAATTGCAGGGCGCCGGCAATCGATGTCCTTATTCTGAGTAGCACACGTGGCTTTAAACCCCGGACGTCACAAGCGCCGTCATTGAAGGGGCGGCATGCTATGTCGGCTTTTGAATGCGCGGCTTCAATTTAACGAACTCTCGATGCCAGAAACGATGTGAAAACGCCCAGTCTGGAAAAGATAAGCCCCCGATTTCTCGAGGGCTTATAACAACACAACAAAATTATAGGTGTTCGCTAAAACGGAATTTCATCGTCCGCAAAGCCACTGTCAGCCGGCGGTGGCGCCTGCCGCTGTTGGCTGCCATGGTCATCGCTGCCGCGTGAGGAGCCGCCATAGTTGCCGCCACCCTGGCGCTGACCACCGCCACTAGCCTGCGGGCGCTCGCGCTGGCCACCACCACCGCCGCCACCGCCCTCATTGCCGCCGAGCATCTGCATCTCGCTGGCGATGATGTCGGTCGAATATTTCTCGACGCCGGCTTTGTCGGTGTACTTGTCGGTGCGCAGCGAGCCTTCGATATAGACCTGCCGGCCCTTCTTCAGGTACTCGCCGGCGATCTCGGCCAACCGGCCGAACATCTTCACCCGGTGCCACTCGGTGCGTTCCTGCTTCTCGCCGCTCTGCTTGTCGGTCCAGCTTTCCGAGGTGGCGATGCTCAGCGAGGCGATCGCGGTACCGCTGGTGGTGTAACGCACCTCGGGGTCGTTGCCGAGGTTGCCGACAAGAATCACTTTGTTGATGCCACGTGCCATGGGATGTCCTCTGTTGAGCCGGCCGTACGTAAGGGGTAGTTACGGCCGGAATGGTGAATCTGGCTGACTATCATAACCTCGCCGGCCACCGAGTCCACCTCGGAAACCCTGCTCCGGCGTGGGTCGACTCCGACGCGGATCGTCTTCTGCGGAAGGCAAGCACCGCACGGGTTCTGGCGAAGCTTGCCCGTCGCCCGTGCATCCACGGGCCGGATCCAGCCGTATCTACTCCTGCAACCCCTGCCGCGACGGGCGCTTACGCCCGGATGCGGCAAACCCCATGGCTGCGGGAGTATTGCCTTGACGATGAGACACCATCGGTGCGCCTGTGCGCTTGGACTGACACTGGCGTTGGCCGCCTCCCTAAGCGCACTGGCCGGAGCACCCACCTCTGCCGATGCGGTTCACCAGGTCGAAGGCAAGACTTTCGCCGGCTCGGATGAGCACCTGATGTACCTCGAATCGCACTGGTTGTACGACGACGGCGGCAATCCGTCCCGGCTGGTGCTTTACCGCTGCCCGGACGGCAAGCCGTTCGCACGCAAGCTGATGCACGACGACGGCAGCGCGCAGGCGCCGGATTTCCAGCTGGACGACGCGCGTCATGGCTACCGCGAAGGTGTGCGCAGCGCCGGCGGCAAACGCACCGTGTTCGTGCGCGACAACACTGCCGCCAGTGAACGCACGGCGGCGCTGGCCATGTCGCCGACGCCGGTGATCGATGCCGGCTTCGACGCCTATATCCGCGACCACTGGGACAAGCTGGGAATGAACGGCAGCGACATGGTGCCGTTCCTGATCCCCAGCCGGCTGGGCACGCTGAACTTCAGCGTGAAGCGGATGGCCGATACCCAGGTGAACGGCCACAACGCGCGTGAGTACCGCCTGAGCCTGGCCAGCTTCATCGGTTTCGCCCTGCCGCACATCGACGTGGCCTACGACGCCAGGACACGCGAACTGCTGCGCTTCGTCGGGCTGGCCAACATCCGTAGCGACAGCGGCAGCAACGTGCGCGCGAAGATCGTGTTCGACCCGGCGCAGGACAAGAATGTAAGCCGCGCCGATCTCGACGCGGCCATGAAGATGCCACTGGACGGGCGATGCCATATTCCATAAGCGGACGTGCCTCGCATTCCTGCAATTCACTCTGCGCGTGGACGCGTCGCGCGCCAGATCCACACTATCAGCAGGATCTGCAACGGCAAGCGTATCCATAGCAGGGTCAGCCACAAGGCAGATGCGTGCGCAACCTGGGCATTCAGCAGCATCTGAACATTCGCGGGAAATACCGCCAGGCACAGCGCGATCAAGCCGTACCGTGCATAACTGCGTGTGGCATGCCACAGCACGCCAAGACCACCGGCGACCTCGCACAGGCCGCTGACGATGACGAGTACCCGATGCCAGGGTAGCCACGGCGGCATGATGCCTTCGTAGTTGGCGATGAACAGGAAATGGAACATTCCGGCGACCATGAAGAACAGCGCGAGCAGCCAGTGGGATAGATTTCGTTTCATGGATAGCTGCTGAGGGCGGGTCATCGTTGCATTGAAGCAGATCGCGACCATTCAAGAACATTCCAAAGTGGGAACGTCGGCCATGATCTTCCGTCAACTTTTACAACGCTGTCACCGCAACAAGGGCAAGCTGTACCCATGATCATCTTCGATATCCCCTATTCACCCGCGAATGGCAGGTGGGCCGTGCAAGTGAGCAACGACGGCCACCCCGAATTCAAAACCCGTATTGATGCCATCAGGTTCGCCGTCGACAGAGCCCTGAAGGCACAGCAACGCGGCGACAGTGCGCTGATTACCATCGAGGGCGTCGACGGACGACGGCGCGCGTTCGACCATGAGGTAAAGGGCGTCGCCTAGGCGCTATTCGACCCAGACGAATGCATGCTCGAATGCGGTGGCCAGCTCAGGCTTGGCATGCGCCCTTTGAAGAGCTCGCATTACGTTATGGATCGAGATCTGAGTTAACGAGCTCCGCGAGCTCAAACCGGGTTTGCAAACAGACGACAATGCTCAAGGTAGCCACCTTCGTGCGCCTTCACCAGTTCGACGACGCTCTTCCAGAGCCAGGATGGCGTATCAATCGTTTTCGGCCGATTGCGGCCAAGCTCTTGCAGCCATCGCTCCCGATCATCGTTCTCCATCTGGTGCGCGTGCGCTCGCCCGACGATATTGCCCAGGTATGCGGCCACCTCCATCGCCTGGTCATGATTCAGATGCTCAATGTCGATTTTCAGATCCTGCGGCAGTAACTCCCTCAGAAATACCGATTTACCTTGAATGCGTCCGGCAAGCATTCTTTCGCCGAGATTGGGCGCCAGGTGGGCTGCTCCCTGGATGATTCGTGATGCATTGTCCTTTGGCATTCGAGCCCCTTTCGCCCTCGGCGCGGCGGCGCAAACGGCTTCCTTCACGTCGATCAGGCAGAGGCTGCTTTCCGGGTCCCTCGATTCACCGACTCTCAGCAGAACGGCATACCTGAGAAGCCCGAGCGAACTGCAGCCTTTGACCCAATACGCTGCGTCCAGCATTTCCACCTTGTCCTTCGCATTGCGATGGCTCAATGAAGTGGCAAGCAGCCGAACTTCCTCGGTAGCCATGAGCGCCTTGAGCTCCGTTCGTTCGGCGTTTGAGATAGGCCAGTAACTTTTCGATAGCGGGATATTGGGTTCAAGACCCTCGATGCGTTCGGCGGCCAGGTGCTTCCATTTGCGCCGCATGGCGCGCCGCATGACCGGCTTGATCGTGTCCGGCCGCTTGCATATCGTCTTGCGGCTACCGGGTTTTCCGCCAAGTGCCAATTCGTAACCTAGAGTGAGCTGCTCCATCATTTTCGCAGTTACCACGCCAGGCAGGTCGGATCCGCGCGCCGCCATCGCCAATGAGACCCCAAGCCGAATTAGGTCGTGGGCAGGATTGCCGATGACCGTCTGGTCCAGATCGCGGATCTGGACATTAATGTTGCCGTCTGCGTCCGCTATGGGGCCAATATTGCTGACATGGCAATCACCACATATCCATACGGGAGGACCTTGCGGCAGCACGCGATCGGACGCTTCAAGCCACTCATAGAATTGAACCGTATTGCCGCGCACATAGGCATGCGCAGACTTCGCCATCTTGAGATTGCGCAGCTCGGCAAGCTTTTCATCACGATGTAAAGGGCTTGGAGACTTCTTGCTCATTTGCGATCGGCCTGAGGCTTCGACGATGTGGCTTCCAATTTGCCGATTCGATGCCTCGGAATCAGGCATGATCACCGTTGGGTCACAGGCTCATTGTCCAGTTCACTATGTGAAAGAACTGCTTGGATGGCCGGCCGCTTGAGCATCACGTACCCTTACACCACAGCCTCTGGCAGACGGCCTCAGACCCTGAGGTATCCCCACATTTCTCGGCGCTAGATCAGCAACTTAGAGTGATCGTGGATGGATAGAAGTGCGCGCATGGCGCAGTCTTCAAGGCGACGAAACCATACGAGGACCGCAGACCATGCGCGCCAGCCGAGTATTGCAGAAGTGCCTTGGCCGTTCACTGGAATCCATGCATGAAGCGCGCTCGCGCGTGCTTCTCCGATCGGTCGAGGCATTGTTGGCGGGCCGGCGGTTGACGCTCATGGATGTCGCTCGCGCATGGCCCGATGCCGAGCGCGTGCGCGCACCGTTGAAGGCCTTCGATCGCCTGTTGAGCAACCGTCATCTTCATCGTGAGCGCGAGCAGATTTATGCCGACATGGCGCGCTGGCTGTTGCGTAGCGAGCGGCCGGTGATCGTGATTGATTGGTCCGATCTCAAGGCCGACAAGGCATGGTGCCTGCTGCGCGCGGCGGTTCCCATCGGTGGACGAACCTTGCCGGTGCTGGACATGGTCTTCCCCGGCAAGCAACAAGGGACACCGGCCGCCGAGAAACTTTTCTTGGAGCGCCTGCGCTCGCTCATTCCCCGCACCGTACGACCGATCCTGGTCACCGATGCAGGGTTTCGCCGTCCGTGGTTCCATGCCGTGTCGGCCATGGGCTGGGACTGGGTGGGTCGATTACGCCATCGCACGTTGGTGAAGCCGGTCGACGTGGACGAGAACGATGCATGGGTGTCCTGTCGTGTGCTGTATGCGTTGGCTACTGCGCGCCCGCATGACATGGGCCTGATGGATACGGTACGCAACGCGCCTTGGGTCTGTCGCGCCGTGGTCTATCGCAAGCCGCCTCGCGGGCGAAAGCATCGCACTCGCTTCGGACACGTGGCGCGCAGCAAAATCAGCCTGCAGTGCGCATCGCGAGAGCGCGAGCCGTGGTTGATCGTGGCGTCGCCGGCCTTGGCTGATCTAAGCGCACGTCAGCTAGTCACTCTGTATGGACGACGCATGCAGATCGAGTTGTCGTTCCGCGATTTGAAATCGCATCGCTATGGCCAAGGCTTCGAAGACAGCCTGACGCGTAGCGGAAAGCGCATCGAGATCCTTCTGTTGGTCAACGCGCTGGCCGCCTTTGCCAGCTGGCTCGCCGGCCTCGCCTGCGAAGCACTCGACATCGTGCGCTGGCTCTCGCCCCGACGATCCACGCGCAAGCTCTATTCGGTCCTTCGCCTCGGACGCGAAGCGTTGGTCAGACCCTGGTCCATCGAGCCGATATCACGATGGTTGGAGCGACTGAAATCCCTGCCTCCGACGACACTCGCTCAGATGCAGGTGCCCGTATGAATTTCGTGGGGATACCTCAGGCTCTGACCCGGATAGTTCGAGTGCCGCGGCCGAATCGTCGACGCCAGCGGCTTCAACGAGCATGGGTCCGCGCCGAGCACTGTCGAAATCCGACCCGGTTAGCTCTTCTCGTTCTTGTTCATAGCCTCTGCTCTTCGACCTGATTGAAGACTTCCCGTACCGCAAGAGCTGCGTTGAAGATGGCCTCTCCCAGCGTCGACACGCTCTGGGGATGCAAGGCCTCCGCACTGCAGATCGTGACCATGTCTCCATTGGCAGTGATCGTCCGGAGCAAACTGTTGAGCTGGTCGATCTGGTCGATGGTGACTCCGAAAACAAGACGATCGTGCGTCATGGCTTCCCTCCTTTCACCCGCTCACCTATCCGGCAACGTTTCGCAGCAATTTGCACAGTAGATCGCGCAGCCTTCATCACAATCTCTCCGGCAGCATCAAGGAAACTGCCGGTTCTCCTTGTGAATGAACTGACCCTTATACAAAGCAAGAAGCTATGTATTATCATCTATATGTCACTTATAGTTTTCATTTATACCCATATAATTTGTAGCCGTCAACTCCTCCTGCATGGATGCTTGCCCCATGAGCAAAGCATCCGTCCATGCCTCGCCGCGCCTCGTGTTCGCGCGCAACCTTCGTCAGGCCAGACGTCTTAAAGATTTATCGCAGGAAGCGCTTGCGCTGCAGGCGGCCCTCAGCCGCACCTATGTTTCCGAAGTCGAACGTGGAATGCGGAACATTTCCATCGACAACATGGGGCTGCTCGCCGACGCCCTCGGGGTCACCCTGGGTGACCTGTTGGATACCAACATGCTGAAGCGCCTTGCGACGAGCTAGAGCCTTTCAACGCTGGGCCTCTGGACTCTAAACAGGGCCGCTACTGAAAACGAGGGTCGTCGTTTCGACAGCAAAGGCCAACATCGAGGTGAACATGAGTAGCAAGAAGCGCATCGCTCTCTTCCTGGATGGCACCTGGAATACCGTTCAGAACAATACGAATGTCTGGCGCACAAGATCGCTTTGCGTCGCCAACGACGAACAAATCAGTTATTACAGCCAAGGCGTTGGAACGCTCTTCGGACAAAGACTCATGGGAGGCGCCTTCGGCTACGGGCTCGACGCCGAGGTCATCAATGCCTACGAATGGCTCATCGAAAATTACAACCCCGACGACCAGATCTACATATTCGGATTCAGCCGGGGAGCCTATACGGCGCGGGCCCTATCGGGCCTGATTTCAGAGTGTGGCCTCCTCATGGCCGGCTCACCGCTATCGGTAGAGCAGCTTTATGCCCGCTACCGAAAGAGAGAAATCCGTTCCATCCGGCAACTGGCGCACGAGCCGGATTCTTCGCTCACCACCGAAGAACGGTGGTTGAAGAAGTATTCAAAGCCCGTCGCCATCTGGTTTATCGGCGTCTGGGATACCGTCGGTGCGCTCGGCATTCCATTCGGACGGATTCCACTTATCAGCCGCTCCGAATACAACTTCCTTCAAACCGATCTATGGATCGACAACGATACCGCCTATCACGCACTGGCCATCGATGAGCACCGCGCCGCATTCGTACCAACACTATGGACTTGGCCGTATTCCAAAGACGATCCATCGGCTACGGGCGCGTATGCCTTTCCGACGATTGGCAACGTGGAGCAAAGGTGGTTTGTAGGTGCGCACGCCAACGTAGGCGGTGGCTATGTTGACGACGTTCTTGCAGAGCGACCACTGATTTGGTTGATGCAGAAGGCCGCTGCTCGCGGACTGGTTTTCAAGGACACTGCATCCATCGACCCTGACGAGCAAGCAGGCAAGGTCAATAACTCATTCCTGGAGATGGCGTTCGGCATTTACGCACTCCTCCATTTGTTCATACCCTATCAGCGAAAAATTGGACGGAATACGATCGTTGGATCGGCTGGCACCAAATACCTTGTCAACGAGACTATCGACAAATCCGTGTTCGCACGATGGGCGACCGACGAGTCGTACCGGCCAAGGAATTTGATGGACTGGGCAAGCCGCTTCAATGTCGAGCCTGAAACCGTCAAGTCATCCGTGCGTGCGGACGATCCATCCATACAGGTTATGTAACCTCGATGGCGGTCGCCGTGGACAGTTAAACGGCGCAACCCTGCTCATGGGCGGCACCATCGGATGAAGGAAGGCATTTAATTGCCTCCGTCCCCTTAAATTCCGGATTCCATGCCAGGCGATCCACAAGGGTCTTAAATAAGCGAGAAGTCCTACTGAGGAGATTGACGTGGTTCTTGCTCATCAAGTCGACGACTTCATGTCCTGGGTTTCTAACTGGGCGAGCGCCGAGCACCCACCTGTCTTCAGCTATCTAGCTATCGAACATGAGGGAGCGCTCATCCTGATCAAGGGCATGCTTTACCTCAACATGGTGAAACCGAACTTTGCAGTCCCTACTTGTCTGAAGGTCGACAAGATCCGAGTGGGCTACATGCTTCTCGATGGAGAGCCAAGTGGTCTGTTGGATTTTTGCGCACAGGTTCTAACCGGGGCGTTCGTCATAGGCACTGAACACGTCAGCATGGTGAGTGCCACCGACATGAGATTGAGTGCCGTGGTCGTCAATGCCGTCGATGACACCCTGATCTCCAACGCCACTCGACCGGCAGTATCCCGCCTTGTAGGAGCGTCACATAATCAGAATCTTGGTTCGCCCTTTGCTTGGTCGTTACGAAGCGGGGAGTTGCCGTTCGACTCGCTCGATGACCTCGTCGGCGCCTACTCGCTTGGCAAGATCAGCGAACTTTCAACAGTTGAAGTCGTGGCATTACAGGCTGTGCAGATGGATGGCCAATCGACAATCAACGGAGACAAAGCAACATTCGTGGTGAAGGTCTGGGCCGGGTTTGACCATACACGAGTGCGAATTGGCTATCGTATCTTCCCCGCAGGAGGGGTCCCGACGCGCGGCAGTTTTCCTGCTACTAGCATCGAGTGGACTCCCGACGCAGAGGGACATTTGGGGCGCGTGACCATTTCTGTCGAGCGAGGTAGCGTTGCGCATAGCTACGCTATCTATGACTCCCGCGCCCAACATCAATGGTGGTTTTGGGATCCCGTTCGATCGCAGAATCCGCGTCGATCTATCTTCCAGGCATACGACGACGACCTTGAGAAGCTCAAAACATGGCTCTCCGCAGCCGGTAAAAATAAGGGCAGAGACTTTGAAGTGGGCATGACAACATTGGGATGGCTCCTGGGCTTTAATTCCCTGCACTTAGACGGGAACAGCGGTATCAGCGACGCGCCAGATGTAGTGTTGTCCTGCGATCGCGGCGTCATTCTTGTTGAATGCACGACGGGCGCCTTCGGGACAGATAAGGTCGGAAAGCTACTCGATCGCCGTCGCATTGTCAGACGGCAATTGACGGAAAGCGGTCAGAGTCACCTGGCAGTGGAATGCCTCGTTGCAAGCTCAGTGTTGGAGCAGGATGCAGCAATTGAGCGCAAGACTACTGCGGAACACGGAGTGGGATTCGTTGGCCGTGAGACCATCAATGCGCTCCTGACAAGAACGCTGCGGATACCGGATCCCAACCAACTTTTTGAAGAACTAGTCCGCATAGCGACCGCTTGAATCCACAACTCAGCACGGACGCTAACGTTACAACTGACACTTTAACTAATAAACAATCCGTCATGGTTATAACCAGTAAATGGCATTGATAGCACCACGCTTGGAGTTCAAGCTCACTGGTCCCGATGGCGAAGACAAGGGGCCCGAGATCGCTCACTTCATTGAATTACTTGGTCTCGATCGCATTGCGCCAGGGCGCTACAGCACCCTGCTTGTCATCCAACTGTTCGGTGGGTTCAAGTCCCGAACTCAGAACTACAACAAGGTAATTCGCGAGATAGAAGCCCTTGAAGGAATTCGCGCCGCCAGTCGCTTGAAGCCGCCGATTCAGAACAAGCATCCTCCGCTCAGAGGTCTTTGGCACAAACACTACATGCAAGACGGCATCGCCTCGATGGCGCGCAACATCCAGCATGGATTGAGACGCCACGGTATCCCTCTTTTCACACAGCGTGCAGAGGAAGCTGCTGCTGATGGAAAACTCCGTTACGTCTCCCAAGAAGATATTGGTGCCCTGGCGCACGATGTTGTCACAGGAAATTGGCAGCGCTTATCTGCCGCACAAGCACTAACGGGCGAATGGCTGCTCTTCGCCAAGCACGCAGGACAAAATTACTATCTCGATTTGGGTACACACGACAAGTCCACGCATGAGAACGTGCGCAGCCAGATTGACGCGATTTACTGCAAAGAGTTTCCATTCCTGACATTAATTCTCGATGGTGGCGATACCTCTCTAGCACCGCAGGAAGCAACCGAATAAGCAGCAAACTCTATTCCAACAAGGTCTGTGTTTACTGCCGCGGTGTCTCAACGACTAGCGACCATGTAGTAGCTCGCACGTTCTTCCCAGACTCAATGCATGAAGGCATACCGAAGGTGCCTTCATGCGCAACCTGCAACAACGAAAAGTCGAAACTTGAACACTATCTGGCAACAGTCCTGCCGATGACAGGCCAGCACCCCGTTGCTAAGGGTGTTGAAGCTGCAACCGTTGACCGGCGACTTGATAAAAATCGAGCACTCAAAAGAGAGTTGGATAAGGGCTATCAGGAATTTCGTGAGCATGCCCCACCAGCCACATTTATCAGCACATTCCGGCACGATGACTTAGTTCGCTATACCGCCCTCTTGGCCCAGGGACTTCTCTTTCATCACTTCAACGTAGTCCTTGGCGCCGAACACATTTCAGCCGCAAAAGTACTTCATAGACACGACGGCACGACCCTTGATGCCCTTTACCAAGACGTTGCCAATGACGTCATAGCAGTCAATGGAACCATCGCCTGCGGCGCGTTTACTTATCGCGGCTTTGCTGTCAAAGGGGATCTCACAACCTCTATCTGGCACATCCGAATGTATGACGGCCTTTCACTGGGAAGCAACAACAACGGCATTCCTTCAGGTCCCGCACTTTTGGATCTCACGGCCAAGACATGCTTGAAGGAGATACAGCTGGTCTAGATCGATGCACCTACCCTATCTCCAACATAGCCTTGTTTTGGTATAGACAAGGATGCTGGGGGCTACTCAGAACGAGCTATCGGGAACAAGGAGGAAGTGTGACGCCTTTAGAAGCATTCCAAGACACACTGGACCGTGCCAAATATTTCCTTCGCCTGCGAAACGGAATTATCAATGTCAGAAAGCGACAAATAAGAAGTGACTGGAAGGCGAGATTTTGCACCCTGATGCATTGGAACCAAGGGGACGACATCTCTAGGGTTGATAGCGCAGATGCTGTTGTCATCTTGCGCGATCATGCAAGCCTTACAACGGAGGACTTCTCGGCGACAGCGACGGATGACTTGTTGAGGTCAGCGCTGGTTTACGGAGTGAGTGCTATCGATCGATATATGCATGAACGAGTCGTTCGAAACATAGTGCCCGCCTTAAAAGCAACCCCACTGAATCGAGAGCAGCGCGAGTTCTCCATACCAGCGAGTCAAGTAATGGCAATGGCAAAGCGTGCCGCGAAGGCCAGTCATGCCGGTGAGTCGATCCGACCCGCAAATGACGTCCGCAATGCCGTGCAGGATCTGCTGCATAAGAGGCCCATTCAGTCATGGCGGGAGATAGATTGGGCTTTCAAACTATTTGGCGAAACAAAATTCGAAACCAAGCTGAGAACAGCTTTGCATGTCGCAAAGATAGACTCGACCAAAGCAACAATTGCTGGCATCACTTTTAGACGTAACTCAATTGTTCATGAAGGTGATCTATACCGCTTTCAGCGCGCTGGAAAAGCACAGCTCAAGGTCAAGGAGATATCACCTAGCTATGTAGCCGACAGCTTGGATTTCATCGAAAAATTTGTGCTTGCCATAGATACGATCTAGTTGCCCGTGTACAAAGCCTTACAGCGCTCGTGATCATCTCATCGCAAGCCATGACGGGTTAGCAAGCCTAGAAGGGAATTTCGGTGTCAATGTCGTCCAAGAACTTCACAGGAGGCAGCGCCCTTTTTGGCAGCGGCAAGTTCGTGACGATGAAGAGGTTAAGAATGTCCTCACGATCCATGAACATGATCTGAGATCGTTTAGTCGCGTCTAGCTTGTTGCCAAGCCAATTTCTCGCCTGCTTCGTTATCTCGCCACCAGCGACGATAAAAGCGTGATCAACCAGCACGCGCCGATTCATCTCGGGGTCGAATATTTCGTGCCCCAGCATCATAGTCACTTGATTCAAAATCTCTGCAATATTGCTGGATCCGTCCTTGCTCATGCCTGCGGAGTCCAGCTTGCCCTTCTTTACCTGTATGCCGAAGTAGAGAACGTGGAGTGTCGGCAGCGTGTACTTCATCCACACGTCCTTGCCGTACTCCAGCGCCTTGTCCTTATGCCCGGCTGCCGTGACACGGTGAAAGCCAAGCTGACGGAACAGAGGCAACAACACCTCTTCAATCAGCTCGTCTTCAGAACATTTGTTGAGGTATGCGGTGAGCCGCTCCCGTCGCTCGACTTCCGCAGGTGTCAGCGGTCGATGGGGATTCGCCGGTTGCGCAATGGTATTTGTGGCGATGTGGCGAAGCTGGCCGACGCCGTGCTCGTCGTAGAACGCTTCCCATCCTTCGCGTGTCAGGACAACGTTCAGTGCGTTCAACGCTTTGCTTCTATCGGGGTCGTCTTCTTGCGCTTCGCTCTTGTCGAGCAGAGCACGAATAATTCGGACAAAGCCATCAGGTGGAACGGAAGCGCTTGATTGGGGGTGGGCCAGGACTTCTTGAAGCTTGTCCGCGCACCATGACCAACGAGTTGAACCATCGTGGGCGAAATCCAGGTCGCAATCCTGGAAAAACTCCGTGATGTAGCTACTTGACCGATATCGGAAATGAGACACGTCGCCGCAGACGATGTGCCCTAGCTCACGCAGGCTTCGTGCCTTCCATTGCATGGTTGAGACTCGATGGTGAACTCTTGATATTGGCGGAAGCGGTGGGATTCGAACCCACGAACGGTTGCCCGTTGACGGTTTTCAAGACCGTTGCCATCGACCACTCGGCCACACTTCCGTATACGTTCTCAAGACCGTAGCAACCGACCGCGCTGCCACTTCCCCGAATAAATTCAGTTCATTAAGATTAGAATCAATTCTAAATCTCTCATATTTAACGATTTTTAAGGACAAATTAGTTTTCAAGACTGCTGCCTTAAACCACTCGGCCATCTCTCCAAACTTGTTCGCGATCCATCGCGAGGGTCGCAATCCTATCAGGAACCTCGTTGCGGGTCGCTATTCGGGCCTTTCTTCGACAGCGCAACCAGACAACCAACCAGGATCGCGATCGGGATCAGTGCCCCGATCAGCGGGAACAGCAGCACAGGTTGGCGGATCACCATCGGCACGATCTGGGTGGCCGTGGCGAAGGCGATGGTCCACAGGCGCCAGCGGCGGCTGTGGCGTCCGAACCAGAAGCTGGCGAGGACCAGCAGCATGGCGATGACCGAGAGGACGAAGTCGATGGTCGGCAGTTGCCACACGGTGGCGAAGGCCAGCCGGGTGCCGATGAAGGAGATCAGCACCAGCAGCAGGAAGTAGCTGGTGTAGAACTCGACCTTGTCCCACTTCCCGCGAACGGGTGCCGGCGAGTTCATGCGAGGCGGTCCAGCCCGGCCATGTACGGACGCAGTGCTTCGGGCACGCTGATCGAGCCGTCGTCGTTCTGGTAGTTCTCCATCACCGCGATCAAGGTGCGGCCGATGGCCAAGCCGGAGCCATTCAAGGTGTGCACGAGTTCGGGCTTGCCGGTGTCGGCGTTGCGCACGCGGGCCTGCAGGCGGCGCGCCTGGAAGTCCTCGCAGTTGGAGCAGCTGGAGATTTCGCGGTAGGTCTGCTGGCTGGGCAGCCACACTTCGAGGTCGTAGGTCTTGGTCGACTGGAAGCCCATGTCGCCTGTGCACAGCAGCAGCTTGCGATACGGCAGGTTGAGTTTCTGCAGCACCTTCTCGGCGTGGCCGACCATTTCTTCCAGTTGCGCGTAGGAGTCGCTGGCGCGGGCGACCTGCACCATCTCGACTTTCTCGAACTGGTGCTGGCGGATCATGCCGCGGGTGTCGCGGCCGTAGCTGCCGGCCTCGGCGCGAAAGCACAGCGAGTGCGCGGTGAAGCGCAGCGGCAGCGCGTCGGCTTCCTGGATGGTGTCGCGCACCAGGTTGGTCAGCGAGACTTCGGCGGTGGGAATCAGGTAACGCTTGGAGTCGCCGACCTGGGTGGAGAACAGATCCTCCTCGAACTTCGGCAACTGGGTGGTGCCGAGCATGCTGTCGGCGTTGACCAGCACCGGCACGTTGCATTCGAGGTAGCCGTGCTCGCCGGTGTGCAGGTCGAGCATGAACTGGCCGATCGCGCGATGCAGGTGCGCGATCTGGCCGCGCAGCACGGTGAAGCGCGCGCCGGAGAGCTTGGCGCCGGCATCGCCGTCGAGCCAGCCGTGACGCTCGCCCAGCACGACGTGATCCTTTACCTCGAACTCGAACGTGTTCGGTGTGCCCCAACGGCTGACTTCGAGGTTGTCGCTCTCGTCCTTGCCGACCGGCACCGACTCGTGCGGGATGTTCGGGATCAGCAGCGTGATGTCGGAAAGCTTGGCCTGCGCCTCGGCCAGTGCCTGCTCGTTGGCCCTGAGCTTGTCGCCGATGCCGGCGACTTCAGCCATCAGCGCGGCGACGTCCTCACCCTTCGCCTTGGCCTGCCCGATCGCCTTGGAACACGTGTTGCGCAGGTTCTGCAGCTCCTGCGTCTCCATCGCCAGCTGCTTGCGCGAGCTTTCCAGCGCCTCCATCGCGGAGACGTCCAGCGTGAAGCCGCGGGTTTCCTTGAGGC
>Ga0302227_10001984_pt1 | contig 14604 bp, 8 predicted proteins | sample II_Palsa_N1_1_FD_193525 | JGI IMG/M metagenome (GOLD analysis project Ga0302227, IMG submission 193525) | Peat permafrost microbial communities from Stordalen Mire near Abisko, Sweden - II_Palsa_N1_1 | ecosystem: Environmental > Terrestrial > Soil > Palsa > Peat permafrost | place: Sweden...
AGCAAGCTTAACGGCTCTTTGTTTAAATTCAGCATCGTAACGCGTAGTTCCTCGTTTCATATCGGCACCCCTCAAGTTGATGTAAGTATATCACCTTAAGTGTCCGCCGAAACGGGGTCAGATCATCTTGTGAAACCCAGCTGTCTATAAAATAGCCTTACAATCGGTTCATCTGATTCGGGTGGCTAGTATGAACTCGTTTTGAATATTCCTGTATTAATTCAATAAAATAATGATACATATCTTCAAGAGATAAATTCTCTTCAATAAACTGGGTGGAGTTATCAATGATTGTTTGAGTCTCTCTGGGATGAATTTTTGCCCATGCCAAGCCTTTTAATAAGGATGCTTCATCGTAAATGGGAACATATTCTCGATAAGGTTGTATGCCCTTGTAGTACCATTGCTGTTGGCTGGTTTCGTGCTTAAATACCAGGCTATTGGAATGAAGCTGCCAAACCAATCTTTCCCAGCTGCACCTAACGCCGTCTATCGATATCAGATACTTATAGGACAAATGTTGTTCTTCAGGAATAAATTTTCCAGGAAGGTAATTAGCAAATTGAGCATCAATAAGATTTGGATAAAGAGTGGCTAAAGCAACTAGGCGTTTTCTAAAACCGGTGCTATCATATTGGCCTCCGCGCCAAAAAAGTTTGTCTAGCTTATTTTCCCAGTGATGCTGGTTACTGTGTTCATTTATTGTATTTCGAAGTTTTTTTGCAGCGCATAAGTTCATCCAGTCAGGCATCAGGATTAAGTTTTTTTCGCCATCTATGTTTACATCTTTGGCATAAGCAAATATTGGCATAGGCTTGGATGGTAAAATTAAATATTCATCAATAGAGACAAGAAATTCTGTATTAGGAAGATAACCCTTGCCGGCGAGGTAGGCTAAAATATCATATAAATGTTGAATGCTATTTTGCATATCGTGTACACGTTTCGATATATGAGGAGCGTGAATCATCTGTACTTGATGATTTTGAATTTTAAACAATACCAGTGTGTTCAAATAACTTGAGCTGGAAAGATAATTTTTAAGATCATCAGTTGAAATTTTATCAAAGGATGATAAATCCTCTTTTATTTGTGCTTTTGCCCAAGCTGGCAAGCCTTGCTGGATCTTGTTTTTTAAGATGATATCATTCACTTCAGTAGGCGTATGACAGTTTTTGGATAATACGGCAGCACGTTGGGGTGCGAGTATTGAAGGGGGCAGCTGCGTATTTTGTCCGGCATTTTTAAAATAGAGCAATATAATAAAGTTTATGGAAAATATCAGCAATATTGTTTTTTTCATGAAAGAGTTGCTCTTTTATCAAGTCGTGTGCTGTATGCCTGCAACAGGGCAATGAGGTAATGACACATATCTTCTAAGGTTAAATTATTATCAACAAAGTGGGTGGAGTGCTCAATCATTTTCAAACTCTTATCAGGGTTTTTTTCGGCCCAGTCGATAGCTTCAAGTAAAGAGCTTTCATCGCTAATCGGAATATAATCTAGATAAGGTTTAATTCCTTTATAAAACCATTGGATCTGTGAGCTTTGGTGTTTAAAGACCAGGCTATTTGAATGAAGATGCCAAACAAACCGTTCCCAGGTTCCTCGGGAACCATCGATGGCGATCAAATATTTATATTGAAGTTGTTCGCCTTCAGGTATTAAAGGATCTTTTAAGTAATTTACAAAATCGGCGTCAATAAGATGGGGATGTTTGTGACTTAAAGCGATCAGTTTTTTGCGAAAACCCGTGCTGTCCCCTCCGCCTCCCCGCCAAAATAAAACCGGCAGTTTATTTTGGGCCAAATAAGTCTTATTAGCTATTGTTATTGCTTTTCTTAAATGTTTGGCTGAGCATAGATTCATCCAGTCGGGTATTAAAATAAGATTTTTCTCAATAGGAATATTTAAGTCTTTTGCATAGGTAAAAATTGGCAGGGCATTCTCATTTTCCATAGTAAGGTAATCATCCAGCCCTACAATAAAATCGGTATCCGGTAAATAGCCTTTTGATGCTAGTAACTTGAATATTTCAAAAAGGGGTCTGGCTGATTCTTTGAATAATTTTCTTTGTTTATTTCTGTCAGCAGTTGTCATGGTGAGTGGCTGCAGGGCGGAGACAAGTTTTAGTTTGCCAGCTTTTATTTGGAACCTTACCAATCTATTTTTGGTATTGAACTTTAGCATATATTTATCTAAATCATTAGGATAGATTTTTTCAAAAGGAGATAGATCTTCTTGAATTTGTTGCTTTGCCCATAAAGGCAAACCTTTTCGTAGTTTATGATTTAATAGCTCAAAATTGATTTGCTGTGCCGCTTGGCAGTTTGAAAATAATTTTGATATTCGAGTGGTAGGAAAGGTTTGAAGATCTATCGAAGGTTTAGCGCTAAAACTATCAATTAGGTATTCTGCAACAGTTGATAATCTTGAACCATTAAAGTATAGAGACAACATAAGTGCAGCAAGCGATACCTGCCTCAGGGGAAGTTTTTTAATTTGGCAGAGGAGTTTACGGAGTACCCATTTGGTTTGAGTCATGAGCTTCTTGCGAAAATGTTTGTAAGCTTATAAAGCCGCATATCAAAAAAACTTATTGTTTGACTGGCAGCTTTCATAAAATTTATCGAACATCGATCAGTGGCACCTATAGAGTGGCTCATAAGATTGCCTGAGCTTGAATGTCGCATTGAAATTTTAAACCTAAAGTCATTATTTATCCTAGGGATCATAAGCTTATATACTACTTAATCGTAGCGTGATAATACTGATTTTTCAAATATGTTGTGTTAGATGCGTTACCTTTCTTTAACACTTGAACTGCAACATGAGCATTATGAAATCCCTCAGTGATGAGTTACCTATCTAGTAGGGGGCTAAGGGTTATTTTTGGGTATTAAGGAAGGGCTTGCTGATCTTGGCGCTCTTACCGTCCTTAGGTTGTGCCGCCTTTGCAAGCCTATACAAGATTTTTCGACTACATTTTAAATTGAACAATTATCAGGGAAACTAACTGTTTCTGAAATGGATAAAAACTTATAAGTCATCTTATTCCTGCTTCTGCTGTATATTTTTTGGGTAGATTGTTATATTCAGTTCTGCTTCAATCTCTTCAACTGTTGGTAGGCTGGTTTTCAAATCTTTAGGCAGTGCCTTAGATAAGGTGTATTCTGAGATGCCAATGGGTGCTTTAACATTTCGCAGTGCGTACTCAGCAACAATTTTGCTCTTTGATTTACATAATAAAATTCCAATTGTTGGGTTATCATTTTCTTTTTTTAATAAATCATCTACCGCGGCAAGGTAAAAACCTAATTGGCCTGTATGCTCTGGTTTGAATTTGGTAGCCTTTAATTCAATTACAATAAAACAACGCAAATTAAGATGATAGAAAAGGAGGTCGACAAAAAATTCTTGGTCATCAAAGGTAAGTGGCACTTGTGAACCAACAAAGGCAAACCCCTGACCCAACTCAAGCAGGAAATTCCTCACATGCATTACCAAAGCATCTTCTATCGACCTTTCATGTGCATCCTCATGGATGGTTAGGAAGTCAAAATTATAAGGATCCTTTAAAAGTTGATTGGCCAAGTCAGGCTGAGAACTAGGTAAATATTCTGTATAATTGGATATTTTTTTAGAAATCTTTCCTTGGCGTTCATATAAATTACTTTCAACTTGCATTTCCAATACAGAGCGAGACCAACCATTCGTCAGAGTTTGTACTGCATACCACTCTCTTATTTGCTTGTCCTCAACCATCTGCATTAGCCTAATAATATGCCCCCATGGCAATTGCGAAACGGGCTGTTTCGCAAATTCAATATTGGGGTAAAATAAGGCAAATCTCCTCATATGCTCAAGGTTCCTCTTGGAAAATCCCTGCATTTCTGGAGAATTCTGGCGCAGATCATGAGACAGTTGCTCTAGAAATTTTTCACCCCACTGATATTGTTCTTGGCACTTAATAATATCAGCTCCAAGTTGTCAGTAAAATTTGATGAGTTCCCTATTTGCTGAAAGGGCCGCGCGTATTTGAGATGTACGCAGCCGATCTTTTATGCCGCTGAGAAAAATTTTATAGTTTTTGTCTAAATTTAAGGCCGTTTCATTTTTCTTAAGTTGCTTACTCATCTGGCACTACTTTTTTAAGGGGATTAGATGCAGTTTCAGTGTGATATTTTACTTTCATGCGCTTCTAAGTGTCGAATGGATCTTGCAAAAACGTTTTGATACTTTATGGGCGATCATACCACTAATTAAAATGGAATTTCAAACAGATTTCAAAAGTATCGGAATGATTCAAAAGCAAGTATTTATATTCGTAATAGTAGGTCGAGGGTTCGACTCTTCTTTTTGGCACCATATAGATCAAGCAGTTACAACGATCTGTATAGAAAGCCCTTTGCTTCATGGATGGGCGTCGCTCTGCTTTAAACAGCGCCACAAGTAGAGCCAGAAGCTCCAATTTCAAGCTTGCATTAAATAATTTAACTAGTTGATTTGTATGAAAATTATTTACTTTAGCCTCAAATTTAAGGTTTGCCTTAAAGCACTTTAAGCCCAAAATGGCGCGTGTCTGCACTCTGTATTTTCTGAATTGTTAAAGAAAGATGCCCCCAAGGCAATGGGTCCATAGCCTGTGGACTAATTTCAAAATCGGGGGGATATCATAGCTTGGACTTGATTAAATAGCCCTGATGGGGTTTTTTCACATTCAATAAAGAAGCATCTTTGAGCCCAGCCTCGGTTGTTGGTAAATTCAATTCTTCATTGAGCTCGTTAATTTTTTTATCAACCTTATCAAGATTTTCTAAAAATAGTTGTCTATTTTTGCGAAATTGAAAAAGAACTGCAGTCCTGGCATCTTGTTGCTGGGTGCTGTCCGGCTGTTTATTGCCGTCGCTCCAGGCTCGATTGTGTTGATTATGCGCTGAAAGGATAGGGCTGAAATCCTTATATATTTTTTTAAGTTTATTTTCTAAAGATTGTATTTTATTTTCGATAAGTAAATGATAGTCATTATCCCGATAATCGGGTTTTTTGATTAAAAACATCGGCAGTTTGGCCATATGCAAAGATAGCAGGAATTCCCTGTAGTATTGGTATCTTTCACTAGTACTGGCCAGTCCTTTAGTCATTTCATCGAGTAAATGTTCGTAAAAAATAAAGCCTACCACTCGATTGTCTTGATGTCCTGTGACGATCAGTTCATTACAATTAAAGGGCGTGATGAATGATCTTTTGACAAGGGCTGCTGGGCTCATCTCAGGAAAGCTGCCAACAATAGAATCATCTCCAACATTTCCTACTTTTACCGTGATATTCATTTTTGGCGCTGTTCCGGATTTAATGAGCAGTTGTTGAATGGTATGTGTGTCAAGGTTGGGGTTGTATTTTTTTATAAAAAATTCTCGTAGATTGTGTTCTGTTGCCTTGGTTTTCAAAAGTGTCAGATAAGGTGCTTCGCCACTTTCTTTGGTTTCCAGGCTGGCTCTGGGTGAATAGATGTCGCAAGGAAAACCTCTGGCAATGGAATGGGGGTTTAATTTTAAAATCAAGCATGCAGTCCAAAAAGATTCGCGATGATCTCCTGCTGATAAATGTGTGCCCCTCTCTTGGTTGATCAGTGAAGCTGAAAAATATGGAGTGGTATTGTTGACATCCTCACCTTCTTAAAAGAAGGTGATTCCCGAGATTCAAGATCTCAGTAGGTTCTTGCTTCATCGCCGCACTTACGCCCTTGCTCCACAAGCCATCACGGCATGCCCTGCCGCTAAAATATTTTTCGCCGCGTTGACGTCTGCATTCATTTCACTGCTGCATTTCAAACAAACAAATTTTTCCTGTGTTTGCCTGTTTTTCGCATCGATATGTTGGCAATGGGAACATCGCTGGCTCGTGTATTGCGGATTAACTTCAACCACAATACCGCCTCTCCAATAGGATTTATATTCAAGCTGACGCCTGAATTCATACCAACCTTGATCGAGTATCGATTTATTCAACCCAGATTTTGCAGATACATTTTTACCCGGGCTTTCTGAAACGCCACTGGCTGACCGACTCATGTTCTTGATTTTCAAGTCTTCAACTACAATCAGTGCGTGGTTTTTGCAGAGCTCCGTTGAAAGCTTGTGTTGAAAATCTCTTCGAATATTAGCTATCTTTTGGTGTAGTTTAGCTATTTTCCTCGTTTGTTTTTTCCAATTGAATGAGAAACGTTTTTTACGACTTAATTCCCGTTGTAATTTCGCTAATCGCTTTTCATGCTGTCTAAAGCTATTGATAGGCGCTTGATGCTCACCATCAGATGTTGTAACAAAATGCTTAATTCCAAGATCAAGCCCAATTGATTGAGATGATATTGTTGTTGTTTGTGACTCTAATTCATGTTCAACTTGAATTGAGATATACCAATGACCGGCCTGTCTGCTCACTGTAACATTTTTCATCTCACCGACAATATCACAGCTTCTGTAAAAGCGTATCTTGCCAAGTTTGGGTAGCGTGATATGCTGATACTCCAGTTTGATTTGTTTTGGCTCTGGAAACCGAAAACTGTCATTCAAACCACGCTTCTTAAATGTGGGTAACCGCTTATTGGGTTGCTTTTTATCAAAAGCATCCCTAAATGCGCGTTCTAAATCACGTAATTTCTGTTGCAAAATATGGGCAGGGCATTCTTTTAAAAATCCATATTCTTCCGATTGCTTCCAAAGCTTGCTCCAGAAATCCAGCTCTTGGTAATACAAAATAGGTTGTTTTTGTTTTAAGCGTTGTAAATTCAAGCTTAAGGCTTTATTCCAAAGAAATCGACTAGTCCCAGCAAACTCAAGGAACTTTTGGGCTTGGGTTGAAGTCGGTTTTAACCGAAATTTAAAGGCTTTCTTTATCTTCATGGTTCGATTGTACTCTTGGCCCATGAAGATATCAAACCAAATTATAGCCGTTAGACACTGCGTTTTTAATATGCATGTCCATTTGGTCTTTGTCACTAAATATAGACGCAAAGTCTTCAACCACACTAGCTTTCCTTTATGCAGGAAGTCTTTATCGATATTTGCCAACACTTCGAAGCTGAGCTGATTGACTTTAATGGTGAATACGATCTAGTTCATTACCCACCTAAATTAGCCATCTCAAAACTGGTTAACTCCCTTAAAGGGGTTTCATCACGCTTACTCAGGGCTCACTTTGATTCTATTCATTCCTAGTATTGGAAAGGTGTTCTCTGATACCCAGTTATTTTGCCAGCAGTTGTGGCGGAGCACCTATGGCTGTGATCCGGCAATATATCGAACAACAACAAACTTCAGAAAATTGATTTACCTACGGTGAATGCGCCTTACATCCTCTCCCTCAAGGAAGAGGTCTTTCGGCGCGTTAAGGTAAAGGCTGAATAACTGCCTATTTAAAGCTATTTTTAAGTCTGTAAGCTTGCGATTCAAAATAATAAGTGCTAGTATGCCGGCTACCTTAAGAATATACCCGGAATAAAAACATGCTAGAACTGTTACGCACGGCCATTAAAGAAGACAAGCTCACTGACCTCAATAGCCTTTTAGCCCAGTTGAAGCTCAAGATTGAAAGCTTGCAGACCTATTGTAACGATGATTTCTTTTCGACGCTGTTCAAGTATGCGGATCTGCAACAGAATCATCAAGCTCTAGCAACCTTAATGCAGTTTTTGCTTTTAAATAGCGATTCTTTAAATATAAATATAGATGACCTCCAAAACAAGCAACTGTTGTTTATCAAAAATCCTGGTCTTAAAAATACCATATTCGAAGCGGTTTTTAAAAATATTATCCATGAGCTGGACGAAGCGGCTTTAATAAAATTCTTCTGTTCCATTGGAAATTTTAATAAATATTTCTTTTATAAATTTGCCAGTGCTGCCAATTACCATCAGCTTCTAGCCAAAGTCAGAACTTTTGGCTCAGCAAAAGCAGCTTTTTTAAAGAGGCTATTAGAAGATACGGCTGAAGGGGGTGATATCCAGCATCTGGATCTTATTATCAAGGAAGTGGAGCCTGAAAATTTAATCGCTGTGATGATCCCTGGAGAATACAGTCCTAGCAATTATTTATATTTAACTGCGCTTTTAAATAAAGGCCATATTGCCATGGTTAAAAAATATTTAGCTACAGCTTTAAGCCTTAAAGCACAGAACGAAATTTTTTATGAAAGGTTGGTCGAGGCTTGCTTTAGGGCTGCAGCTTGGGAAGTGTCGGTTGAGCTTTTAAGCTATATAGTTGATTCAACAGAGCCGCAGCTTTTATATAGAATTATTGAGAAAAATAAAAGATATCTAGCAATGATGGAGTGTGTAAAAGATCCCTTGCAGTTTATGAATAGCTCAAGATCTTTTTTAATGTTTTATCAAGAACTTTTTAAGATAATTGGCTTGAAAAATCAGTCTTTGTATTTTTCTTGTTTAGCAGCTGTGTTTGCCCAATCATTGGGCGTGTCGGAATTTCACGGTGTTCGTAATCGCCAGGCAAATAAATTTATCATGGCTTATGAAACTATATTGCCAGAAGTTTTACAGGCCAGCGAGGCTGACAAGAACAGCAAGATAGGGGGGGGATTCAGCAATTTATTTATTGGTACAAAACAACAATATCGAAGTCTTAAAGACCTGTATTGATGCGCTGCTAAAATATGCTAAAACCCCGCAGGAACTTAACATCATTTTAAGCAAGCTTTTTCTGGAAGCGGCAGCAAACGCAACAGCATCATCTATGGAGCTGTTGGTGAAAGATGCTGATAACGGTCGGTTGAGTCAGTATTTTTCAATTGAAAATAATCGTGGTTTAACCGCATTTTTTAGCTTGAGCAAAAAGCCTGAATTGTGCCAGCGCTATATGGCCATGGCCCGTGAATTATTCGCAGTGCAAAGCTCTCAGTATAGCCATATACTACAAGATGTTTTGAAAGGCTCTATTGAACATAGACAATATGCATTTTTCGATGAATTGGTCACTCTTGCTGCCGAACAAGAATTAGCAGCCTCACCTGCTCATATAGGGCAAATATTAAATCTTGCCATTACAACCGTCGCAAACCCCTTATTAAAAAAGAAAAATATCCATTTATTGCCTTATCTTTTTCAGCTATTGGGCTTATGTCGAGAAAAAAATCCCCAGCTGTATGTTGATCGGTTAAAGAACGCAGTTTTAAGCCGAGAGCATTACAATGATGGCGATCCCCTGCTTGCTACCATCCTGGAAGCTGTCAAGCAAGCAGATGATATCAAGCCGGGTGCTTATGCGAGTATGGTTGTGAAACCATTCAAAGATGCTGTTTTAAATGAAAGGCAAAAGTCGGTTGCTTTATTTTTACAGGATGTATCCAGCGACAGCCTGGTTGCTTTATTAACTGAAGCCAATCTCCTAAATCACAAACATGGTTTTTCAGACCCTATGCACACTTTGCTGGATCAAGCATTCTTAGATGCAGCTGGGCGTTTAAAGGATCATCATTCTGAGCAATGTGGAGCCTTGGCCAGGCCTCAATTATTGAGAGCCATACAACAAGGCTCATCAGGGGCTGTTAGAAGCCTGTTACCTTTGGTAGATAAGCTAAGGTTTGCTGAGGATTTGCAGCAGGAGCTGTCGAATAGTTTTTATTATTCTAATGAAAATTGGTCTATCGTGGCAAAGGATCCAGAACTAGTCTGCGTTATTTATCAGTTTTTGCAACCCTTACAAATCAGTCAACCCAGCCTATACTATAATTTTGTCGAAAAACTGCTCAATAAATCAATCGACAAGAATAGTAGTTCCTTGCTGGTGTCTATATTGGCAAACACCCCGCACGATGTTTTGACTAAGATTTTGCTTTCTAAGAAACCATATCAGGATCGAAAGTTGACAGATTTGTTGAGGTTGAATGATACAGCCATCACTCAAGCACTGGTCAAAGTTTCTGAGCATATCAAAAAAACCAAGCCAGCAGACTACGCTTTAATCGAGCAGGAGCTGTTTATATTTTCAGCTCAAACTGGCAATCTGGTTCTGTTCAATTCTTTAATTGAGACTGCCAGCACTGAAGAATTAATCTGCAAATTAACCCTTAAATTGGACTACAATAGTACGACCATTATCGATGAAGCTGGCAAAGAGAAGCAGGTTGCTATATTAAACCGAGTATTCGAACTGGCTAAAAAATTTCAGGACAGCCCTCGATATGTTTATCTAGCAGTTGCTCACAAGCTGATAATAAATGCGGCTCTCTGTGGTGATTTTGAGCTGATAAACCTGATAGTGGACTCATGTTCTAAACAAGAATTGGTGCAATTATTCTCTGTGCCACGCTTTAGCTTTGATTCATGTTTAAAGAATATAATCAAGGATCATCAAATCGAAGCTATTGCTTTTATACTGAAAGCTATAACCCCTTTGGCAAAAATTCAGCCTGCCGATTATTTAAATATTTTAAGACAGATGCTGCATGAAGCCGCAGAATTTAGCAATTTAACCTTGGTCAGCAGCATTTTGGATGCTGCAGGCGAGGAGAATTGGCTGGCTCTTTTTAAAGTCGACCGCAGCATCACTTATAGTGATGGCCACGATAGCATTTTTAGCAGGGCTATACTGAACAAAGATGCCTTGGTTTTAAAAAAAATATTTGACTGTGTGTCTCTATTGAAAGATAAACAGCCTAAACAACTGGAAGAGCAGAAGCGTGATCTTTACAGTATGGGCTATCTTTTTCAATCTGCTCAAGACTTAAAAAAATTCACAGTGAGCGATTTGGCCTTATTTATAGCTAAGCACTCAAGCCCTGAGCTTATTAACATGTGTGAAGGCTGGAATAATATTCGTGGCTGTGAAACTCTGATTTCCGCCCTTCGCTTTAATCAAAACTATGAAGTACAAGAATTTTTATTCAATTGGCTAAGAATCCACGAAAAAAACAACCAGGCTCGTCATCTTAAAATATTGGCTTTGGGCTTTAAGGTGGCATATCTGAGTGACGGATATAATAAGAGCCAGGCAGTTGGGGCTAAATACTTTTTGGAACGCATACTTCAAGAGGTCGGCATTGATAGGTTAAAGAATTTTTTAAATACAGCTGTAAATGAAAGACGGTTGTTGAAAGATTTCATATTTAATGGTGATGTCACCATATTGCCTTCAGAGATGGTTCAAGGGCTTAATAAACCATCCGATAGTGAAACCGACAGAATATTGACCCCTGTACACAAGGAATTTTCTGCAGCTTTAAGCCAGCCTAGCTCTACCCTTGTCAATATGCTGAAACTGGCTTCAGATGAACACTTGGTTGAGTATTTTTCTAGCGATAAGCTTTCAGGCCCTTATAAAACAAAAATATGGAACTCTGTGTTCAGCAACAGCGATGGAGAAGTTTTTGAAGCGATTTTTTCAGCCTGCCAGCGTTTAAAATCGGTGAATGAAGCTTTGTTTGTTTCTTCGATAAGCCAGGCGTTTGCGGATGCTTGTGAAGTTGCTCCTCTGGTAACAGTGCAAAGAATTTATGCAGAGCTGCCTTTAAAAAAACAAATCATTGCCTTGGGTCAAGAAACCGCCAATCACCATCAAATTTTAGTAGCAGGTCTCGAAAATAAAAATAAAGGAATATTTGCTTATTTAATATCCTTATTAGAGCCAGTTAAAAAGTCTCAACCAAATAGGTATATACAAATTATCAGGAAAAACCTCGAGGACTGTACGAGTGAGTCTGATGTTTTGAGCAGCATATTGAATATCATCCCGGCCTCACTGTTAACTCAAGCATTGTTATCAAATCAGGATGATAGTGGCAGTATCTTTCATCATTATAATATATGCCAAGAAGGTTTTGAGCTTATTTTAAATCATCTTGAAACACAGCTAAACAACCCCCAGTATTACCGAGACTACATTAAAAGTTTGGCTTTTGCCTGTCATGCGACTTTAAACAATCCTGAAATGAATGTTTTGAATACCAGGATATTGACTCATGTTCCCAAATCTGAGCTTTTAAGCCTATTGACCACCTATTGTCGTTACGGGCTGATTATCGATAGTATCATTGATAACGAGTCACTCTGGGCTTTAAACCACATTATAACGGCCTTACCATCTTTAAGGCTGATCCAGCCTACAGCATATCTGGATTTTATGGCTAAGCTATTGCCCGGTCTTTTGAACAAGAAGGGTTTATATGAAATTGCCCAAAAGCTGTTTGAGGCTTTAACGGAAGCTGAACTCTTGAAGGTTTTAAATTTTAATGGTAGGCATGGGCAAAATTTAATTGAAGCAAGTCTCTGGGGGGACGATTCTGGTTTGGTTTGTAAACTATTGTCTGTCCAGGTTAGACGCATACGTTCTTTCGATAGAGAAAGTTATCAACAGTTAAATCTCAGTATGCTTTTAAGCTTGATTGCTATAAGCAATAATGTCAGCAAAGAAAGCTCTGTGCTAGCACTGTTAGAATATCTAGGAGCTGAAGAATTTAGCCAGCTGTTAGCTGTTTCCTATCGGGGACAGAATGCATTTTCATTATTAATCCCAACTAAATTATTTATCGGTGAGGATTATGGATCTATACCAACCAACATAGCTTATATTATTTTACAAGCAGCTAAGCCTTTAAAGTACAGCTCTCCGATAGCTTATCAAAACGCCATAATGGATGCACTGATATTGTCTGCTGCCAAGGGTAGTGAAAAATATATTAGATTATTTTTAACCCTATTGCCAGAACAACAATGGGCCGATTTTTGTTTGCTTGAAAATAAAGCTGGCATCAACCTGATAACCGCTGCTATTTCTTCTGGAGATCGAACTGTGGTTGAATTGGTCTTCGGGCTTTTTTCAGTAACAGACTTAAAAAGAGTATTAGCCTATCGTGATTCCTCAGGTCGAAATTTAATTTTGCTGGCCGCTGCCTATGGATTTTTCGAGCTGATCCCTTGGTTGCGCAGTCAAGGACTAGATATATTAGCCACCGATCTGTTTAAGCAGAGTATTTTTGATTATGCAGTCGATTTAGGCAATCTAGCGGCAATTTCGGTGTTCCGTGGGTTTAGCCTGACAGCATCCTTGATCGATAAAGCCGGCTACAAAGGTCGAACCCCTTTGATGACAGCGATAAAAGTTGGCCGCCTTAAAGCCGCCGCAGTTTTAATCCAGTTGGGAGCTGATTTAAAGCTAACCGATCAGCAAAATTACAGTGCTTTAACTTGGGCTGTCAGCAGCCGTCAGTTGACAGTCATCCATAATTTAATTCAAGCCGGCGCCAAGGTTGATTCAAAATCTTTAGAGGTGGCTCGCCTGATCGATGACCCTGATATTTTAGCAGCTCTTAAAACAGTAGTATCTTATGCGCGAGCGCAGCAAAGCCTTAATCAATTGCAACCAAGCTCGTTACAGTCAAGTTTGCCCTATGACGCCAAGCTGAGTCGCAATTATTTAACCCTATTTCCGGCTACCAAGCTTAAAAATAAAACCTATCTATCGACTGCTCAATTACAGACGCAAAGCGAAGCTTTTTTCAGTTTGCCTGATCACGATTTAACAGCTATGAAGACCAAATATAAAGATCTGAGTCGATATTTGCCTATATCGGATGTCTTGCGGCGTGAGCAAGTTGCTCAATGCGTCGATAATCCCAAAAACTTAAAAATTACTTTGTATACGGGTTTCACTCAGGAAATCTTACTGTTGCGCTTGGTGATGCAGGCGATGTATAAGTTAGAAGCGGATCAACCCGGAGATATCGGCATTATACAGCGCAATGTCTTGAATGAATATTGGCCTAGCCGTGCGCCAGATATCGATAAATACAACCATCAGCACCAATCCGAGTTTGCCTCCAGTCCTCGTTCGGATCTGTCACTTTGGGATTGGTATAATGCATCCTTGTTTGGTAATGCTACCAATCCCGGTGATTGTTCCATAAATTACTTCTTAAGGGATTTCAATGCACAGTTGCTTGATTTAAAAGCACTGTTAGAAAGCATGTTTAAAGCTTTAGGTTTAAGTTCAGAACTGTCGAAAGTGAAAGATTTTATAAATACTCTGCTTGATTATGCTGAAAAGCTTAAAACACCGGTTGGCGGCTTGCAAGTAGTAGAGCTGCCAATTTCTGTGGTTGACCAAGCCTGTCGTTTGGAGCCCAAGCACGGGATAAAATCCATCAAAGTCAGTGAATATATTTTACAATCCAGAAAAAAACCAGATTCTTTTCCTGAATTTCCACAGGTTGAAATTGTGATGATGCCGGGATTTTTATTCAATCCCAAAAATGGTATTCAATCTCGGGTTTACCATGCGATGGCCAGATTGCACCCCAAAACATTTTATGAATTCCAAGCTTGGATGAAAAAAGGCTTAAAGGAGCTGCTGATCCATCAGCCTAGCGCCGAAGTTGACAGCAAAAACAGTGAAACGACTAGGGCGTTGCCAAGGCTAAAAGCTGGTTTATAAGAGTCTGGCCGGGCTGCCTTATATATTTAAAGGCAGCGATTCCCGCCAATGCGGAACAAGGCCTATTTTAAAGGGTTCCAGCTGCACTGAAAAAATATTTTTCGTACAATAAAGCTTGTAGCCCTAAATGTAAAAGGCAGACAAGTATGAAAACTAAATT
>Ga0302227_10001989_pt1 | contig 14585 bp, 13 predicted proteins | sample II_Palsa_N1_1_FD_193525 | JGI IMG/M metagenome (GOLD analysis project Ga0302227, IMG submission 193525) | Peat permafrost microbial communities from Stordalen Mire near Abisko, Sweden - II_Palsa_N1_1 | ecosystem: Environmental > Terrestrial > Soil > Palsa > Peat permafrost | place: Sweden...
ACGGCGAGGTTGGCTGTCGGAGATTCACGCAACGGAGAGACTGGGCCAAGGGAAGGACCATGGATAGGTTCAGCAGGAGAGCCACGCAAGCAACACGAGGCCGAGACATCTCGGCGGCAAGGCTGTACTGGTGGAGCAGTCTCGGAATTGCCGTGGTTTTTGAGCGGTTGGGATTCATGCGTGGATGAAGTTACGCCGGGAAAAGGATGATATAGCTTTGGACTACCCTGCATAGCTGAGAATTCCATGCAGAGCAGGGCTAGTACCACGGCCGGCGTGATTCATCCAGTGGCAGAGTTACGACGAGGGAGGAGTTTGTATCAAGGTTCCCTCCTACATACCTGGGAAGTCCACAACGTGGCAAGGCAGAATCACATCGGTGGCAAAGTTGCATTGATCAGAGGGGTTTGGATGTACGACGGCTGACGTGATTCCTGAGCATCTTGAGACTGTTGGAAAGGGCATGATATCATGGGAGGAGGGGCAATGGTGGTACTCGGCTATGCCCTGCCGCTCAGCATGAGGTAGGTCAATCCATAGGTGAAAATGCCGCAGCAGAGAAGGTTCTAGCAGTGCTCAGCTCACCCATATCTTTCTTAGCATGATGTGGACCGATCCGCCGGAACAGGGGCTGTGGCGGCGCTCAGCTCGGCCCCTTGGTATGATGTGAATCTGGCTATCGGGGGAGGATGAGACCTTTGCCCAGCTTGGTCTCTGACGAGGGGACCCAGAAGACAGAAAGGATGCGGCAGGGCTGAGTGCCCTCCAGAGCATAGTGCCAGGGAGGCAGTGCGTGATGCTATGAGGGTGTATCGGCACCTCCGGGTGTGATGCATAATGCATATCCCGTCATTCACGCCGACGCCGCCACCAGGGCCAACTGTCCAAGATTCGCCAGTCATCAGCCCAAATCCGACGCATAAATCAGCCCGACATGCTTCTGATTCCTGTGCCTCATCTGAATAACATCATGAGCCATACTGTTGGCCAATACGCTGGCTTGCATCTATCACTTAGTTGCCGGGGATAGGATCATCACACCGAAAGCCCCTTCCCACGGCAGTTTCATGCGTCGTAAGCAACTGGTCAGAAATGTGCCATGTCTCGGCGGAGACACAGCCTAGTTGGTCATTGAATGGGGTCCGAATGCAATGGATATATCTAGGTCGTCTGGCCGCTCACTGAACGAGCATCAGGACATTGCATTTTCTACTTTCTGTATCCACTAATCTTCGTTTCTTGTTGGAACTTCAGTATCAACTTCCTCTCTGCAGCACCAAACCTATCAGATTTCAGGATCATGTCCAGTACCGTCACGTCCGGAGCGGTGATTGAATCTCTCGATGCTGCAAGCTTGTCAAAACACGCAGTAATTGTATACGATCATCCCAACGACACTTCTACTGCGATTGATGGACACGATGCCAATCATTCCCTAGGAGATTCCTCCAAGGATGGGCCCACCCCGGGATACCGACCCCCTTTGACACAATTAGATACGGACTTCTGCGCCGCTGTCTTGTTTTGCAAACAATTCCTTGAGATGGAGAGGACCCAAGGCAGCCGCAGCCAAGAAAGTAAGCCATTGTTAAGCAGAATATCAGGTACGCTCCCTTCATTTGACTTTTATTCGGTATCTGACTCCTATTGGTAGGCTTTTGGAAAGCAAACGCTCCCCAGGCTAATTCAGATCACAACCCACAAATTACGGCTGTCGATGATATTAGTATCGCCCGGTCTAATAACCAGAGCACTCTCAAGACCAATAATTCTCCTGCCTCTGCCAAAAAAGCCCCCCCGAAGAGTCTGCAAAGCTCTGATACTATCGAAGAATATTCGAAACACACACAGCATGGAGGAGACAAACACAAGCCAAGACGTGAAAAGGGTACGAAACAAGTTTTGAGTGAAGTACGTAAGACTACTAGTGAGTTGCGGCCGCTTCCTATACACGAGATAAGCTAATTAGAATTCAATTCAGTGGTCATCCTTGATTCTGATGGTGAAGATGAAATAGAGATTACCACTGCCAATGACAGCCTCGGTACTCGGCCAACCAAACGTCCCAGGCTTACGAAGGAAGACAAGGCTGTACCACTGACTGCTCGGTTGAGTTCCCCTGAAGGGTCGGTCAAGGCTTTTGATGACGAGGCCAACGGCCAACGGAAATCACGTACAAGTACTAGGGTTACGGCGCGTGAGTTCAAAAGTCATCTCAATACAGAAGCTACGTGGCTAAATACTGCTTCAACGAGATGTAACACTCTCCGCAAACTCTTCGCGGAGCAAAGACAACATCTTGCAGCACTTGATGCCCTCGACGCCGAACACTCCCAAATCCTTGGTGAAATATCAGCTGATCACCTGCCACGAAGCACACGGCTGCAACTCAGCAGAGAACTTCAAGACTTGGAGGGGAGACGGAGTAAGGTGACTTCTGAGTTACGTCAGGCCACGAATTCAGGTAGGAGCGAGGGAGCTGCAATGAAACAGGACCTCGAGCAGTGGGACGCAAAAGAGAAGAAGGTCACAGAGCGTATTGAGAGGTCTCGTTAGGACATTGTAGGCGTTGGTTTCGTTACAGGTTCGTCTTTACTTTTCAGTTAGACGTATCTTTTCATCAGCTGTCATAAAGGCTTTCCCACCTCTCGCGCCCTCTCCCCGTCCTATTATCACGTTGTCTCCGGAAGTTATGGTGGTCAACGGCTAATTTTAACCGGTTTCCAATAGGCTGGACGGGAGCCAACAACAAACCCCAGTACTGTTCTATTGCACATCGCAAAAATTCCAACAACTGCCAGGAGGCCTCTCTCATCTTCAAACCCCTGTTTCCCACAATCCCAACACGCTCACCGAAATTTCGCTCCTTCAATCACCCATCCTTTCTCTTATGATGCTGCGTGGACGAAGATTCAAGGTTGGGTCGCCCGACAGGTCGGAAGTGGGACCAGATCTCCCCACATTCTATTTTGAACTTCAGCCTCAAAGCGACGCGGACCCGACGGCCAAGTGCCTGTCCCTGCAAGCCCACTTCATTTGCATAATATGGCACGTAGGACGGATAGCTCCGCCCGCAGAAGATGTATGTCAGCACAAGGAGGTCGCATTTGACTTGCAGAGTTAATGTGACTGCGCTTGAATTTGGTATTACGTACAAGAATGTAACGCAACCAATAGCTAAATGTCATTCATGCCCGTCTCGACGTCTCCAAGTATGTAAACAGCTGGCAGGGGAGCTAATGAGGCACTGGAGTTCTGATTCGTGGACTGATCAGCCATGGTGTTAAAGGGTCTAATATACAAATCGGTCTGGCCAGCAAGTCCGAAACCCGATTTGAGGAACTCCTTTTGCTATAGAAGCACCGGGAACCTGACCGTAAGGGCACTAGAGGTAGGGAAAAGGATCTTCACATAATGTTAGCACTGTCCCTTTCTAAGAGCGGCTCTGACTTACCCAGAGGACGAGATCTGCAGAAATCACTTGCGCCTAGCCTATACCTAGAAGAACGGCGGCAAGAATAAGTATTAAATCGCAAACGAAGCCATTGGCTAGAAACATCTACATAAAGAATCTCTCCTTCTTAACCTTTCGCTTCCAGGTTCTGTAAGCAAAATATAAATATCTTGTTAACAAGCCAGTGTATACTCCACACGTGGCAAAGAGTAAAGGCTTCAAAATCTGCGAGAGCTGGTTGGGCTTTACCGCTACCTTACGGAAAATTTTCAGCTTTGATTAACAATTTAAAGATTGACTTGATTATACCAGATACAAAGTCTAACGGCTAAGAGAAACATTAGAATCATTATTCCAATGTAAACCTTTTGAGCCACTTTATAAGCCTTAGCAAGGAGTTTATAAAAGAACTCCATCTCATATATTCCGGGCTAGATACAGGTGAAAAGAACCAATATGAGATTATGATCATCTAGCCTAGTTAGCCCGAGTATTAACGGGCAGAGAAGATTGCGTGTACCGTGAAATCTTGAGATCATTGCACCAAAAACACTTGTAGAGGATGCGAGGAAGATGCAGCATATCGTTAGTTGCCACGGCCGAAGCTCACTAGGTAGAAAACATCCACGAATCTGGCCGATTGCAGCTACCACAGCGATTAAAGAGAGGGTAAGGGCTGTTCCAAAGGGAATGGTATCTCCTGCTGGCGACCCGAGGGCCATACGCATGGCTTGAGATGAAGCTTGAGCATGCATTATGCGAGAACGGTTGCCGAAGAGCATATGATTGGTGAAGGAGGTGGTGGCCCAGTCTGGTTGCGTTGTTTGTCCTGATTAAGATAGGGCGGACACAGCGGCGAACAGTTTGGAGGGCGTGTGCAGGTTACCTTGTTCTAATGGGATGTCTCTATTTATCTTTCTGCCCAGCGGCAATGGGTATGATCCAAAACAATGGCATGGACCATCCGAAAGAGGTGGGGTATAGACTCGCGATCGTCCGCGCTATCGAATCGAGGGCGGTTTTCTCCATGGCGCATACAATGTTGGTCAGAAGGTGGCCTTCAGCGACGGCACCAACCCTCACCAAGCTCCCACCAAGCTCCCACCAGGTTCCCATCAGACTGCCATCAAACTTCCATCAAACTTCCATCAAACTCCCACGGTAAACGCTTGGGACGTTCGCCCAAGTTTGTCGCGTCAAATGCAGAGATACATAGTGCATCCCGAGGAGAGGGGAAAGGAAGAGACCGGACTAGGGACGGGGAAAGCTTGGTCACTCGAGAAATGGATATAAATTCAGCTTTGAGTCCCACCTCTTCCCACCTCAACTCAACCTCGTCACTACCATCAAATCTCATCACTAACAAATTTATCATTTCCAATCCCCAGATTCACTATGTGCGACGATGCTGAAGTGTTGGCGAGGGGCTGTGGCCACTTGTACGACCTGGACATCAGGAGATGTCCGAATGCAATTCAAAACAACACCACTTGCCCGCCTAATCAACGAACCCGAGTCCGCTACCCTCAAGATGATCATGATGGAAAATGCAAATCATGCCAAGGACAATCCCCTCCTGACTCTAGCTGGTATGGAACGTCAAGCTCCTCCTCTCTTGGAGAAACTTACATAATCTGATAGATTTGGTCTTAGAGTGGGAATACGAGATAGTGTTTGTCGACGAAGTTTGGGGATGCGTTGGGGCTTGGAGCTTTGTTTTTGGGTGCGTGCGCGGGGGTGTCTACTCCCACCGTATTTTGTAGCTGCTTGGTCTAGGTTGTTTGTGTGGGTCCCTTCTAGTCGGGGGTCGGTTGTTCGTCGTTTGCCGAATTTAGCTTAGTCAGAATCAGCCATTCTCTCGCCTACATAGGCTTTTTGTCCGTCCCTTTATTTCACTTCCTAGCTCCTCACATATTTAGACCATGGCAATGAAAAATACACCTCAGATGGCAGAAGAACTTCGTATCGCTATCCGTTATATCACTGTCAATGTCCCCGGCTTGCCAAGTAATAGGGCACAACAAGTTGCTGACGACTTTGCCGTATCGAAGCTTTCCAGACACTTCAGTTATGACCAGGATTTCATTCATTGCCCCTCAGACTTCGATAGCGACACCCGGAAATCCGTTTGGATTTTGTGCGATTTTAATGTTCGCCAGCGCCAGCCTGAAGTCAACAACATTCCAACAGAATTCTGGAAGGTTACTTATGATAACGAACAATTAGCGTAAGCTGCAAGGTCCCCTTCGTTGGCTAGTATCTCACACTGGACAGAAACTTCAAGGAGCACCAGACTAACGCAAAGCACTTTGTCAATAGTTATCCGTGGGGAGGAAGGGATGATGAGTGGAAATATCGGTCACAACGAAGGGAGGCTGTTCTGTCTGGGTGAGAGTTTGTGAGAGTTTGTGATAGCTTTGGAGGAGTTTGGTAGGAGTTGGGTAGGGCTTTGTGGGGATTTGTGGGGATTTGTGGGGGTTTGGTCAAAACTGACCAGGTTTTGTTTATCAACGCCCGGAAGCTTAGAGTAGAAAATATAACTTACAGCAGAGTCACGGTGACTGAGCCGTTCTATGCTACCGCCGCTGTGATCGAACGCGTTGTGTTGTGTAGCTTGCTCTTGTGGTTTGTGTCCTTTCTCCCCGTGGTCACAATGCCACCTCTACGGTCAACGCAACACTGGGAGACGTGTATCAATCCGTAGAGCCATTGCGACCACAGGCCAGATTGTTTTGAGGCTTTCTTACCCTGCAGCTTTCAAAGATTCGTTCTCGCTGTTTGTTGTTGTTTAAAGCGAAGCGCATGTGACGCTGCCAGATGGCATTGGAGCCTGAAATGCGTCATGACATTTCTGGTCGCCGTTAGGCTGCTAAATTAGCAAATCACGCGAAATTTCGAGCGCCCGGCTGTGGTTCGAAGGTTGCGTACCAAAATTTTCTTCCATATTAGCGCAAATGGATAACCTCATCACCATCTTATGCATTCGAAATTTCAAGTGGTAATTGAGAGGCCAGAAAATTTACAAGCATTGCTCAGAATCTTACTCCAGGGCGGCAGTGATGACTCAATTGTCTAGCCTGACGAGCCTACTCCTCCACTGATTTTGGGTCCGATTGCGGCTTCACTCGGGTCTAGGTAATGCTTCCTGATCCTTTCGCACACCCTCCCACATTCGCGCTATGTCAAGAACTTACTTTGCGACAGGACTCACTCCTCTGTGGAGACACGATTCCTTAGCCATCTTCGAGGGTGCCCCACCCAAAAGCTCGAAATTCATCAGGCGACCTACCCTTCAATATCGTGGCACCTGCCATCCACCTTTGCCAATACCTTCTCAAACCGCACACCCTCAGGCTCTGGAGGCAACCGCAGCAGCCGGCGGGGTCGATATCGACAAGAAACTCGAGCGAGGCACCTGTTAAGCAGGATACGTGGACCCCAACGGTGCAGCAGGCAACGTGTCGACAGTTATCGTCCCAAGCTCGATAACGATTCAGCACAATATATCATCGACTCAGGCAGGCATAATATCACTGATTTGCGCTTGCAAGTCACACTGAATCGCTTGGATCATGGTCACGAAGATTCAAGCCGAAAGCTCTACGGATGATAAACTTGTGGAGGAATGCGAGGAAAAGGTACGATATTTCAAAGCTTGATATACATTCTTGTAGATACTAAATTGGTCCTTTAGACGAACTGTGGCAACTGTGATCACACAATAACTTGGACAACCCCGGAAAAGGGGAAAATAACAACACCTCCAGAAAATACTGTCGTGATTATCGTCGATGTTCGGAGCAACAGAGGGGCAATCCGGATCTTCCAAAAATCTGGTGGCGAATATCTCGATGGTATAGGGACGGAGCAGGCCGGCAACCTGGTGATTGTTCCCTGGAGTAACACCTGGTACATCTCTGCTGCTGGATCTCTTCGAGTAGGGTATGTTGCCAGCAGGGCGGTGTAGCGGTTCATGCGAGAAGGCTTTTACATCATCCTTGGGCGTTGTAAGATAAATTGATCTCGCAATTTCCATGAGATCGGGATAGTAACAAATGGTTGGTGGGTGTTGGCATTATATGGATCGGTCAACCAGATATGACCTCGAATTTCGGCAATGATGGCGGGAGCATCTTCAGGTGCGAGTTCGTAGACGTCGCCAGTAAGCCCCGTAGCAGATTCTGGTAGGACGGCTGGAGCAGTGTCAGGCGTGAGGTCATAGCCGCTGCCAGGAATCCCGGTAGCGGATTCTAGTGGTAACCATAATCAATATTAAGTTCTCAACGACTAATCAATTTGTTCGTACCTTTTGACGTCCGTTTTCGTTTTCGAGGTCGTTCAACCACGACAGGTACTAGCCGTGGTAGGTCTGCTCAGAATCAGCCACATCCTGTCTCCTAGAAAGAAAGGGAAAACACACCGGTCACGGAGTTAGGTATGTGGTACTTGGTAGCAAGCAATCGAATAGTAGAATCGATGATAGCAGTATTGTCCTTGTTAGCTTTAATTTTGCCAATTAGACCAACTCGATCGCTATGTTTCATATCGACCCCTTTAACTTGGCCAAGAGCCACGGCGCATAATAGGACAAATTCGGGACCGGAGTTGGAGAGGACATCATACAAAAATTGTTTGTATCGTTTGAGTTTCCCAGAAGGTTGCACCGTCTTTAACATATCGACAGCCTCTGAACTGCGTTGGGCCTCGGCGTCGCTAAGCCTTCCAAGCACTTTGGCGTTCTCGCTAGCTTGAACAAGCCTCTCCCATGCCTCGTCGGTTTTGAGTGGTGTGTAGCGAGAAGGGCCTTTCCATCTCCATTGCGGTGAGGATTGAAAATGTGTAAGAAGTCTGATGGGACGTTTTACGAGACGTTCGGGGAGCTGATGGAATGTTGATATGGTGATGATGGGAGTTTGATGGTAGATTGATGGCGATTATTAGGACAGTGATAGGAGATTGATGGTAAATCAATGGAGGCCAATAGAAGTATTTGATGGAAAAATTCGGGAGAGTGATGGTAGATTGATGGAAAGAAGATGGGAGATTGTTGGAATATGTATGCAATCTGAGAACACGTGCAGCTGAATGCTCCAATCATCCTTCTCCTTTTGACGCCTTAGATCGGTCGAATTCCCCCACTAATGCATGGTGATCTGGCTCCTTCCAGTATCAAGAATGGAAAAGTGCCGTACTGAGAGCTCAGACCCTTGGAGGACCGCACAGTCGGTATTCAGTCGGTGGTCGCCATGATATCGAGCTTTCTGGTTCATGCATGCGGATCTGTCGCCTTCCAGTGAAAGCTATGTCATATAGGATTGTTTAAGCTTTGGGAAATCGCTTCTATCAATCCCACCTTAAAGTATCCCGCCTTGTCCACATAATAAAACCATCCATGACTGTTCAGGGGCCAGTTCACCATGCCTCAATCGTGTACCTCCAGCTGCTTTGGGGATGGGGATCCTCTATACGAGCCCCGGTGTCTCCACCAACATTGCTGGTATTGCCCCGCATTTGATCTCAATAATACTTCAAGGCGTCACCTCCATGCTGCGCTCTCTGCATGAATCGGGAAAGCCATCTTCACCATTTCAGGAGACCAACACAGCATGTTGCAACTATACATTAGCTTAATTGATCAGCCGTTAGCTGTGGCCTTCGAACTTCCTGCAGCAGGCTCGCATTGCTCTGCAAATATGGGTTGAGTTATCCAGGATGAGGGAACCGGGTTAACAGTAATCTCATCGCTCATGTCCATCCTCCTCTCATATTGTCTGCATGATGATTGACGATGCTATCGTGATCAGTCAGGGGCTAATGCTCCTTGGTTCAGCCATTGGCTTCCAGCTGAGTGCGAGAATGGATCTCTAGCAGACAACAATATCCGGGGTTACATTATATACTACATTTCGGTGGAACAGAAGTATGAGATCTGTCCAAGACTGGTGCATTATAATGAACGGGATGTGAACCCACTGAACCAGGGCTCTCAAATCGGTATCTAGGGCCGTAGCGAAGAACCTGCATACAAGGTGAGATGTTTTAGCAGCATGCGGAGACGTTCCATTTCTGGAGAATACAGAATCAGCAGTCCATCAACGCTTCCACTGGCAAGGCCCTAAGGTCTGATCACCACACTCCACTTTAGTGCATTCCTGCTGCACTGGCCATGATTTTCAAGCCTCCTGCGGCAACTTTGCATTATTCATACCAATCCACGATGCGGGCCAATGCCTCCCGTCTCAATCCTGAGCCAACAGGTAATTTTGACCAACCTCGTCCCCGCAATGATAGATTGGACCTCCGTCGTACACATTGATACGAGGATCGATGAGTATATAAGGATGCGGACTTTCGGGCTTGCATCGTTGCTTTTGTACTCTCTAGGATCCGGCTTTTCAAGCAGTTTCTGCACTTCATCACGCCAACCGTCCGTACGTTCCTCTACATTATTCGTTGTATTCTTTACCCTGCTTTCTGGCAAAGAAGCCTTCAGCAATACTTGGAGCATGTACCAAATCTTCGCCTAGTCTTATACATTGAAGTGCCCATTACATTCAAACGATGCTAATCACTTACTATCAAATTTCCTTCATTACGCTATGGTGAGTTAACAGGCTATGTATTAAGATTGAGTATAGAAGCGTACTCAATAATGTCTTAGGTTTTACTGCTATCTTCGCCTCATCGTCAACTGTGCGTCCTCTTGGACCTTCAAATCTATCCCACCACCTGACAATCCCACCTACACTCCACGCGATATCACTGTTCTCATTCTAACGATCTGTCACAAAGATCAACACGGTGACTTTAGGCTATGCTTACAAAGTGTCCTCGCAATAAAGCTTTATAAGATTCTCGTATCAACAGTTAAAAGCGACTTATTACGAATTACCGAGCTGGCACACAACATTGATCCAAGAATTCAAGTTATAGCTGCTAGTTTTGCTAACAAACGCCAGCAGATATATGAGGCCATTCCAAGAATCAAGACCAAGATTACGATTTTGGCCGATGATGATGTCGTATAGCCTTTAACGCTCCTACCTCACATACTTGCACCATTCGAAGATAGCACAATTGGTGCAGTTAGCACTTGTTAAAGGATAAGGCGAAGACCTGGATTAGGGAGAATAAATCGGATATGGGAATACCTTGGAGAAGGTTATATTTAGCGACGTAATTTTGAAATAGCAGCAACCTTATATATAGATGGGGGAGTATCTTGTCTGTCTGGTCGTACAGTGGCTTACCGAAGTGAGTTCCTTCAAAGCGAAGACTGTATGGAAGGTTATGTCAATGAGAAATGGGGAGGGAAACCCTTCAATATTGATGACGATAACTGTTTAACGCGGCTTCTCGTCGCTAAGGGTTGGGGCATCCGGATCCAGATGTCTAAGGAAGCAGAAGTTTTGACGACGCTGGAATGTACTTGGGAATTCTTAAAGCAATGTCTTCGTTGGGCCCGGAGTAACTGGCGAAGCAATTACATGAGTGCAATCATCGAGCGGCATATTTGGAAGTATGGATTTCGTCCCAGTCGTCCTACGTCTTATTAATTCGCTATTCTAGACAGCAACCTTGGAGCTCATACGCATTACATCTTGCAACGATATCCCATTCATTATGGAATGATCCATTGCTCCTTTACTTATTACATCGCAGCACTATTACATAGGATCTGTCATATCGTCTCTTGAGCTTTTGCATCTTTGGTCTCTGGTTATTATTCATAAAGGTGGTCAAGCTTATACCATATTTCGCACTTTACCCCAGAGATATCTTTCTCCTTCCCGTAACATTCTGCTTCGGGTACTTTCACGGTCTTATCAAGTTATATGCCCTCGTAACTCTCTATAGAGTGAGTCTCACAGCGTTGCCCTCTTTGATATTATACTAACCGTTCCAGACTACTTGGGGTGGCCGGCAAATACCAGTACTAAAGGAGCATCTCACCTGATCTCTGTGGGTACCTGGTCTTTGCGCGGCTTGGATTTTATTTTTCTCGCTTTTTTGGTGTTGTCGGGATCACTAGCAACGGAGCTCAAAATTTAATTTTCTTCAATTGATGTCCATACGGCTCTCGCGAGCAGATGGTATCCTGACACGTTACTTGACGAGGCGGTCCCTTCGGTGGCGCCAATCTGACTACAGAATTGTCTAGCCACTCCTGTCAGCCACACCTCATGCAATCAGCCACTTAAGACGTAACGTGCTCATCATGTGATTGAAATTGTATAGAATGTTCTAGAATCATCGGAACAAGGTCCACTTAAGTACTCAGAAGTACGCTTCCTACGCGTATAAAATGTCACTAGCAACTAAAGCTTCTGCTCAAACCCAGGATCCATTTTTGGCCTCTGTACCGGGATTCGTTGGTGGCTCCCATCTAGCTATTAGAAGCCAGCTTTGGTTGGAGTTTGGTGTGGCTAAAATTAGCCGCTGACCACCCTCACATCCCGGTGTAGCAGGCACCGGAGGGCCTCAAATGGGCTCCATATTCGCAGTCACCCTCGTCGACACTCTCTCACAAAGAAGCCTTGATCGGGGTCTCGACCAGCAACTAATTTCTTGGGGCAAGAGAGCGAAGTTACATGTAGTGTATGTCACGCTTTGAGAAGATCGTAAAAGTGGTTGGATCCCGGGTAGCTGGCACATAACTGGTGTGGCTTGGGATGTGGCTTCGATGTAAGGCTTCCTTTTTTTGTTGCACGTCGCAAGTAGTTTGATGGCGATGGCGATCGCTTGCTTAAAAAGTCGTTCCGATAATTTGCCGAAACTATTTTTAGATTCGGAGTACTACAATTGCGAGTAAAACAGTTGCGAGTAGAACAACTGCGAGTAGATCGGGTTGAAATACTACACCCTAGAGTAATCGCATCTAAAGTACATTACTTTAATATATTACAAGATAATGTACGTGCCTTATTTATACTTCAAGCTAAAGTAGGCCGAGTTTTAGTAAGGCAATGCAGACTACTTTAGCTTAAAGTATAAATTTTCCGCATAATAAAACTTAAAGTACATTAAAGATTAATACTAGAACCCGAACTACTTTGGCGTCTAATACAATAATATAATGTATTCTTGTAACGTGTGCTTTAATATTAACTTCCTAGATCAAACCTATTACTTAATATATCTTGCAATAATCCGAATTTCGAGTTTTCTTTATAAACCTTGCTTTTCAGTCACATAGGTAATGAAGATATACTCGAAACAATTGTCTTTTGCAATATAATATCTTAAACTATATATTAATAATAGAAGACTATAACGATTTTAATTTTTTTAACACTAGAACCGCCTCATTCACAATCTGGTGGCAATCTGCGGTCCTCGCTCTAAATTTATTTGCCGTACTGGCTTACTGTTAAATATCCCTCTTTAAGTACTGGTTTTCTAAGTTAACTATATTAAGCATTGCCTTGAGCTAATTCGCAACTTCTTTAGCATCTCGCTTTAGTGTTGACTTTACCGCAACGGTATCCTTTAACTTATTCATCTCGTATATTAATCTCGAATTCTCCGCTTTTAATTCCGCAATTTTATTAGTAAAATTTATTGCTGGTTTAGTGAAGAGAATTTGCTAGGGCTGGAATTAGCTTTATATTTATTCAAGTAATAACTTCGCTTGCTTATCTCTTTTGTTACAGCTTTAAACGAAACACTAACTTCTCGACATAATTTTATATAAGCGTAAATTAAATATTTATTTAAGTTCTTTTTAAAAAGATATATTCTTGCTGGTAAAGATTATTAAGAATAAGGATCCTTTACGCGTGGGATAAGACGGACTTCTAATGGATTGATTAATATTCTTAGCTTACTTTTTATTATTTCTTATTAGTATTAGACAAAATACGAAAGATAAAAGCATGGATCTTACTAATATACTTTGATAACTTTTTGCGGTATTTCGCCTTCTATCTGGCGCGTTCTAGATTACTTGATCGAGGTAAGGCTATTGTGTTAGAGAAAGGTATATTTATTATTACATTGGCTTTAATTATTTATATAGCTTTAAACTAATTTATAAGAGAATGATTCATAGGTATTAGATGAAGGAGTGCTTTGTGGGATCGTTTTTGGACCTTAGACTGGCTCAAGGATATTTATTTTTATAAAGGATCCCGTTCTGGCTCCCTTTATACAATGAGTGTCTAAGGGAAAAGTGGTCTTAAACGGACCGTTCGAGAGATAACGGTACCGACCCGCTAGACATCAAGGGAATAAAATGAGGAGGATCAAGATCATCGTATAGTATAGATTCACTCTATCAAGAGCATATAAGAAGTTGTATAAGCCGAGTGTGTGCGGTCACGAGCGTGAAGATTGGGGTGGTTAGATGTATTTAATATAACGTCTATCCCTGCATGCCGAGACGCATGCCATAGCGAGACAAATTAGAGGTACTTCAAGTTCAGATAGCTATAAATATGTGAACGGTGTTAAAATTCTTACTTATTGTCATTTTTAGTATACGGTATACCTCCTTCGAACACTCTTAAACTATTGAATCCGAAAATTATCATTACGTTGCCGCCGCCGTCTTTAATTTATAAAGCGCTTCCTTTAGCACTAAAATTGGACCCCTCAACTCCTCACATCACCATCAAATTATTTTTGCCTGATAAACACATAAAATAGTCAGAGATGATATCTAGGCTGTATACAAAGGCTGAAATGCTAATTGCCACGATTGTGGCGACCATGATGTGTATGTCGTGCGCTGTTGCCACTTGGGCTGATACCTGGCCCAATTAAGCGAGCATCAGTGGCGGTGTGGAATTAGTGATCTCGGTCAAACTCTATTGTAGCAGAGGACAAGTTGTCAACTCCTCGGACTTTCTTCGGGTTGGTATGAGCTTCTACTGTATAGGCCATCTGTCTTGCTAAGTATTTGACAAGATCAAATCACAGAATACCGCTACATCTCCAAACACCTGATTCGGAATGCCACTGAGAGCAATATTTTCAGCGTAATTAGCGGGCCGCTGATCGAGTGGGGGATGACCGGTTACGAAGTACAGGTTTCATAAGCGGAACGCCATTCGTCGCTGTCACATGTGGGCGATCATCTCAGCTGGAACCTCAGCCTCAAACCTTTTACCAACCTCTTAATTCCAGTCCC
>Ga0302227_10001991_pt1 | contig 14563 bp, 18 predicted proteins | sample II_Palsa_N1_1_FD_193525 | JGI IMG/M metagenome (GOLD analysis project Ga0302227, IMG submission 193525) | Peat permafrost microbial communities from Stordalen Mire near Abisko, Sweden - II_Palsa_N1_1 | ecosystem: Environmental > Terrestrial > Soil > Palsa > Peat permafrost | place: Sweden...
GCCCTTACTGCTTCAACAAGAGTCGGAATCCAAACACAAGAAACTGCGACTGAGCAAGAAGCCGTCTTCTTCTGAGGACGATCTGTAATACTGTCTAAAAAGTTATTCCCCAAGCCGGCTACCAATACTGATGAATCAATGGCAAAAAAACAAACAAAAAAAAAAGACTAGAATAAATAACAAACAAACAAACAAACAAACAAAAAAAAAAAACTAGGTCTCTCCTCCGTTTACGCATGGCTCTGATTATTGATGTGTCGAAGGAGCGCCTCATCGTCGGGCTCGCCTTGTTCGGCCACCATCTCGGTGTGTCGACGCTTGCGCGTGGCTCGGGATCGCTGGCCCCCGCGCGATCGTTCGGCGTCGGTCAACTTGTGTGCATGACCGCTCCGCTGGGCCGCTTGACCACCCTTTGTGTAAACTTTTACTTTGCAAAAATAATATACAACAAAGGAAACACACCCTCGAGCCGATTTCGGCCATGTGGCTTCGATCCTGCGAGGTTGTGCTTCCGCCCGACTTGCCGCCACGGCTACGCTCTACATCGGTGAGCTGGTGCGCCCGTCCCTGGGACTGCGCGGCGTGGCCACCTTGCGAGGCGATTTGGCGCTGTCGGGTCGTCGGCATCGCTGCAAACCCTGGAGGCACATAACTTTAGTCGTAAAATAAAAAAAATTACTTTTGCTGCGTGCAGGTACCGAGCTGAGCAGACGTGGGTGTCTGGGGAGTCGTGGGCGTGAGGGGCAAGTCCGTCTGGTCGACGTGCTCGTAGCCCTGCGGCGGTTCCATCACGACGTACTGCTGCTGATGGTCAAGCATGACGCCCGTTTGGTCATAATCGACGACCAGTGGGGGCAGGTACATATCGGAGAGGATATCGTGGGCCACGCTGAGCGCAGGAGGGGTGTTTGGCAGCGACATCGCGGGTGTTTGCGTTGAACGAGCAGCGAGCACCGTGGAGAAAACAATCGGAAGAAAAAAATGCCTGGCACATGCACAGCCCACCTCTGGCAGAGTGTCCAGCCTGGTCGTGCGCGTCACTGCGTCATCATCGCGCGTTGCTCGCAGTGGTGGTGGCGGCACGAACACATTGGTCCACTGTCCACAGGGTGCTGCACTTTCAAATATCATGGCCACCGCGACAGCTGCTTTGCCGCACTTGTTTGCGTTCCCGCCTGCGTGGAACCTCCCGACGCACGATGCGGACTGCCTTACGGTGCAGGTGCGATCCGTATCTTTTTACGTCTGGTGATTGACGCTTTCACTCCAGGCGCTGATGAAGTTTTCAAAGTACACTTTCGTCGCAAAGGACTGCACGACGCCCGAGATGTCGCCCTCTGGTACGTGGACTAAGACGTGCATTGAAATCGAAATCTGACGACGGACGATGACGCGTTTCTCAGAGGACTTGCCCTTCTTGAGGCTGCCCGACGACACGCTGCTGGCCGGCGACGAGGTCTTTGCCGAGGTCCGCAAGACCAGCGACCTCAACAAGGCGTTGACGCAGGTGCAACTGGCCGATCACGAGGCGTACCTGGCATTGGTGCTGCACAAGATCCGACCCGCAGTGCTCTACAGCCTGTGGTGCGAGTCGGAAAACTACGAGAAAGTGACCCGGGCCATCTACAATCCCAAGCTGCCCTTCCCGCTCAGCTATGTCGTGCCGCTCCAAAAGCGCTGGCGCGTCTCGGAACAACTTTCGAGCTTACGAACCCTCCTCGATCACGAGGAGCTCTTTGACGAGGCGGCCCAGGCCCTCGCTTCCCTCAGTGAAAAGCTCGCAGACAAGTTGTTTTTCTTTGGTGAAGAGTACGATATGTCCCTCTCCCCCACCCCCCCGGGCCTACGTAAATTGTCCTAACTAATATGCACTAGGCCGACCGAATTGGACGCGCATGTGTTTGCTCACCTCTTTGTAATTTTGCGGGCACCCCTACCGGTGAACGAGCTCTGCATCTGCCTAAAGTCGTACGACAATCTCGTCAAGTACACGGAGCGTGTTGGTCGCGAGTACTTTAAATTGTAATGTATGATCAAATCTATAGGGATTGTCGGTAGAAAGTACAAAAAGAAAGGAAGAGCCAACCGGAAAACTCAGTTGGGAAGCTTGACGACGGCGGCATTCCGCACCTGCTGGACAAGGCTGTCGATATCGTCCTCATCGAGGCCACCCAGCCCGCCGCCACTACTCCAATTGATACTATCACCGTTACTGCCATTGGCATTGCCGCCGCCGCCATTCCCAACGTAGCTGCTGCTGCTTGTTCGCAGGGGCGACTGCGGGATGCGGGTTGGTGATACGCTGCTCGCCATGTCCACTGCGATTGTTTTTGGTCGCTGCGGCGATGACACTGGCGTCGATGTCGCACTACTGCTACTGGTGACCTCGCTACCGGCATCCAGGTTTGTCACGAGCAGTTCAGAGGAAGACCCCTCCTAATGCCAGGTACTACTATGAGATTATGCACTCGGGGCACAAAAACATACCCTGAGCTGCAAAAAGCTGCGCAGGACAGAAGACTTGCGAAACTCTGGCACGGCCACGACCCTCCGCAAGTAGTTCTGTGTGCAGGGCATAGTTGGGTCAGCGGTGCCTGCCGTTATCAAACCGGTTACCTCGAGCAGAACGCGGCGTTCCTCGAGAAACTTGGGATTGCGATTGAACAGGGCCTTTTGCGGCAGGCGCACGGTAAAGGTGCCCATCTGCACCGGGAACAGGCCCGCAAGCTACAAGCGACGACGCTGTGGTTAGCGCTACTGTATCGGGGGGGGGACCCACGCACCATCTTGTGGAGATTGGCAAACTCACTGTAGCGACGAGCACTTGTCCTCCCGTTGTAGCTTATCGTAAACTACCCCGTGGCGCAGAAGGCACTGGTCAGCACAGCACAGCCTGCTGCACTCTCAGCAACACGTACCACTATGTAGAACTCGGTCCCCTGCGACTTGTGCTCGTAGCCCGTAAGCACGAGATCATTGCTCTCGCTCATTTTGCAGACGGGGTTGTGAAAAAAAAAAAAAAAAGTGAGTGATGGGAGACCTGCTTGATTTCTCCAGCCAGCCGCTCAAGCCGGCCGTGGCCTCCACCGGCGGTCGCTCAGGTAAAGAGGAGGAATGGAAACCACAAAAGGGTCTTACTGCAAAAAACAAACAAACAACAAACAACGCGTGCAACGTGGGATGTGATGCAACCACACGCGCACCTTGAGCAGCCGACCCGTTTGGTGCCTTTGTGCCCTTCAGCAGCAGTGCCAATAACCAGCCCAAGACACTTGCGCAGCAGCAGGCCATGCAGCAGCAACAGCAGCAGCAACAAATGCGTCCCGCCCCGACCAATGATCTATTTGGGTCCCTCGCTCAAGGCGTGGGTGCGTCGCCGTACAAGCCAGCGACACCGCAACCCCAACAGCAGCAAGTGCGCCCTGCTGCTCAACCCGTGCAGCAGCATCACCACCACCACCAGCCGATAGCAGGTGCTGGTGGAGCTGATCCATTCGGAGGCCTCCTCGGCAACACCATTTCCAAGCCAAGGCCCATGAACGCTCCTGCTGCTGGAAGCACAGGCGGGTTCAAACCAGCCCCTGGTCAGCCGATGAACACTGCCCAGAACAATGCCGCGGGCAACTGGAACTTTGACGTGTTTGAGGCAAGTTCATCCAAGACGGTTGTGTCACCTCCGCCGACTGCGCCCACCTCGGCCGACGACGATCCATTTGCCATCTTCAACAGCAAGGTACTAAAGCAGCTGCATGTTCCTTTTCTAAGATGGTTGTCGCTCCCATAGCCTGTCGCGCCCTCAAAGTCCCCTGCTCCGGCTTCCGATGATTTTGCTGCGTTCGGCTCCGCAACCTCCCAAGCGGGCAAAGGCCACGACGACTTTGGAGATTTCGCCGCGTTTACTTCCCCTGCCCCTTCCGCCCCAGCCCCTTCCGCCCCTGCCCCTTCTGTGGCGACTACGGACGACATTTTTGCTGCGTTTGAGCAGCCCGCCGCCCCAAAGTCATCCAACACGGGCACGCCGCTCACGCCACCATCGGCGTCGTCTTCCTCGGCGTCGCTGCCACCACCCAAGACCACATTTACCGCCGAACACAACCAACAGTTTGAGTTTGCCGAGGACGAAGATGTACTTTTTACCCGTATTTATTTATCAACTCACTCACTCGGCCTGTTGCGCAGGAGGACTTTTACCAGACCGTCCCCAAGGCCAAGCCGGCAAGCAACAAGACTAGTGCCAAGCCGAGCACAAAGCCGCAGCAGCCTCAACGACAGCAGCAAACCGACGACGACGCCTTTGATGACTACCGCGAGAGTTCGACGCCTCGCCGACCCGCGAGCACGTCGTCCAACAATGCGTCGTCATCTGATTCGGGCAACTTGCTGGGCTCGATGGGCTCAATGTTTGGCAAGCTCAAGGAGACTGCGGCCAAGGCAACAGAGAGCGCGATGAAAATTGCCGCTGAAACATCGGCGCAAGTGAAGAAGGCACTGGACGACAAGCTCAAGGAGGAAGAATCGAAACGTGTTCCCCAGGTAGCAGCAATTATTTTTTTCTTCTTTTTTTGCCCTAATGCGACCAAACTAAATGCCTTCTCTCTGCAGCACCTTGTCAGGATGCTCGTGGACATGGGTGCTTCCCCCGATGAAGCCCGTAACGCCCTCGTCGCCACCAGAAACGACGCCACAGCTGCCATCAAATTCCTCAAGCTTGGTATAACGAGAGAAAACATAATTTTGAACCCAACCGCTTGTTTCTCGTCCCCAGATCCGACCAAATTCCGCGAGCCTGAGCTCGTCGATCAATCTATTGCGCAGCCGCAGCCGCAGCACAGCCAACCCAAGCAGCAGCCACAACAGTTGGCCAAATCTGTGAGCCCGCAGTCGACCGAGTACGACTCGGAAGTTGCCAGGCTCGTCGAGATGGGCTTTGACGCCGTATGGGCCCAGAAGGCCATTGTTCGCGCCAACGGCGACTATGATGTTGCTTTGGACCTTTTGACCAAGAAGGGGTAACTTGAATACTGAGCTCGAGAAATGATACTAATTGCAAAAATAAAATCAGGAACGTTGCCAAGTCTACTCCGAGCCCGCCACCGCAGGCACAGTCACCTCCTGTGCAACAGCAGACGCCCAAGCTTTCTCCCGAGACCAAGGTCGCCAAGCTGGTCGAGATGGGCTTCAATGCACAGTGGGCCGCTAAGGCGCTTGAACGTACCAACGGCGACGTGAGTGAAGCCGCACAGCTGCTTCTCAGCAAGGGCCCTGCAGCGAAATCGCCACCCGTTCTCTCTTCCAACAAGGCTGCTCCCGCCGCTGCCGTCGCAAACGGATCTCGGAGCAGTACGCCCGGATCGTCGTCTTCAAGCTCGTCGTTGCCACGGACCGTGTCGCCCGCGCCAATCGTCAAGGCGACTGCCACGTCCAAACCAAAGCTCAATGCCCCGCCACTGGACCCTCAAGTGGAAAGCAAGAGCAATGAGCTGCGTCTCAAGGGCAACGATCTCTTCAAGGCTGGCGACTATGCTGCTGCCAAGGGTATTTCTGCAACCTCATCCTTTATTCTAACAAAAAAACAAAAAACAACAACAACAAAAAACTATTGTGGGGAGTGCAGCCCTTTATACCGATGCTCTCGATCTTATCCCAAAGGGACATCCTGCTACTCTGCCCCTGCTCGGCAACCGTGCTCAGTGCAGCCTCAGTGCCGATTCATTCAAGCCCTGTATCGAAGACTGCAATGCCGTGCTTGCCCTCGTTCCGGACGATGTCAAGTCGCTGATGCGTCGTGTAAAATGTCACCGTTTATTCTAGTGTCACTGACAAGTTGATTTTCAAAAATAGGCCAAGGCGAACGAAGCCATTGAAAAGCTCGACGATGCCTTTGCCGACTACAAGTTGGCCCTCTCGATCGACCCTTCTCAGAAGAATGCGGGCATTGGCATGGATCGCATCACAAAGAGTATATCTTCAAATAAAGCTTCCTTTTTAAAGAAATATTAAAAAAAAATAAAAAACTGCATTTTAGCCAAAAAGTCCCTCGAAAAACACTTGGAAAAGGAGGCCTCAGGCGAAACGTACAATCCCCACACGGCAGCTGCGGCAGAGACGTCGACTTCTTCTGCGAGCCTGAAATCACACGAAGACGAGCTGGCAGACTTGTACAACTTTTCTTCTTCCAAGCCGTCCTCTTCTGCTTCAAACTCTGGCCCCGCACAGGCTGCGTCTGCTCCCATCCCCGAGTCTGAGCAGGGCGAAGGCATTGTTTTTCCTTCTATTCATTTGGCTGATTATAACCTGTTTGGTTTTTTTTTGCAGCCTTGAAGAAACTCAAAGCTCGCGAGGCGCAAGAGAAGGAGGCCCAAGACGCCAAGGATATGTTCCAAGATGAAGTCGACAGGAAGCTGAGTGCGTGGCGCAGCCGCAAGGACGGTAACATCCGCGCCCTCTTGTCGTCACTCGACTCGATCCTCTGGCCAGAGCTGGAGTGGACGACGATCAAGTAATACTGGCGTTATTTTATTTTTATTTGTTTATTCGTTCGTATTTTTTTATAACCAACACAGCCTTTCTGAGCTTGTCACGGCGCAGCAGGTCAAGATCCGCTACATGAAGGCCATCAACAAGGTCCATCCGGACAAGGTCAACACGCCCAACCTCGAGCACAAGATGCTCGCCCAGGGCGTCTTCTACACCCTCAACCAGGCCTGGGACATCTTCAAGGTCCAGAACAACCTCTGATTAGCGTTACGTAGCTAGAAACACGTTTTTTTGTTGCGCCCCATTTTTATCTCAGTGCATGGGTTGGCAAGTCGCTGTAAATGTGGTTCCTGGTCTGTCTTTGGCTGGCAAGTGCCACAGCGGCGACGGCCTTCGACCCCTCGCAGTACAGCAACTCGACGCGGCTGCACGCGACGTCGTACACGCTGTACTGGCGCACGGATGAGCGGTACATCTACCTCGGCTTTGAAGTGCGGACGCGCGGCTGGATCGGCTTTGGGCTGTCTGAGCCGAGCACGGGGTCGATGATCGGGTCGGACATGCTCGTGTCCGAGGTCACGGGCGGTGGCGTGGGCCCGCGCATCGTGCGCGACATGTACGCGACCGAGTTCGCCTGGCCGAGCGAGGACGCGTGCGGGCAGGACTGGGAGCTCTTGGCCTACGAGAGCGACGTGACCTCGACCTACCTCGAGGTCGCACGGCTGCTCGACACGGGCGACGTGGCCCAGGACCGTGCCATTGTGCCGGGGCCGATGAAGATCGTGTTTGCGTGGGGCGCAGGGAACGTCGTCTCGTACCACTCGGGCCAGGTGGGCGCGCACACGGTCTCCTTTATCGAGCCTTCACCTGCTGGCACAAGTCCCGTTGCTCTGCCGGGCGACGCGTACGCTGTCGCGGTGGCCATGGTCGAGGTCCCCGTGGCCGCCGGCCGAGACTACGCCTACTACTGCAAGTCATTTGAGCTGCCACTGGCCGCGCAGCAGCACCACGTCGTCCAGGTCGACCTCATTGCCGACCCAAACACGGCCCACGTGCTGCAACACCTCAACCTGTACATTTGCGACAACTCAACCGCGCTGGGGGACAACTACGTGCTCAAGTACGCCGGTGTTGGGGGCGAGTGCAGCGTCCCCGCCCTCGGAAACCCTGCGTCCGGATGCCACAGCCTCATGGTCGCCTGGGCGCGCGGGATGACGAGTGTGGTCCTGCCCCAGGAAGCGGGCTTCTTTGTGGGCGCGGCGTCATCGCGGCATGTCGTGCTGGAGGCGCACTACTCGCGCACGTCCTCCGTGGTCTACGACGACTCTGGTCTGCGCCTGTGGGTCACGCCCTCGCTGCGACAACACAACGCCGCTACGCTGCTCCTCGGCGACCCTCTCTTGTCCCTCTCGCCGCCGATTCCGCCAAGGGTGTCTCTGGAGCACTACGAGACCGAGTGTCCATCGGTCTGCACGGAGCGTCTGCATTCGTCGCTCCACGTGTTTGGTGCCTCTGCGCACCTGCGCCAAGTGGGTGCGCAGATCTGGACGAGCCACCACGCTGCATCGACGGGCGAGTTGCTGGGCTACATCGACCGACACGACTACTACGACACCAATTACCACGCGGTCAATCCTGCCTCGTTTGTCGTCCACCCGGGTGACCGTCTCAATACGCACTGCACCTACACGACCACGTCTCGCACCAACGAGACCGCCTTTGCCCTGGGCTCTGCCGACGAGATCTGTCTTCACATCCTCTTCTACTACCCTGCCACGGCGGCCCCATCAGACCCGGCAGCGCCGTTCGTGTTCTGCGGCCACCACCCAGACCCCTCGGCCACGCTGTGTGGCTCGAACAGCGGCATCGGCGATGGCTCCTCCGTCATCACGGCCTATCCCAACCCCTCCGTGACTGACCCGGTCGACGACCGGGCCCGTGAGTTTGGTGGGTCCTGTCAGTAGATGCCTTCTCAATTATGTATTTGTAACCGGGGGGTGCACATTCGCGAGGATCAGTCTGTATACACGCAGGTTGACATTTGCGTGCGGATCGAGTCGATGAGCCCGAAGCCTCGGCCATGACAAAGTCAGGCAAGCGTCAATTCTTTCACTTTCCCACGTCTCAGACTGCAGACAAGCAGCGAATGCTCCTCCGTGGTACGAGGCCCCCCTCTCCCTCTCCCGTCTGCCCCCCTTCTCCCTCCCTCTCTCTCTCTCTCTCTTTAAGGGTCCTGCTGAGAAAGCAAAGGAGCGGTCAGCGTGTTTTTCTCACAACAATACATCAGCAGCAGCCGTTCAACTCAGAGCAACGTCTGTCCTCTGTTCACGTAGCAGCAGCATCGTCGTAGGCCTCAGCAGCAACAGCAGCAGTAACTGTCACAACCACTACAAGAACACCACCACCACCACCATGGTCCTGGGCATGAAGGAGATGAGCACCAGCAGCAGCAGCAGCACCAGTGACAAAGTGCTCACATTGCAGACGATCAACCCTCATGTCGTCCAGGCCGAATACGCCGTGCGCGGCCTGCTCGCCATCCGGGCCGAGCAACTGAAGGAGCAGCTTGCCAAGGGGGCCAGCACGCTGCCGTTCAACGAGATCATCCACTGCAACATTGGCAACCCGCAGCAGCTCAACCAGAAGCCCATCACCTTTTTCCGACAGGTCAGCGCCCTTCTCCAGGCGCCCTTCCTGCTGGACGACGCCAAACGCGCCGACGTGCTCAAGCTCTTCCCCGCCGACGCCATCGCGCGAGCCAAGGTAACAAAACAAACTGTAGCTACCTGCACGATATGCTCATGAGTATGCACCAGGTGATGAGCAAGGCCATGGGTAGCATGGGCAGCTACAGCCACTCCAAGGGCGTCCCGTTCATCCGTCAGACCGTGGCCAACTTCATCCAGCAGCGCGACGGCGGCGTGCCCTCCGACCCTGAAAACATCTTCCTGACGGCCGGCGCCAGTGACGGCATCAAGTCGGTCTTCAGCGTGCTCATGGCCAACGCGAACTGCGGCGTCCTCATCCCCCTGCCCCAGTACCCGCTCTACTCGGCCACCATGACCATTCTCAACGGAAAGACGGTCTACTACGAGCTGGACGAGGCAAACGACTGGGGCCTGTCGGCCGATCGCATCGCCCAGCACGTCCAGCGGGAGCGCGCAAACGGCGTCGACGTCCGCGCCATCGTCGTCATCAACCCGGGCAACCCCACTGGCCAGTGCCTGTCACTCGCCAACATGCAGGACATCATCACACTGTGCAAAAAGAAGAAGATTGTCCTTATGGCCGACGAGGTCTACCAGACAAACGTGTACGACAAGCAGAACCGACCCTTCCATTCGTTCAAGAAGGTCCTCGCCGACATGGGCAAGGAGTACGAGTCGGTCGAGCTGTTTTCTTTCCACAGTGTCTCCAAGGGCATGGTCGGCGAGTGCGGCCAGCGTGGAGGCTACTTTGAGGCCCAAAGTGCGTAGCTATTTATTTATTTTTAAATTTAAAAAAAAAAAATCACGCAGACATCGACAGCCAGGTAATGGACCAATTGTACAAGTTGGCGTCCATCTCATTGTGCCCGTCACTTGAGGGCCAAGCAATGGTGAAAAGAAAAAAATTTTTTTATTTTCAATCCTGTATTAAAAAATCTTTTTGTTAGGTCGACCTGATGGTCAACCCACCCAAGGTGGGCGACGAGTCCTACGAGCAATACAACCAAGAGGTGACGAACACTTACGGTAAATGAGTGTCTAAAGGGATAAGGCATAAAAGTTGTCTCTTCAGAATCTCTCAAACGGCGGGCAAACCGTTTTGTCGAGAAGATCCGTACGCTCGAGGGCGTGACGTGCAATCTTCCTCAAGGTGCCATGTACGTCTTCCCTCAGATTCGACTCTCGCCCAAGGCTATAGCCGCAGCCAAAGCAGCCAATCTAGCCCCTGATGTGTTTTACTCGCTGGCCCTGCTCGAAGAGACTGGTGTGGTACGTTCAATACATTTCTCCCCTTCTTCTTCTCTTTCTTTCTTTCTTTCTCTTTTTTTTTTTTTTTTTTTTTTGGCACGAATAAACAGAGCACCAGCTTAAAAGCTCATAGGCTGGTTTTGCTATAAGGCTTTGTGCTAGATCTCTCTTTTTCTCCCGCCAAAAATATATATATATATATATATATATATATATTTTATTAATTTCTTTTTATTACAGTGCGTCGTCGCCGGCTCCGGCTTTGGCCAGCTCGAGGGCACCTTCCACTACCGTGCCACGTTCCTTCCGTCCGAGGACAAGTTTGACGTCTTCCTTAACAAGCTCGAGCAGTTCCACAAGGACTTTATGAACAAGTACCGCTAATTTCCCGTTGCAAGACAACTTGATCAGTACAGTAGGACCCAGTGAGTGCTGTAGATCCTAATAGACGGTGATAATTTACAAACAACAAACATGAGCACCAACAAACGCGAAATCGCAACGGGCATCAAAGTGACCGATCTGCGCGAAGGACAACTGTAACGGCATAAAAGGCAAGAACTGTGCAACGGACTGACTGCCTCTCGCATGAAACAGCAAGGAGGTGGCCGCGGGCGATCGCAAGGTGCTGTTGTCGCGTCTTCGTGGCGGTGTTGTTGCGGCCACGTCGCATCTGTGCCCTCACTACAAGGCGCCGTTGGTCAACGGGACGCTGAGCGTGGACGGCCGCTTGATGTGCCCTTGGCACGGCGCGTGCTTCCGCGTGCAGACGGGCGACATCGAGGACGCGCCCTCTGCCGACGCGCTCGTGTCGTACCCCGTGCGCATCGACGCAGACGGGCATGTCCACGTCACGGTCAACGACGACGACCTCAGGCGGGCGATGCGGCCCGCGCCACTGTGCAAGCACGACGCCAAGAAGGACATGCGAGTGGCTCTCATCGTGGGCGGTGGTGCAGCCGGATGGGGCGCTGCGGAGGGACTGCGCAAACACGGCTTTGCGGGGCGCATTGTTGTCGTCAGCAAAGAGTCGTGCCTGCCTGTGGACAGGCCCAAGCTCAGCAAGGGGCTCAACATCACGCTGGACAAGACATTGCTGCGCCCCGCCGCTTTTTACATGGACGCGGGCATCGAGTTCCTCCTGGGCGTCGAGGCCACCAAGATCGATGTCAACGACAAGTCGGTCACGCTCAGCAACGGGCTCGCAATCGGCTACTGGCGAGTGCTCATTGCAACCGGAGGGAATCCACGCAACTTTTGGGTAAGCCAGACGGCGGCCCTGACAAACGTCCTGCAGATGCGCACGCTGGACGATGCGACCATGCTCACAACAGGTATGTCCCGGTACACTGACCACATTAATCCAGGGACCTGTGATTTAGCGATGGCTGCAAAGAAGCAGCCAAACATTGCCATCATCGGGTCCAGCTTTATCGGGATGGAGGCCGCCGCGGTCCTGGCCAAGCTCGGCAGCGTCACAGTCATCGGCATGGAGAAGGTGCCATTCGAGCGCGTCCTGGGTGAGCAAGTCGGCATGGCCTTCCAAAAGTTTCACGAAAGCAACAAGGTGAGCTTCAAGATGCAGACCACGGTCGAGAGCTTTGAGGCAGACGCGGGCAACACGCAGTGCGTAGCCCTCCGGCTCAAAGACGGCTCGCGGTTAATGACCGATCTTGTCATCCTCGGCGCAGGAGTCGCACCGGCCACCGAGTGGCTCAAGGGATCCGCCGTAAAGGTGAACGGCGACGGCTCGATCGACGTCGACGGCAACATGCGCGTTGTTGGCATGAAAGATGTTTTCGCAGCTGGTAATGACGAAAGGGTTATTCCAATTAAACAGAAAGGTTAAAAAAACTTTTTTTTTTTTCCCTTTTTTCCGAATAGGCGACCTGGCCAAGTACCCTTTCCACCTGAGCGACAAAGGACACAAGATCCGCGTGGAGCACTGGGACACTGCTATACAACAGGGTATCGTGGCTGCGCAGAATATGCTGAACGACGCGGCAAATGTCATCTATCGAACCATCCCCTTTTTCTGGTAACATTTATGAGAAATTATTAAAAAATAACCAAAAAAAAAAAATCCCTAGGACAAACCAGCTCGGAAAGGCCCTGCGCTACTGTGGCCATGCTACAGACTATGACGACGTGATAATCCAGGGCGATCTCAAGGGGATGAAGTTTGTGGCCTATTACGTCAAGGGAGAGCGTGTTCTGGCTGTGGCCTCGGTTGCAAGCGACCCGGTCGTTTCAAAGGCATCCGAGCTGATGCGCGTGGACGCGATGCCGTCGGCCTCACAGTTGCGTTCTGGAAACATTTCTCTCCTAGATATTACCACTCCCGCCGCAGATGCGGTTTCTCCTTCGTTGTAAGATTTTGCTCAGATGTGCAGGATACATTTACAGATCGAGTAATTTGACAAAGCTTGCAGGTAGCCTCTTGGCAATGTCGTTTGGAAGCTTGGCATGCCACTTGAGAACGGCCTTGACGATTGCTTCCCCGGCCGCGACATCACCGCTTTCCACCATCTGGAGCAGGGCGAATGCCCAGTGCACCTGTTGACACGGGGGTCGAGGGGTTCCTGGGTTGTCGAAGCCCTCGAAAAACGGCGGCACGATTGAAGGGACAAACTCCTTTAGCGAAGGAGTCACTTTCGCAGCGTCGATCCCAATGCTGACGATGCACGCAAAAATGAAAACAGCGCCGGCATACAAGGTGTCGCTAACCTCCACTGGTGCGATGATGACTGCCCACAACTTGTCGACCGCCACGTGCTTGTAGATCCACCTGTATGCACACACACGGTTATGAAACTCGAAAAAACAAGCAAACGAGCAAACGTACTCGAAATCGTCAATGTATCGCAAGACGAGGTAAAATGCGGCAAGAAAGGTTGCAGACTCGGTCGTCCACTCGAACGAATTCTCCTTGAAAGAAAGACGTTGCAAAAGGTCGGCCATGTGAACAGATAGCACTCTGCAGGCAAACTGCTCATCGTTGGCACCGGGGAGGGGCTGCCAGTGGCATCGCTCAACGAGGGCCTGGTACAGCTGATCCTGCGGGTGCAACTGATTCGCGCTTTCGCTCAGCAGTTTGTACATGGAGGAAATGATCGCCTGCATGGCGTAGACCAGCATTTCGCCAAACTCGACCGTCAACACAGCTTTTTATATTATATTTTTTTAATAATAAAAAAAATTCAGTGAAAATAAGCATGAATGCTTTACCTTCGACAGAGACTGGTCGGTCGCTAGGGCGCGACCATTCCAGGAGACTTGGCCAAATCAGAGCAACGTTGTGGAGGATTGGGAGCCATAGGTTTGGCCTGAAGGAAATAAAATTTATAAATGTCATGAACAAAATCAGTCGTACGTGTGCTGGTCCTGAATCGCTCCCAGGACGGCGATGCGCACTGCATCAGAGTCGCCAGCGAGAAATGCGTCGACAAGGAAGAGGCGCCAGACCCACATGCCTGCGACGGCATGGACGTCTTCGGAGGGTTTGAGGGCGTCAGCAATGGCGGCGCGTACGTGATGAGCATCCTCTGGTTGGAGAGCGGAAAGCGCCGTGGAGACGAGCGCCCATAATCGAAGCTCTGAGGAATGCACACCAGGGATGAGCACAAGATCGTTCCACTTGACAGAGTCGAAAAACGACTGCGGCAGCGCGCCCGTCGACACGACAGTCTGGATCCATTCAGCGTTGTTGTCATTGCCACTGCTGCTCGCATGCCCTGGCACATAGAACGGCTTGGAAGCGCTGAAGCAGTCCCACGAGGCATTGAAAAGCTCTTTCAGACATTGCTCCGTCCGCATCCGCAATCCGAGCACAAGCTGGTCGATGAGGGCTTTGAACTCGTCAGGCTGTGCTTGCGCAGACTTGATAAAGGTCTGGAACGTCGAAAGGTACTCGCTTGCAAGGACAAGACCGTCTGGTATTTTTTTTTTTAATATTTTTTTTTATTTTGAAATAATGGAAAACCCAGAGATTTCGGTACCTGGAAAGTCAATGATCTCAGAGGCGGACAAAGGCGACAGCGTCTCGTCGTGCGCAATTTCAAATGTCTTGGAGTAGGCGCGTACGAGAGATGCTGTAGGTAAAGAAAAAATAAATTAGGACATCTTTTACT
>Ga0302227_10001992_pt1 | contig 14559 bp, 11 predicted proteins | sample II_Palsa_N1_1_FD_193525 | JGI IMG/M metagenome (GOLD analysis project Ga0302227, IMG submission 193525) | Peat permafrost microbial communities from Stordalen Mire near Abisko, Sweden - II_Palsa_N1_1 | ecosystem: Environmental > Terrestrial > Soil > Palsa > Peat permafrost | place: Sweden...
TGAGATGACTTTCAAGTTCTTCGTCCAACTCCATACTTTCTCGTTCGTTTCCAAAAGTGCCGCAGATCCGAATCCAAAGCGCTCGCAATCTTCGCATCAAGCCTCCTGCCTGGGAGCAAGAAAGCGCGCGAGGATCGCAGTCGTCTGCTCCCAATCCTGAGTTTCTCCGTCCAACTGCTTCTTGCCAGCGCGACTCAGCTTGTAAAACTTTGCCCGTCGGTTATTCTCCGATACGCCCCATTCAGAGACGATGCTTCCCTCCTGCTCCAACTTCAGCAATGCAGGATAAAGAGTCCCATAGTTCAACGACAGAAGACCGCGACTCGTTTGTTCTATACGCCGGGCAATACCATAGCCGTGAAGCGACTCCATTGACTCCAGAGTCTTGAGTACCATCAAGGCCAACGTACCTTGCCAAATGTCCGTCTTACCGCCCACGCCGATCTCCTATTGCCATCCAATACATACTTGCATATGCACGTATGGGATAACAATAGGAATTTTAGAAATTTTTGGTCTGCATTGTTGGTCGATCTTGTTGACCGTCACCGATAGATGCCGAGGTGCATCAGGGTTCATTCCCGGAAAATACCGTCCAAAAGCGGCATCACGGAGGTAAGGGACATCTCAGAAAACCCAGAGTGTAGCGCAGCGACTGCCGAGGTTAAACCCAGAACCGTCCCGGAACGAAGGATTTCATCTGCATATAAAAGATGGGTCTCGTCCGAGCGCTGAAGACATTAGCAAATACCCCCGAGATCGCATATGAGACGACTGTGGCGATTGCGGCTCCCATGGCAGAATATTTCGGTATCAAATAGAGGTTCATCAGCACATTGACCACGGCACCCGCGATGGTTCGATAAAGCGAGAGCGTTAAAAGGTTCTTGGTTATATCCCAAGGAGACTGCGCAACCCCAAGGAAGACAAAGACGGATGCCCAGATGTGCACCATCAATACCGGAGCAGCTCCACTGAAGTCGTTTGAATACAGAGTTCGGATGATCGCATGCGAGGCGAGTGCGACAATGGAGCCAATCACGCAGGCCAAAAGGGTCATCAGCGAGAACAGCTTGCGAAGCCGACTATGCAGAAGCTCCGGGTCATCCTTTGCTTTCATAATGGAAGGCGATACTGAGGACGCGATGGCCATAGGAACGAAGTACCAGACCTCCGATACCTTAGTAGCCGCGGAATATAGACCGACCGCGAAGTCACCCTGCATAAGTTTCAGCATCACCATGTCCAGGCGCATATAGACCATAATGGCCATTCCCGAAAAGAGTGCCGGCCAGCTTTGTTGGAGCAACTGCACGGCTCTCTTTTTGCTGCTTTTCCAAGAGATCAGTCTGCCGCCCGAAAGCTGATAGCAGAGCACCAGACCGACGGCTCCAAGCGCAAACTCCCCGGTGTTGGCCGCAGCAAACGTCCATAGGGGCGCTTTAAAGTTGATCAGCGAAACGCGAACGGCAGCGAAGATCAAGAAGGCACCGTTCTTCGCCCACACTGTGAACTTCGAGCGCACCTGCGACTGAAAGAGGTAGTCGATGGCATCGAACGCCTGGAAGATCAACGTAAAAGAGAGAATGCTGACCAAAATCAGAGCTTCCCTGTCGTGGGGCTGGATCAGCCGGAGAGTAGCAATCGACAAACATACTGCCACCAGACTGCCGCCACTCCGGAGCGCCAGCGAAGTGCCTAGAAGCTCGTGAGTATCCTCAGGATGGTGCAACAGTTCGCGGATAACAATGCCGTCCAACCCAAGCGTCGTCATCGTCGCAAATAAAGCGATGAACGCGAGCGCAAAGTTCAGACTGCCAAACTGCACGGGGCCTAGATACCGCGCAACCCACACCCCGACGAACAGGCCCGTGCCCATGCGGACGACACGGTCGACCATCAACCAGCCCAGGTTTCCCACAATCTTGCGGAGGCCGGGTCCAATCTTGTCTAACTCGCCTGCTATCAGTATCCCAAGCGCTGACTGCTTCAAAGTTCCATTCCTTTGCCTAACGTGCAGATGGAAGGGACAGCTGCAAATCTTCGATTCTCCGTGTGCGGCGGTTCTCTTGCCTCCGACACGTCTTCCTCATCCAAAAGATCCGTCCGATCGCCGCAACGGCCTGCTATTTCCAATCTGTAGACTATAGCAAGCGGTAATAGACAAGGAGGCTCGCCTGATCCCGTATCATTAGGTTAAGGAACGTAGATCACATTGATGCGAACAGAGGCACTGCAAACGCCTGTAGCGTTGTTCATATTTAAGAGGCCCGATACCACACTTAAGGTGTTCGAAGCTGTGTCCCGGGCCCGCCCGGCGAGGTTGCTTCTTGTCGCAGATGGACCGCGACAAGATCGTGAGGGTGAAGTTGCGTCGTGCCAGCAGGTGCGGGACATCGTCACTCGGATCGACTGGCCTTGCGAGGTTTCCACCAACTTCGCCACGAGCAATCTCGGCTGTCAGGAAAGAGTGATCAGCGGATTGGATTGGGTTTTTAGCTTGGCCGAAGAGGCCATTATTTTGGAGGACGACTGCCTACCGGACTCGTCCTTTTTCCCGTTTTGCCAAGAATTGCTTGAGAGATATCGTGGGGATAGTAGGGTGGCTTCCATCACGGGCACCAATCTCGTGGAGAGATACCTCAACACTGAGTCCAGCTATTATTTTTCCCAACTGGGCGGCATCTGGGGATGGGCAACATGGAGATCGGAGTGGCAGCGTTATGATCGTCGTCTCGAGGATTGGCCGAAATTGAAAGATCAAAAGATGCTCTCTGAAATTCTTGGACATCCTAAAGCGGTTGCCTATTGGACACGAATCTTTGACGAAATGCACCAAGGTATAGGGCCAAACACCTGGGACTATCAATGGCTTTACACTCGTTTGAAAAACAATGCTCTTAACATCGTTCCGAGAGTCAATTTGATCTCGAATATAGGCTTCGGGAATGATGCAACGCACACCGCAGAGATAGATTCACGATTAGCTCAACCCGCAAAAACCCTCGATTTCCCTCTCAAACATCCCTCCAGCTTTGTCCCGCTTCGGAGTGTGGACCGTCACCAACTTAGTCTTAGCTGGCGATCTTCTTTTGGTCGAGTTTCGGGAAAAATCAGACGCGTCGCCAACAGACTAAGTTCATGAGTATCTGACGAGAGCTTGGTTGCGGAATACACTTACGATCGCTGATTCATACTACTAAGTTCGGAGATTACCGATTCTTGATGCTCGATTACTCAATACATTATAGAAAATGGCACGATGGAAGTAAGACACACTTCGACGCCACGGCAGGTTTCTACCACCGTCTGCTAGCGCCAAGCTTGGAGTCTGTTCCAACAGAATCGCGAATCCTCGACATCGGATGTGGTCAAGGACTATTGGTTTACGCCCTTAATAGCTTCGGATACAAGAACGTTCAAGGAATCGACCTAAGTGAACAACAGGTTGCCGTCGGCCAAAAGCATGGTCTACCATGTCACGCTGTTAGTAGAGAGTACCTTTTTGACTTGGCTAGGACCGCTCCAGCAACATTCGATTTGATTTTCTTGATGGATGTGTTGGAGCATCTGGATAAAGCTGAACAACTGCGAGCACTCACAGCCATATCAGATTTGCTTGTACCAGGCGGCCGCTTAATTCTGAGCGTTCCTAACGCAAACGCTTCCTTCGGACTTCGATGGCGCTACATCGACTGGACTCACGAAACAGCATTTACGGAACACAGCCTCGAATTCATATTGCTCAATTCCAACTTTACAGATCTAAAATTTCTGCCGTACGAGTTCATCACCCGTCCGCGGTTCTTTTTTGTCCCTCGCCCGTCAACCATGCCGTGGATTCTGCAGAACTTCTTCCGTTTTTTCAGGCGATTGGAAGCTGTGGGAGAGATGGGCGTCGAACAGGGGCGGAACGTACCTCTCTCTCTTAACCTATTGGTTCAATGCGTGAAGCTCGATGAGAAGTTTTGACTTTTACGACACGCTTGTAACTCGTATGGTCGCGAACCCAGCGGACATCTTCTCGCTTGTGGGTGAGCGTCTGAATATTCCAGACTTTCGATCCATTCGAATAGCCGCCGAGGTCGCAGCCCGCAGGGCCTTAGGAGAGGTGAACTTCAAGCAAATTTACGCCTATCTGCCACTCGAATTGGACCTCAAGGAAAAGGCCCAAGCCCTTGAATTAGACCTCGAGCGCTCTCTGGTTGTGCCTGTGGCGGCAATATCTTCGCAGATTCAGTCAGGGGATCTGATTGTCTCTGACATGTACCATGACGAGTCTCTTTATCGTGAGGTGTTGCAGCGCCTACTGCCCAATGTGGTACCTGGCGCTGTTTTAGTTTCGGGCTCTGCGGGCGTGAACAAAGCGACTGGCGGTCTCTGGAAGAGGGTAGCCGCGGACTATCCCGCACACCAGTCTCACATAGGGGATAACATGCTTGGCGACGTCTCCCAGGCGCGGCGCAATGGCTTGGCTGCGGATTATTTTGGAGGAGCAGTACTGAATCGCTACGAGGCAGCGATGGCAAAACACGGCGGCGACGGCTCAATCATTGCAGGCGCAAGTCGTGCGACTCGACTGTCTCTGATCCGTGGCGATAGTACTCCGGCTGAAGTCGCGACCATCGAAGCATTTGCGTCAGTGTTTGGCCCGCTTCTTTACTCTTTTGTCTCTTGGATCAAGCGCACGTGCGAAGAGGAGAAAATAAGAGACGTATACTTTCTCGCTCGTGACGGACAACTGCCCTATCGCATGTGCTCCAGGCTAGTAGCGGAATGCGGTCAGGATCTTAGATGCCACTACCTATTTGCGTCTCGTCAGGCGCTCCACCTGCCCGGGTGCACGACTATCGACGGTGCTGAGAGCTGGCTGCTCGATGACACTCCGCTACTTACTTTGCGTATCGTCGCCGAGCGGGCCTGCATACCTCTGGATATTGTTGTTACGGCAGCTAAGCCCCATCTCACAATCGACCCTGACGCTAATATCCCTCCTGGCTCACGTCAGCTCCTCAGATCGATCGTTCGCGATCCCTTGTTCGTTTCCGCTCTCATGGCGAGCGCATCTAGCTCCATGAAGCCTGCATTAGCCTACTATTTGTCGCAGGGTCTCGCATCCCAACGAGATATTGCCCTTGTAGATGTTGGCTGGAACGGTCGTTTACAAAAATCCCTGGGAGCTCTCCTGGAGAAATCAGGTCAACGGCCAGACCGGTTTCTGGGCCTCTATCTCTGTCTTTCAAAACGCCTCAGCAACTCCCCAGGCGATGACCTTCGCGGTTTCGTCGCTGACCCCGAGCGACCAGAGTCGGTGGCCTTCTTCGACCAGTATCGCCACGTTTTCGAGGCAGCCCTGAGCGCGGACCACCCGACAACAATTGGCTTTGCATTTTCGGATGATGTGGCACGCCCTCGTTTCGGCGAGCCGTATTCCCAGGCGACGGAACAAAAGATAGCGTTACAGCATGCGACCCTAAATGTTTTTCTTGACACACTTGTGGCACTCGGCCGTGCGGCTGGTCGACCTATCTTGCCATCGTTCGAGGCTACAACGTCAAACCTGATCCAGTTTCTTAGCCGACCTGCTTCTAGTGATGGCCTCGCCTTTGACGGCTTTTCGTTTGTAGACGGCCAAACGGGAACCGAAGCAAAGCCGATCGTTAGGATTATTCGAGTCGCTGATTTGCTAAAGTCAACGAGGGACTTTGGCTATTGGCCCGAAGGCACGTTCAGCGCAAGCGGACTGGAAGTAGTCGCTTCTGCCCGCAGAGCGGTTCGGCACCTGCGCAGGAACATCCGACCCCGCTAAAGTAGAATAAAAGTCATTGTTATCCAAAAGTGTAGCCTCTATCGAAAGCGGATCGCGAGACAATCTGCGGCTGAAAGCCACACTATGGACAACCCTAACGTCACGGCTGCAGCGCTTAATAAGGATGAGCCATCCGGAGCATATTGAATGTTGTTTTCCGCTTTAAAAGCCGGCGCAGTGCGCCTTCGCGCCATCGAAGAGCGCAGCAAAAAGATACAGGAAGCGCTGGGAAGGATCGAGACAAGGCAACTGCAGAATCTCCCGATCAGGGACATTCAGGGAGCCGAATTCAGGACATATTCTCAGTGGGGTGAAGATGGCATCTTGCAGCATCTCCTGCGCCACATCGCAGTCTCGAGGAAGGTTTTTGTTGAGTTCGGAGTAGAGAATTACACGGAATCGAACACCCGTTTTCTCCTGACCAACCACAACTGGGCTGGATTGGTGATAGACGGGAGCGCCGAGCACGTAGATTACATAAAGAGCGACGACATCTATTGGCGCTTCAATCTCAAAGCAGAAAACTCTTTCATCACCAAAGACAACATCAACAGTCTTATTCGCCGTAACGGTATTGAAGGTCCGATCGGGCTCTTGTCAGTCGACCTTGATGGCAATGACTACTGGGTCTGGGAAGCCATCGAGGTCGTCATCCCGAGCGTGGTGGTATTGGAATACAACTCCCGCTTTGGTCCCGACAGAGCCGTGACCGTGCCTTACGATCCTAATTTTGTAAGAACCACCGCACACCCTTCAAACATCTACTATGGCGCGTCGCTCACCGCCCTATGCATGCTAAGCAAGCGCAAGGGATATTCATTTGTTGGGTGTAATACGGCTGGCAATAATGCCTTCTTCGTGCGGAGTGAGTTGAGACCGCCAAACCTTCCGGAGCTTACACCAATGGAGGGATTTGTGAGGTCCCAATTCCGTGAGTCTCGTAACCCCGACGGCACGATTGTTGCCCTTAGCGACTCAGAGGAGCTTGCTATTATCGATCAACTCCCGTTAGTCGAGGTGCTCTGAGATGAGCGAGCACAAAGTGCTCGTTACCGGGGCGAACGGCTTCCTCGGCCGCCATGTAGCTCGCTTTTTCGCGCGGAACGGTCACACTGTAATCGGTATCGGTCATGGTAGTTGGTCGCCGGACGAATGGAGACCATGGGGACTAAGCGAGTGGAGACGCGCCGACGTGAGTCTCGCCACCCTCAAGGAATACTCCGAAGTTCCATCGACCATTATTCATTGTGCCGGCGGCGGATCTGTCGCCTTTTCCATTGAGGACCCAATCGCTGACTTCGTGCGTACAGTGGAAACAACCGCACACGTGCTCGAATATATCCGCACAGTTGCACCCACGTGTCGCATAGTCTATCCCTCTAGCGCGAGCGTCTACGGCACAGTAGACCGGCTTCCGATTACGGAAGACTGCCGCACGGCTCCCATCTCTCAATATGGCGTGCATAAGCTCATGGCCGAACTGATGGTCGCCTCCTATGCTCGTCAATTTGGAACCTCTGCCGCCATCGTGCGGCTCTTCTCTGTCTATGGCTGCGGCCTGCAAAAACAGTTGTTGTGGGATGCCTGCCACAAGTTCAGTAAGAACGACGCTACCTTTATGGGCACAGGAAACGAATTGCGAGACTGGTTACACGTGGAGGACGCTGCCGCGCTGATGTTTGCTGCAGCAGAAAACGCCTCCGTCGAATGTCCTGTCGTCAACGGGGGAAGTGGTGACGGGACCACCGTGCGGGAGGTCCTCGTCCACCTCAGCAACAGCCTCTCACGAACAGATACAACGCTGACTTTCACTGGGACGCAGCGAACTGGCGATCCGAGCCGTTACATAGCAGACATCGAGAACGCGAAGCGATGGGCTTGGAGTCCCAAGCGCCCATGGAGAGAAGGCGTCGAGGAATATGCGACGTGGTGGAGAAGTACGTCACTGTGAACACTGGAAAAAACATTCGGGTTGCCTTCCTGCTTCTTCCCGGTCACTGGCTCGGCGGCAAGAACTACCTGAGAAATCTGTTCGCCGCCATCCGCAGAGTGCCTGGCAGTACGGTCACCCCCGTCATCTTCGCCGGCGAGAGGCAAGCTGGCGAGTTATCTAGCTTCCCCGGCATAGAGGTAGTGACCGCCCCGATGTTTGATCCCAGGACTCCATCTTGGTTCGCCCGCAGAGTTGCAATGAAGTCCCTCTCCCAGGATCTTCTCTTGCGAAGACTTCTCCGACGGCACAAGATCTCTGTCCTCTCACACTCGTTTCACCTGGGCCGGCAAAATCAGATCAAAACCATTGGCTGGATCCCTGATTTTCAACACATCCATCTTCCAGATTTCTTCACACAGGAAGAGCGTGCCCATCGCAGTCGCGAGTTCATGAACATCTGCAGGCACTCCGACACATTAGTCGTGAGCAGTGAGTGCGCCCGTACCGACCTCGTGTCCTTTGCCCCGCAATACGCTCACAAAGCAGAACTGCTTCGATTTGTCGCCAGTCCGATACCCTTGGCCGATGCCGCAAGCCTGCCGGACCTGATGAAGCTCTACAACTTCACTGGACCTTATTTTTTGCTGCCCAATCAATTCTGGGCCCACAAAAATCACCGAATCGTCATCAAAGCTCTGCAAAAGCTGAAACTACAAAACAGAAAGATTCAGGTTCTCGCCACAGGTTCATCGAAGGACTACCGTAACCCTTCTTTTTTTCCGTCGTTAATGCAGTATGCAGCTGAATCCGAAGTGCTAGACAGTTTTCGCGTTCTTGGTGAAATTCCCTTCAACCACCTTTCTGGCCTAATGCAACATGCGACAGCCTTCCTCAATCCCTCACTGTTCGAAGGATGGAGTACCAGTGTCGAGGAGGCGAAGTCGATGGGAAAGCAGATCGTTCTTTCTGACATTCCCGTGCATAGAGAACAGGCGCCGAAGCGGGGACTCTTCTTTAACCCGGAAGATTCGGATGGCTTAGCTGAAGCCTTGGCTACAGCGTTTGACGGATTTGACAGACACCAGGACGCCGCGATGCAGGAGACAGCCCTCGCTGACTTTCCCTTACGGCAACGAGAGTTCGGCGAGGTCTATCAGGCCATTGTGAAGAAAACCGTAGGCGTCTGATTAACCCGCGCCGACGGCCTCTCTGGTTAGAAGAACCCAAGACGCGACTTGAGGCCACGCCATTTGCAAAGGAACCAAGCCACAGGGAGGTAGTGTCGCCCGTAATTTTTCTGGATCACGCCGAAGAATTCAGAATCGATGACCGGGTCGGATATGGCGGAGATCCCACCTCTTGTGTGGAGGGCAACCACTTGGTCGAACACTTCCATCTCCGCTCCGCGAATTGCAAGGCGCTGATTTACATCGAAGTCCCCAAATACTTTGTACTTCGGATCATAAGCAGGAAATGTTTCCCTTCGAAAGAAGGTCCCTTGGTGATGCAGAGTGTTATTCAACCTTAGGGCAATACCCCGAGAAGGCTCAAATTCAAACTGTCCGTCTATGGAAACACGGAAAGCGACAACCTCGGTATTCTTCAATGCTGCCTCTTCAAGCTCCCGACGAGGAATAGAGAGAAGTCTGTCTCCGGCATTGAGATGTAGCAGAAACGTTCCCCGTGCCGCCGCGACACCTTTGTTCATTGCGTCATAGATACCGCCATCCGGTTCGCTGATCCAGTAGTCGATCTGGGTGTCATATTCGCGGAGCAGCTCGCATGTTCCGTCGACAGAGCCACCATCCACAACAATCAACTCCACGCCGTCGTCCTTGAGCCTGATGATGCTGTCAAGCAGTCCTGGAAGATCCTGCCTGGCTCGGAACACTACGGTAATAATCGAAACCAGCGGGTGTGAAATCTGGTCGGCCTGTTTCAGCCGACGGCCGCCCTTTGATCCAGTAATCATAAAGAAAATAGCCTTCCAAAATCCTTGCACCGCGACGTCCGTTTTACATCAAATGCAGCGTCCGCAAAGTGCAATCAATCCATGCTCCATGATACCCGCACGGTGATTGGCAAAAGCTATTCTCTAACTTCAGAGCCCATCAGCGGGGGGTTGACCGGACAGGAAGTGACGGAATCACCAGTGATCTCCGGGGGGCGGGTCGAAGCACAACCAGCGAAGTTGCAGCCCACCTGACTAGACACAGACATGTCGGTCGCGCCGGGTGCCGTACTCTGGTTGTTGGACAGCGTGCATCCGTTTCCATTATTTAAATTTGTTATGTCAGACACAACCTTGTTGTCCACGATACTGGTCGATGTGCACTGTTGAACCAGGGTGATCCCAATCTGCGCTCCGGAAGAATCATCTGGAATCGTATTGTTCACAATATGATTGTTGTTCGGATTTGTACTCGTCGCCCCGTTAATGAGGATGTTGAATTTTTTGTTGCTCCAGAGCACATTTTGATCGGCCTGGAAACCGCTACTTCCATTGTCTATCCCCAAGCCAGACAGCGGAAAGGCATCGCCCTCACCACTGATTAGAGCTTGAGTGTCGTGCAGCCAGTTATGGTGGATTCTCGTACCTGAAGCGACCTGGTTGCAACAGGCATAAATCTCGGCGCCGTCTCGGCTCAGTAGCATGCCGTTGTAAATATTGTTATAGCCAATGTCTTCGTTCTTGACGCCCTGAACATAGACTCCTTGTCGGCCGACACGGAGAATTGTGTTGTATTGAATAGTGTTATTATCGCCTTCGATGTCGATGCCGGAGGCATAGTCCCCGACGTAGTCGACATTTTCGACCAGGTTATTTTTCACTGTATTCAAGTTGCCCAAGACAACAATCCCGCTGCCGGCACTATAGGTGATCTTACTGTTCTGTACGACGTTGCCCGTGCCATTGACGAGGATTCCCGTATCTTTACGATGGACGTGGAGAATGCTGAAGTTTACTCCATTGGGGTCATCTGCCGCCGGGAACAAATCCGTAAACTGAGAGACATACATCGCGTTGAGCCGGTCCAGCGTGTTCTGTGAGCTCGCCTCATCCGTGACAATCGTACTCGCAAAAATGGCGATGTTTGAAACGGTAACGCCAGTCTTCCCTCGGAGATCAAAAGCATAAGAGCGCTGCTTGCTACGGACATCGATCCCGTTTGGATCAACACCTCCGGGCGCAAAAAAGTAGAGGGTCGTCGAGTTGCCATCATAAAACCACTCGCGTTCGATGTCCAAGGCGTTCAGCGTGCCATAGAGGTAGTAATATCCCTTTTCCGTGGGGCATATATAGGGACAGGTGCCAGTCTGGCCAACGTCGATGCCTATCCGGCCTGTGCCAGAGGACGTTACCTTGCCAGTCTGATTGCCGAAAGGATCTGAGCCACTCCACAGGTGCACCTTTGCTCCCGTCCAATCGACCTTCGGTAGCTTTGGATCAACGATCTGGCTGGCGCTCGTCCCCTTCGCAGCTGTGGCCCAATTAACCAGGAGCAGATCGTCCCCATTGGGCCAGCGAGCTTCTGTCATCATGTCACTACCTACGAAGATCTGATTGGTGTCGTCTGAATTCAAGATGACCTTTGCCTTATAGACTGATCCATGATCGAGTGTCCATCCAGTCACCGGGTCAGATCCGTCAACGACAACAGTCTCAAAGTGGTAGGCGGCGATCGTGATATTGGAGTTCGGTACAACCGTCTCACGATACGTTCCTGTCCTAATCTCGCAGGTTCCTCCTTGTGTGATGGTCGAGGCGCAGTGCTGAATAGTCTGATACGGTTGGTCGATCGTGCCCGCATTGAGGTCGCTACCAGAAGGAGCCACAAAGCGTATCTCAGCCGAAACGGGCGGTAAGACCGTCAGAGTAGCGGCACTGCTGGCAACTTGTCCGAGATAGTTAGACACGGAGACACTAAAGGACGATCCGGAATCTCCGCTCGTAGACGGAGGGGTGATGTAAGTCGCCTGGGTTGCCCCGGAGATTGCTTGACCATTCTTGGACCACTGATAGGACGCCGCGTTAGTAGCGGCCACTGTAAAGATGGCGGGCTCGCCCGAAGCGACCGATCGACTCGCTGGTCCGCCGGTGATCGAAGGCGTATAGAAGCAGCGTTCACTGGAGCAACCTATTATTGAGACAGCCAAAAAGAGCACCGCCAACAGCAGGGGAGGTTGCATCGAACAGATCCAGACTCGACTTGGGGGGCCGGGAGCAGGCGGCAGCAACTTAATCATTCTTGAAGATCTTTTTTCTACGACTGCACAACTTCTCTGTCGTCGACGCATACTTTCAAACATCTTTGGCGGAAGTTTCGGCAAGTTTGGCTACGAACGGTCCAAGGTTAATCTTATCAGGCAAGTAGCATTGAGGCCTGGTTTCGAGGGTGTCGACTCTGCCAGATTGGACACAAAACAACATTACCGCGAGCATCCCCTGGACAGTCAAGACAAAATCAAGGTTTGGTTCGACTCGGGCTAACGACGCTGCGAATCAACTAGGGACGAAACGCCGACCGTAGGGCCTCCAATTTTTGCGCCTGCTCGGGAATATGCCTCATCTTTTCCAACAAAGCAGAAGCAACGCTCCACAAACAAGCGAACAGAAAACCAAGAAAGGTAAGGCCGATCGTGATCAACGTACGCGGGGGGCCTGACTTTTTGTCAGGAGGAACAGCATGATCTACCACTTGCAGGATCGGAGCGGCCTTCGCTTCGTCCAGTCGCGCAGCTTCCGACTGCCTAGACAGCAAGTCGAACAGCGTCTCGTGATACTTCAGTTCGCGGGCCTGCCGCTCGTATTCGAGGGCCGCCTCCGGAACCTGCCCAGCTGGCAGTTGAACATCGCCGGGTTGGACGGAGCGCTGACTGTTCTCGAGGTTGATCAAATTGGCTCGGAGCGCAGAAATCTCCTCCTGGAGACGGATAGCGTCCGGATTCTCCTCAGTTGCGAAGGTACGTAGCGATTGCAACTCTACTTCGCGACTCGCTAGCTGTGCCCTTGCTGTTGCAATCGAGTTGATGATCGAAGAAGCCTGTCCACTGAGTTGAATCACACCTGTCTTTTGCTGTGTGTTTCGCAGTGCAACCTCGGCGTCAGAAAGGGCAGCCCTCTCGTCCGCAAGGCGCTGCTCATAAAATCCGCGCCGTTGAGCTGCTTCACTGCTCGCAAGATCTGAATTCAAAATGTACAGCTGATCTAGATAACTGTTCGCAATCTGGCTCGCGCGATTAGGGTCTTTGTCCTTAACACTAAGATGAATTAGGTTATCTTTACCCGTTTCGAACGTGACGTGCAACTTGAGAGCCACCCTTGTGTCTGCGAGGTACTTCGTCTTATAGACCTTTTTGAGATCACAGGCAGCGATGACATGATCGGCGATCGTTCGACTCTGAAGGATGCCAATATACATATCGGCCGGACTCTTGAATCCGAAGCTACTACCGCCGCCCAGGCTTGCTGCTCCCGCAAGAGATCCCAGTTGCCCCATCAAAGATGACGCAGAAACTGCCTGTTGCGGTGGAAGAATCGTCGCTTCAGCGGTGAAGGTCGGCTTCAAGGCAAAGCTTAGGATGACTCCAACGATCAGGCCAGCGAGCGTAAGTGTAAGTATCAGACGGCGCCTTACCGCCAGGATTACCAGTAAGCTCCAAAAGTCAATGCGACCCTCGGAGCGTTCGCTGAAGGCCTGCTCGGACTGGTAAAGACTGCTCGGACGGTCTAATCTTGACGACATAGCTGAATAATCGAATTCTACATGCGTAGGATACAGCCATTCAATTCCAGAAACCACAAACCGTTCGATTTATAGAACCATGACCTCCACAGACATGAACACAGTTGCAACATCCATGGCTCGAAACTGTCCGCATCATAGGCTACCGATACTCCCTTTTTTTTGGCACCCCGAAACCCAGAGTTTTTGCTTATACCAGAGGCGAGAGTCCGAATGATATCGGCAAGCACCAGCTTGAAAGAAGCAAGATTTCGAAATTGGTTCGGAACTGTCTTTTTTGCCCTTGCACTATTGTGCGTAGCGCCTCCAGGCTTCGCTTCTGTCAAAGCGCTTGCAATTCTTCTTGCATGGATCTATTGGGTGATCAACGATGACTTCAACCTGACTTCGGTGATCTGGTTTCTCTCGGTCCTTCTGAATCTCGTAGTAGGTGCTGCGATCGGAGCGATGTTTCACGCAGTTGTCCGGGCTGACGTGATGAACCATTTTTTCAGGCTTCTAATTTTTTTTGTGGTACTAAGCGTTGGTGGCTACGTTTCGCAGAGATGCCGTCTCAGCGAGACCCACTTGGACAATCTAATTTTTTTTATAGCGGTTTTGATGATGCTCTTTAAGGTCTTCATCGTTGTGTGCGGTCTCACTGGCTGGATCTCTGTCGATACGATCGAATCCACAATCGGACTCGAATCGGTTACTTCGGACATAGGGTTCGGCCTGTCGCGCCTTCAATTTCCCTCAGATATCATCATTCCGTTTTTGATAGCAACCTATAGAGGGGGCAGAAGTAAAATCAAAGATTCCATCCTTCTACTGAGTGCATCAATCGTGATCCTACTAAGCTTCTCACGATATCTTTTTGCCTTCTATCTTTTATGCATCTTTATCAGAGCGATTTGGGTAAAAAAGATAGATCTCATCTCAATCTTGAGTATAGGAATCGTAGTTGTCGCCGGTATCTTTCTGTTCAACAGCTTGATTGGCCGATTCGCAAGCAGTGAAACCCAAACTTCCGACGACGTTCGCATTGAGCAAGTGCAATATCTGAAACGCGCGATCGCTGACTATCCAAT
>Ga0302227_10001993_pt1 | contig 14559 bp, 23 predicted proteins | sample II_Palsa_N1_1_FD_193525 | JGI IMG/M metagenome (GOLD analysis project Ga0302227, IMG submission 193525) | Peat permafrost microbial communities from Stordalen Mire near Abisko, Sweden - II_Palsa_N1_1 | ecosystem: Environmental > Terrestrial > Soil > Palsa > Peat permafrost | place: Sweden...
CCTCGCAGCTGCTCTCCTTCCCAGACTCCAACAAGAAGCGACGAAGCGAACAAGAGGTGCCGTCGTCTGCCTCCAAGCGATCGCGACGCCGTCTGCGCGTACGCCACATTTTCTATTTGCAATTTAGAAATTAAAATAACGCTTCTACGTAGTTTGAGGACGCCTCCAGCGACGACCACGACGCACAGTCTCCCGTGCCCAACTACTCGTCGCTCGCGGAATCATCGAGCCCAATGGTAGTGCCTTACGTATAAATTAGTATTTTTTTTTTCTCCTGACTATCAAACATACAGAAAATGGAGAGGATCCCGATCAGCTCAAAGCTACAAGGCCGATGCAACTTTTACATGCTCAAGTCGCCTGAAAAGCCCAGCATGTCCTCTTCCGCCTCCTCCTCCGCCAACAACAAGTCCTCCCGCAAGTATGTCAGCGAGATTGAGCTCTCCGAGGTGCCCCTGTCTTCCTTTGCCCTGCGCCAGTACCTCGACGCTGCCAACAGTAGGATCAACTCGTCCCCCTCTTCCAAGCTCAACTAAGAGTAGTATGTTTTTTTTTTCCTTCTTTTTGGCTCCATAATTCCTATTTTTTTTTTTGGTCGATCGATGTTGTTTGTTTGTGTGTGTTTTTAAAAAATTTTTATGAAAGCAAATGCAAGTACACACAACGTAAAACTTTTAAAAGTATGTGACTTTGATGCGGAGCACTACATAGTATGCGAGGCGGTACACGACAAAGCAGCACGCCAGCCCGATCAGGTACGAGTTGAAGTCGTTGTAGTCGAGATCGAGCACGTCTTCGAGCACGGCGTCGCCATCGGGGATGAAGCACGTGCCGTCGGGGTACGCCTGCGCGGGCGTGCACGTGAGGTTGAGGCCGTCGTGGAACTGGTCCACCAAGACGAGGCGCACGGCGTACCGGATGGACGAGACATAGTTTAGATCCTGAAGCCACTGGGGGATATCGACCGAGAGGGCACCAGAGAGGGCACCCTGGACAGCCTGGATGGACGACGTGAGCACGACGGTAACGCCAATGTCGTCGACGAGGCTGGCGATCATCAGGCCCTGGCTCTCGCCGACGTTGTACACGACAAACTCGGCAAAGAGCCCCACGAGAAAGTGGTACGAGTTCCAGCGCAGGCCGATGATAAAGTACGTGACGATGCAAAACAGGCCCACGCCGATCAGCTGCAGCGGCAGCTCGCTGACCATGTACGAGAGGGTGAACGGCAGTGGGCCGTACAGTCCGTCGGCGTACTCGCGATCAAACACGCGGCGCAGTTCGGGGTAGATGGCAACGCTGTTTAAGAGCTGTAATACGGGTAAGAGACACAGAGAGAGAGAGAGAGAGAGACGGGATAAACACATAAACGTACCCCGATGGGTTGCAGCGTGCCGAATTGATAAATCTATTTTTATTTATTCATTAGATAATCATTTATGGGATACAACAACATACGATGCCGATGCGGGACTGGATCGAGTCATAGTCGTAGCCCAACGGTGCCCAGTACAGGGCAAAGACGAGAGCCACAAACATGGCCTGGTTGGGTCGGATGAGCAGCTTTTCCGTTTGGCGGCTCAGGTTGAGCCACGTGCGGCGCGTGAGGACGGTGAAGGCACGGAAGGACGAGACCTTGCTGGACCGTCGCAGCTCGTCCTCTTGCTGCTTTATCTGATCAGTCGTCATCTCGCCGAGAGGGATGGAGCCAGGCTGGCCAGGCTTGCCGGCTGCGGCAGCGATGAGGTCCGCGACCGAGTCGTCTGCATCGTCCTCGTTGGCTTGGTCCGCTGCTGCTGCTGCCTCGGATGTCCCGGGCAGGGCAGCACCGTCCGTGTTTTGGGCAGCGATCGCTGTCTCGGGGCTTGGCTTGCTGCTGCTCTTGAACGCCTGGACGAGGTCGCGCACACGATTGCGCGTGAGTTCCTCTGCCTCGGCGCTGCGGAGGTCGATGGAGGACATGTCGAGGATGTGGTCCGCGGGGTTGACGTTGGGCGGGCACGGGAGGTTGTGCTCGGACATGTAGGCCAGCGAGGCCGGTGCCGAGCCCGCGTACACGACCTCGCCGTGGGTGAGCACGCAAATGTTGTCGATGATGCTCCAGATGTCACTGCGCGGCTGGTGGATGCTGCAGATGACCGTCATGGGACGGACGCGGTCGCGGGCCAGTGCGCGGAGCAGGAGCATCACGCTCTGGCTGTTGAATGCGTCCAGGCCTATGTGAAAATAATAGTTGGTAATTATACTGAAAATGTATTTATTTTGTTTCTTGTACCCGACGTGGGCTCGTCCAGCAGGAGGACGCTGGGACGAGAGAGAAGCTGGATGCCGATGCTGACACGGCGCTTCTGTCCGCCCGAGATGCCCTTGACCAGCTCGCTGCCCACGACGATATCGGCGCACTCGCGCAGGCCCAGGTTGTTGATCACGGCCGTGGCCTCGTCCTTGCGCTCCTGCTCGGTCATGGTCGCGGGCATGCGCAGCAGGGCCATAAAGTAGAACGTCTCGGCCACGGTCAGGCACGGCAACAGGGCCGTGTCGTCCTGGGTGACGTAGGCGCAGAGCTTCTTGACCTTGTTGGCGGAGCGCTTCTTGTTGTTGAAGAGGATCTTGCCCGTCTGGACCATGGGGATGAACACGCCCTTGGGGACGCGGTGGGCGATCGCGTTGAGGATCGAGCTATGGTCAAGAGAAAAATAAACTACAAAGGAGATGGACATTATTTTAAGGTGTACATACCTCTTGCCAGAGCCAGAGCCTCCGAGAATGACACTGACCATGCCGGGGGCAAAGGTGGCATTGACGCCCTTGAGGATATCGCGTGGCTTGATTGCCCCCGAGAGGATCGGGACGGGCTTTGTGTGGAGGCGCAGGTCGACGATGGAAACAGCGGGGGCCGTTGAGATGGAGGCCAGCTCGTCGTCCTTGAGGCTGTTTTCGCCGTTGGACAAGAGGATGTCCGAGTCGGCCGAGACACCGTCGGCCCCTCCGACCTTTGAGCCGTTGGGGTTCTTGCCGGCGTGCACGGGGATGCGGATGTAGGTCAAGGCGAGCGCTGCGCCCGCCAGCGCAATGACGATCCAGGCGACCATCCCGATGAAAGGCACGACATAGTCGTTCTCGGCAACGTTGTAGGTCGACAGAATGAAGGCTCCTTGGTACTGGGCGCATGAGGGGTTTGCTATTGCGTTTTCGTTAGATGATTGCGTTTAAAATTAGCATTTTTTTACTCGCGGGATCGGGGTAGGGGCAATCGCCCACAAAGCCCGTGAACACAGCCGACATGAGGGCCCGGAAGCCATAGTTGAAGAAGCTGATCCAGTGGAGCCACTGCGTCCACGGAGGCAGGTCTGAGATCGGGATGAGGTAGCCAAAGGCCATGCTGAGGAACGTGAACTGATGCAAGAACGAGCAATACGCTCTTAAACAACAAGGCGAACGAAACGAATAATAGCACATACGAGGATGTTGGCAATCAGATTGGCACGGGCGTACTCGCGGTTGAAGGCCACAGAGAAGAGAGCAATGGCCCAGCCGGTGTAGTTGCAGAGGGCGATGACAAACCAAAACTAAGCATTTCATATTTTTAATGTAAAAAAAAAAAAGAATTTTGAAATAAATATGTACGATGAAAAAGCGCCAACCACCGCCGGACAGGTCAAGGCCGGGCAGCAGGAACGAAAACAACGAGTAGACGAGTGCGTGGAACCTTAAAAAAAATTTTTTTTAATAAATAATAAATAATAAAGTTCGAAAGCGCCGCTTACACAAAGGGTAGAGCGGTCATGACCTGGGCCAGAACCCACGCGCTGGGGTAGTACATGCCGTCTGCGATTTCGCGGTCAAACTGGGGGACCGTCTCGGCCGCGAATTTCTGCATGTACGTGAGCAGACAGAGGTAGACCTTGAGGGTGACGCCGAAAAACAAGACAATCTCCATTCCGCGGATGCCCGTGAGCGAGCCCGTCAGCTGGTAGTTGATGAGGCCGACCATGCCGCCCAGGAAGATGTGCGACACGAGATCGCCCTGGTAAATAAGTACAGTAAATTGTGGTCTTGGCAGTAAGATAATCTACCAAGAGGCCACGCCAATCACGCCAGCTCGAGATGTAGTTGCGGCGGGTGAGGATGGCGACCTGGGAGAAGAAGGACGCTCGGCCAGACGCCGCTGTTCCGCGCTTATTGCGTGACGGTCCCTCCATCGTTGCCAGAACGGCCGCGGATGACTGGCTGTTGAGGACTTGCATTGGGATCGATGTGGCCGCGCTGCCGCCCTCCGCTGCTGCGTTGTCCTTGTTATCGTCCTCGGCGGGCGCTTCAATGGCCGCCCTTTGCTCAAAAGGAAAGAGCTTTGCGCCGTCGCTCTCCCACTTGTCGACGATGCGTTCGACCCTGCCGATCGTCTCTCGCTCGAGCACTTTGGTTCTTGAATCCACACTCGTGATATCGATAAAGAAATCTTTGTGAAAGAACAGATGCATTTAAATTCTATCCACAGGGTAGGTAGTGGGTCCTGGTTTTGTTACCGGCGGGGTTCATAAACTTGGGCAGGGGGTAGCCGAGATCGGTAAAGTACTGGGACATGCTCAGCTGCGGGCCCGAGAAGGCGACACGGCCGCGGGTCATGAGGACGACATTGTCAAACAGGTCGGTGATGGCCGTGCGCGGCTGGTGGACCGACATAATGACGGTGCGTCCCCTGCGCGAGAGGTCGTGCAGTGTCTGAACGAGGTGGAGAGCGGTGCTCGAGTCGAGTCCAGTTGTTGGCTGTTCAACAAAAGAGTGAATAAGGTGCAATTATTTGTTTTTAGTTTGGGTAACCTCGTCGAGCAGGAGTAGCGCGGGGTTGGTGAGCAGCTGGACGCCGATGCTGACGCGACGGCGCTCGCCGCCTGAGCATCCTCTGGGCGATCCGTCTGCGGCACCGACCAGCGTGTGCCGTGCAATCTTGAGACCTAGCTCCATGATGACTGCGTTGACGAGGTCGTCGCGCTGCTCCTTGGAATAGCGCCCACCCAGACGCAGCGACGCGGCAAAGCCAAGCGTCTCCTCGACGGTCAGGTACGGGTTGAGGTCGTCCTCCTGCTTGACATAGGCGATAAGGTCGCGCGGGAACTGGTCGAACGGCTGCTTGTTGATCGCGACTGTCCCACTATTTTTTTTAAAAAAAAAAAAACAGCCATTGAAGGGACCTCGTTAAAACGCATGGGGATTCGCACCTCAGCTCCCACGAGCCCTCCTCGCCCAGCCGTCCAGCCATCAGGTTGAGTAGCGTGGATTTACCTTTGAAACCAACGGCAGTGCGATTATTTCAGGGTAATTATTACAAATGAGATGGTTTGCGTACCGCTTCCACTTCCGCCCATGATGGCCTGCATTGCGCAAAGAACGACGTCCGACACGAAAGGGCGCAGTCGCAGCCAGGGAGGGGGTCGTTTAGTATTCGGCTTTTGGCTCTTGTTTGCGACACGTACAGAGAGGGTTCCAGGTGCGAATGTCTGCGTGCACCCCTTGATCAGTTGCGTGCGCGTGAGCTCGCCAAAGCCCATGGGCATGGAGGACCGCTTGATGGCCACACCCACGCCCTCAATCGCGATCTCCACGGCCTCCTGGTGCAGCGCGGCCGTCGACATCCTCGCACGTGCAAGGTCAGGGAAGTGAACTGTTTCAGTAATGGAGCGGATAATGATTTTGGTTTTTTATTTATTTTTATCCGCGACATTTACATGCAATAATCATTAGGACCAGCAATTAGAATGCGAATGCTTTCAGTTTAAAAAATATATTGGAGAGAAAAAAATATTTATTATTATTTTTATTTTTATTATTATTTCAATCAAATCGTCCAGAGTTACGTACGTTCAGGTGAAGACGGCGATAACATCGTCATCTGTGCCTTGTACACTGCGCGCCTCTTCGATGGTCGATCGTGGCACAATAGAAGGCTCTGACAAATTTGTTAACTTTTTAAGGAAAAATAAAAGAGGTTACTCGCAAATGCAGGATCAAAGACGGTGAACGAATTAGAGGCCTTGTCAAACGCTAGCAGAACGATAAAGTGGCCTTTTTGTTTGCATTGAGGATAAAAAAAAAAACCAGGGCGTATGTACCAACGAAAGAATCGACCGTGGGCGGCGAAAGTGCTCTCCAGAGGGGATCGAGCACGCTCGAGGCTGTCTTTTTCCTCACAGCATCGCGATGCAGAACCTTGGCGTCAACGAGGACGATTAGCAGCTGCTCTTGAGTGAGCATGTGCTCCATCTCTTCCAAGGTCAACCGTCTATACGGAAATCAGAAGAACACGCATACTTGATACTACTACCTTTTGTCAATCCTGCCCGCATCGGCAACCTTTTGAACCAGCTGCAATACCCTCGATCGATCCACGTCCAAGTCGTCCTAGCATCATTGGTTCATTGACTTCAGTCGACTTCAAATGTAAACTTTACCATAGTCGCCGGCTCAAACGTGGTGTAGTGCATGCACTTTACCCCACAGGCGCCACCGTCTGATTGTCCGTCTTGATCCTCCCCCAGCGCCATCAGCAGGTGAACCAGATCGATCGTCCACACGCTGGTCGTCCCAACGCGTTTGCACAGTGCCTCTCTAAAGTAACGCCACTCAGCTTGAAAGCACCGAGTCTGCTGCGGTACCTTTGAAACAATGCAGCCGGGCAGAGACGTCGTAGAACAGTCAAGATGCAGGCGATGCCGCAGTCCCAATCAGCCGCTTGCATCCGAGAAAAAAAAAAAAAAAGGATTCGAAAAAATACCCGAATGCACGTTTCGTCACTGAATGCTGCCCGCACCACCTGCCTTCAACGCACGCGTCGTCTTTGTGGACGAATCCGCTCCTGAATCGACAGCTGTGACGACGCCAGCAACAACGACAGCAGTCGATGCCTTTAGCTCGTTCGAGGACCCGTTTGAAAAGCTCGTGCAAGCTGCGACCCCAATGCAAGTCGACGACGTGCTCATTCCCGTGGCCGTGGCCAGCGTGACAAGGCGGAGCGGGCCGCAGCGGCTGCAGCAGCAGTGGACCGTGGTCAAGACCGACATGGAGGTGTCGCTGGCAAAGCTGGAGGAGAAGCACGATCGCCTGCGTGCCCAGCGCCTCCTACCCTCGACATCGGCAACGGCACCACCAACCTCAACACGCGCAATCGAAGCGGGCGAGGACGAGGACGAAGGGGAGCGACAGCGCAACGCCCGCATCGAGGCCATGTTTGAGCAGTGGGGCGAGCACTCTGCGAGTGAAAAAGAGGACGGCGACGACGACGACGAGCGCGAGGGCGACAACGCACCCATCATGGGAGGACGGCGGCCGGACAAGCACGAGGCCGAGTACGTGCCCAACGAGGACGACGTCATCGCCGCGCAGGTCGAGGAGCACATCGAGGGGCTGGACCTTTCCTCTGACGAAGAGGGGGATGAACACGCGGCCGATGCAGCAAGCACCAGCGCCGCAGCAGGACGACGGCTACACCCGCTGGCCGCAAGTGGCGTCCGCATGCGCCCCGTTCTACTCCAGGAGGAAGACGACGACGACGACGGCGGCCAGTCAACATCGTCCAACGAAAACGAGAACGACGGCGACGATGTCCCCCAATTTCCCCGTGATCGTGCTGTTCCCCTTGGCTCTGACGACGACGATGACTACATGTAGTACAGAAAATTGATGCGAAAGAGAGCATTTGCAGGCAGGCGTAATCTGCTGAAATAATGCCAGTTTATCATTTGCGAGCGCGCTTTCTCGTGCCGCGTTTGAGGACGTCGACGCAGACCTGATGGCTTCGATCGATGGCAATGCCGAGCGGTGTTTGGCCGGCTAAAACGTAGCACGATTAGCCCTGGCCATCGCACCTGGAAAAAATGTACATTTGTCCGCGATAGTCGCATCGGCACCTGCGGATATGAGGCGTTCGAGGATGCTGGCGTGCCCAAAGAATGCCGCCGCGTAGACGGGCGTCTGCTTGCTTCGCGTCGCGAGAAGTGGCCGGAGCGTGCGGCTTTGAGCAGCTTCGTCATGTCTGCATCCGTGTTGCTGTTTTGATTTTTTAAGAAACCCTTTTGGACGCGAGGGACCAAAAGGGCTGTATAGGTGCCAAAGGCGTACCTGTTGAAAGTGCCCACACCGGTCCAAAAGTCCCTGGTTTATCCAGCGAATCCACCCGCAGACATGGCTTGTGGGATTTTTAAGACTTTTTATGAACTGAAAAATGCCGCCAAATCGTTCAAACTCGGGAGCCGTGCGCTCGTCCGTTTGTCCGTACGCCTCCTGGTCGCTGCACTTTCCCGACCGCGGTAGGGGGGCAAGGGTCTGCCCAGTCTTACACCAAACGAAAAACACACATTAGGGTACGACCCCAACGACAGGACGGTGGCGCTCATCCCAAAGTTCAAGGCCTACTTTGAAAACTTTGTGGACGTGCTGTGCAAGAGCGACGTGGACGTCCAGGTCGACTTTGGCGAGCTGGTGGAGCACTGCGGCGTGCGCGACCTCGTCGAGACCGTGCGCGATGAGCCGTCGGTCGTGCTGGGCGCCCTCTCGCTGGCCGTGCACGAGTCGCTGGCAACGCTGGCGACCTTGGCGACGGCAACAGCCTCGACCTCGTCCTCCTCGACGTCACCACCGCCCAAGGTGCACCGCGTCTCCCTCACAAACTATGAGCCGCTGACGCACCTGCGCGATCTCAAGGCGAGCCTTGTCGGTCCGTTTCTTTTGCCCTTTGTTGGTGTTTTGGCCGCTCTTAATTTGCCCCGCGCGGCTTGGCAGGCAAGTTTATCGCTGTGAGGGGGACGGTCGTGCGAGCCGGCAACGTGAGGCCGCTGGTGGTGCAGGGCGACTTTCTGTGCGCGCACTGCGGCGCCTCGCAGGTCGTCCAGTTCCCCGACGGAAAGTACTCGGTGCCGACGTCGTGCCCGGGCGCGGGCTGCAAGAGCCGCACGTTCGAGCTGCAGCGCAGCTCTCCCGGCACCAGGAGCGTCGACTGGCAAAAGATCCGGCTGCAGGAGCTCGCGGACGACGACTCCAAGGACTCTGGCCGCATCCCGCGCTCGGTCGAGGTCGAGCTGGCCAACACGCTCGTGGACACGTGCGTGCCCGGCGACGTCGTCACGATCGCGGGCGTGGTCAAGGTCATCACGACCGAGGACGGCGGGCGCAACAAGGAGCGCCGGACCATGTACCTCCTCTACCTCGAGGCCAACTCGCTCACGAACGCGTACGACAGACACGACTTTGGAAAGGAAAGGAAAAAAAAAAGTAAAACGCGGTTTTATGCAGAAAGAGCTCGGAAAAGAGCGACAGCAACAACGGCGGCGTCGACCTGATCCAGTACTCGGCCAAGGACCTGTACATGATCGAGGAGATCCAGAAGCAGGTCGGCCTGTTTCGCCTGCTCGTGCACTCGATCTCGCCCGGGATCTTTGGCCACGAGATTGTCAAGGCCGGGCTCGTGCTCACGCTGTTTGGCGGGCGGAGAAGGTACTCGGACGACAGGCACCGTGTGTCTGTGCGCGGCGACCCGCATTGCCTGATCGTTGGCGACCCCGGCATGGGCAAGAGCCAGATGCTCACGTCCGTGTCGGTACTGGCCCCCAGAGGCGTGTACGTGTGCGGCAACAGCGCCACCTCTGCCGGCCTGACGGTGATGCTGCACAGGGACAGGACACGGGCGACCAGACACTGGAGGCGGGTGCGCTCGTGCTCGCAGACCAGGGTGTGTGCTGCATCGACGAGTTTGACAAGCTGGGCGCGGACCACGACGCCCTGCTGGAGGCGATGGAGCAGCAAAGCATCAGCATCGCCAAGGCGGGCGTGTGCTGCACTCTCCCCACGCGCGCCTCGGTCATCGCGGCCGCGAATCCCGTTGGGGGCCACTTCAAGTATCGACACCCCTTTTTTTTTTTCCCTTGGTTCATATACACCAATGCAAATTGCAGCAAAGCGAAAACAGTCTCGGAAAACCTCAAGCTGGGCAGTGCTCTGCTGTCCCGCTTTGACCTGATCTTCATCCTCATGGACAGGCCCGACCAGCGGATGGACCAGTTTCTGTCTGAGCACGTCATGGCGGTAACCCTTCATCGCCGTCTCGCTCCGATATTTATTAACACGGAAATTAGCTGCACGCGCACAGAAAGTCGTCCACTTCCAATTCATTCCATCGGGTGAACGAGCGACAGGACGAGGGCGACGACGCGGCAGAGACGGTATCCCTCGAGGATCGGCTGAGAATACGGCGCGGCGAAAACCTCGACTTGATCCCGGCCAACCTCTTGCGCAAGTACATTAGCTATGCGCGCAAATACGTCCAGCCCACGTATGTTCAGTATTATTTATCGTTTGATTTTGTAACGTAAAATAACACAAAAAGAATGACTCCACGGGCCGCAGACGTACTGCAGAAATTCTACCTTGAGCTGCGGCAAAAGCACCGGTCGGTTGATGGCACGCCAGTGACCACACGCCAGCTCGAATCGGCGGTGCGGCTGGCGGAGGCGCGGGCGCGTGTGGAACTCCGCGAGTCCGTGACCGAAACGGACGCGCAGGACGTGGTCGAGATCATGTAACACCAACAGTAAAAATAAAAATAAAAAAAATTAACTCCCAAGTCTCACAAAACAGGAAGCAGAGCCTGTTCCAGATGGAGAACGCGGCCGAGGACGAAAACTGCTTCTTCCCCAACGTCGACTACACGCAGCTGGCCGGCGCAGGCACGGGCATGAGCAAGATGGCCATGGGCAAGCGCTTGGTCGCTGAGCTGCAGCGCCGCGCCGATGCCCACGGCAACAACCTCTTTACGCACCAGCAGCTGGTGCAGATCTCCTCTGGTAGAGCACAAGTCCAATAAATAAATAAATAATATTTTTGTCTTCTGCAGAGCTCCAGCTCAAGACGGCCAACTTTGACGAGTTTGTGGACATGCTCAACCAGCAGGGCTTTCTGCTGAAGCGCGGCAATCGGGTGTACAAAGTGCAGCAGTCCTGACCTTATGATTTCCATTGAGAGTGGCAGTTTTTTTCATTGGGATTGTATTTTTTTTAGTGGCCGAAACCACTGGCAAAAATTCGAAATGTCGTGAAACACTTCGGGGCAATGGGATTGTAGTTTGCAATCAGCAATAATAATATCTCGGATGAACCTCATCGATATCATATAGTCCCTGCGCAAAGATTAAAGGTGCCCCGGAGGGCGCGCGGGTGCTAGACGAGAAAATGCATGCCAGGCCGCGTCGCAAGTGGGATGCACAACTAACCCAAAAAAAAAACAAAAACTGAAAAGTTTGTGGTCGCGCAAAAAGTACTTTGTCGCAGTTGCTATGAACAGCGGTTTCGTGGCTCTGTCGGCTGCGGGCAAGGTGGCAGTGCACGATGTCGATGGGTCTTCGCGCGAGACGGTCGCAGTGGCCCAGTCCATGCAGGTACTCCTCCTCCTCCTCCTCCTCCTCCTACTGACAACAACTCGAGGACAGGTAACGGCCGTCGCCTGGAGCCCCGACAACAGCGTCCTCGCCGTCGCGACGCTGGGCAAGGTGCTGACGATCGTGTTGTTTGCGTCTGCGGCGCAGTGGCAGGTGGTCGAGACGATCCTGTTGGACGTGGTCGAGGCGAGGGGGATACGATGCCTGTGCGTGGGCGAAGGCGCACGCATGCTGTGGTTTGGTGGCGATTCGATGCTCGTGAGGGCCTATGATCGCGCTCAGCGAAAGCTTGTGTGCGCATTCAAGGTATGAAGGCAGCGGGCAGTACGATGTGCTTGACACATAACGTAGGGACTCGCAGCACCCGTATCGTCCATGGCCCTCAACGTGGCCAACTCGCACATCGCCGCTGGCTCCTCCGCGGGCCAGCTCCTGCTGTTTAACACGACCACCGGTGCAGCAACAGCCCTCACCACGGCCACGACGCAGGAGATCACATGCGTTCAGTTCTCCCTGCACAAGAAACGCGGGCTGCTGGTGGCCGGATCGGATGATGGCAAGGTGCGCCTGTGGGAGACACAAGACTCGACGGCGCCCGTGCTCACGTTTGACGCCGTGCACGTCGCGCCCGTCAAGGGCGTCGCCTTCTCGCCAATGAACTCAAACCTCCTGCTCTCGGCAGGCCTCGACAAGCGACTGGTCATCTACAACCTCGAGAAGCGAGCGCCAGTCAAGACCGTCCACACGCCCGAGCAGCTCACATCGCTCTCGTTCAAGTACTCGACCACCTCCAACGTCGTTGCCGTGGGCTCGACCACGGGTACACAGCACAATTATGTCGTATACTTACCGGTACTTCAGGTACCGTCTACCTCTACGATCTGCAATCGCTCGCGGCTCCTGTTATGAAGCTCGCGTTGTTTGCGTCGGGCGGCGACTCGGTCCAATCCCTTGCCTTCCAGTTTACGCCTGGCCTCGCCGCCGTCGCCGCCAAGGCTGCTGCTGCTGCTGCTGCTGCGACCACCTCGTCCTCGTCGTCCTCGTCGGTGGCGCCAACACCCCGTGACGGCAAACCACCGCTGGCATACAGCGTTCCCTCGACGCCCTCCACCTCTGTTTTGAGCAACAAGCCCGCGGCAACGGCAACGGCAACGGCCGCAAAGCCACCAGCAAGTACATCAACAATCAGTAAAAATCGACTTGCCCCACTCGTCACAAGTACGCCCGCCGCCGCGACTGGGTTTGCGCCCTCGCTTCTCTCTGCGACAGCAACGCCATCGTCTGCGTTCCCTTTGATCGCTACGGGCACGCCGTCGTCTTCGACCTCAAATTCCCCGTCGCCCTCGCCCTCGCCCTCGCCGGCGGCGCCACCCGCGAGCCGGCCGCCCAACCCGCCGTCCACGGTCACAATCACGAGCACCACCGTCGACGCCTCTTCGCAGACGCAGCTGCGCCAGGTGGTCGAGGAGGCCCTGCAGTCGTTCCGCGCCAGCATCCACAACGACATGCAGAACATCCACCTCGAGATCCTGCGCCAGTTCCACCAGCAAAAGCTCGAGATGTTTGAGCTCATCAAGCAGAGCGCGCCCAATCAGGCCCTGTTGGACGAGCTCCGCGAACTGCGCGAGGAGAACCGCCGACTGAGGCACATGTATTAGTTTTGCGAAAAACAGGCCGCGGGCCATTCATTTCGGCCATTATTGAACAGTGCACCCCCCTGATGGCCAGCAAAAAACGCCATCTTCGCGAGCGCAGCGCTGGCGGCTGGAACGAGGACGAGGATGAGGGGTCCGCCGGTGACCAGCAGCAGCAGCAGCAGCAGACGGGTGGTGAGGACGACGGCAGCAACAAGTTTCCCAGACTGGACGAGCCGTCAGCGTCGTCGTCCAGTGCTGTGCCCGAGACCTTTGAGGACTATGAGAAGGAGCGTCTGCGTGATCTGGAGGAGCGAGACGCGTTTGCCGGCCGTATCCGCGACCGCGACAAGGACAAGCAGCGCAAGGTAACAGCCACCCCCCGCCGTTGCAAAAAAAAAACACACACACGGGGATTTGACGCAGTTGCTTGATTAGTTGGAGGAGGCAAGAGAGGCCAAGACGGCCGAGGAGGCCAACAAGCGCAGGGCGATCGCCAACGACCAGGCCGCCAAGCAGGACATGATGCCAGAGCTCAAGGAAAAGTCGCGCCAAGAGTACCTGCGGAAACGCGAGCAGCAAAAGGTGGAGCAGATGCGCGCCATGATCCTCGAGGAACAGCGGCTGTTCCGCGGCGAGAAGCTGACAGAGCGCGAGCGCAAGTCCCTCGAGGAGAAGAAGAGGCTGCTGGCCCTGGCCGAAGAGCGCATGAACCTGACGGCCGAAGTCGACTACTACCACATGCCGGACGACTACATTGACGAAAAGGGCAAGCTCGACAAGAAGAAGCAGGCAGACGTGCTCACGGCAAGGTACGTCCCCGAGGACGACAAGGCCTTTGTCGCCGACGCAGACATCTGGGAGCAGAAGCAGCTCGACAAGTCGTTGCTCAAGTTTGGTGCCCTGGACAAAGTACGCACTCACATTGTCTGTCCCAATACTGAAAAAAAATAAAAATAAAAAGAAATCGAAAGAGTACGAGTACGTGTTTGACAACCAGGTCGAGTTCGAGCTCGCGCAGCAGATGGCTGGCGACGACATGAAGACGGCGCCGCAGATGAGCGAGGCAGAGAAGAAGAAACTCGACATCCAGGAGGTCAGGCGGTCGCTCCCCACGTACGCTTTCCGCGACGGCCTTCTCGAGGCGGTCGAAAAGTACCAGGTATGCCGCCTACTCTCTTGGCAAACGATACAACTAATTTAATGTAAAGGTCCTGATCATTGTCGGAGAAACGGGGTCGGGGAAAACGACGCAAGTGCCGCAGTACATGCACGAGGCAGGGTACACGAAGCGAGGCAAGGTCGGCTGCACCCAGCCACGCCGTGTGGCCGCCATGAGTGTCGCTGCGCGTGTGGCCGAGGAGATGGGCGTCAAGCTGGGCGCCGAGGTCGGCTACTCGATCCGCTTCGAGGACTTTACCAGCGACAAGACAATTCTCAAGTACATGACGGATGGCATGCTCCTGCGCGAGTTTCTCACCGAGCCTGTACGTTGGCCCTTTG
>Ga0302227_10001995_pt1 | contig 14539 bp, 12 predicted proteins | sample II_Palsa_N1_1_FD_193525 | JGI IMG/M metagenome (GOLD analysis project Ga0302227, IMG submission 193525) | Peat permafrost microbial communities from Stordalen Mire near Abisko, Sweden - II_Palsa_N1_1 | ecosystem: Environmental > Terrestrial > Soil > Palsa > Peat permafrost | place: Sweden...
TTCGTTCCCGTTTGGTTTCCATATTTCACCCGAACTAAAGAAATGGAAGCATGTGATATATGAATTTGGATCAATTGTATTTGCTTCAGGCTGAGTTTTATGCCGCGGTCTGGTTACCCTGTGCCCCCCCCTACGTCCTTGAGCTGTCCTGCTCGCCACTCACAAATTCTTCCTAACAAGAAAGCAACGTGTAAATCTTCAAACTGTGAAAAGAGTGTGTGGGAGTCCCCCCAGATGACCCCCAAATAATACCAGTCTTCCCTTCCAGTAAACACCACCTAACCATGAAACTCCATCCCTTTTCCATAACCGAGACGTGAAGATGTAAAAAGTCGTGAATGAGCGTAAGAATGTGAGCCAGATGGCAAAAAATATGTACAACTTGAAGTGGAGACGCGATGCTGTGAGTGGACCATGAGACCAGTCTCAGATCCACATCGATTGCATAGCAGGCCTACTGTCGCCAAAAGCGCTGGTGAACAATCCCTGGATTTCGCTGATGTAGTCCTCTGCCCGGAACTTGAAAAGTCCACGAGAAGCCAGCTCTTTCTCTTCCTCGTCCACCACAGCTAACTTCTCCTTGCTGATGCCGAATTCCTCCGCGAGTTCTGAAACTTGAGCTAGCTCTTTGCCGAAGGGATGCGATTGTTGGTCAACAGTTTCGACGTGTGAAGAAAACATATTGATGGACGATCGAGCAGTTGACGTGCTATGGGCTGTCTCCCGCCTCGACCCAATCGAGCCCGAAAGTCGAGTTATGGACCGCTTCCGAGCTATGATTTCCGAGTTCTTCTTCGTGTGGCTTGGAGCTCTTGTAGGAATCTTTGGTGCATCGTCACTCGAAGCACTTTGCCGTGAAGGAGGGCCGAAGTAACATGACAGATGGTTTGGCTCAGGTGAAGTTGGGGAAGACGACTCGATCGACGAGGTATCTGGTGAAGTCAAAGGTGTTGATGAACTCGAAGGTGATCGATCCGAATCATCTCCGGAGTTTGAGGATGTTGAAGAGGAATTGCTGGGAAAGATATCTGGAGCGTTATATGAAAGCATGTTTGTTGTCGAAATGAGCTCAATAGGAGCAGATATCTTGTGTCTGATCGTTCCGGAAAAGGAGTGCTTTGCTGTGAGAGATCTCTTTGGAATGTCAGGTATACTACCACTACCTCCCCTCGACCTCCTTGTTGTAAAGGCCCTTGAAAGAGACATTTTTGGATGATATGGCAAAAGGTATCTTATGATCCGGATAAGGTGGGATTAGAAGCTATCTTGCTCTTCCACCAACGGGATGGTTGGCCGTTGACCGCTGACTGTTGATGGTGGGGTCAAATTATCCGAGTCGATGATCGGTCCGGATAAGTTGGGCAGGTGCACTTTTCGCTTGTACGGATTGGAAGACCGCGAAGAATGTGCGCAAGCTGCGAATGTCTTTTGCGTTACTGTTGATTGAAAGTCCAGTGAGTGGTTGTGTCGACTTAACGTTGCGTCCAGGTGCCTGTGATGTTCCTTTTACTAGAAGGGAAGGTGCAATGTTGCGTCCAGCTAGCAGCAATGATTCACGCCAGTGAGTTCGTTCGAAGTGAGGTTGTGAAGTAATATGCGTGTAGCATGAAAGTCGTTCCCGTCTCGAGGAAAGGTTGTGGATTTGAAAAGGCGCAGTTTGATAAAGGAATAGGAACCGGTGGGTGGTGTTTGTGTTTGATAGTCTCGAAGTGAGCGTTGGGATTGTCGATGTCGATAAGGGAGTGATAATCGAACAACCAGGTCCAGGCAAGAAGGAATGAATAGTGGGAATTATCGCGCTGCGATGTCGAATCTGTCGATGCTGCTCCAGGTGAGAGAACGTGTTGAGGGAGAAGTTAAAGCCAGCGCGAGGAACGACGACGAGCACCGAACGAAGCCCAACGGGGGGGCGTTGCTGCAAGGGCAGAACTTTCGAAAGACGGGCGGGGCCAGGGGTGGAGCAATGGGGGTGCACGGCTGCGGAGCTTAGATCTGTTGACTCGTTGAGTGGCCACTGGCCCGGCAAGGTTGAAGGTTTTTTCTGTAATCCTAGGCGACAAACCCTGGTGTCGTGGGGCCGGCGGGATCAATTGCCTGCTGTCTGCTGAGCATGGGGGGCTGCTTCCACACGCGTTGTCGAAGGATTTGCTGGGCCAGGGCCTGAGGTCCACAATTATCCAGCACTTCTGGGCCCATTTACCCAATGATGACTACCGGAGTTCCTGAGTTCTGTGCCGGCGATGCGGTAGCAAAGGCGACAAGTGTTCCTCTATGCCTTACTCGCTCAGAGAAAACGCAGCACACGATGATCCCGCGCTGCGGCCGTTGGAACTTGGATATGCTTGAGCTGCTCTCTTTGGTGGCCCGGGGCCTCTCTGACCGACCAATCGCCGCCGCCAGAGGCACGGCCTTTTGCCGCTACGAAAAAGGTTGAAACGGACCTACCAAGGGAGTCGTCGACAGGCCAGCCCTGCAGTCCTATCATTGGTTCAGATGACTGATCCGATGTTTCGAGTTGGAGATTCCGCAGGGCAAACGAGTCATCGCTTTGCGCGCGACTGCAAAATGGCAGACTACCGGTAGACTCAGGCAAACCAACCGCTGATCACCTCACTCAACATCGCACAGCCGCAGAGGATCTCGTGCTCTCTAGGTAGGTGGTTGGGTGGAACAAACATGTGCTTTGCATGCCGCAGTCAGCCTGACGTGCTTGCCTAGGTAGGTGGGTATTTTCAGTGCTGCTGGCAACCGAGACAAGAATAGGGGGCGTGCTGGATCTAATCTTGGCCATCAGATGAATCCACATCACCACTCTCGACAATGTTCCAAATGCGGACGTCAGCCAGCATGGCATCTCACCTTACTATCTTTAATGTTGCCATTCCTGGCTCCGAGCTGACGAAATTGTTAAGATCGCTCGGCGCCACGGAGATCAGACGAGGAGTTCGCTCCACAGATCTCAATGCTTTGAGGCTCGCATTGAAGAAGTTGGGATGACCGTGTACGATCACCAATGCAGAGTCAGTGCACAGAAAATCTCACAACCACACTTCTCGCTTTCTGTGGGGAAGTCCACATGTTATCAATGCAATCCGCCATGAATCATTAATTTATTGTGACCCTCGATTTCGGGAAATACAAAATGTTCGACATGGCTGTAAGAGCCATCGCCGGAACATAAGGGGTATGCGCAAGTGAGCAATGATGGACGTCGCATCCAGCAGATCTCGTAGAGAGGACGCCCTGTATCAGATCTCGAGTCCTCGTGGCGATCCCTGGAACAGACTATGCATAATTCAAGATGGACTGTGGAACAGTCGGTGGACTGGCTGGTTTCGTTCAGACCTGGCCTTCAGTCCTCGTCCATTGACTCCCAGCCATCAGCTCCATTTCCTTCCCCAGTTTCTGCTCCGCCTTCCTCCTCCTCCTCTTCTGATTCACTGCTGTCCTCTCCTACCCCTACCAACCTTTCCTTAATATCTCCTTCGACTGGTGCAACCCTAGATGCGAACGCTTTTCTTACTGCAGGGTTTGTGGAAGTGTCCTATTCAAGTCAGAAACGAGATTAACAAACAATCCAATCAACTTACCCAGATTTGCATGAGACCCTTGCTGCCTGCCACAGCCAGCCTGAATCCAACTTCTTCATCCGGTGCAAAGACAGTTGAGAATACCTTTCCAACATCAAGATCTCTCGAGATCACCATTGATGGACCAGAAGGCTGGATGTTCCAAAGTTTGACTTGCTTGTCTGTAGATCCAGTTGCCATAAAACCAGGAATGACTGGGTTGATGTCAAAAGCAGATACCGATTCGTCGTGTGCTTGTAATATCCACACAGGTTTGCTTGCTGCTGGACTAGCTGGTGCCTTTCTAACATCATGGTAATGGATAATACCATTCTCGGTGGATATGTAGAAGAAGTTTGGATCATGGGGATCCCATCGGACACTTTCCACATCACTCTCAACGCCCCATCTTGGGACTTTTGCATCTGGTGCTCTCATGTCGGCTGCTACCACTGTCCGATCATAACTTCCACTCAAGAGAATGGTTGACTCCTTTGAATGCCATGCTATTGAGCACACTTTGTCCGTGTGGTGCGTATAGGATTTCGCACACTTAGTGGTATTCAAGTCCCATAATTTCACTGTCTTGTCGGCGGATGCAGAGGCTAGTAAGTTTCGGTGGTGTCTGTTAGCAGCAAGAGATAAAATTGCGTCGACATGGAACTCGTCGTTTGCCTTCTTCGACTTCTTCTTCTTTTTTTCCTTCTTCTTAATCTCGTCAGAGCCGGCGTTTCCTCCTTGCCCAAGGATAGCGTTCGGATACATGCAGTCAATGGTGTCCAAATCCCATATCTCGATGTCGGGATCAAAGGTTCCAACAGCCACAAAATTGGCTCTTGAGTCTTTCTCCACATTTGACTTGCCCACTGGCAGATCCAGCCACTCGACACACAGTGGTATTGCTGGCAACATGATGTCGTGGTGTACGTACAGATTATCCGCCTCGTCCTCATACACATAAACCTCAAGATGAGCAACCTCGTCTTCTATCTTTGCCGCTAGAAGCAGATTATCGGTTGCTAATATTTGCAATTCTTCTCGGTCTTCGTCTTCCTCCTCGTTTTCTTTCATGGTGATGTATGGATCCTCATCATTGGAAGCGTGGTACGCAAGCGACTTGACATTTCCAAACATGCCCATACCCATGCCCTCAGCATCTTTGTCGTTTTCAACATCATCGTCGTAATGCTCGAGGTCATACTCCTTGAGGTCATCATCTTCGTCTCTGCGGGGTAGGAGGATCAGCTCAAGGGCAACAGAAATGGTTAGCTTTAGCTTACGCTTTTGACATTAAATTTGTGGAAGGGGCTTCATCGTCCGATATATCTTCTCCTTTCATAGCTTCTGCGCCATTGCTGCCCGCGGCTTCTTTGCGCGCCTCCTCCAAATCCTCATTCGCATCGTCGAGTTGGAGCTTGGCCAGTTCTGCAATTCTTGAGAATTCCTCCTCATCAAAGGTGTATTTGGTCGGAAATGGTGCGGCAAACCCACGCGGAACCCATGCTGAAGCTGTAATCATAGACATCTTGTTTCTGTACAGAGATATTCAAAAAGCTCTGGGCAGATTGCTGTCCCAAGATTTGTTGTGCAAAAAAGTTCAACTTTTTGAGGGCTTATCTTAGCGTTATCATAAGCGAGCCAGAAGCTAAGTTTTAGCGCCAGCTTATTCTCACTAGATGTTTTGATATTGCGCCTCGGACATCACGCTCATTTTCTTAGAGGAAGCAAAATGGCCCGCGACGATGGAGAAACCAGTCCGAAGCGGCGGAAACTGGACTTCAATCCTTTGAGATCTGATGACCGATTTGTAGTACCTGCCAGACCTTCTTCAATTAAGAACGGGCAAGCGGGCTCGTCTGCTTTTAGGTCTCAAAGTCGAATGGGAAATGGATCGCGGGCTTCCACGCCTCGCGCGCAGTCGCGTTACCCATCCACTCCTCGACAGCAGGAGTTTGATGGCCCAGAACCTTTCGTGGACGTGGAAGACTCGAATGCACTCGACAGGGACTGGTATGCTGGAGATGAGAGTGGACACACGTTTGGAGATGAGACACACAACCCGTTCGGCTCATACGATAATTCTTGGGCAGACCAACAGCGAGAAGCTGCGTTGGTGGAAAAGAAGACAGGGAAGCGTATGAGTGCACGGGCTACCCAGAAGCAGAAAGATGTTGATGCTTGGGAGACAAACCGCATGCTCACATCTGGAGTAGCCCAGCGACGAGATTTTGGAGATGACTTTGAGGATGACGAGGAGGCAACACGCGTACATCTCTTGGTTCATGATCTCAAACCCCCGTTTTTGGACGGCCGTACCGTCTTCTCGAAGCAGTTGGAGCCAGTGCCAGCCGTCAGAGACTATCAGAGTGACATGGCCGTGTTTAGTCGAAAGGGAAGCAAAGTAGTAAAGGAGAAACGTCAACAGAAAGAAAGACAAAAGCAAGCACAGGAAGCTACGAACATGGCCGGAACCGCACTCGGCAACCTGATGCGAGTTAAGGAGGATGAGGGTGACAGTGCAGCACACGTTCCTGGCGAGGAAGAGCACCAGAGCAACAGCAAATTCTCGCAACATATGAAGAAAAATGAAGGAGCAAGTAATTTTAGTCAGAGCAAGTCTCTGAAAGAGCAGAGAGAGTTTCTCCCCGCGTTTGCGGTGCGAGAGGACCTGTTACGGGTCATAAGAGACAATCAAGTTGTCATTGTCGTGGGTGAGACAGGCTCAGGCAAAACGACTCAACTCACTCAATTTCTATACGAGGATGGATACGGCAAGTCAGGCCTGATTGGCTGTACGCAGCCTCGCAGAGTTGCTGCAATGAGTGTAGCCAAGCGGGTTAGTGAGGAGATGGAATGCAGGCTTGGTGGGATTGTGGGATACGCCATTCGATTTGAAGACTGCACAAGCAAAGAGACCGTAATCAAGTACATGACCGATGGAGTCCTTCTAAGAGAATCGTTGAACGAACCAGACGTCGATCGCTATTCCTGCATTATCATGGACGAAGCCCATGAGCGAGCATTAAACACGGATGTCCTCATGGGCTTATTTAAGAAGGTCCTTGCTCGCCGAAGAGACCTTAAGTTGATTGTCACATCTGCGACAATGAATTCGAAGCGCTTTTCAGACTTCTACGGTGGAGCACCTGAATTTTTTATCCCTGGACGAACTTTCCCAGTCGATGTTATGTTTCATCGATCCCCCGTGGAAGATTATGTGGACCAGGCAGTTCAGCAAGTCCTTGCAATTCATGTATCAATGGGACCTGGAGACATCTTAGTTTTCATGACTGGTCAGGAAGATATCGAAGTGACGTGTGAGTTGGTTCAAGAACGACTTAATGCTCTGAATGATCCGCCGAAACTCAGCATTCTTCCAATATACAGTCAAATGCCTGCCGATCTACAAGCTAAGATCTTCGATAAAGCTGCCCCGGGAGTTCGAAAGGTCATTGTGGCCACGAATATTGCCGAAACAAGTTTGACCGTAGACGGAATCATGTATGTCGTTGACGCGGGATACTCAAAACTCAAGGTGTATAATCCAAGAATGGGCATGGATACCTTGCAGATCACCCCAATCTCTCAGGCAAATGCTTCTCAGCGAGCTGGTCGTGCTGGGCGCACTGGACCCGGGAAAGCCTTCCACCTTTTCACTGAAGCTGCATTCAAGGATGAGATGTACATCCAAACTATTCCCGAGATTCAACGCACCAATCTCAGCAACACCGTTCTGCTACTGAAATCCCTAGGGGTCAAAGACTTATTGGACTTCGACTTTATGGACCCTCCACCGCAAGACACAATTACGACTTCTCTTTTTGATCTTTGGGCTCTTGGAGCCCTCAACAATATTGGTGATCTGACAGAGATTGGCAAGAAGATGACGGCTTTTCCCATGGACCCTTCTCTGGCTAAGCTATTAATCACCTCTGAAGAGTACGGCTGCAGTGAAGAGATGCTGACCATTGTTTCTATGCTGTCCGTCCCCAGCGTATTCTACAGACCAAAGGAGCGGCAGGAAGAATCTGATGCCGCGCGGGAGAAATTTTTCGTCCCTGAGTCCGACCATTTAACATATCTTCATGTCTATGCTCAATGGAAAGCAAACGGCTATTCTGACGCCTGGTGTACCCGACACTTCTTACATCCGAAGTCTTTGCGCCGAGCAAAGGAGATCAGAGAGCAATTGCTTGACATCATGAAGATGCAGAGAATGTCAATGATAAGTTGTGGCACTGACTGGGACACCATAAGAAAGTGCATTTGCTCTGGATACTACCACCAGGCAGCAAAGGTCAAGGGCATCGGAGAATATGTGAATCTGAGAACAAGCGTCACAGTCCAACTGCACCCAACGAGCGCTCTTTATGGATTGGGATATCTTCCAGACTATGTTGTCTATCACGAACTTATCCTCACTTCCAAGGAGTATATGTCAACAGTCACATCCGTTGATCCTCGCTGGCTGGCCGAACTTGGTGGAGTCTTCTATTCAGTTAAGGAGAAAGGATATTCTGCTCGAGAAAAGCGAGTCACCGAGGTCGAGTTCAACCGGAAGATGGAGATCGAAGCAAAGATGGCTGAGGACAAGCTCCGCGAGCAGCAACGGCTAGAGAATGAGGATTTGAAAGTGGCTAAGAAGCCACTGACTTCTGTCATAAAGAAGGTCGCATCGCATGGCGCGGTCAAGAAGCCAATAGTCAAACGTTCTGGGCGTGGATTCTGAAGGGTCTTCAGGGTGTGTGCCTGATCTACAACTTCAAATCATAGAATAGACTTGGAATAGATATTCGAGATAGATGTTCACTGAATTGTGCAAACATATACATTCATTTTCATGCAGAATGTAGATTCAGGTAGTTTTACCCCACGGTAGCACGTGATCCCAACGCGGGTCGCGATTTCCTGATTTGACTTCGCGTCTCTCCGCGTCACTTCAACAACATTGGTCACTATCGCAATGTGAGCTGAGGCTCAATCACTGGCTCTAAAATGGACGATGACGACTACGGCGATATCGCAGACGAAGACTTCATCGAAGCCTTCAGCCAGGCTTCGCAGACACTCCCACCACACCCGGCGAAGCGGCGAAAGGTCAGCGACGGAATCGAGGACGAGGATGGCACTCGCGGAGACCGGCGCAGGTCGCATTCAGTCGAGAATGGATCCGGGGGCGATGAGAACGACAATTCGAAGAAGAAGAAGCCGAAATACAAAATTCATATTGCCAATCAGGAAATACCGCCAGCTCGAGTAATCGGAGCGACACAAGCTGAGGCGCATCCGGATTCGAGTCCATATAGAATTAGAGGTCCGATTTTCAAGAAGGCCAGGCCTGAACCACCACCTCCTCCCTCGCCAGTATTTAAAGCACCTCCACGTCGCACAGGCTCAATAGTGGAATCGTTCAATAAGCAGACAAGCAGGTCGTCGCTTGAGCAGAGCAAGCCTTCGCAAGGGAACAGCATCCCCTCTCAAGAGGAAGACTTTACCCATGAACTGGAAGATCTTCCATCTGATGCCTTCTCATCTCCAGAGTATGGCTCTGGCTCGAAGAAGCCCATTGAAATTGAATCCTCCCCTCCTCGAGTTACCCAAGAGAACTTTCGCCCTCAACATCGTCTCGGGGCGCCTCAGCAGGGTCTCAAGCAAACCACGTTATTTGGTGGTCGTGCTACGCAAGAAGTTTCTGCCTCACAAGCAAAGAAAGTCCGCAATTTCATCGTGGACTTGCCCCCGGAAGCCCCCACACACCATGCTTTGGACAAGGAGGCCTGTAAAACATGGGTCTATCCCACCAACCTTGGCTCAATTCGCGATTACCAATACAGCATTGTCAAACATGGGTTGTTCAACAACTTGTTGGTGGCTCTTCCTACAGGTCTTGGAAAGACCTTCATTGCTGCGACTATTATGTTCAACTTCTTCCGATGGACTAAGGACGCCAAGGTTGTGTTTGTTGCTCCAACAAAACCCTTGGTTGCACAACAAGTCGAAGCATGCTTCAATATTGTTGGAATACCGAAATCGCAAACAACTATGCTCACAGGAGAGCAAGTGCCAGCTCTACGAGCTGAAGAATGGAAAGCGAAGCGTGTGTTCTTCATGACACCCCAAACTCTGGAAAATGATCTGTCAAGTGGTTGCGCTGATCCGAAGAGTATCGTTCTTCTGGTGGTAGATGAAGCACATCGAGCCACTGGCAACTATGCTTACGTGAAAGTGGTTAGTTTTATGCGCCGATTCAACAAAAGCTTTCGTATACTAGCTTTGACTGCTACTCCGGGTGCGAGTGTTGAAGCAGTGCAGGAGGTGATTGATGGTCTGGAAATCTCGAAGGTGGAAATACGCACGGAAGAGTCCATTGACATCCAGCAATATGTTCACCGACGTGACATCGACCAGATCCTCCTTGATCCGTCCGATGAAATGATCATGGTAAAGGACCTTTTCTCGAAAGCACTTCAACCGCTGGTGAATCAGCTGTGTGGGCAAAATGGGTACTGGAACAAGGACCCCATGTCACTTACTCCGTTTGGCATGTTGCAAGCTAGGAAGAACTGGTTTAAATCCCCTGCTGCGAGAACAGCCAGCCAAGGCCTCAAAGGGATGATAATGGGATTGTTTTCCATTCTTGCTAGTGTTGCTCATAGCATCAAGCTATTGAACTTTCACGGTATTGGACCATTCTTTTCTAGTATCAAAGATTTCAAGCAAGGAGTCGATGATAAGAACAGACCATCAAAATACAAAAGTCAGATTTGTGACTGCCCGGAGTTCAAGAAGATGATGGAACGAATTCAACTGTGGCTCAGCAAGGATGACTTTCTTGGTCACCCGAAACTCACATATCTTTGCGACACAATTCTGAACCATTTTCTGGATGCTGGAGAAGGAAGGCTGGGAGAAGACGCTCCGCCGTCGGCTACTCGAGTCATCGTTTTCGCAGAGTATAGAGACAGTGCTGAGGATATTGCTCGTGTTTTGAACAGGCATGGTCCAATGATCCGAGCCTCAGTATTTGTTGGGCAGGCAGATTCCAAGCGGTCTGAAGGAATGAATCAGCAAAAGCAGCAAAAGACCATTGAACAATTCAAGAATGGGGTGTTCAATGTTATTGTGGCAACCTCTATCGGAGAAGAAGGCCTGGATATTGGTCAAGTAGACCTTATTGTATGCTATGATGCGTCGGCGTCACCTATCAGAATGTTGCAACGAATGGGGCGAACAGGAAGAAAGAGAGCGGGAAACATTGTTTTGCTTCTCATGAGAGGCAAGGAGGAGGAATCATTCACCAAAGCCAAGGACAACTATGAACAGATGCAGAAGATGATTAGCTCGGGCTCAAGATTCAACTTTCGACATGATCTTTCAGTCCGCATCATCCCTCGGGACATTGTCCCGGTTGTTGAAAAAAAGATGATTGAGATTCCGATCGAGAACACGCAGGATCCGTCACTCCCAGAACCCAGGCGTCGTCCAGCAAAAGCTTTGAAGAGACCACCGAAAAAATTTCATATGCCTGATGGCGTTCAGACTGGATTTCAGAAGGCTTCTAAACTGTCTGCAGAAGGAGCAAGTCTTCTGGACCGTGCAGTAACAGTGAAATACAGCGAGCTACAGAAAAAGGAACTAGCTCCAATCCCTAAGTTGGAATCAGTGCTCCTGAATGTGGAGGAGGAAGAAGAGCTGCGAGAAAGGTATCAGAGCATACCTGGTGCTGACTTCCAAGAAGTCGAGATGCCTGATGTGACTGTTCAGACTGTCGCTCAAAGATCTCTCGGCCCCGTAGGGAGTGTTGCCCATGGCGAATACACGAAGCGATGCGTGAAGTTGTTCAGAACCCTGGCAGACTCGCAAGACATCATCGACCGATTTACCATGCCATATGGCGAGACGGAGCCTGAGTCAAATTTCTGGGATCCACCTGTTCTGATTAAGGAAGAGTCTGATGTTGATAAACCATCACCTCAACCTCAGAAGACTGCGCCGCAAAAACCAAAGCAGTCTAGGAAGAAAGCTCCGAAGCAGGCCGTTATCCTTTCTGACATTGAGAGCGACGGTGGGGAAAGTGATGCGACCCCTAAAAGGGGCAGGCCGGCTCGGAAGCGAGCAGTTTCCATCTCGGGTGATGAGACTGAAGGAGAAGGGGAAGATCTTCTCAATAGTGAAGATCCTTCAGAGGAAAGTGATGGCAGCATTGGAAGTTTGAAAGACTTCCTCGCTGACAACCCTTCTTCCAGCCTAAGAAATCAACCCTTGGCTCGGTCGTCAACTACTCCTCCAGCGCTAGATCCAACCTTGAAGCAGTTCAAGAAACCAATCTCACTTCCGGCAACGCAAGAGACGAATGAGGGTGATGAAGACGAAGACGAAGACTTGCCTGATCTACCGGATTTGGCTAGAGATTTGGCGAAAAATAATAAGCAGGTGGCATCTGATGATCTGGAAGAGGAGACTGTGCTTGTCTCAAGGAGGAGGGGGAACAGGAAAAGAGTCGCGTATGACTCGGATAGTGACGAGTGATAGATGTATATATTGCAACTTTTAAGCATAGCGTTGGAGTTCCGGGGGTCAGACTATGTGGTACCGTTACTCTGTTTGGGGCCGCGAGCCTGTACTGTCGGACAGCTAGACATAGATGATTGATACATGGTGTTTGAAAGCCAGGCTCAGATTTGAGAATTGTCAGGACCTTTTCGAGTGATATGTGATTTCACATCTTTCCAATCAATTTGCTTCCAAAGCTTGGAATCTACGGAAACAACTCTGAGTTATTGGATATGGTTTTCGACAGGAATTCCCAATCGGGGCTTATTATAGTGGTCGCCTCTCCATCAGAACGTTAGATTTCTTGGAGCATATAGAACCACTCAGTAATTCGTCCAACACCCATTTAATGTTTGGACTTAGCGTCACCACCAGTGTTGCTGCGGCCCTTTATTTCATCCATCTATCAGTGACATACCAGCGGCCGCTAGCTCGACATGAAATAGAATGTCACTGCCTAAATGTGATTGGTCAAAGCTACCCCTGCAAGGAGATTTTCGCCAGTCCCTCGCCAAACTTGCCTTCTGTCTTCCCCCATCTGATATCCGCATATAAACTCGGTCTCGCTGTAAGTACACTCTCTGCTCCTCTACACCCTTGGCCTATTCACTACCAGAGTTTTCTTCACTCTTGGATCAAACATCTGGTGCAATTTTTTCTATTCCTCAATCATCTTCGTTGGTTCAGAGGAATTCTTTAAACTTGAGTTCTTTTTCAAGTACCAGCGAGAATGTCGAAACCACTCTCGGCAGATGCAATTACTCAATCCAATTCTGGCCCACAATCCTTTGCCTTGTCCTCGGATATCGAAAAGCAGTCCCCTCCAGAAAAAGCTGAAGATCCTTCCATTGCAGAAAAAGAATCGATATTCAAGGGTTTAGGATGGCTTGATCGATTTCTTGCTCTGTGGATCTTCCTCGCTATGGCGGTGGGGATTATTTTGGGGAACTTTGTTCCTAATACGGGGCCAGCGTTGCAGAAGGGACAGTTTGTGGGTGTTAGTGTGCCTATCGGTATGTCTTCTTCCCTTTCGTGTGTGTAGAGGGGAGGAGCGGAAGACTAATGTTTTGTTTGGTAGCGGTCGGATTGCTCGTGATGATGTATCCGATTCTGTGTAAAGTCAAGTATGAGAGCTTGCATAATGTGCTAGGGAAGAGGGATATCTGGGTACAGATTCTGTTCAGTGTTGTTGTGAACTGGATTATTGCGCCGCTTGTTATGGTATGTTCGTCACTGGTGACCTTTCGGACTTGAAATTGATTTGAAACAGCTCGGTTTGGCTTGGGCTTTCCTTCCGGACAAGGGAGCTCTTCGCGAAGGGTTGATACTTGTGGGGCTCGCGAGATGCATTGCGATGGTGAGCTTCCTTGAAGCTTGTGTATTGAGTATCCTAACGGACTTGAACTTCCAGGTACTCATCTGGACCGGGCTAGCAGGAGGAGACAGCGACTACTGCGCTATCCTCGTGGCCATCAACTCGATCCTGCAGATGGTTCTATATGCACCCCTCGCCATCCTCTTCATCAAAGTTATCAGTCGAGAAAGTGGAGCGCTAGACGTCCAATACTCAACTGTTGCTAAGAGCGTCGCCGTGTTCCTCGGTATTCCACTTGGAGCAGCTATTGTAACTAGATTTTCCCTGCGAAAACTCTTCGGTGCAAAGTGGTACGACCAGGTCTTCCTCAAGTTCGCAGCTCCATGGTCCCTCATCGGTCTCCTGTTCACGATCTTGATCCTTTTCGCTTCGCAGGGAAAGCGGGTCGTGCATCAGATTGTCTCTGTGTTGAGAGTCACTGCTCCTTTAGTGGTGTATTTCGCCATTATCTTCTTCTTGACTCTGCTAGTTACGTACAGGTTTGGCTTCGGGTATAAGTTGGCTGCCACGCAGAGCTTCACCGCTGCGAGTAACAATTTCGAGCTAGCAATTGCGGTGGCGGTAGCGACTTATGGTGCGAATAGTGATCAGGCGTTGGCTGCGACTGTCGGGCCGTTGATCGAGGTGCCAGTACTCCTGGGTCTCGTATACGTAGTTAAGGCAATTGGAAAGAGACGTGGGTGGAAAGATTAGATTGGAGATAGAATGATATGACCTTGCTTCTTGGTGCTCTATCATGAAGATCTGCACTTTTTCCCCCTGTCAAGCGCAAATTATAGAAACCAAAGTACTTGAGTCAAAATGAAGGGAACCTGTTCAATTGTGAAAAGGCAGCTTCGTAGGACGGTCACCATTCGGAAGCTTTTCGTTTCCATTCAGAAACTTCAGGAATAGACAAACAAAATGACCATAGTTGGAAAAGAGAATTTTGTGAATCAGGATTTGAACTAAACTCCACGATAAGAAAGAGTGACTTAAACAGTGTAGACTTGTGCCTTTTGATTAGATCTAGCTTCCATGTTTCGAATGCCACTTTATTCGC
>Ga0302227_10002006_pt1 | contig 14503 bp, 11 predicted proteins | sample II_Palsa_N1_1_FD_193525 | JGI IMG/M metagenome (GOLD analysis project Ga0302227, IMG submission 193525) | Peat permafrost microbial communities from Stordalen Mire near Abisko, Sweden - II_Palsa_N1_1 | ecosystem: Environmental > Terrestrial > Soil > Palsa > Peat permafrost | place: Sweden...
GCAAAATGGGCGCCAATATGGCGGAACGTCTGCTCAAGGGCGGTCACAAGGTCACCGGTTTTGATCCCAACGCTGACGCGCGCACGCTGCTGGTGTCCAAGGGCGCCAGCGAAGCCAACTCGCTGGAAGCGCTGGTCAAGGCACTCCCCACGCCGCGCGTGGTATGGGTGATGGTGCCCTCGGGCAAGATCACCGACGACACCGTCGATACCTTGTACAAGCTGCTATCGGCCGGTGACACCGTCATCGACGGCGGCAACTCCAATTACAAGGACACGCAGCGTCGCGCGGCCTCATATGTCGACAAGAAAATCAACTATGTCGATTGCGGCACCAGCGGTGGCATCTGGGGTCTGGCCGAGGGTTACAGCATGATGGTTGGCGGCGATGAGAAAGCCGTCGATGCGATCAAGCCGATCTTCGAAACGCTCGCGCCAGCCAAGGATCAGGGCTGGGGTCGCGTCGGCCCGGTCAGCTCCGGCCACTACACCAAGATGGTTCACAACGGCATCGAGTACGGAATGATGCAGGCGTATGCCGAGGGCTTCTCCATCCTCAAGCACAAGACCGAGTTCGGCCTCGACCTGAAACAGGTCGGTGAAATCTGGCGTTACGGCAGTGTGGTGCGCTCATGGTTGCTCGACCTCACCACGGATGCGTTGGGCAAGAATCCCAACATGACCGGCATTGCGCCGTACGTGGTCGATTCGGGCGAAGGCCGCTGGACGGTAGATGCGGCGATGGAGCTGAGCGTTTCCGCACCGGTGATCACCCTGTCACTGATGGAGCGCTACCGTTCGCGCGACAACGACTCGTTCGCCGACAAATTGCTGGCGTCGATGCGCAACGAGTTTGGTGGGCATGAGATCAAGAAGGAAGGGTGATTGTCGCTGGCGCGACCGAGCTTGCCGGGGTTTGATGGACACGTATCCCGAACGATAAAGTTCGGGATACGTGTCCATCGTGTCTCCACGTATCCGTCGTCGTTTTACCAAAGAATTCAAGGCCACCGCCACCGCAATGGTCACCGAGCAGGGACACCCGTACCGCTGCCGATCTGGGCGGCCCGTCGTCAATAGTTGGCATGGTTAAGAGCGAGTCGGAATCCGAGTCGTCCTGGCTCCGATGGCGTGGTAATGATTCGATGTATTTCTGGTAGATCGCGCCTCCGGGCCGGCCGTCGGGCCTAGGTGCGTGTAGCTCATGCGCAGTTCCATTTGACACTGAAGCTGCGCAGGCTGCCGAGCCCGCTGCTCTTCACTTCATCTTGTGACGTACTTCAGAGTTGAATTGGTCGCGCTTCACAATTTGATATATGGCACCAGCTTATCGTAGCGATTGCAGGGGCAGATTGGCGCTGTGCACGGATTTAAGGTTCCGGCGCTCGTACAAAGGAAGGCGATGATATGAACGCCATGAGGCAACATCGGCCCGCAATACGGGCATTAAGATTTACGACGCTTGTATTGGCCTTGGTCGCAGCGTGTGCCACGAGTGATGTGCAGGCGACAGACACAGTCTGGGTCGCCACCCAGACTCAGGCCTTTTTGCCATCGACGACGGCAACGGCGTTACCGGCGACCACCAGCGAACATGTGGTGGCAGCACTCAACCCGGTTCTGCCGGATAGCAAGCCGACTCCTGCGCAAGTCCAGGCGGTAGTCGATTACCTGCAGCAAAATGGCTTTACCGGCATCAAGGTGAGCTCCAGCCAACGGTTGGTCGACGCAACCGGTACGGTGGCCGGCATCCAGGCCGCATTCAACACCACCTTGATGAGCTTTCAGTATCAAGGTCGCGCCGCATTCGGCAATAACGCGCCGGCCCAGGTGCCGCAGGCGTTGGGCGGCGTGGTAGTGGCCGTGCTCGGCCTGCAGAATGTAGCGACGGCCCAAGCCGTTGTTGAGGTGGCGCCGTCGCCGGCTTCGACGAAAGCACGCGCGAACGCGGCCGGCACGGCGGTGGAGGTAGCGCACGAGCTGACGGAATTTCCGGCTTTCTACGATGCGGATAATCTGCACATCGGCACGGGCAGCACGGTGGCCATGGTTGCTTCCGGCGACTTGACGGCGGTGCTGGCCAATCTCAAGGCGTACACCACATCGCATGGCCTGCCGGATGTGTCTACCCAGGTGATCCGCGTGGGCGATGGAAGCTATCAGGATGACCCCGCCAAGGATCTGGTGTGGACAACGGCAGTCGAGGCGATGGTCGGGATGGCCGGTGGATTGAAGCAGATTGTTTTCTACAATCCGCCCGATCTCAGCGATGCCAATCTGATCCTGGGGATTGACACGATGGAGGACGAATTCAGCTGGCCTGTCCAATATGCGAGTGAGCTGCTTCCCTTTGCCATATCGGAAGACGATGCCCATCGCAGCGGCCTGATGGCGGCATCCGACAATGCGATCGCGTTTATACCAGAGAACATCGCTCCTAGCGGCGACGACGGTGCATATGCTGAATCCGAGGGTGTGATTCTCGATGCCCAGGGAAACTGGCTAGTTGCCCCGGGCAGCTATACCGTGAACTATCCGGCAAGTGACCGCGATGTCTGGGCGATAGGCGGCACTTCGCTGTATACGAGTGGCGGCATTTATGCGTCCGAAACCGGGTGGAATTCTGGCGTGGCTCCTGTCGATCCGGAGAACCTCACGAGCGACCAGCAACTCCACGCCGGTGGCGGTGGTGTGAGCAAGTTCGAGGGAGGTCAAGGGGACTTGTTCAATCATGCCCCTTGGCGGATCGTTCCGGACGTTGCCTTCGATGCTGACCCTGCGAGTGGTGCCCTGGTCTATCTCCAGGGGAACGCCACGCCCGTCCAAGTGGGAGGCACCGTGCTCGCCGCGGCCTTGTATGTAGGTCTGAGAATCAGGATGGGATACCATCCGGAAACACCTCTCGAGCTGCTCTACACCTGCTACGCCGACTATCACGATCACATCAAAAACGATTACGCCCTTAGTGGCTACTCGATGCAACAGCTGGTGCATCCAGTCAATGAGGGCAACAACGGCTATGGTGGCTATGGGTACAACGCCGTTGCTGGTTACGATGCCATCGGTGGCTGGGGCAGCATAAATGCGCGAAACTTGAACGCACTGGCCATCGGTTACTTCCATGATTAGCCGAGTTTGAGGAGTGACGAGTCGCAACAGACGGTATGAAGTACTCGGTGTTTCTGCCGTCAAACAATGGGTGGTCGACAGTCACTTAGCACGAGTTGAGCGATGACTTTTCAGTCTTATGCCGTCGAGGCACACGAGTACGCGACCATCGCTGAGTGTTTTCAAACCCAGTAGTCGTGACGGTGGGACGAGGCAGTTGCGGTGCAGGCGGATGAGCAGGTAATCGATGGTGCCTAGGTCGAAGGCCTGCAGCGCATGCGCTTCGTAGGCGGTGCAGAATCACCTACGGGTCTGCCGGCCTCAGCTCACTGCTGCACAGGGGAGTGGTACGTCAAAAGGCAGAGCTGAAGCCGGAGCGGTAAGGCTGGAGTTGCCTCAACTTTTCCATCGGATCAATCGGCGTGTCGATAGGTTGTCGAGCCGCATGGCGCGGCTGCGAATTCGGGCAGAGTTTCGGCTTTTTCCGAGAAGGCTTGCAGCGAAGGATAGTCGGCAGTTGGCACGAGTCCGGGGAGCACTTCCTGGGTGAACTTCCAGGCTACGGCGGTGCTGATGCCGGCCTGATCGATGGTGCGACGGGTGACGGCTTGCGATTGATCGCGGAAGGCTGATTCAAGCGCGTTGAAAGCTGCAAACAATTGTCCGGTGACGCGCTCTATCCATGGTTCGTGCTGTTTTTCGGCGGGTCGCAGTTTGCGTTCGTAGATGATCTGCACGCTTTTCTCGTTGGCCGCCATTGCTAGCCCGATAATGTGTAGCGCGTGGTGAAGCTCGGGGTTGCCGCTTGGCATCAGGCTTCTACCGGAGCTCGCGATCGATTCGGCATATTGAAGAATCAGCGTCGAATCGATCAGTACCTCGCCGTCATCACAGATCAACGTCGGCGCCTTCACCACGGGATTGATCTGCTGAAATTCGTCGAACCCACCGAATACCGAAAGCGACTGGTGTTCGAAGCGCAAGCCAAGTACCTGCAGTGAAATTGCCACGCGGCGAACGTAAGGCGAGTCGAGCATGCCGATGAGTTTCATGATGATCCCTTTTCTTGTATTGGCGTCTAAATGAAGCGAAGCCGGAGTCGCGAGTTGATTTATAAGTTAGACCGCATCTTCCACAAGCGATGTAACACTCGGTGACTTAAAGCATGCTCAGGATGATAGCCATTGAAGGCAACATTACCGCCGCCGCAGACGCGATGGAACGTACTCTTGCGACGGCGAAGCAGTAGCCGGATAGCCAAAGTGAGCTCAATAAGCACGCAACGCCGATAACCAATGCTGCAAATGATCGCAGTCGATTTGCTTCGATCTGGGCGTGAGTAACCGTTGGGCCGGGATCGCCCAGCTGTGACATGACGCCAATGAAAGCCAGTAGCCAGCCAATTGCTATCAAAAGCAAAGCGAGGTTTGCGGCCTTGGTACGTTCCATGCGCTCCAACCCTTTTTGATAACACGTTTGATAACGTGTGCAAGATGTTCAGATGCTGGTGTTGGTCGGTCAAGCAGGTGATTTGAGCCTGGTCTCTCTGCTTGCCTCCAACTTCTCACCCTAATCGCAACAGCTTCCGCAGCGCCGGCAAATTGCGGCGGCTGATTTCAGGGCTTAGTTCGGTGCCATCCAGACGCGCAAGCACACGGCCGTCGCTGAGTGTTTTCAAGCCCAGCAAGCGCGACGGTGGGACGAGGCAGTTGCGGTGCAGACGGATGAGTTGGTTGGGGTAGGTTTCTTCGAGTTGGCGCAGGGATTCTTCGATCAGCAATTCGCCGCGGCGGTGCTGCACGACAACGTATTTTTCGTCGGCAACCAGGCAGATCACTTCATCGAGGGCAATGCGCACCTCTTCGCCACGCAGGCGGCCGCGCAGATACTTTGGTGTGTCGCGACCCTGGTCGGCGAGGCGGCGCTCGGCGCGCTGCAAGGCATCGCGCAGCCGTTCGAGGCGCACCGGTTTGAGCAGATAGTCCACGGCGCCGAGTTCGAACGCCTGCAGCGCGTGGGCTTCGTAGGCAGTGCAGAAAATTACCTGAGGTCTTGCGCGGCCGACTAGTCGCTTGGCCAAGGCGGTGCCGTTGAGTCCGGGCATGTTGATGTCGAGCAGCAGGATGTCGGGCTGCTGTTCGCCAATGGCGGCGAGCGCACTTTCTCCATCGGCAACGCTGCCGATGATTTCCACATCGACGCAGTCGCCCAGCAACACGGCCAGCCGCGCGCGAGCCAGCGGTTCGTCATCGACGATCAGTACGCGCATCGTTCGCCTGCCCTGATGAGTGAAGTATGGGTAGGTGGAGGCGAACGATGAAGCGTTCGCCATCGGGTCCGCTTTGTGGACCGGCTTCGACGCGCGCCTGCGGACCATAGCGGTAGGTCACGCGCTGTCGCACGCTATCGAGGCCGTGACCGTTACCGGGTTCGGCCGCGGTGGCAGGCAGTGGGTTGATGATTTCGATAAGGATGGCGTTGCCGTTGCGCTGGCCGCGCAGGATCACTTCGCCGCCGCCGATCAGCGGCTGGATGCCGTGACGTACGGCGTTCTCGACTAACGGCTGCAGCAGCAGGCGCGGCAGTGGGAAATTATCCGGCAGCGATTCGATGTCTCGCTGCACACGCAGACGATCGCCCAGGCGCAGCTGTTCAATCGCGAGGTAGCGTTCGATCAGCGCCAGTTCGTCGCCGAGTGTGCCGTCGTCGTTGTTGTGCTGGCCCAGCGCGGCGCGAAACAGTTCGGAGAGATCTTCCACCGTACGCTCGGCGGCATCGGGATCAACGCGGATCAGTGCAGCCACGGTGTTCATGCTGTTGAAAAGAAAGTGCGGCCGGATGCGCGCCTGCAGTGCATCGACCTGCGCGCGCGTCACCGCGGCCAGCCGCGCTTGCCACTGCGCCAGCACGTAGAAGTAGCGCAGCATCGCGGCACCGAGCAGCGCGGCGATGGCCACGTTGTCGCGCACAAAGACGCCGCGGCTGTCAGTGCCAAGTTGCATCTGCAGCGCAACATCGAGCCAGCGAGCAATGCTGCTGGCAATCAGCACGATAAGCACAATCAGCAGCCACACGCCGACATAGGACAGGTGGCCGGGCAGGCGCTGCAGCAGCGCACGCGACTTGCACAGAACCACGGCGATCACCAACACCAGCCAGGTGACGAACAGCATGCCGACGCTATAGCTCGCCCAGTCGCGCTGGCCATTGCGCGCCAGCCACATTACCGTCACCGTCAGCGCGCCCACCATGATCAAGGCGAACAATGCAGGTAGCCGGCAGAAGTCCGGCAGCGGACTCTGCTCGACGCGTTCGCGTGGATTATTGGCGGTGGTCGGTGGAGGCATGCGGGAAGTATGCCGTATGAGTGTGGTCAGGCCGCGAGCAGTGGATCCCCATTCCAGCTTTGTCCCCAGCGATGAGAAGGAGACGATCGGTGCGGAAGTGAAAGTTTCCTCGGCGAAGACCCGTGGCTGATTCGACAGCTTGTTACTTCAGCCGCTGCCCGATCCAGTCGCGCAGGTCGAAAATCTCCTGCGGGCATACGGCGTGCAGCATCGGGTAGGTATGCCAGTCGACCGGGTAGCCCAGTGCCCGCAGGCGATCACGCGAGTCAAGGCCACGCTGCAGCACCACGACCGGATCAGCCTGACCGTGGCCCCAGAAGATCGGCGTGGCCGAATTCGACGCGTGGCGTTCGGCGGTCAGTGTGGTGTGCATTGGCAGGTAAGTGGATAGCGCAACGATGCCGGCCAGCTTCTCTGCATGTCGCAGGCCTGCCGACAACGCGATGGCGCCGCCCTGTGAAAAGCCGGCCAGCAGGATGCGCTCGCTCGGCACGCCGCGGCTGTGTTCGCGGGCGATCAGCGTTTCCACTTCGGCGACCGACGCGCGCATGCCGGTTTCGTCCTGCTTCGCGTTGAGATCGAACGCAGCGATGTCGTACCAGGCACGCATCGACATGCCGTTGTTGATGGTTACCGGCCGCACCGGCGCATGCGGAAATACGAAGCGCAGCGCCGGCCAGCCCGGTGCTGCCAGCTGCGGCACGATCGGCGCAAAGTCGTTGCCGTCGGCGCCCAGTCCATGCAGCCAGATCACGCTATGGGTCGGGTTGGCGGCGGTTTCCTGTTCGGCGGTAGGCAGTGGCATGAGTGATGTGCTTTTTAAAATAAAAAACCATGGTAGCAGCCACTGCACTGTTGCCCGAACGATGGTGCCGGCGCATTTACTGCCTTCAATTATTTCGCATCCAACCCCAGCTCCTGCGCAAAGAAGGTCAGCATGATGGCGGTGTTGCCTACGCGCTGGCTGAAGGGTGCGCCGATGCCATGGCCGGCATTGACGCGCGTCAGCAGCAGGATCGGTTGATCCGATGTGGTGGAGTTTTGCAGCGCGGCGGTGAACTTGCGCGACTGCCATGGCGCCACGCGCGGATCGTTGGCGCCGGTGGTCATCAGTACGGCGGGGTAGGCGGTGTGCGGCTGCACGTTCTGCAGTGGCGAGTAGGCCAGCGTGGCCTTGAACTGCGCCGGGTCGCTCACCGTGCCGTATTCGCTGACGTTGTAGGCGCCATTGGCGAAGTCGGTCTCATGACGGATCACATCGTAGATGCCGACCATCGACACCACCGCGCGGTAGTCACCCGGATGCTGCACCAGTGAGGCACCCATCAGCAGGCCACCGTTGCTGCCGCCGAGAATGCCCAGATGCGCGCGATCGGTCCACTGCTTGTCGATCAGCGCCAGCGCCGCCGTGTGGAAATCATCGAACACGGTCTGCTTGTGCAGCATCTGACCCTGTGCATGCCACGCTTCGCCGAACTCGTTGCCGCCGCGGATATTTGCGTAGGCCAGCACGCCGCCGCGTTCCAGCCACGCAAGGTTGGCGCCGACAAAGTTGGGTGCGATCGGAATATCGAAACCACCATAGCCGTAAAGAATGGTCGGACGCTTGCCGTTCGGCGTGATACCGCGCATTGATATCACCGTCACCGGTACATGGCTGCCATCGGTCGAGATGCCATCGATGCGCTGAACGTCGATGTTCGAATAGTCGCCCGCGGGCTTCACCTTGAATACGGCTTTCAGATGGCCGCTGCGCGCGTCGTACTCGGCCCAGCGCGAGGGTGTGGTCCAGCCGGCATAGCTGATCAATGCCTGATTCTGGCCCTGCTCGGCCGCGATGCTGCCGACCGATATACCTTGCTCAGGCAGTGGCAGGCGCCGCACGAACTTGGCCCTGGCGTCGTACTGCTCCACCCACCAGTCCGGCCCCCAGCTGCGCGTGACCAGAAAGCCGTTGGCGATCGGGTCGACGCCCTGAATTGCACCATCGCGCTCGCCCAGTACCTGGCTTACCGCGCCCTGCGCATCGACCGCCAGCAGCTTGCCGCGCGGTGCATCGGCAAAGCTCGCCACAAACAACCGTTGGCCGACCCATGCGGCCAGACGCACGTTCGCTTCATCGCCGATGATCTTTTTCCACTGCGTGCCATCACGCAGGTAGACGCCGGCCGGGCCGCCGTCGCCGACGTTGGTCAGCACGGCCAGCTGCTTCGCGCCGGGCGAGCTGAGCAGGCGATATTCCGCCACGCGCGAATAGCCCTGACCGAAAACTACGGTGTCGTTCGACGTCGGCTCGCCCAACACGTGATGCACCAGCGTGGCATCAAACTGTCTGACCTCGGCATTGCCTTGCGGCGGCGCAAAGCGCGCGTAGGTAAAGCCTTTTTCATCGGCGTCCCAGGCCAGCGCCTGCGGCGTGGTGCCACCACCGGCCCATGGCAATGCGTCGTCGAGAACCTTGCCGGTGGCTACATCGAGCACATGGATGGTGGTCAGCTCGCTGCCGCCATCGGCGGTGCCGTAGGCGAGATAGTGCGCTCGCGGCGATGGCCAGTAGTCCGTAATCGCAGTGTTGCCGCCGTTGGCGTTGAGGTCGATCAGCACACGCGGTTTGCCGTTCGGCCACAGCTGCGCCATCAGCTGTGGTTGCGGTTGTGGCGGCGTTTCCTGCATGTAGAAGAGTGTGCCGTTGGCCAGCAGCGGACCGGAGCGTGTGGCCGACGTGATCGCCAGTTGCTGCACGCGCGCGGTCATCGCCTTGCCGTCGGGCATCGCGGCCAGTACGGCCTCGGTATGCGCGTTCTGCACGGCGATCCACTTCTGCACGGAGGGGTTGTCGGGATTTTCCAGCCAGCGGTAGGGATCGCTGACGCTTGTCCCATGCAGCACGCTGGCGTCCTTGCCCTGTGGCGTGGACGGCGGCATCGACGGCGTTCGGTCCGGATCGATCAGCGAGACATCGCGCGCGGGCAGCACATCGCGTGCAGGGAGCACCGCGGCTGGCTGTACCTGGGCGGCGCAGAAAGAACTCGCGCCGAGCAGCGTGCCAGAGATAACGATCAGGCGAACGATGGCTAGGCGCATGAGCTTTACCCGGTGACCGAAGAAACAACAGCGTAGCGCCATGGCGTTTCCCGTGCAGCAGCGGCGACCCTGACTTCTGGCACGGGTAGGCGTGCAGGGCCACTGTGCTCGGCTATGCTGATTTTTCTCATTGATACCTTCCGTGGAGACAAACCCATGCGTCGACTGCTGCTTGCCGGCCTTATCGCTTTTGCTGTGCTGCCCGCCGCAGCTGTCACACCGCCAGCCAGTGGCGCGCCCGCCAGTACACCGCTCGATCTGGAAACCATCATGGCCAATCCGGACTGGATCGGTCATCCGGTCGAGATGCCGTATTGGAGCGTGGATGGCCGTAGCATCTACTACTCGCTCAAGCGCGATGGCAGCCCGGTGCAGGATCTGTATCGCGTCGACGCCGCCAGCGGTCAAAGCACCAAGCTCGATCCCGCCGCGATGGCGCAGGCCGAAGGCCCGGCGGTGTTCGACCGCACACATCGGCACGCCGCGTATGTGATGCACGGCGACGTGTTCGTGGTTGACGTTAGCACTGGCCGTCGTACGCAGGTCACCCGCACGCCGCAGGAGAAATCCTCACCGCAATTCTCCGCCGACGGTCGCGCGCTGCAGTTCCGCGACGACAACGACTGGTACAGCTACGACCTCGTTAGCGGCGTCACGTCGCCCGCTGCTGTACTGAAATTTGCCAACGATCCGCAGGCAAAGAAGGCCGACGAGCTGGGCGATCTACAGCTGCGTCTGTTCAAGACCCTACGCGACATCAAGGCCGACAAGCAAGCGCTGAAGGATGAGGACAAGGCGCTCGATGCCGCCGACCCCGGTCGCGCGCCGGCGCCGTTCTTTCTTGGCGACAAGGCTACCGCCGTCGATACCGAACTCTCGCCCGATGGTCGCTGGCTGCTGGTGGTCACCGCACCGAAAGATCACGACGACGGCAAGGCACCGGTGGTCAATCACTACGTGACCGAGAGCGGCTACACCGAGCCGAAGGAGGCGCGCACGTATGTCGGTCATAACGATCCGGCGCCGCAGTCGCTGCTGCTGCTCGATCTGCGCGAACACCAGAGCTATCCGCTGGCGACCGACGACCTGCCCGGCATCAAGGACGATCCACTGAAAGCGCTGCGCAGCCAGACTGTGGCCGCGCTGGAAAAAGACGGCAAGTCCGATGAGGCCAAGGCATTGAAGGCACCCGATGTGCGCGGCGTCCGCGTGGTCGGCAGCCCCGAAGATGGCGGTGGCGGTGGTATCGCCTGGAGCGACGACGGCAGCCATCTTGCCGTGCAGGTACGTGCCATCGACAACAAGGATCGCTGGATCGCCAACGTCGATTTCAGTCAGCACAAGCTGGTCAACCAGCAGCGGCTGACCGATGAAGCCTGGATCAACTGGAACTTCAACGATTTCGGCTGGCTCAAGGACAACCGCACGCTGTGGTATCTCAGCGAGCATACCGGTTACTCGCAGCTCTACAGCAAATCGCTCGACGGCAAGGCGACGGCGCTGACGTCCGGCAAGTTCGAGGTCAGCCATCCGCTGCTCAGCGACGACGGCCAGCGGTTCTATCTGCGCACCAACCAGGTCGCACCTTACAGTTACGACGTCTATCGACTGCCGGCGAAGGGCGGCGCGCTGACCCGCGTCACGCAGTATCAGGGCATGGACGATTTCAAACTCTCGCCCGATGGCAAGCAGCTCGCCGTGCTGCATTCCTCGCCATACATTTTCCCGCAGCTGGCGGTGCAGCCTTCCGCTGGCGGCGAAGGTCATGACCTCACCAATACCATCAAGCCGGCCTATACCGCGCATGCGTGGATCGCGCCGAAGATCGTCGAGATTCCCTCCAGCCATGGTGCGGGCGTGATCTACGCCAAGTACTACGGGCCGGCTGATGAAACCGAGGCAGCCAAGCGTCCGGCGGTGTTCTTCGTGCACGGTGCCGGTTACCTGCAGAACGTCACGCTGTCGTCCAGCTACTACTTCCGCGAACAGATGTTCAACAACCTGCTCGTGCAGCAGGGTTACGTGGTGCTCGATATGGACTACCGCGCCTCCGAAGGCTACGGTCGCGCCTGGCGCACCGCGATCTACCGGCACATGGGCCATCCGGAGCTGGAGGATCTGCTCGACGGCAAGGCCTGGCTGGTGAAAAACCACGCTGTCGATCCTCAGCGCGTTGGCATCTACGGCGGCAGCTACGGTGGCTTCATGACCGAGATCGCATTGCTGCGTGCACCGGGTGAGTTCGCCGCCGGCGCTGCCCTTCGCCCGGTCTCCGACTGGACCAGCTACAACGACGACTACACCTCCGACATCCTCAACGAACCGCAGCTCGATCCCGAGTCATACAAGATCAGCTCACCGATCGAATACGCCGACCAGCTGCGCGACCCGCTGCTGATCGAACACGGCCTGATCGACGACAACGTGATGGCCAGCGATTCGATCCGCCTCTATCAGCGCTTCATCGAACTGCACAAGAAGAACTTCTGGATTTCGCTGTACCCACTGGAGCGCCACAGTTTTGTCCATGCGGACGATTGGCACGATGAGTATCGGCGGATTGATGAGTTGTTTGAGACGTATTTGAAACCGAGTATTACAACTTCCAGTAACTGATATGAAAAATCAGTCAAGGCTTAAATGCTTGAAATTTTTATTCATAGTTAACTTCAAGGAGAGATAAAGATGCGTCTTCGCACGATAGGTTTTCTAGCCTTGCTTCTCACGACGAGCCCCATTTTTGCCGCTGACGCGCCACCGAGTGATGCATCGGTACACGAACTGCTTCAGGTAATGCAGGCGCACAAGCTTGTCGACAGCATGATGGGCCAGGTGAAAGGCATGATGCAGAAATCTGAGCAGCAGAGCCTGGCAGGGAGCAGCGTCGATGCGGCGGAGCAAAAAATTCTCGACCAGCAAGATAGCGAGGTGTACGAGGTAATGCGGCAGGCATTGAGCTGGGAGAGCCTGGAACCCGTGTATATCGACATGTACAAAAAATCGTTCTCCCAGAAGGAAGTGAATGACATGGTAGCGTTCTACAAATCTCCGTCGGGTCAGGCCGTGGTTGTGAAAATGCCGCTCTTGATGCAGCAGGGCATGCAAATAATGCAGAAAAAAATAGCTGTACTGATGCCCGATATGCAAAAGATTGCGCAAGAGACAACAAGTAAACTTGCTGCCTATAAAGCGAGCAAGGACAAGGCGCCCGCGCCCTCGACAAATACAAGCGGTAAGAGCGACGGCTAAGCGAGCGTTTGAGGTTTGAGTGCCACGGCTTCTCACTCTAAAGGCTAACGCGCCATCTACAGTAGGTTCTTGGTTTGGTGCTGAACTTTGTATTGAGCTGGGGTAGAAATTAAGAGCTTTCGGCCACCACTGGTGACCGAGTCACTTTTCTTTTGCGTGGCCAAGAGAAAAGCAACCCAAAGAGAAGGCCACCCCATTTGGTGCTTGCCGGGCATTCGGCAACTGCTCCTGCGTTGCTCTATCCATGTCCTCGCCTGCCCTGACGAAAAGGAATCGACATCCATGTCGATCCCCCTGCGGGCCTGTCGACCCCACCTCACCGTCGCACAGGGGCCCCGTTTAAAAGCAGCGCGCATCCTGCGCGCTCCGTAGCCACCTATGCTTGCGGGGCATAAGATGCATCGATTCGATGAGTGGTATATGCAAGCGCATAATGCGTTCGTCGTGACAGTTATCCATCAACCAGAATCCTTATTTCCCGCAGGCTTTCACCGCTTAGTGCCGATTCCTTACCGCCTAAACATCCATTGCTTATGCCTCGGGCGAAGGTCTAATAAGCGTTAGGCTTCCTTCCACGGCCCCTGCCAACCATGAAGAGGACTTTGTCCATGGACGATCTATTTCAGAACCCTGAGGATTCAATAGAGGTTGAGCCCGCTGATCTAGGTTCGGAGTTCATTGCTGCCTTGACAAGCAGCCTCGCCAAGAAGTTCGCTAGACAGGAAAAGAAACCTTGGGGTAGCGAGCAAGAGTCCGAGCTGCAGGAAAAAATTTCCACGCTTGTTGCTGCCGCGAACAAGCACAATCTCAAGTCCATTCGCATCATCGTCACTCGGCCAGATGGCAAGAAGGATTCACGAGAGCTGGATGTTGAGAGAATCAATAAGACCCGTTCTCTTCAGTGAGAATATTCGTCGCTGACGCACATGCTTCCTGACGAACTCACAGGGCCTAACTATGCGCTCAAGCTGACCGTGGGGGAGGGAGTTTCCGGTGCAATCACGCGCTGCGGCCAGCACGGCCGCTTAGCTAGGGCGTTAGGCGCCATGGGAAGGGAGTCGCGAACATGAAGATCTTTTTGTGGCTAATTGCGGTTGTTGCAGGTACCGCCATCGGGTTCTACGTTGGGTTTGGTTATGGGGCCAAGACAATGACCGCGCTCGCAGCGCAGAACGAAGTCACGGATGCAGTCGCTGGAGTTCGTATGTCGCTCGATGGGTTGGGACTAAGCGACTCGATGCAGGCAAACAAAATTTACGAGGAGAACCTAACATTCGCACTTGTCCAGATAGGCACTTATTCGCAAGGCCTTGCCTACTGGGCATGCAGTGATAAAGATCGCGAAGCCATGCAGGGTGCGCGTAAGTATGTCGAGGCGCATCCCGAACTTTTGAGCGGTCCCGTGCGGCTTTGGCAAATGAAAGGACTGCAGTTTTGTGATGCGAAAGCGCGCACACGAGGTGCTGGAGCCTAACCACTTATTCAAGGTAGCCGCCTCAGGCGCTGCTTAATCAAGCGTTTGGATCTCAAATTAATTTGCGGGAAAGCTGCTCTGCTTCTCAGACCTCTGTGCGGCGTTGAGGTGAGGTCGACAGGCCCGCCGGGGGATCGGCATGGACGTCGATTCCTTTTCGTCAGGGCAGGAAGCCCTGTCGAAAAGCCCGGCCTCAGCTCGCGGACTTGTCGGGCGTAGCCCGGCAAGCGCCAAGTGGGGTG
>Ga0302227_10002010_pt1 | contig 14479 bp, 23 predicted proteins | sample II_Palsa_N1_1_FD_193525 | JGI IMG/M metagenome (GOLD analysis project Ga0302227, IMG submission 193525) | Peat permafrost microbial communities from Stordalen Mire near Abisko, Sweden - II_Palsa_N1_1 | ecosystem: Environmental > Terrestrial > Soil > Palsa > Peat permafrost | place: Sweden...
GTTCAGCGCGGCGCCAAGCCCCATGACGAGGGTGCTGGAGCGTTCCCATGTTTGCGCTGCGTCCTCGTCGGGGTCGGCTGGAGGGTCAGACGACATGGTAAAAATCAAAGTGCACTCTTTTCACTTTCACTTTTCACTTTTCACTTTTCACTTGACTTTGCACTTGACTTTGCACTGAATGCATTGACTTAATTTCGCAGCAGTTGTGCACTCGAGGTTACAGCCAGAAAATAGTGCATGTGTATGCACATTTCCGTCTTCAGTCCAGGCAAAAATGAACATCACGGCGGGGTTCAGTGTACATCTTTGCACTGTTTTCTGGCTGTGCACACTCACTAACTTTCGCATGTGTTGTGGCCTCGAGGCTAGGTCCTATGTGTAACGGCTGGGGCCTACTATGATCGGGAGTTAACAGAAGGAGGAGGCCGTGGCTTCTTCGGAAGACGGCTATAGTGAGACCTTGCGGCCTCGATGAGTCGTTTCTGTGGCACATACAAAGCATTCAGCCTGGGGACAAGTGCACCATCCTCCTCCATACGTGTTGTGCAACGGCTTGAGATATGTCCACATCAGCTGGGATCTGCACGTAGCGCACGAGACGGCCTCGGATCGTCATTTCAGGCATGGTCAACACAGGTCCCTATTTGTTTTGTTTTTAGAGCGATTGCACAAACACAGACGACGGTGATACCCTTGGCAAATCGTACTGCGCGTTGGTCAAGTGCAAGCTTTGAATGTTGCTTAGTAAAACTTTCAATTTTGCGACAGTACTTCATGGACACATCAACGCTTTCTAGTCTGCCGTGCACGACGCCTTCGTCTCGCAGCTCGATCGATACGTGCCGCCCCTTGAGCGCCATCAGCACAAACACGAGCGACCTCTCTGCTCGCGGCGGCCGCTTTTCGGGAGCCCGACTTGCATTTGTGTTTGCCTGGGCAGCAGCATTCGACGACGACGCCATTTTAATTTCGCAGTTGGCCACGTGGATACGCGTGACAGCAGACATGAGCGACACGACGGCGGCTGTGGCTGCCGCCGTGGCTGCGCAGACGCCCACGGGAGACGGGGGCGGCACGGCTGCTCAGGCGTATCTGGAGGTGTACCAGACTGCGCTGGCCCAGCTACGTACGCCTGCGCCGACCTGTTTGCATGGCAAAAAAAGGACGCTGATCCCTTCCTTATTTACAGACGACACTGGCGCAGAGGAGGAGGACGAGGGTGAGGACGAAGAGGCACGCGCTGCATATGACAAGCTGACGAACGAGCAGCTCAAGCAGCTACTGGACGAGAAGGAAAAGGTGAGCGTCTTTTTTTTTTTTTTTTTTTGGTTTGGCACTGGGCCATAAAAACAAACAAAACAGGACCTCAGGCTGGCCGCAGAGATAGGACAGGCCCTGCTGGCCAAGTACGATAATGCCGTGCAAGATGCAGACCGCGAGATCGAAGGCCTGGCGGAGCAGGTATCGCTCTGCCATTGTGCAAAAGGCTTTATTTATGTTGTTTTTTTTTAGATTGAGGAAAAGGAACGCGAGACGTATGACCTGCTGGAGCGCGTGGCACGTCTCGAGGTAGAGAACCACAGCATAGTCGAGATGCGCAATAAAGCACAGAACGATGCCAAGACACTACACCGAGTACGTAGCCGATCCCTTTTTTTTTTGACCGTTTGGCGCCCGGTTTTAGAAATTGGACGATGCGCTAGAGCTCTCGATGAAGATTGAAAAGGAGAAAGAGGAACTCGCGGTGACAGTACAACAGCAGGTAAGTGTGCTTTCTTTGCCGAGTCCAAGCCTATACCGCCATTCTCTCAATAGAAAGCATCCATTGACAAAATCAATCGCGACCTGAACGTGACCAAGCAACGCAGCACCAACCAAGAGGAAAACACGTGGGAGCAACGGAATAAGATCCACGGCTTGGAGGGAGACCTGCAGACTGCCAGGCAGGCGGAGCGACAGGCTCAGAAAGAACTGACGTCGCTTTCGCGCGAGTTCCAGCAACTCCAAGAGTCGTACGAGGTGGCCAAGCAAGCAAGCGACGAGCTTGCCGTCGCAAAGATGCGCCTCAAGTACCTCGAGAACGTTGAAAAGGAAAACAGCCAAGTGAAAGAACGACTGAGCCAGGTATTCTGATGCTTTATCGAGAAATTAAAAACACGCGACCTTAGCTCAAGAAGGAAAACGAAGAGCTCGAAGCAGTGAAAAAGGAGACATCCAACATGGTCGATGTTATGAAGGAGCTCGCCGATCTGAACACCAAGCTGCAGCAGCATCAAGAGATGGACAAGGACTTGCTGCACCAGGCGTCTGCAGAGGTCGCGATGCTTCGAGCTCAGCTCGAGCTGTATGCCTCGCTCCATCTAGAGCAACGTTTTAATAACCTCCGTTTTTTCCCCCCCCGCTCTAGTGCAAAGGAGGGGGGCCATCCAAGAGTGTCATCAGATAGCGAGCAGCCTCGCGAGTCGATCGTGAGCGAGATCGAGCGTCGCGTGGCGCAAGACATGCAGCTGCAGGCGCGTCAGGCTGAACTGTCGTCTCGCTCGGAGCAGCTGCAGCGAATGCAGCAAACGCTGCCACCAGGAAAGCGGAGCAACGCGAATCGCTTGTCAATGCCCGATGTCGAGCATCTCATGCAGCAAAATGGCGTCAAGAGCCTCCCAACCAGCGAGACATCGACACCGACAGTGCCTTCAGCCGTCTTCGAATTCAAGCAGGAAAACACGTCTTCCCTCCCGGCGCTCCCGCCCAAGGTGCCCAAGGCACCCGGAAACTCCAACTCGATCCGTGCGCGTGCCATCATGGGAAGTCTTCTGGACAGGCCCAAGAGACGCGTGAGCAGCAAGAACACGACGACCACCACCACTTCAACAATTGCTCTTTCGGGAAACAGCGACATTAGCAACGACACCCGAAGGCGCTCCCAATCCGTACACCTGTCGTCGCCTTCGACCATCCGGGATGCTCTCAAAGTGGTACGCATAAACACCTTTCTTTCCATTTTTTTGCTGATGGGTTTACGTAGCCGCTTTCTGCCGACGACTCTGCGCTCCTCCGCTCTTCGAAGTCTATCACGTTTTCGTCTGCGCCCACATCCGCCCCTGGATCGGCCAAGACGTCGCGTCCCACCACCCCGACCCTGCTTGACAGCAGCGGTGGCAAACTCGTTCCACTGAGAGGTGAGGACGACGACAATTCGCCTCTGGCCACACGCCAGCGCAAGCGCCCGCGCCCTGCATCTCGCGTGTTTACAAGTGCAGAGGCAGCGCAATCCTTTGGCGACGACCCGAAAGCACTGCCACCGAGCCTTTTGCGCATGGACCATGCACAATCAACCGACAGCACCGAGGTTTGGATTTCGGGAATATTTTTGCTTTTCTAAACCTATATCTTAGTCTGTGTATGCTGCCCAGTTGGGTTCGCCCACGTTGGTGTCTTTGCCGTCCGCGGTCCAGCATCTGAGCAGGCGGTCCGTGCTCTTGCATTCTGCAGACCCAAACGAGCACACGGACGTGGCCAGTCCTACCAACCCCACATCCAGCGGCCCTGTCGAGCTCGGTGTCCTCTCTTCGCCAGATGCGTCTGCCAATAACAGCAGCCCTGCTCTTGTATCCTCCCAGGAGGAAGCCGTTCCTGTGGGCACAGCAGATAAAATGGACAAGATCTCTGCTGCTGCCACTCCGTTCAAGGTAATTTCAGAAATGTGTGCTTGAGCCGCGGCTGAATTTTTTTTTTTTTTTTTTTTTTTGTGACACAGTGGGACGTACCAGACGGAGATCTTCGCTTGCGTCTCTCTGACCTCACTCTGCAAGCCGAGCACCTATGGTATATTTAGCACCAAGCATTTAGTACTAAAGTGTTATTTTTTTTGTTTTGTTTTGTTTTTTTTCACTTTGCAGGGTACGATTAACAAGCACCGATCTGGTCAAGCTGAACCGCTCTCTGCGACGCGGGTTTGATATTGCATCACTCAACACGATATCCAACACTCTTATTGTACGGCTTTTTCCCTTTTCGTGCTGATCTCTTATTTTCGCAAATGTCGCACAGGACAACATTCTGACCGACGTGATTGAACTGTCAGCTCAATTCACCGACTTGCCAAACGTCAACATGGTCCAACACCTCCTGTGGGATAACGCCCAGCTCAGGAAGACCCTCAACGATTACTCCTTGACCTACGTTCAGCGGGTGAGCCGTGCCTCTGAGCAAGAGCTGAGTTACAAGCAAGAGAGGCGACTGAACAGCTCCCCGCCGATTGTGGCCTCTCTTCGTCGACCCACACTGGTCGGCGGCTCAGCAGCGGCAGGAAGGATTGGCGCGGGCGGAATCAATGGTGACCCGGGACCTCATGGTGGTGGTGGCGCGGAAGAACATGATCCAAACGGGCAATGTGTCATCTTTTAGAAGTTCATGTTTAGACGAAAAAAAAATATTTTTTTTTTTTTGTTTGATTGCCAGCGTGTGTGTAGCCTGTGTGCGTTGTGCTCGGCATCGTTTGATTGTTTAATAATTTTATTTATTTAAAAAAACAACAGAATATACAACCGAAAACAAAAAAACAATACGGTGGATGAAGAAAACGTGAGAGAAAATAAAATAAGGAAAGAAATTCCCTGCTTTAACGTTCCTCTCTGGGCGGCAAAGCAGGCTACACGTGATTGCATTTTTTTTTTTTGTGTGTGTGTGTGTGTATGAGTGTAAAGTATCAGCATGAGCATGCTTTTGATGCTGCATCATCCTGCGTCTTGGAGAGCTTTCGCAAAGCACCGTCGCCGTACTGAATGCCCGAGCCCATTTTTTCAGGATCGATTTGCCCTGTCTCGATCTTTGTCAGGATGGACCGCGCGTCTTTCAAAAACACTTCCTCAATGCCCTCGCCCGTGAGTGCGCTCGTCTCCAGAAACATGAGCTCTACATAAATTTTTTTTTTTTAAGCAAATAAAATATCGTTCTGTGTGGCTACCATTCTCCTGTGCAAATCGACTCGCCTCCAAGTAGGTGACTTGCCTGTCCTTTTCGAGGTCGATTTTGTTGCCCACGAGGATGATGACAATATCGGGGCTCGCCAATGATCGGGCGTCTGCCAGCCAATTTGGTAGCGAGTTGTACGACTCCCGACTGGGCACGCATGCGATTAGAAATTTTTGTCTCCATTATGCTGGGCTCGTACTTTGTCACGTCGTAGCACAGGAGGGCGCCCGCTGCTCCGCGATAATAGCTTCGTGTTACCGACCTGTACAAACGCGAGGGAAGGGTTGAGTCTGTATTGTGTTCCACTATCTCTTGGACACATGTCTTGGACACATGTCTTGGACACACCTGAAGCGCTCCTGTCCCGCCGTGTCCCATATCTGCAGTTTGACCGTCTTGTTGCCAATGCGCACTATCTTGGACCCAAACTCGACGCCAATGGTGTGGGCCGACCCCTGCTTGAACTTGTTCTCGAGGAACGCATGGAGGATGCACGACTTGCCCGAGCCAGCGTCCCCAATGATGAGGAACTTGAGCAAGAAGTCTGTTTGTTATTTTTTTTATTTAGCGTCGTGCTGCTTTTTTTTTTTTTTCAGTTCACAGAAGAGAGAGGCTCCTCGTCGTGCCAAGAGGGCAAGTGCGTGTTTGGTGTGAGGTGGCATAACGGTGACGAACACAGGCTTGTGAATCGTCCACAACTTGTTTCGCTTCACTTCGACCACCCTCCCATTTCCGAGCCACCCTCTCCTTCTCCCTCCCCCTCTCCCTCACAGACACACAGCCGTTGTCCAGTGCCGTTTACCATAGGACTCGACGGGACCCGCGTTGGCCATATCTGGTTGATGCAGTACACTAAAATGGCCAAATTTCGGATCCGCTTTGGATGGAGCAGGGCGGCGGCTATCGCAAAGTGCTGCAGCGGCAGCTGCTGACGCTCGTGTCGTCACGCAGGGCGATGGCCATCCTGCTGATCGCGACCGTTATAACGCTCAATAGGTGTGTCTTCAGCCATACCTCTATGGCGAATGAGTTTTACTGAAAAGAGAGAATACCCTTAGCGCGTTCCAGTTTGGCGAGTCTGTCGTCGAGTGGAGCCAGAACAAGTACCTGGCAACGATCAATCGATTCAGGGACAACTTGGCAGGGGCATCTTTTGAGGACCGATTGTGCTCGCCTGTGCCCATCGACATTGTGTACACGTGGGTGAATGGGAGCGACCCAGTCCTGCAGGCCGGTACGCGTGTTTTGTACAGCTCTGGCTAAAAACGTGTACGTTTGCACAGAGATCGCAAAGTACAAGGAATTGTGGCTTCTTGAACGTACGTTCCAAGGCAATGTTGACAGGGCCTAACCTATGTGCACAGACCCGGAGATCGCGTCGGCAACGCCCTCTGCAAGCCCTCGGGCGACAACAACAACAGCGACTGGCCAGGCGACCATGAGAGCACTACGATCGATTGCCAGCAATGAGCAACGTGAACTGTCCGAGCAGTTGCTGCGAAAAGCCATCGACGAGTCAACGTATGCTCGATTCAAAAAAGGTCGTTTGTTTTTCTGAGCACGCGTTTTCCCAGGGACCAACAGGAGATTGCAAGCATGCGAAGATTGCTCTCTGCGATTGACGGTAGCAGGTCATCATCCTCTTCGTCGTCGCCCGGAGCTGATGCGGCTGGGTCACCCACCCCCACAGCCAAGCGAAGTTCTTCTGGGTACGTGGGAAGACATTTCTTCCACTGACGACGAGATGCCCTGTAGAACAAGTTCACCGACAATCTCTCAGGAGACAGGTTCACACATGAAAGCCCCGGAAGATCACTTTTCCGCGAGCCGCTTCAAGGACAATGGCGAGCTTCAATACTCGTTGAGATCCATCGAAAAATTTGCCCCCTGGGTTCGCAACGTGTACATTGTCACCAACGGCCAGGTACCCAACTGGCTCAATCTGCAACATCCTCGTCTTTTTGTCATTACGCATGAGCAAATCTTTCTAAACAAGTCGCATCTGCCCACGTTTAGGTAGTACAGATTTTTATTTTACTTTTATATTTTCTCAACTCCTCTTTTTTTTTTTTTTCCCTCCCAGTTCTCCGTCCATCGAGAGCCACTTGCACCGCATTCCTGGCCTCTCGACCAAGTTTGTGTATCTGAATGACGACGTCATGTTTGGCAGCGAGGTGTGGCCCGACGACTTTTTCACGCACAGCAACGGTCAGAAGGTGTACCTGTCATGGCCGGTGCCGCAGTGCTCTGATGGCTGCTCTTCCAATTGGATCGGTGACAAGTTTTGCGACCGAGCGTGCAACAACACCGCGTGCGACTGGGACGGCGGCGACTGCCTCAACTCAACCTCGTCGTCGTCGTCGTACTCGTCGTCTTCGTACACCAACCCGTACAAGAGCTCTGCCTACAAATACTGTGAACAAGGTTTGACAATGCCAACCAAGGTGCAGCAAACGTTAAAAGTATTGTAGGCTGTCCCGACACATGGCTCGGCGACCGGTACTGCGACCGCGCGTGCAACAACGTGGCGTGTGGCTTTGACGGCACCGATTGTGGTATCGACCAGATGCGCGAACAGCTCTACTCGGTGAACGTGACGAATTTGACCAACATTCCTGTCATCGTCATCCCAAAAGGCGTCGAGGCCTTCTACATCAACCTCAACGACACCGAGCTTGCCACGCGCGGCGATCGTCTCTCTGAAGGTTTGAGTGGATGGGAGGAGGTGAAAAAATAATGAATCTTTTCGCAGGCAAGGCAAACAGCAATGCTGCACTAAGGACGGTGGGGTACGCCGAAAAGCACAAGTGGATGACCATCACGCTGCAGCGCAACATTTCGCAGACCGTTTCCTTCGTGGACTTGTCCTTTCTGTCACCCAATGGGACCTTTATGTACGTGCCTTTTCAGTGGTGTCTTTTAACGGACTGACGATAGGACTGTAACATTCACAATCGTTACCAATACAAATGGCACCGAGCCCTTTGATTTGACCAACTTGAACACGACACGCGTGGTTCGGACCGAGGACCAAGAGGTACGTATAGACAATCTACGACTGTGCCTGCCTACATTGATTATGTCTGTTGCAGTTGAAAGTGAAAATCAACACTGGCACGACCTCTTCTTCTTCGTCGTCGTCGTCGTCATACTCGTCGACTTATTCCAGCAGCAGCAGCAGCAGCAGCAGCCACTATACTGCACCGACTACTGCGCCCAAGTTTGAGACGGTTGGGCTGATTCGTTCACCCGAGTACCGTGCGCGGATGAACCTCACCGCCCTGCCCGATTCTGTCCAGGATGAGCTGGATAAATTGGAGCAACTTCTCAAGGTGGACCTCGAGATCACGCAAAAGGGATACAACAAGCGGGCCCACGCCGTCCTCGGTCTGTACGGACCGGTTGAGGTTGCCGTTTCTCCCACACCAGTATGCTGCCCAAGGAACTTTCCTATTTTATCAACATATTCCCCCGTTAGAAACCGACTGCGCTGGTGAAGTCTTCCCCCACTCCGGTCAGCAACCCCGTCAGTGTCGCGACGGTCGGTGATCTGGCTGGTTTGGTGGAGAATGGGTTGTCGTCGACTTCTTCCTCCTCCTCCATGTCGGATGATGAAAAGGATGCGCGCACGTTTGCTCTGATACGTGAAATAATGGACCAAGACCGTCTCGACAGCGAAACCGCAAATGCTCTTCAAGAGATGCTCTCCACTGGCAGCGAGAAGAGCGGCGACAGCGCCAAGAATCGCCATCTTTTGGCCGTGTACGAGGACGATGCAGACGACAGCTCCTACATGCACGAAAACGAGCATGTCCAGTCCGTTTCCTTTGTGGCCGATCTTCATGGCGAGGTATTACCCCATTTTCTTTCTTTGCTACTTACGACGGAAGTGGGGGGAAAAAAATAGGGAATTGTCAACGAAAAGTCAATAAATCTGTTCATCAACGACAACTGGAGCGATTACCACACAAAACTAGTAACGCTTTTTTCTTCTTCTTCTTTTTATTAACCAAATTTTTTTTTTTAAAATAATAAACAGGAGCGCCTTTTAGATACAGGTGTGAGTAACATTGACGCTGTCCATCTTGCCGATCAAGTCTACGAAATGTTGAATCGTCGCCACGATCGAGCCTTTTCCGTATTGAAAAAATTTTTTTTTGCTTTTCTCTGCTTACATTTTAATTGCAGATTGGCATGCGAAAGCTTCTGGACACGTTTGGCGACTCTCTCAAATACGTCAACAAGCGGTACAACAAGCGATACGGATCTTCTGCCCGCAAAGTGCCAGCGCACATGCCTCACATGATTGATCGCACGATCATCTCGGAACTGCAAAGCGTGTTCCCCGTGGAGTTTGACGAGACGTCGTCGCATCGCCTGAGGAGCTCGACCGACATGCAATACTCGTTTTCGTACTTTTACTTTCTCATGTCCGAGCCAAAGGAGACCAACTTTGAGGACTTTTGGAAAAGCCTGGACGTGGATGGCGATGGGTATGATAGCACTTTCTTTTTTTTTTTTTTTTTTTGTTCCGAGTTGTTACATTGAAATCATCCAGGGTCCTCAACTCCAACGAACTCAGGACGCTCTATGCCAAAGTACTCGTCCTGCCGATCGATCCCGCCGAGGAACTCAAACTTACCTATGAGCTCCGAAACTGCTCGTTGGCGCATGCGCAAGCGAATGGTAACAACCACACCAGTACACAAAAACCTGAAAATGTTCTTCCATGCCTTAGGAAATCAATTTCTTGATAGCAGCCCGCTTGTGATCGACGCAGAGATCTATTCCAGCTGCGACAAATTGATCAAGCGCGTGCGTGACAGCGTCAAGAAGGAATTGAAATACAAGTAAAGCTAAATGGTTTTTTTTTAATTCTTTAACGGGTTCGTTAAACTTGACTGCAATAACAGGCACGAGCTCATGTCCGAGTCCGAGGTGGCCTTCAAGATGATCCGTGACAATGCCACCAACGTGCGCCGGGACCTGGACCAGCTTCGCAAAAAGCACCACAAATTCATCTGCCTCAACGACAACATTGACCACTCCAAACCTGGGGCAGAGGACGTGCGGAACGTGCTGCTGGAGTTTTACGAGGCCTACTTCCCACGCCGGTCGGCCTTTGAACTGCCCGAGGGTGTGCACAACGAGTTTTTGTACATGCACGACATCGAGCAACATCAGTACGAGTCCTTCCTCAAGTCGTGGCTCTTGGTCGGCGCTGCGATCGTGCTACTCATGGTGCTTACGTCCAGATGTCTCGTTCGCAGTGTCTCCTCGGTGCTCGGCGTTCGTCCCAACCGTAAACACCCCCTCTTAGAACTATATAAATAAAATTTTTAAACATTATTTTTTTTATTTTTATTTTTTTTTTGCTTTGGCAGCCCGACAGCAGCAGCAGACAAGGCGAGGCCACCACTCGGCACAGCTCCTAAGTACATAAAATAGAAAATCAATTTGTACAAACGAAAACAAAACAAAAAAACAACGACAAGAACATGGCGATTGGGTCGCTCGGGTTCATCGGAGCGGGAGCGATGTGCAACGCGATTGTGCGCGGCGTCCTCAAGGCCAAGCTAGTGTACGCGCAAACATTGAAGGCGTGCCGTTTCATATCAACCATCGTGCAGGGAGGCGAAGAATGTGCATGTGTTTGACCCAAACGATGCGCAGGTGGCGGTGCTGACCCAGCTCGGCTGCCGGCGGGCATCGTCGGAAGAGGCCGTGGTGAAGGCAGCGGATGTGGTCATCCTTGCGGTCAAGCCAGACGTGGTGCCGCTCGTGCTCAAGAACGTGCAAAGCGGCGGCGGCGGCGGCGTCGCACCTTCTTCACTGATTGTCTCGGTGGCTGCCGGCGTGACCATTGCCGCGCTCGAGGGTGGGTTGCCTGCGCGATCACGCGTCGTCCGCGTCATGCCCAACACCCCGTCGCTCGTGAGCGAGGGCGCCACGGTCATCTCTGCGGGCTCATCGTCCACGGCGGCAGACTTGGACGTGGTCAAACAGTATGTCCGTAGGCCGCTCTTTTTTATCCTTGTAAACAACGTCTCGTCTTGGATGACACAGGGTGTTTAGCGCAGTGGGTCTCGCACTCGTGGCCGAGGAAAAGTACCTCGATGCCGTGACCGGACTGACGGGCAGTGGACCGGCATACGTCTTCCAGTTCATCGAGGCCCTGGCCGACGGCGGCGTACGCTCAGGACTGCCGCGTGACATGGCGATGCTCCTGGCCGTGCAGCTCGTCAAGGGCTCTGCGCAGATGGTCCAGGACACTAAATCGCACCCAGCCGAGCTCAAGGACAAGGTCACCTCGCCCGGCGGCACCACCATCGCCGGCGTCCACGCCCTTGAGCAAGGCGGGCTGCGTGCCGCCGTCATCAACGCTGTCTACCACGCGACCCTCCGCGCCAAGGAGCTCGGCAGCATCAGTGCAAAGTCAAAGTTGTAATCAACATTGAAAAAAAAAAAATTCGGCTTGAGCATCTCGTCTGATTAGATCGACGATAATTTTTGTCGCGGCTTTTCCCCCTTCCCCCGACGACAGTCATTGATACGATGACCCTTCAGGGAAAGGTGACCAACAACGTGGTGTCTCAGGCGGCGGGCGTAGTCTTTGCCGGCCCTGCGCGTGTTGACAAGGACTGACTGGACAGTCACACCCGGTATCATTGTTGTTGTGGTCACAAGGTCAGGTTGGCTTTTTCGCGTTTCCTTTTGGACCACGGTTTATCTCCCCCCCATTTTTCAGTGACCACTAGCCCCGTTGCTTCTTTATGTGCTTTCTTGGTGTTGTTCTTCGCAGGGTCCTGCTGCGCGCATGTCGCGCACATCTACTGTTGCCATCTCCCAAAGTAAACACTTAACCTGTTTTCCCTTTTTGTGCCCTTTTTTTTTTTTTCACTCAACAGGACCGCAAGTCGATTGAAATCTGGTTGTCCTGCAAAAAAAAAAAAAAGAACGACGCGTATTTCCAGCCCAGCTTTTCGAGTAACGTGTGTGCCTTGGCCTCTGTGGGGGGCCCTCTGCCATGTATTTTCACTAACAGTACCACCCACATTTCATTTTCACGCCTGCTTCGCACGCCACCTTTCGCACCACATGACCTGGCGAACAGCCTCAGTTTCTCCAATGATGGCGGAACACAGCATAGACGAGAAAGCCGGCCTGCTCGCCAACTATTCCAAGACCTTTGCCGACGACGACAACCACCACAACGGCCACTATGGGGGCATTAACTCGGACGCGGTATCGTACGTTTCGTCCAAGGCCGAGACCGTGCACAACCGGGCCACTTGGGCTGCGAGGTACGCGCTCTTTCTTGGTGGCCCTTTTCCCCTCCCCGCCTAATTTATTTTCCGTGTTGACAACGTGTGCAGCGTGGTTTACATGGCCCTGCTCGTGATTTGCGGCGCGTCCATGACCTTGATCGTGTCTTTCCAAGACAATAAAGTCTACGTGCCTTCGGTCGTCGCGTCCGCCGCCTCCGACTGCGAGTGCATCGTCAACCTCGTCAACACCAAATTAGCCATCGACCTGCGCCACCTGGGCGGCGTCTATCCCATCACTGGTGATGCTTTCACAGGACAAGTCGGCGTTTGCAACTTCTCACCCTTCACCCAAAACGGAGTCTGCTCCTCGTCCTCAACCAGTGTCTGCGAGACGTCCGAACTCCCAGGCGTCAGCTACGGCGAGTACCCCTCTTCCTTCCATGTCATTGACGCCGAGGCCATCAACTCTGCCTTCACCTCTGACACCTCCCTCGACAATACAGCCACCGTCGAGCTGTCGTACGGCAAGTCGGCGGCTGGATTCCAGTCGGTCGTCACGTTCATCTGCACGACTTCGCACGATACTCGCGCCGAGGACGGCCCCGTCTTTGTCAACTCGACTAACGACGTCTACTACTTTGAGTGGCCTACCGAGTATGCGTGCCCCGTCGTCAAGTCGGACAATTTGACCCAACACGGTGCCAGCGGTCACGCCGAGATGCCCGGGTCGTTCGATATGCTCATGTCGGTTGAGGCCGAGGACGCGTACTGCAAGACCCATTTCCACCAGGTAATAATAAAAAAATAAAAATGGTATTTTTGTTCTAATTAATAAATAAATAAATAAAAACTCAATGCAGCCCTTTATTCAACTCTTCCAAATGGGCTTTGGCCAGATCATCACTGGTCTTGGCGCTCCCATGTTCAAGTCTCCTCTCGACGTCGATGGCCTGCCCATGCTCAGCCCCTCGTTCCGCGAGTTTGCTCCTTTGGCCGGCCTTGCGTCCCTCTTTGACGCCTTTGCAGAGATTTTCATCATTCTTGGCCTCGGCTCGACCTACCCCTCGACGGCCGAGCTGATGAAGGCCACGCTGTGCGTCTTTGTGGGTATCGCCTCCACGCGCTTCTTCCCCGGCTTTTCTCTCAGCAACCGCCAGTGGGCCGCCGTAGCCGTCATGCTCTGCGGCGCGATCATCGCCACCTGCCAGCCCTACATTGACACGAGCGACGACCAGACCCTGCTCGGCCCCGGCGAGTTTGTCATCGGCTCGCTGATGTGCCTCACCGCCCAGATCTTCTATGCCATGCAGTTTATCGTCGAGGAAAAGCTCATGGACGACTGCAAGGTCAAGAACAAGCACGTCAACAAGGGTCTCCTCGTCTTTTGCGAGGGTGTGATCTCCATCACCTGTGCCATCATCCTCCAGGTCCCCTTTATTGCCATCTCTTCAATCAACCACGGCCACACCCTCGATGAGGGATTCGCACAGTTTAGCAGCGACATCAAGTACTATTTCCAGGACCCCGTACGTGCCTATTGTCAAAAAAGAAATGTTTTCTCAAACTCACTCGGTCGGCAGCTTCTCTGGGCACTGGGCCTCGGTCTGTCTGTCTCGGTTTCGGGCTTTGATATCTTTGGTCTCCTTACCGCCGAGCACATGGGCTCGGATCTCCGTGCCGTCGTCACTGCATCTTTCCAGGTATGTCCCCACCTTTTCTTTCAAGGTCTCCTTTTCTGATGTTGTTTGTGCACAGGTCCTCATCGTCTGGATCATGTCTGCGTTTGTATTTGACCTCGAGGCCGTCAGCTGGGTCTTTGGCCTTGGCTTTGGTCTGATCGTTCCTGCCGGTTTCTTCTACGTGTACTCGTCCAAGCGCAAGGAAGGCCCCCGACATGGTGTCCATGACCATGACGGCAGCAAGCTCGTGGACCCTGTCTCATAACACAATTCATGAAATTCAGTAGGAAAAAAAACCAACAAACCATCTTTCACTTTCAAGTTTTTCTTTTCGGTAGATCAGACATGTTTCTTCTTTTTTGTGTAACCTCGAGTGCAGAATACATGCGAAAGTTAGTGGGTGTATACAGCCAGAAAACAGTGCAAAGATGTACACTGAACGCCATCGTGAGGTTCATTTTTGCCTGGACTGAAGACGGAAATGTGCATACACATGCACTATTTTCTGGGCTGTACTGGGGTCACCTGATTGTACTGCAGGTAAAAAACAGTGCAAAGGCG
>Ga0302227_10002012_pt1 | contig 14473 bp, 19 predicted proteins | sample II_Palsa_N1_1_FD_193525 | JGI IMG/M metagenome (GOLD analysis project Ga0302227, IMG submission 193525) | Peat permafrost microbial communities from Stordalen Mire near Abisko, Sweden - II_Palsa_N1_1 | ecosystem: Environmental > Terrestrial > Soil > Palsa > Peat permafrost | place: Sweden...
CTGCAAGATTCCCGTCGGCGCTGTCGAACTCAAGCTTATCGCTGGCGACGACTTCTCCCTCGGTGTTGTTCCCTCCAGTGCCCGCCAAGTCATCGGTGTGAACGGCTTCTAAAGTCATGATTGTGCTGTATTTTTCTGATTCAATGTTTTTTTGTATTCACAATTGAAAGACCGTGAATTCATTTTGTTCTCACTGTGAAAGGGGTTGTAAAAAGGGCATGTTTGTTGTTGTATGTACGTGAATGTTGATTGTAGTTTCTCATCGATTGTGCACTCCGGGGTACTTTCTGCTTTGTTGTTTCAGAGAGCTACAAAAAGGATCGTTAAGAAAGAATCACTCAAAACACAATTACCCAGAGGAAGCGGGAAGAGCCGACGAAGAAGCCGCAGACGACGATGAAGATGCTGCTGACGATGAAGAGGGGGCCAAAGTTGTCTTCTTTTCCTTTTTCCTCTCTTTTATTTTCCTTGGTGAGTCACCGCAAGTGGCCCTGGCCATCTCAATTTACAAACGCAGTTCGAATGGATTTAGAACGCATTGCCACAAACACATCTCAGGCGAGACGCGGTCCAAAATGCATTTAAAACGCGCTTTTGAAGTAGCACGACTCGCTGTCCTCATGTGCTGTCCAAAAAAAAAAAAGTCGATCAAGAAATCTCCTCGGACTCTACATATTACTCTAGTTGTAGTTGAGACGACGACGGACCGTATCGAGACCCTCGACTGTGCCAGAGGGCACCGACGGATCCGCCTCGTCGTCGCGGCCGCGCTTTGTCCCGCCTCCTGCCGATGAGGCTACAGAGAGCTTTGGTCGCGGCAGTCTTGCGGGCGCGGTCGGACGTGGTGCGTTAATAAAGTAGATGTGGTGCAGCATCTTTTTTTGTTTTTTAAAAGCAGCTTTAATGCACTGGAAAACAAAATAATGTGGAGCGTACGTCTTCGGTCGTGGGCCGCTTGAGGGGATCAAAGCGGAAGAGCTGCTCGAGGAGCTCGATGGCGTCGTTGCCCGCCGCCGTGAACAAGTCCTTCATGGGCGGCTTGGGCATGGGGGCAAACTTGACGAGGTTGGGCAGCTTTTCCATGCCCGGCCAGTCGGCCTCTGAGGGCGTGCCCAGCGCGCGGAAGATGGTCTCGAGCTGGTGCATCTCGTTGTCGCCGGGGAGGTACGGCGTTCGCAACATCAACTCGGCAAAGACGCACCCGAGGGCCCACATGTCGGCGCCGACCGAGTACTTGTCTGCGCCAAAGAGGAGCTCAGGCGGCCGATAAAAGCTGAAATAGAAATTAAATGAAGGAAAAAAAGGGAAAATAGTTTTTACCTGGTGAAGACCTGGGGCGTCATGCGGATGTCGCTGCTGCCGTAGCGCTTGGCCAGACCGAAATCGGCCAGCTTGACCACGCCCTCGGAGGAGATGAGCAAGTTGTTTGGCTTGATGTCCCTGTGCAGGATGTACCTCGAATGGCACGCGTGCAGCCCACGTGTGGCCATGAGCATCCACGACTTTATGTCTGCCGCCTGGAACACGAGCGAGCGGTCCTGGATGACCTTTTCCATGTCGGTCTCGAGGTACTCGAGCACGAGGTTGATGTTGCTGTTGTAATAGTACACGTCCAGCAGGTCAATCACGTTCACGTGCTTGACCTGCTTGAGGATGGCGATCTCCCGCACGGCCGCCATATTGACGCCGTTGCCGCTGCTCTCCCGTGCGCCCAGCTTGATCTTCTTGATGGCCACGCGCTTGCCCGTCTTCGTGTCCAGCCCGTCGTACACGACGGCGTACGTGCCCTCGCCCAGCTTGGCGCGCCGCTGGAAGCGCGCATCGCTCGAAGGGACAACACCGGACCCGTTTGACCACGCCGATGGGAGTGCGGTTGCCGTCGTGGCAGCAGCACCAGCACCAGCAGTGGATGAAGACATCGGCAACTTGGTATGAAAGTATGGGCGCACTACTTGGTTATATGGCGCCAATTTTCATTCCGGCACCCAATCAATGGAAAAGTTCTCCAAGTGGCGCGACGCGAGCACGGGCATCCAGCCGTTCCTTCCGCCCAAGCCGGACGCGTCCGATGATGCGGTAGTTTTCCTTAATTTTTATCTTGTTGACCTTCACCTCTTTGTAGGTCAAAAACACACTGATCGGGCTAAAGTACTATGTGTGGGGCCCTGTGCTGGCCGTGGTGCGGCTCGTGCTGGCGACGGTCGTGTCGCTGTGGCTGCTGGTGTTTCTCGCGCTTGCATCGATCGTAATTATGATGGCGCTAGCAACAGCAGACTAACAAAGGGGGGGCAAACGGTTTAGATACCCATACCCCCGGCTAGGTGGTTCCTGCGCAACTATGTCAGCAAGATGGGCTGCAGGGTCGTCCTCGGGCTGCTCGGCTTCTGGTGGATCCAGACGGAAAAGGTCTCGTCCAAAGTGGGGTAAGCGTCGAATGCTTTATTCTTACTTACTTTGCTTTTTTAACAAACAGGCGCGAGGCAACGGTCGAGAGCGGTGCGCCCGGAGCCGGACTGAAGAGCGGCGACGTCATCGTGGCCAACTGGAACTCGTACGTTGACATCATCTACTTGGGCTTCCGGTTCGCACCCACATTTACCAAGATTGTCAAGACTGGCGACTCTGTAATAATTATGCTGTACGCCGAAGCAAATTGTTCATTTTTTTTAAAAATAGTACCAACTCGTGCCGTTGTCAATCTTTGCGGCTGTTCAAACCACGTTCAAGGCACCCACGTTCACCCCAACGGCGGGCGAGAAGACGTACACGATGGCCGAGTTGCAGCGGTCGGTTAAGGCGTCGTGGGGCGGCCCGATCGTTGTCCTTGCCGAGGGAACCACGACAAACAACCGCACGGTGCTGCCGTTTGTGCCCGGTCTGCTCACGCCCTCCAAGGAGCACCAGCTGCAGATCGTCGGGTTCAAGTACACGTTCAAGGACTTTGCGCCGTCCTACACGGTCGGCTCGCCCTTTGGCCACCTCTTTGGCCTCGTGTGCCAGCTCGTCAACACGCTCGAGGTCAAGTACATCAACCTCGGCGAAACCAAGGAGCTCCAGCTCAAGTACGCCTCCACACCCGCAGTAGCAGCCAAGAACGCCGAGGCCGAGACATTTGAGACCGACGTCGGCACCAAGCTCGCCAACCTCCTTCGCGTTCGCCGCGTGCGGCTCACGGCCGCGGACAAGGTCGCCTTCCTCGATTTCTACCAGCAACGCCAGCAGCCGCACCAAAAGGGTGGCAAAAAGTCAGACTGAGACGGCAGGGTTACTTGTTCCTTGTTTCCCCGCAGTGCAGGCTTTTCTTCCTTTTTATCTATTGCTAAATACGGGTCTTGTCGATTTCGGTGGCGTTCTCGACGAGCTCCATCTTGCCGCGACGGGACGCGTCCTCCAGCGACTTTTTGGCGAGGTCGTGCACGTGGATGGCGATGATCTCGTGGCGCTCGTCGGGCAGCGAGGCCATGGCCATGTACCGCCGGTCGTCCTGGAGGATCGCGTGCACCTTGTCCAGGTCCACCTTGGCACCCGTCTCGGCCGAGGAGACGAACCCGACGTAGCTGTTTTCCTTGAGGAGCTGCTTGAGTCCCTCCTTTGCCTTACGTGTCTGTGAATTTATGAATTTTAATTATAATATTATATTTACATCGTACCTTGTCCTCGAGGTAGGCCACGTAGCGCCGCGCACCATCGCCCGTGTTGTTGGCCCCACAGAGGCGCACAAACGCAACATCCTCCTTGACCCTGTCTTCGATCTCGGACCACGTCATGTCGAGCCGCAGGTCGGTGATGCCGTCCAACAGGCTGTGGAACGAGCGCTTACGTTTCGACTCGAGGTCGGCCTGGTGCTCGACAAAGAGCATCTTGAGCTCGCCCTCGCCACCGAGCATCTTGTCGGCCTCGGCGTACCGCGGGTCCTTTTCGAGGTCTTTGACCGCATCGGACCAGGCAATGTCGTGGCTCTTGACGGCATCGACCATGAGCGAACGGAAGATGCGCGAGCCCTCCTCCTTGTTGTACATTGACCTGCCAAGTTGATGCGTATTTAAATTATAAACATACCACCACCCGCGTCTTACCGATGCGAGTCGGTCTCGCGCGACATGTAGCTCTTGTCGCGCTTGACACGGCTCTCTCGCTCGCGAAGGGAGGCCTCCTCACGCTCCTTTCGTGCCTTCTCCTGCTTGATCTCTTCGAGCTCCTCAGCCGACAGGCCCTTGAGCTCGGCAATGTACGCGTCAAAGAGCGCCTCACGGGTCGAGTACGACGACACGCGACGGAACTTGCTGTGGTCGTCCAAAAGACGCTTGGCCTCGGCAAAGGTCGTGTCGGCGTTGATCTCCTTGGTCGATCTGAGCAACTCCATAAACCCCTTGCTTGCAGCTGCCTCCTCTTCTTGTTTGGCTGTTTTGTTTTTAATTCGGCTTATTTTCGGCAAGCATTCGTCGTGCGTACCCTTGGCCGCTCGCTCCTTGAGCGTCTGAAAGTACTCTTTAAATGCAGCCTCGCGCTCCTTGGGCTCCATCTGCGTGAACCGCTTGTCCTGGATCGTCTTGCACTTTTGCGAAAACTGGTCGAAACTCGCGTCGGGCTTTATTAGCTTTTTGTTGATCAGTTCCGTGATGAGCTCGCCCAGCTTGTCACGTTGGGCCTGTACGAAATCAAACAAACAAACAAAAAAAAAAAAACGATGGTCAGTAGCAGGAAAATAAATATCAAAACCTTCAGTTTTTTGCGCTTCTCTTCGGCGACATCGACGTGGCGCGTTGAGCAAAACTGTTCAAAGATGGTCTTGCGTTCCTTGAGGGTGGGGATAGCGAGGTACCGTGGATCGCTCTGCAGCTTGGGCAGCTCCTTCTCCCACAGCGAGAACGCGTTCACATTGAGTTCGCCCAACAGATCTTTGTACTGCTCCACCAGGACCGCCTTTTGTTGACCAGACACCGCCGCTGCTGCTGAAGAGGAGGAGGAAAAGGAGGAGGAGGAGGGCTGCTCGTCCTGCTTTGGTTTTTTATGTGCAGCAGAGGAATCGTCGTCATGCTGCTGCTGCTGCTGAATAACGGGGAAGACTGGAAATTTGGCCGCCTGCTGTTCCTCTTCGCGCTTCCGTTTGAGCTGGCTCTCCTCGGCCTCCCTCCTGGCCGCCTGCTCGCTCTCAAACACATCGACCTGCAAGCGGATGGCCTCGGGGATCGACCACGACGACGTCTTGGTGGCCGGATGGTAGTAGTACTTTTTGCCCTTGACCGTCAGCACCTGCTTCCAGTCTGTGTCTGGAATCGGCGTCCTGTTTTTTAAAGCCATTCAGTGGGAGGCTACACCGGCTCCAAACGGTACATTGACGCAGCCTTATCCTTCTTGTCAGCAGCAGCAGCACTGGCATCGACGGGCTTGGTCCACGACGTCTCCTTTGTGATCGGGTTGTAATAGTACGTCTTGCCATCGGCAGCCTTGGCCTCGAGCCACGCCACCTTGGGCTTCTGCTGCAGTTGTTGCTGTTGTTGGTGCAACAGGGCTGCTGTGTTGTAGCTCAACAGACCAGGCGGCGGAGGGAACATCGCCGGCATCCCGGGGATCGCCGGCGGGGGCGGAAAGGCGAAGAAGGCAGGGGGTACCAGCGGCGGTGCAGAAAAGGCTGGTTTAGGGACCGGTTTGGCGGCGGCGACAGCAGCATCCATGGCGTCGGCGTCCTCCTGATCGTCGTGGTCGTCCTCCTCCTCGCCGGACGACGACATCGCGCCCTCCTCGTGTTCCTCGTCGTTGCTCATCGTAACGAAAATAGGGAATGCACTCGTTATTACGTGGTTTTTGCCAATTGTCTTGACCGTTTTTTTTTTTTCGCGCATCGTCCCCGGAAAAACAAGCATGTCATCGCTTCTGTGGGCCCTGGACTGGTTTGTCCTGTTTCCCTACATTGCCTCGCACATCCCTGTATGTATTTCTTACTTGCATGAGCACTGAGCAACAGCAACAAAAAAGATTGCGCTGCTGGTCGACTCGCAGCTCATCTTCCCCGCGAGCTGGTACCCCGAGGTGGCCGTGCAGCAGCTCCACTGGTGGATCGAGTTCACAAACGACTTTGTCGTGCGCGACAAGCCCGCCTTTGTGGCGCCGTTTATCTGGTGTGAGGTCCTGCTGCAGCTGCCGTTCTGCATCGCCGCTATTTATGCCTTCCTGAGCAGTGCGTTACCTTGCTGACAGTACCGATTTTACCAACACAAACGAACAGAGGGCAACTGGATCCGCATCCCCTCGATCGTCTACGGCGTCCACGTCGCCACGACGACGCTGCCACTCGTGTACCTCCAGACGATCGACCCGCAGCTCACCCCCGAGCAACGCCAGCTGCTCATCGCCGTCTACAGCGTCTATCTGGTCTTCCCGATCGTCCTCGCGACGCGCATGGCCCTCGATCCGGCGCCCTTTGGCAACAAGGACAAGGCCGAGGCAAAGGCCAAGAAGCACTAGAGGCCAACCTTGGAACCCCTTGTGCTTTCCGCTCAAATGCTGTCGTGTTGAACCTGCGCAAAGACGGATGCTTTCATGTTGGAAACCAGACTGATGAGTGAGTGAGCTCATTTGTTTGGTCCTCGGCGAGTTTTCGTTGTTGTTTGCAACAAACCGTTGAACGAATGTCGGAGCCCGCACCGCAACAGCCTACTGGCGGGGGCGACACACCCGGCGCGTCGCTGAGTGCTGGTGCACCGTCGTGGCTGCAGGTAAGAACGCCCCCTCCTCAGGGAACAGTCCAAGTGGTGCTGACATGACAGTCCACCGAAAGAACATCGTGGACGTCGGCATCACCGTCGCAGGACTGCACCGCCGCCACGTCGTGGACGCGCACGTCCAGCGCATGCTTGTCGAGCACGTGCAGCAGTACGCCGTGTCCCTCTTTTTCCCAAGTGCCAGCCTCACGGAACCATTGCAGGATTTGGGACTTTGTGCTCAAGGACTGGACGCGATTCCTGCTGGACCACTGCAACGCCAAGCGGTACGTGCGGCCGCACAGTTCGCTGGCCAAGCTGTACGCCGAGCTGCAGACGGCCGAGGCCGCGTTCAAGGCCGACACGCCGTCGCTGCTGGACCCGCAGCAAAGGCCCGAGGGCTACTATGACGCGATGACGGGCACGCTGGAGCGACTGGCGGACGCAGGTGTCAGGGCCTACACCGTCGGCCTGGGCAGTTTTGCCGTCGGGCTGGAGCAGGACGCGGCGGAGGCGCTGGCCGTGTTTGGGACGCTGCACAAGGCCGCATCCCGCATCGCCATCGTCGAGGCGTACGAGGTGGCCGCGCCAGTTTGGACCTATCTCGCTGACCAGCTCAGGTACGTCCGTCCAGTCTGTGGCGCTTATGATGTTTGACCGCCCGCTGCTGCACGGTAGGTACGTGTCGCTGCAGCCGTCCACGCCCAGCGACGTCAAGCAGTCGCTGCAGGACAACCTGGGCCTGCTGGCCGAGCTGACCAGGGATGTGTCGGAGCAGATCAACGGCCTCGTCGTGACGATCGTGGGCTCGGAGCAGGACAAGGCCTGCATGGAGGGCCTGAGCGACAAGGTGCTGCCTGCGCTGGAGCTGCTGCTGCACGGGATCCAGCAGCTGTCGCGCGACTACACGGCCTTTGTCAAGGCGCACAAGCTGGACAATGTCTACAGGGATAAGCTGGCCCAGGCCGCGTCGTACGCCAAGAACCTGGACGATCTCCTCCAGGGCGAGCTGGACAACATCAAAAAGACGGGCGCCGAAAGCATGCTCAGGCAGTACACGCTCATGACGGGCAAGGCGCCCTCCGAGTCGATGGCCGCCGTGGCCCAGGGCACCGACGTGGTCGACTGCGCCGTCGAGAACATCCTCATCGCCCTTGCCACCGAGGAGAGCGTGTACAAGCTGCCCGACGCCGTCTCGTCCATCAAGCCGGTCCTGGCGAAGCTGCCGTCGTCGCTCAGGGTGCTGATCCAGGAGGAGACCAACGAGATCAGCCAGGCGTCTATTTTTGTCGCAGAGTTTATCAACGAGGCGATCAAGACGCTGCGCTACGTCAACTCGCAGTGCAATGCCGCCATGGGCTCGGTCTCGTCCCTCTCCGCCGTCCAGGCATCTGCCGGAAACGAAGAGGTGTGAATATGAACATGTATCATTTTCTTTCCCCCACCTAATTCTGGCAATCAGGGCTACGTCGAGCTGCTCAACAAGTACAAGGATGTCCTGGCCCAGTGCGCAAGCCAGCTCAAGGTAGAGCGGAGTGTCCACCTCTTTGCCACCGACACGGCAGAGTCGCTTCGGGCCGACATCCGACGGCGCCTGGCAGCCCCCGAGCCCGAGCAGTCGCGTCGACGTGCTTGGCTCGGCGTCCAGTGCGATTCGCTCGGTTCGATGTTGCAGTCCTTCCTCGACTGTAAACAGGATGATGTTATTCTACTTTTATTTAAATAAATTAAAAAATAGCCCACGTTGTCAAGGCCTCTGAAGTCAACAAGGCCCTTGCCGAGCAGATTGCCCACAAGCTGACCGAGACCGTCACGTACCGTTTCCCTTTTGTTTTTTCTTTAATTCTTCTTTAATTTTTTACTTTTATTTTGATGCAGCACGACGTCGGCATCACTCGTCTCACAGACAGACGCGCTGATGTCTGCCAAGGGCCACGAAGCCTCTGGCGCCGCCCAGCAGCTTGCGACGCTGTGCGCCGATGCGTCCAACCTGACCGATGTCACGCGCAACCTCATGCCCGTGTTTAGCGACGTCGACTCTTCCTCTTCCGTCGAGCCAGAGTCCCCCACCACCAAGGCAGAAACTGAGCCTGCTGATCCCGTACGTTTTTTTTTTATTTATCACATAAGGTTCCAATTTGGCGACATCGATCAGGACGAAATACCGGCCCTCGACAGCGTCCGCAAAGTCTTTGACACCCTCGCGACACCCTCGCTGACGTCGCTCCTGCGCAAGATGCGCCCACGTTCGTCGAGCACGGCGACCCGCGTGCCTCAGCCGGAAAAGCTCAAGGCGGTGGCAGCAGACGCTGACGGCCAGAGCGTCAAGTCGCAGCAGTCCTCGCGCAAGGGCGTGCTCAAGCTCTTGGCAGAGTCGATCGCCATCACGCGGCCGTCACCGCGGAGTTCACTGGACGCGGACCGCTCGTCTGTGCTGACCGAGTCGTCCTCCACGAGCTTTGGAGCAAGCCGACTGAACAAGCGTGTTCGTGAGCTCAGCGAAAGCAGCTCGGTCGCAGAGTCGCTCTACATGCAAGCCGATGGGAAGCCGCAGGAGGAGGACGAGGAGCGAGGCGTGGGCGGCAGCGAGGCCGACGAAAAGGTGCTCGGTGAAAACATCTGGAACGAGCGCGGCACGGCGACCTTGACGGGCGGCGACCAGCACGGGTCCATCAACCAGCTCGTTGTCCACCTCACGTCGCCCTCGGGATCTGGTGAGGATGGGGCCACCGTGACCGACTTTGTGCGCACGTTTATCGTCTCGATGCACCTCTTCACCTCGCCGACCGTCTTTGTCAAGAAAATGCAGCAAAGGTATCAACAATAACAATAATAAGACAGAAAACGTAAATGGTATCCAGATTTGACGTGCCGGTGTGTCCCGCTGGGCAAGACGTGCGAACGTACGATCTTGCTATCCGTGCGCCCACCAAGATTCGTGTTTGCAACGTTTTGTACGTCTATTTTTCGTTTTTTTCAGGCCACTCATACAGAGGCGTGTAACTAGGAAACGCTATGTGCTCACGCGAGCCGAGCAAGATCTCCCCTGCAGCATGGCCCTCGAGACGACCTTTATGAACTTTTTGAATGGCCCGATTGCGAAAGAATCGTCCTTTTTGGCGAGCAACCTCAGGCGTTGCTTTGACATGTGTGTACGTTTTTGCTGACTATTTCTTGTGTTTTCAATAACGGCCTCTTCTCTTGCACAGCGCTCGGCAGATCGATACGAAAAGATGAAGCAGTTTTTCAGGGAGGGCGTCGACTTTACGGATCCGCTGAGCATTGATGCGCCCGCGACCGACCGACACGTGCCCTTTTACAAAATGCTGCGCCAGTTTAACGCCCGCGAGGTGGCCCAGCAGCTCACGCTGATCGATGCCGAGCTCTTCCGCCTCGTCCGGCTCAAGGACCTGAGCAGCCTCAATTGGGAGGTCGAGTCTGATCACCTCAGCCCGCCCTCAAACGCCAGCCGGTCCGTTTTCCAGTGGATCTTCCACTCGGTACACGTTTTCTTTTGCATGTTCAATTGTTTTTAATTTGTCTGTCATGATTAGACTCGGGTGTCAAGCTGGGTTGCTGCCTGCATTTTGCAACAGGAGACGGTTCACGCGCGTGCCAAGGTCTATGGCAAGTTTATCGAGCTCGCAAACGTATGAAATCAAATAAGAAATCCTTTGGAAGTAAATCTCCCTCTGTATTTTGCAGGAACTCAAAGTGCTGGGCAACTATCACGGCTCGGCGATTGTCGTGGCCGGCTTGACATCGGGCGCGATCGACCGCCTCAAGTGGATGAAGCAAGACACCTCCGTACGAGCGGTCAAGATGCTGGAACAGCTCGTGGCCGACGGGGCCACGCTCTCGTCGATCGCCAGCTACCGCAACCTCGCCTCGCCCAAGGTCCCCTTCATGCCAGTGCTCCTGCGCGAGACGCTGTCGATCGAGACGGCATCCCGTGTGCTCACGAGCGACGGCAACGTCAACTGGAACCATTGCACCGTACGATCTGAAAAAATCAGTCAGATATTCCTAAAAAAATCCTGTTTCGCACAGAGCATGACAGGGCCCCTTGCCTTTTTCCTGGATGCCCAGCACCACGCCGCCTTTGATTTCAAGCCCAACAAATCGCTGCAAGCTCTCCTGCTCGAGAGCATCGGGCAGCTCTTCACCCTGCCGTCGGTCCTGTTTGAGCTGTCCATTTCGCGTGAGCCGCTCGAGGGCGTGCCCGAGGACAAGCTGCGAAAGCCAACACTGGTCGAGGTCATGGAGCGACTCAAGGACAGATTCATTTGAATTATATATATATTTTTCGAATCTTTTTTCGGGTTTTGGCAAAGCAATGCCAACGACATGCCTCGGTTATGTACAGGGCAATCATCCAATGCAGCTTTTTTGTGCTATATTACAGCCGTTTCTTGATGCTTGAATATTTACTTGGTAAAGTGCGTTGTCAGGGACAGTAGGGCCTTTTGCGGTTCGTGCTGCACCGCCTTGAGATGGTGGTTTGTCAGCGCAAAGGCCCTCCAGCTGCGATGCGGAGAGCGTGACCCGCCGCCGACCTCGGGGATCATCCGCTGTCGCTTTGACTCGCACATGCGCACCATCCTGTTGTTTTTTTGGTTAGATTTAAGAGAGGAGAGAGAAAGGGGGAGGCGGTACCTGACCGTGTCCAGACGAGCATTGGCGGCAGCTGCTGCTGCGGACGACACCGGCGAAACGGACAACGAAGGGGCCGACGACGCCGTCGCCGAGGCCTGTGTCCGGTAAAAGTGGTTGTACGACCTGTGGTACAGCGGGAGACCCCCCTTGCGGGCCGGATGTCTGTTTGAGCCCAGATGCCCCGTCCCTCCTATCGGGATCACGGCCCACCGCCCCACCACCGCGACTATGACCACGGCCACGACGAGGCACAGGAGAACGACGACCGCTGGTGGCGGCGGGACCCCCAGGGCTGGCGTCGTCATGTCGATGACTGGCCCAATCATCCCCAGTCCTTTTTTTCCTTTCCCTGCTAAAAGGTTTAGCAACTAGTGCCCTCGGTTACGGTACCTCCGAGTTGAGCGGCAAAGCGTGCTGTGCTGTGCCTTGACACACAACAAACAAGCAGATAAGACAGACGAGCAGGTGAAAATTCACCGGTCACGTTTGATTGGCTGGTTCAACGTGCTCCACCCAAACTGTTTTTTTTTTTTTTTTTGGAAAGTGTGTTTTTATTTTATTAATATGAGGGAGGGCGACAATGGCAGCAGAAAATATTCTTTGGGGGGTTAGGATCTATTTGCGAGTGTGCGGATGTACTCAAACTCGGACTGGCGAACCCGCTGGACCGACAGCCGCGATCGCCTGAACAGATCCATCTCTGCGAGGGGCCCGCCGCTCTGCCTGTGGATCTCCCGCAGCTCCTCGAGGGAAACGTACGTCGGGAACTTGGCCACAAACTTGACCTGGACCTGGACCCACCGCGGCGTCTCCCTCGTGGCCTTTGCGTCGTAGTACGGGTGCTTGGGGTCAAACTGGGTCTCATCGGGCGTGGCCTCTTGCGTCACCACGGCCTCGCCCGCGATCCCGGGCACCTTGCAGCTCGAGTGGTAGTACAGCAGCCGATCGCCCGTCTTCATCTCCTTGAGGATGTTGCGCGCCTCATAGTTTCTCTGCTTTGCAAAAGGGGCGATGAGCACGAGCGGGCCGGTCACTCGCTCGGTCACGTACCACGCCATCCCACAGCGTCGTCCCGTTGGGCTTGCCCGCAAGGTCGTCAATGTCCAGCTTGAGCTCGATGCCCTTTTCGATCCTTCAAGCCGTTCAAGGCACAGCATTGAGTGAGCCCCCCGTTGATCCCGCAGGCCATTACCGTGACGATCCCTCGCCCTTGATGAGGAAATAGCCCGTCGCCTGGCTGGCCGCCTTGGCTACTTTGGGCATTTCAGCGCAGTTTTCCAGAATGAAAAACCCACATTGGAGGCCATATTTATTGAGAACTTAGGGACCGGACCGAGTTCCACGTGGCGAAAAATTCAAATTGCTTACCATTCACATGGCGGCGACCTTCAGCGACCTCCACGGCGCCGGCCCAGTCACCGACTCGCCAACCGCCCTGGCCCCCATGACAGCAGGCCAGCCGGGCACGGGCACCACGAGCGAGTCCTCTGCCGACCTGCTCCGCCAGGTACGCTGAACAGGACTGGCTAAATTAAGCGCCAATCCCCATGAAAACAAAACAAAACAAACCAACGCACAGTACGACGACGAGGACGAGGACGAAGACGACGACGACGAGTACGTCGACCTGCACGCGCAGCACCTTGCACCGGACCTCGCGCAGCACGTGGGTCAGCTCACGGCAGAGACACTGGCGCGGCTGGCGCGGTCGAGTGGCGAAGTGCCTCGCAGACCTGTCGAGGTGGACCCAGCACGAGCGGCCTCGTGTCCACCGGGGCTCGAGTACCTGCTGGCCCTGGACGGCGTTGTGCTCAAACGGGAGCAGCCCTCGGCACAGCAGCTGCAGCAGCTACGGCGGCAGCACAACAACCACCAGCACGTCTTGGGCTCGTTCCATTTGTATAGCCCCCAGGGCGAGCTGTTGTACTTTGGCCACGAAGGTACGCGTGCTCCGTCGCCGGTGCTAAACCCCCCTAACCACTACGAAAGAACCGGATGGGTGCGCTCTGTGTTGCTGCAGTGCGTCATCGTGGTGCGGCAAGCACGTGTGCGAGATGGATATCCGCCTGACGGACTTAACCGGGCGCGATGTCGTCCTAATTCAGCGCGATCCAGGTACCGTCTTTGTATACACCGCGCCGTGTTTTTTTTTTTTTCATGTATTCCTAGGGTGGGCAACGTCGTGCATGCCGTGTTGCCCCGTGCCCACGAACTTTTGGTTCCAGCAGAGCGCCACGATCATCAACGTCGTGTCGGGCAGGGTCATGGGCTACATCCACCAGAACTATAGCCCGGTGGGGCTGTCGTACTCGGTCTACTCTGTGCGCAAAAAGCACTCGATCGGGAAGGAGATGTACAGGGCACATGGCTGGCCCGGGTTGGCCTTTTTGGGGTGCGTGCCGTGGTCGACGCCTGCGCTCCAGATAAGAAGGGTTGGCGGGGACGCGGACGACGGCTCAAACAACATCGCGTCGATCAACTCGGTGCGGCAGAGGGCAGAGTCCACCCTTGTCCATGTGCGCAACGTCAACGATGTCAACGTCGAGTGTAATGGGAGTGTTTTTTCTTCTTCATTCATATTGATGTATTTTTTGTCATTCAGTCCCCTCCAACGTGGTCACGACGGAGAAGATGCTGCTGACAGCGCTCATGATCCTCGTCGAAATCGCATTCAAAAGGACCCCGTCGTTGTCGACCAAACGAGGCAACTACGTCGACGCTCCCAGCCTCCCCAGTTCGAACGGCCCGTCGTCTGCACACGAACTCGGCAACGACTCTGTTGCCTCTCTGAGCGACGACCACCTGTGATCCTCTTTTTTCATTTACTGTGGAGAAATTCTCATTGATTTATTTATTTACCATTTTCTCGGTTAGGTAAATATTCTTCAAGTCAGATTTTTTTTATTTTAGAGCCTGGGCGATCAAAGAAAGGAGGGTTGGTTAGGCCGACGCAATCGACGCAGACGCAATCGACGTGCACAACATGACGCAACTGGCAAAATCGCCGAAACATTAGCTACGGCGTCACAGAGGGCTTTTTCGCCACGTGGCTCCACCCACTTTCGAACCAAAGGGACGACGCAAGAATGAGCGCAGCTGTCGAGCAGGTTCGTTGC
>Ga0302227_10002013_pt1 | contig 14472 bp, 13 predicted proteins | sample II_Palsa_N1_1_FD_193525 | JGI IMG/M metagenome (GOLD analysis project Ga0302227, IMG submission 193525) | Peat permafrost microbial communities from Stordalen Mire near Abisko, Sweden - II_Palsa_N1_1 | ecosystem: Environmental > Terrestrial > Soil > Palsa > Peat permafrost | place: Sweden...
AGACGTGAATCCTTAAAAACACTTGGTATAGGCGCAGTAGCCACAGGCTTGCTGATTGAAACCGCCTGCAAACCCGGCGCACCAAAACCGGCAGAACAACCTGCTGCCACAAAAGATGCACCAGCCGACCCAACCCGTTTACCCAACGAGATTGCCCGCGATAAAAAACTAAGCGAAGAAAAATTCTTCACCGAGCATGAGATGGCTACCATCACTATTTTGGTTGATCTCATCATCCCGAAGGATGAAAAATCGGGCAGTGCATCGGATGCCAAAGTGCCCGAGTTTATCGAGTTTATTGTAAATGATACACCAGACCAACAAACCCCGCTGCGCGGTGGCTTGCGCTGGCTGGATCTGCAATGTTTAAACCGCTACAGCAACACCTTCCGCGAAGCTACAGCAGCACAGCAGATAGATATGCTAAACCAAATAGCCTATCCCAAAAAAGCCAAACCAGAAATGGCGCAAGGCGTAGCCTTCTTCAACCGGATGCGCGATTTAACCGCTAGCGGCTTCTTCACCTCCGAAATGGGTGTGAAAGATATCGGCTACATGGGTAACTCGCCAAACCAATGGAAAGGCGTACCTGATGATGTGCTGAAAGCGCATGGTTTCGCGACGGTTTGGGGGTAGATGGATTGAGCCTGTGGCATGGTTAAAAATATGGCCACAGGCTAATAATCAGGGTATTTTTAAATAAAAATCGCTAATTTGTTTCTCCAACGATTTTTTTTCTATTGTTAGATCATTCAATTCCTGTTTACTTTCTTCCTCATTGTAATGCGCTTTAGTTTTGGCTGTATCGGCTTTGAGTTGCAAACCTGATTGAGCGAATCTCAAATTGTCATTTTCTTCTGCGATTTGTTCATTAACTCCGTCTAGCTGAGTGTTAAGTTTTTTCACATAATCATCCTTTTGCTTTTCTAAATCATTTGCTCTTTCCTTTTGTTCGTCGGCTCTAATATTGGCCGTTTGTATCTGTTGATATTGAAAAACATTCCAAATTACTGAAATAAAGAGGCCACAGATAGCAACTATTACAGTAGGACTCATCCATTCAGATTTGCTCTTTTTCATACGCATCCTTGCTTATTTAAACTTTCAATCTCTTTTTCAAGCTGCTCATCCCTTTCAGTTAACTTACTAAGTTCCAGTTTGAGTTGATTAACCTGAATATTGTTTTTATTTATCTGTTCATTTAATATATTGATCGCTGATCTGCACGCTCTGGTTTCATTATCGAATTGCTCCATTTGGGCTCTAACTGTATGAATTGTTTCTTGATTCGCGTCAAATGCCGAATAAGCGATCATCAATAAACGTGATCCGAACCATGCATTTTTTGCCGAATCTGTTTGTTGTGATACGTAATCTCTAAGCATGTCAATTGGCTCTTTGTCAAAAGTATAAATGACTTCAGAGGCCATTGGGCTTTCATCAACCACAGTATTCAAGCTATCTTTCAATATAGCTATCCCTTGATACTGCACGTTCCGAAGATTTGATAGTGAATCAACTATTTTAGCACATTTAACAAGCTGATTACTATCTATATCGACTTGGCGAAAATTGTTATCTTTTTCTCGATTTTTAACATCGATTAATGTGTGGTTTACGCAACAACACAAACATGTTAGCATTAATAATAGTCCTAATGTCATTTTTAAGGATTGCATGTGAAATAAAGTTTAGGTAAGCCTAAATATAGGCATTCAAATTAAAAAACATCTATATCAAACAATGATTTGACATTTTTTTATTTTTTGTCGAAAACCACTTATCTTTGCTTTTGTTATGAAAGCAGCAGGCACAGATGATATAGTACAAGAGGAAATCCTTCGGGCTGCACTTGCCTTGTATCGTAAATTTGGCCCGGCTAAAGTAACTATGGATGAGGTTGCCCATGCTACCGGCCGCAGTCGCACTTCGCTTTATTACTATTACAAAAACAGGGAAGAAATTTTCCAGGCAGTGCTGGATACCATTGTTGACGATGTAATTAAGGAAATCCGTAGCGAGGTTGATAAAGCCGGGAACATCCGCGAAAAGATCAATGCTTTTTGTTTTTCAAAAATCAATACCTCCAGCAACTGGCGCTATGTTTTTAAAGTAATGTGGAGCACCATGAACGCGGAAGAGAAAACCAAGCATAGCAAAATGATGGAAAAGCTGCACGGCAAGCTGGTTTATCATGAAGGACTCATCATCAAAGAAATATTAGCAGACAGTATGCAGAAAAAAGAGATCCGGCCAATAGGTCCGGCAGAGCAGGATATGCTGGGTTTCATCCTTTCGGGCAGCATCCGCGGTTTGCGGAACGAAATATATGACCAAAACGACCCACATGATATGAAAGTGGCGCTTAACATGCTGTCGGACATGGTGAGCAAGTGGGTTACAGATTAATTTTTTTGATCGAATTTCGACGTTTTTAATTTTTTGTCAAATCAACTACCAATGAAAAAGATAAGTGATTATAATTTATTCAGGGCATTCAGGAGCACTAACTATAGCCTGTATTTTACAGGCAGGGCGGTGTCGCAATTCGGCACGTGGATGCAGCGCACCGCGGTGGTATGGGTGGTTTACTCCATTACGCACTCGGCATTTTTGCTTGGCCTTACCGTTTTTGCCGAAACCTTTCCATCCTTTATTTTCTCTGTATTCGGCGGCGTAGCTGCCGATCGTTACAACCGCTATACGGTAATTAAAATCACGCAAATCGCATCCATGACGCAAGCGGTAGTACTGGCGTTGTTGGTTATAACCGGGCATGTTATTATCTGGGCCATTATTGTGCTCAGCATTATCCTCGGCATCATCAACGCGTTTGATGTACCCGCCCGGCAAGCTTTGGTGAATGAGGTTGTTGCCGATAAAGCTGACTTGCCAAACGCGCTGGCATTAACCACTGCTACCGCGAACCTTGCGCAATTGCTTGGCCCGGCATTATCGGGTATTGTGCTTAATGTATTTGGCGCCGGTGTTTGTTTTTTGATCAATGCGGCCAGCTTTGGTGGGGTAATGCTGTCACTCTTTTTCATGAAACTTTCGGCCTACGTTCCTAAAAAGAACGACAAAAAGATCATGACGGAATTTGCCGAAGGTTTTATCTATCTCAAACAAACACCTGAACTCGGCCTCATGGTGCTGATGTTGGCTGTGGTAAGCTTACTGGTGCTGCCTTACAATACCGTGATCCCCATATTCGCTAAAATTGTTTTTCATGGCAATGCCTCTACGTTTGGGATAATCAATAGCTGCGTTGGCGTAGGTGCTGTTACAGGCACAATATTCCTGGCCTCGCGCAAAAACAGCGGTAACCTTAAAAAAATCCTGTTCATCACCAGCATAGTTTCCGGTATTGGGTTAATCGGTTTTTCGCAACTCCGGAATTTCCCGCTGGCCATGTTTTTTGTGGCTTTGGCAGGTTTTGGCGCTATGGCGCAGTTCACCATCAGTAACATTACGGTTCAATCGCAGTCGGCAGCGCATATGCGGGGCCGGGTAATCAGTATTTTGCTAATGGCTATTTTCGGCATGATGCCTTTGGGTAGTTTATTGGTGGGCGCTATATCACAGCGTATCGGCGCGCCGTTAACCGTACTATGCCAAGGTGTGCTGGCATTGGTTATTGCCGTAGCCTTCGCGAAATATTTATTGAGCCGACCCATCAAAAACATCACTAAAGAAGCAATAGATGAGGAAATTGCTGAGGAACCATCTGTTTAATAAACGATCCTGTAAACTTAAATCTCAAAATAATTTAAAATCTTTCTCTGCCACAATCGTCATACTCATAATAACCTTACGTTTTTTATGAGTTTTAAAGATAAAGCTATCCAGGTACTGGAAAAACAGCTAACCAAACAAGCACTGATACTGGATATACGCCCATGGCACAACGATACTTTTTTTGAGATAGACTTGCATGTGCCCGATGCTGATTTTAGCAAGGCCAATACCGTGCAGCACCTTAAATGCCGCGTAGCGCCTTTAACTTTTAATGATTATACCGTTTCGGGCTGGGACACGGAAACCAAAACCTGCACCCTGATGATTGATGCGGGTCACGATGGCGCTGGTGCCAAATGGGCAAGATCACTCAGCAAGCCCGGCGAGATCAGCTACCTGAAAATGGAACAGCATCGTTACCCGGTAATGTCTGGCGGTAATTGGCTTTTATTAGGCGATCAAAGCGCGGCTGGTCACTTCCTGGCGTTGAAACAATTAGCCGATAACAATCCAAATATTTCGGGTGCTATCATTATCCCGGATGTTGAGCATTGCAAACAGTTACGCTATTTCTATCCTAATTTAGGTTTAAAATCGATACCCCTGCATAATAACCATACCGACAGCATGCTGGCCTGGCTGGAACAACACCCCGTAATAATTTATGATGGCATTTGCATAGCGGGCAATACCAAAATGGTGATTGAGATAAGGCAATATTTAAAAAAGCGTGGCGTAGCGGCTAATAAAATTAAAGCGCAAGGCTTTTGGGAGTAACATTTTTAATTAAGCATCGGCCTTATCAAAACCAACCGTATCCCTAAATAATTGCGGCGACACGGCAACCTTGCTTTTAAAAAACCGACTGAAATAAAATTCATCGCTAAAGCCCAATTCGTAAGCTATTAATTTTACGGATTTTGGGGTGAGATACAATTCTCGTTTGGCTTCAATAATGATCCGTTCTGCGATCAGGCTGGATAAGGTTTTGTTGAAATAGTTTTTACTAACCCGGTTTAAAACTTTGGCTGATGCATGCAGCAAATCAGCATAATCGCTCGAACGGTGTAGTTTTTTAAATTGCGTTTCAATAGCTTCCTTTAATTCATTTACCATTGCAGGCTCTTTCCTGGCATTAGCTTCTTCAAGCTGTAGCTGGTTTATTTTAATGCGTGATGCATTGATCAAAAATATCTTCAGGTATGATATCAGCAACTCGTATTGGGCAAGTTTTACATCCCGCATTTCAGCCATTATTTCATGGGCGATATTGATGAGCGTTTGCATCTCTGCTCCCCCCAGCTTTAAAACCGGCGAATCGTAAATATTGTTAAACATAACTCCGTTGCAGGATACCTCGTTACGATGTTTATGCAGGCAAAAAAAATCCGGGTGAAAATTGATCAGGATACCTTTAAAAACGCCATCACTTTTAATGCTGAAGGGTTGGTAAATGGCAAAACAAATGAGGCTATTAGCACTAAATTTATATTGCGTAACATCTGCTACAAGGCTGCCGCTGCCTTCGGCCACCAGCAGCATGGAGTAATAGTTATAGTTGGTAGTAGCTTCAAAATAACGATCATCATCAAAAGCATAAACCTTAAATGCAAGGGTATTATTTTGCGGATTAACTAAGGTAAATGCTGATTGGGTGTCCATAAAAATAAAGATAGCTAAACCGTACTAAATACAAACAGCCAACCCAATATTAGCTTGGGTTGGCTGTTTTCGGCATTAAATAATTGCTCTTTCGGTAGCATCAATCGCTTTATCGCTGATACAGCCAAAACGTTTGCGGATCAAACCATGCTCATCAAACTCCAATTGCTCGTTACCATAGCTATGGAACCATTGGCCCGAATGATTGTGCCACTCATCTTCAAAACGGATGGCATTACGGTTTTCTTTAGCGCCCCAAACTTGTTTTTTGGTTTTAAAGCCAAGCTCGTTTTCAAACTTTTGGGTTAGGTAAGCTTTTACCTGCTCACGTCCGGTTAAAAAGGTAACACGGTCCAGCCATTCCACATCTTCGGTATATAGCTGACTAATTTTTTCCGCGTCGCGGGTATTCCATACATTTTCATTAAGCTGCAATTTTTCTGCTGCAGATTCCGCGCTGAATGGCGGTATTAGTTGTTGCTGATCCATCTTCTTTAATAATTGAATAATAAATTGTTTGTCATTAATTGACAGTACAAATGTCTGGATACAGCGACCGCCGTAACATGGATATCCGGCATTTAAGCATGGACAATTGCGCCCGTAACAGTATATCAAACAGCATGAATCTATTACTTTTAGCGATTACCCCTTTGCAGAATAATTATTTAAAAACTTATGTAAGGTTTGCTTGCTTATACCTACTAAACAAGCGGGATAATATTTACCTATTAATAAACCAACACATGGAAAAATTAGCATTATTAGCAAGACTTGAAGCCAAACCGGGCAAAGAACAAGAAGTGGCAGATTTTTTAAAAAGTGCATTACCGCTGGCACAAGGTGAAGAAGGAACAATTAGATGGTATGCACTGCAATTAAGCCCATCAACCTTTGGTATTTTTGACACATTTGAAGCCGAAGAAGGTCGCGACGCACATCTTACCGGCCCGATAGCACAGGCTTTGATGGCAAATGCTTCAGCATTATTAGCAAAAGATCCGGTTATTGAAAAAGTTGCTCTTTTGGCTGTTAAGTAAATCATTCCAAAAATGTAACTGCCGGCAACAGTTACATTTTTGCTTTGTAGCAGATTTAGTAGTTCTGGAAACTTTTACCGCGATGGCCAATAAAATCTCGCTAATACTACCTTATATTTGTTTACATGCCTAAAACCCAGCTATTACTTATCTTGTTATTTATTCCGGCATGCTTATTTGCCCAAAATTCAATTACCGGTAAAATAACCAGTTTGGCAAATAAAAATCCCGTTGCAGGGGTTAGCGTGTTTCTAAATAATACCACGTTAGGCACCAAAACAGCAACAGATGGTTCATTCACCATAAGTAATATACCCAACGGACAATACACCATCATATTTTCGAGTATCGGTTACGAAACAGCCACACAATTGGTAATGATTAATAAGGATATCCATTTGGCAGCAGTGTCACTTAGCCCTAAAATAACCGAGTTGGGTGAAGTTGTGATAACAGCCAAACATCATCATCAGCCCGGGCGCAATTTATATCTCCATACTTTCATCGCCGAGTTTTTGGGGCAAACCAAAAATGCCCGTGAATGCACCATTTTAAATCCTAACCTAATCCATTTTGTTTATGACGAAAAAACCGATAGGCTCACTGCAACCACCTCCGATTTCTTAATTATTGAGAATAAAGCATTGGGGTATCGTATCAAGTATCTTCTTTTATCGTTTTTAAATGACCCTACATGGGGCCGCACATCTTACACCGGGGTATCCCTATTTCAACCCATGGACAGCACCGCGGAACAAGAACTTGTTTGGAAAAAGAAACGGGCTGAAACCTACCGCGGCTCCGAAATGCATTTTTTACGTTCTTGCATTGCTTCACAAACTGATGCGGAAGGCTTTACGGTATGGGAAGTAACCAGAACCCCATCACCAACCCGGCCTCCAGATAGCTTATTAGCCGAACAGATGAATACCCTAAGCGGCTATCCAAAAACAAATCCTGATGTAGTTAAACTGATGAAATTAATTAAGGAATCGCCTTATGTACAAACGGTGGCTAATACACCATTAACCATGTATAAGTATATCAAGGTAACCGACAAAAAAGGCATTTATGCATTCGGCTACTCTCAAACCATAATGGTTAATTATTTAAATACCTCTAATGGCTCAAACAGGTGTAGCAGCTTTATAACATTTATTGATCCTTACGCGTATTTTGATAATAAGGGCATCATATTTACACCGCAAAGCTGTCTTATCGAAGGCTTTTGGGGAACCAAACGGATTGCAGAATTGCTACCCGATGATTACCAACCACCCAATGGTTTTTAACAAAAACCCACCAATATCCACCTTACTTCTGCATCTCAATATATCTACCTGATAAAAGTCTTGTTACTTGATACTAACTACTTGCTACTAAAAACCTACCTTTGTTTAGCATGGCTAAAGGTAAATTACTGGTTATTGATGATGAGGAGCGTTTACGCAAGCTGCTTGCCCGTATTTTACAGTTAGAAGGTTTTGATGTGATTGAAGCCGCCACTGCCAAAGAAGGCCTGCGCAAGCTGGAACAAGAAGTTGTTGATGTGGTGATCAGCGATGTAAAACTGCCCGACATCAACGGCATCGATCTTACCAAAACCATCAAAGCCGCTTACCCGCCAATCGAAATTATTGTACTTACCGCATACGGCACCATTAACGATGGTGTAACCGCCATCAAAAACGGCGCGTTCGACTACATTACTAAAGGCGATGATAACGAGAAGATAATCCCACTGGTTAACAAAGCGATGGATAAAGCCGTGCTGCAACGCCGGGTTTCTGAGTTGGAAAACAAGCTGAGTTCCCGCTTTGGGTTTGATCGGATCGTGGGCACATCGCCTGCTATAACTACAGCCATAAACCTGGCGCGCCGGGTTGCTACTACCGACACTACCGTACTAATTTTGGGCGAAACCGGTACCGGCAAGGAAGTTTTTGCTGAAGCCATTCACCAGGCAAGTCCGCGCAACGCGAAACCATTTGTAGCCATTAATTGCAGCGCTTTTAGTAAGGAATTGCTGGAGAGTGAGCTTTTCGGCCACAAAGCAGGGTCGTTTACAGGAGCAATTAAAGATAAAAAAGGCCTGTTTGAAGAAGCAAACGGCGGCACCATTTTTCTGGATGAAATAGGCGAACTGGACCACGACTTGCAAGCCAAATTGCTGCGGGTGCTGGAATCACAGCAATTTATCAAAATAGGCGATACCAAAACAACCAAGGTAAGCGTGCGCATACTGGCAGCCACCAACCGCAATTTGCAGGATGAAGTTAGCAAAGACCATTTCCGTTCCGATCTGTTTTACCGTTTGTCGGTATTTCAGATCACCCTGCCATCCCTGCGCGAGCGGCGAAAAGATATCCCCGTTTTGGCCAAAATGTTTATCCAGCAGTACGCATCCAAAGTAAATACACAAATAACCGGCGCAACCCAAAGTTTTTACAATAAGCTGGAAAACTACAACTGGCCCGGCAACGTGCGCGAGCTAAAAAACATCATTGAGCGAGCCGTAATTATGTGTGATGGCACTGAACTCGACACCTCAGTACTCCCCTACGAATTTGATTCATCACCCGCCACAGCTGGTACTGCATCAATATTCGAGCTTTCAACCATTGAGCAACAACACATTATCCGCGTACTCAAACACACCCAAAACAACCGCGCCGAAACCGCCCGGCTGCTCAACATCGGCATCGCAACGCTTTATCGCAAGTTGAAAGAATACGGGCTGGAGTAATATTCATATTGCGTTATTGCGAGGAGGAACGATGTTCAAATTCCATCCACTGGCACATCCCTGTCATCATTTTTCCAAACCCCAATCCCGATACCAGTAATTAACAATCTTATTAATCACTAAACCATTCCATTTTGATAAAACCATATCAAAATGATAGGATCGCAACTATAGTGTAAATTAAACACTAAGTATTTATGTCATTTAATTAACTGTATTTCAATACAATAAAAACACGCGCCCTTAGTTGGCATTGTATTTATTAATAGGATCACAGGTTCGCAATACTATGAACATAAAAAATAAACTTCGTGTAGGTATAGGCTTCATCTTCCTGATGGCGCTTATCTGTTCGGGCATGGCCGATTATTACTTAACGCGCCTGTCAAATGATTCAAAAGCCATCTTAAAAGATAATTACCGATCGTTGGTTTATGTTAAAACTATTGAGCAGGCGCTGGATTATCCGCAAAGCGTAAACACGGCTGCCAAACTGCAAACCATTGAGGCCAACATCAGCAAAGAAGAGCAAAACATAACCGAACCCGGCGAGGAGCAATTCGCGGATTCACTGCGTTCTAATTTCGAAGTTTACAAACTCAATATTAACAACCCTGCCACTACTACCCTATTAAGCACTAAAATACGCGGCATTTTGTACAACATCATGCAGCTTAATATGAATGGTATCGAACAGCGCAATACCAAAGCTACCAGCACCGCCAATCAGGCCATTATTTTGGTATCGCTCATTGGCTCACTGTGCTTTTTGATCGCTTTTACCTTTGTGATCAATTTCCCAAGTTACATCGCTAACCCGGTAGGCGAATTGATATCGGGCATCAAAGAGATCGCTAACAAAAATTATACTAAACGATTAACTTTCCCTGCAAAGGATGAGTTTGGCGACGTTGCCATAGCCTTTAATCAAATGGCTCGCACCCTGAATGATTATGAAAGCAGCAACCTTGCCAGTATACTTTTTGAAAAGAAAAGGATAGAAACCATCATCAACTCCATGAGTGATGCCATTGTAGGTATTGATGATAAGCAGTTTATTATTTTCGCCAATAAAACGGCCTGCTCGCTTATCGGCATGAGCGAAGATAAGCTTACCGCCCAATACGCGCCTAACATCGCGCTTGAAAATGATTTGCTGCGCAACATGCTATATGTTAATCAGCCTAAAATGAAATTGATGGTGGATGGCCGCGAAAGCCATTTTACCAAAGATGTTTTGGATGTGGTTAATGAGGATAAAATCATCGGCAAGGTGATCATCCTGAAAAACATTACCGATTTTCAACAATTGAACGAAGCCAAAACAAGCTTTATAGCCACCGTATCGCACGAGCTTAAAACCCCGCTGGCCTCTATCCGCATGAGCTTAAAATTGCTGGAAGATACCCGCGTGGGCGAAGTAAATGGCGAGCAAAAACAACTCATCCAAAATATTGATGCCGATACCCATCGCCTTTTACAGATAACCGCCGAATTGCTGGATGCCGCGCAAGTAGAAACAGGCAAAATAAACCTGCACTTTGGCAACACCCACCCCAAAAATATAGTGGAGTATGCGGTAAAGGCCATTCGCTCATTAGCCGAACAGAAGCAAATTAACATTACGGTAAATTGTAATGATAAGCTACCCGAGGTAATGGCCGATTTGGATAAAACCACCTGGGTGCTCATCAACCTGTTATCAAACGCTATTAAATACAGCCCCGAAAATGGCACGATTACGCTGGATGTGAAGAAACAATACAACCAAATTGAGTTCGCGGTAAAAGATCAGGGCCGGGGTATTGATGAAAAGTATCTTGCTCGTATCTTTGAGCGCTATTTCCGGATACCTGGTGCAGAAGCCGATAAAACAGGTACGGGCTTAGGTTTAGCCATAGCAAAAGACTTTATTGAGGCCCAGGGAGGCAGCATTGGTGTAGAAAGTGAAATTGGCGAAGGCAGCCGTTTCCATTTCAATCTTAATATTAACAAAGCCCTATAATTTAAATCAACATACAAACAATCAAATGAACCCGCACTTAAAAAAACTCACCGCCGGTGGCATGCTTTTAACTTTAGGCATCATCTTCGGTGATATTGGTACCTCACCGCTCTACGTTTTCCAAACCTTGTTAACGGAGGGTGGTAAAGCAAATGAGTTACTCGTATTAGGCTCTATTTCCTGTATTTTTTGGACACTTACGCTGCAAACCACATTCAAGTACATTATTATTACCCTACAGGCTGATAATAAAGGCGAAGGTGGTATCTTTTCGCTATATGCATTAGTGCGCCGCTATGGCAAATGGCTGGCAATACCCGCGATAATTGGCGCAGGTACTTTGTTGGCTGATGGTATTATCACGCCGCCTATATCAGTTACTTCGGCTATTGAAGGGTTAAACAACGTACCATCACTGGCAGCTTCATTTGTGCCGGGGAGCAAGCTGATTATCGGTATTGTTATCGGCATTATATTGCTATTGTTCTTCTTTCAGCAATTTGGCACTAAGGTAGTAGGCTCGGCATTTGGCCCGGTTATGCTGATGTGGTTTTTGATGATTGGTGTATTAGGCACTTTGCAAATCGTTCATGATCCATCAATATTTAAAGCATTAAGCCCGTATTATGGCGCTAAATTATTGTTTACCCACCCGGGTGGTTTAGCGCTTTTAGGGGCGGTATTCTTATGTACCACAGGCGCCGAAGCTTTATATTCTGATTTAGGCCACTGCGGCCGTAAAAACATCCAGATCAGCTGGATATTTGTAAAAACTACTTTGGTTTTAAGTTATCTTGGTCAGGGTGCATGGGTTTTAATGCAGCCTGCAAATACCAATTTTGCCAACATTAACCCTTTTTACCAGCTGGTGCCTAACCCGCATTTATTAATGATACCTGCCGTAGCTTTGGCAACCATGGCTACCATTATTGCCAGTCAGGCGTTAATAAGCGGTTCATTTACGCTGATAAGTGAGGCTGTGAGCATGAACTTTTGGCCACGCATCACCATTAAGTACCCATCAAACATCCGCGGACAAATCTACATCCCGAGCATAAACTGGTTATTATGTTTCGGTTGCGTTGCGGTAACCTTATACTTCCAAACATCAGAGCACATGACCGCGGCTTACGGTTTCTCAATCACCATAGCCATGTTGATGACCACCATCCTGATGTATTATTTTATGCGTTATGTAAAGCATTGGCCAATATGGGTAGTAACCATTATCCTTTGCGTTTTCTTATGCGTTGAATCGGCTTTCTTTGTAGAGAATGCGGCCAAATTGCTAAAAAGGATCTTCTTCCTGGTGTTTGAAGTTGGGTTGATCTTCACCATGTACATCTGGTTCAGGGCGCGCAAGATCAACAACCGTTTCCTGCATTTTATTGATTTGAAGGATCAGATCCCGATGCTGAACGCTTTAAGTGAAGATACCACTATCCCTAAATATTCGAGCCAGCTGATCTATCTGACAAAAGCGAATAACAGCAAGCAGATAGAAGAAAAGATCATCTACTCGATCATGAGCCGTAGCCCTAAACGTGCCGACACCTATTGGTTTATCCACATCGACACAACCGACGAGCCCTACACGATGGAATACAGTGTGGACCATGTTGAGCCGGGCAAGATCATCCGTGTTGATTTCCGTTTAGGTTTCCGTATCCAACCGCGCGTGAATGTGTTGTTCCGCAAGGTAGTTGAGGATATGGTTGCCCGCAAGGAGTTGGATATCACCAGCACTTATGAATCATTGAAGAAATTCAAAGTAGTATCTGATTTCCGTTTCGTGATCCTGGAGAAATTCCTGTCATACAATAACCTGTTCAGTATATCCGAATCGTTTATCCTGAACAGCTACTTCAGCATTAAAAAACTGGCCCTATCCGAAGCCAAAGCTTTCGGTTTAGATACCAGCGAAACTTATGTTGAGAAAATCCCATTGGTAGTAAAACCGGTAAGCAACATCATGCTTAAAAGAATTGACCCGGTTACCATGGAGCCGGTACATTAAGATACCTCATTTCAAATAAAAACGCCCTGCTGAATATTTCAGCAGGGCGTTTTTTGTTATTCTGAATGATAGCACCTATTCACGTTAATAATCTACGTACAGATGCTTCGTTCCTCAGCATGACAAGGGGAGATTTACACCCTATTTCCAATAATCTACCACATACCCCACCAACTCTTTTAAATACAGGTTCCAATCATTAAAGGAACTGCCATTAGGGATAAAGTCATCAAAGGAAATGCCTGTTCCTTTACCTACTATATAATCGCAGGGATAAGGCACCACTTGTAAACCCTTCTTTTCAAAAATCATCTTAGCCCGGCGCATGTGAAAATCGGAGGTAATAAGCAAATAAGGCGGCTTTAACCCGGCTTTTTGCAGCACTACTTTTGAAAAAACAGCATTTTCAAGCGTATTTCTTGAATTCTGTTCTATTAAAATACAGCTATCAGGTACTTTAAATAGCTTTAGTTGCGTTTCAACCCAGGTTGCTTCTCTAAACTTACCCGGGTGTAAATTACCATTGCCGCCACTAACCAAAATATGCTTAACCTGGCCGTTATCCAATACCTTGATGGCTTCAATAAAACGATCGCAAGCACCATTAAAATACCCTTGATGATGCTCATCAACCGACGAAAATCCACCTAAAACGATAGTACTGCTATAAACTGTTTTGGGGTTTGTTACCGGCGGTTTAATGCCCCACGCATGTGCAAACAAATTAATAAACACCGGCACCGAGAAAAAATAAAACACAATACCCGTGGCAATCAAAAACCGCTTCTTCCTTTTTGCATTTTTGGCAAGCACCGCAATTAAAAACAGCACAAATACCCACAAAGCAGGGTAAAGCATAAACAGCAATATTTTTGAGAGGATAAAATACATATTTCTATTTTAAAGGCACTGCCGCCACGCCTTCGTTGGTAATAACAATAGGTTTAATAAAACCATCCTTATCAAAATACATATGGTCTATACAAGTTTCGCGGTGGTTGCCATCAGTTTCGGTTAAAGGCCTGCGGTGGTAAACAATATACCATTCATCCGTACCCGGTATTTGTATTACCGAGTGATGCCCCGCGCCGGTGGCTATTTTGGGATCTTGCTGTAAAACAACACCTATCCTTTTAAACGGCCCGGTTGGTTTATCACCAATCGCGTAAGCCACGCGGTAATTGGGGCCTGTCCAGTCACCTTCCGACCACATCAGGTAATACTTGCCCTTGCGGGTAAACATTACCGATCCTTCTACATAATC
>Ga0302227_10002015_pt1 | contig 14469 bp, 12 predicted proteins | sample II_Palsa_N1_1_FD_193525 | JGI IMG/M metagenome (GOLD analysis project Ga0302227, IMG submission 193525) | Peat permafrost microbial communities from Stordalen Mire near Abisko, Sweden - II_Palsa_N1_1 | ecosystem: Environmental > Terrestrial > Soil > Palsa > Peat permafrost | place: Sweden...
ACGCATTTTGTATTCGTGGTCATCAAAGAAAGCTCCTAACTTCAATAATGTCGTCTTCAATATGGCGAACAGAGCGACACTGAGAAAGGTGTACGTGATTGCGGGATACTCCAACCGGGAGGGCCGACGGGTTCAACGAGCAATCTCTAGCTTGATAAGGCGAAGGTCGCCGTATCCATTGCCTCCGATTGCGCGACTATTGCCAGTTGCACAGAATGCAAGCAATGCGGACAACGACTTTCATGCTGCAATGCCGTTGTATCGTCAAGAGAATGTGAGAAGGGCCTCAAGCATTCCGGGCAGGCAACGGCGGTGGTTGAGAGATCGTCCCGATGGATTGGCAGCCCCGGTATCCAGATCGGTGCTGTAGCACGCCTGGACTGGCGCACTTCTTCATCCTCAACCTTGCTCAGAATATCGAGTAACCCGCCGATGCTGGTTGAGCCTTTGGCATAAAACCCATCGGCCGCAATACCTGGAGAGGCGATGTGGCTTGAATAAGCTCCGCTCATAGCAATGACCGCAATTGTTGGAAATCGGCGCCGCACTACCGAAAGAAGTTCAAACCCTGACATGCCGGGCATGTTCAGGTCCGAAATGAGAATGTCGGGCGCCCGATCCCGTATCACTGCGAGGGCCTCGAAACCATCGGACGCCATGCGGACGCTGTAGCCGTGCTCCTTGAGTATCTCGGACAGCACACAAAGGAGTGCCGGGTTATCGTCGACGACAACAACATCTTTCATCTCATTCATCATTGCCTCTCTCCTAACCGTTCCGGTGTTCGAGTTCAACAGCGCCTATTGAATGTGGGAATACAGGTACAACGTGTGCCTGCATTCCCACATGGGCCTATTAACGCAGCGGTCTGAACGCTTCGCGCAGCTCGGCACTGAAGATTTCCGGCTGTTCCCAGGCCGCGAAGTGCCCGCCCCTGGCGGCTTGATGGAAGTAATACAGCGACGGATAGGCCTGCCGCGACCAGCTTTCCGGCGCGCGATAAATCTCGTGCGGGAACACCGTGATGGCCACCGGCACTTTGATCTGATTGGTCTTCTGTGCAGAAGCACTGAAGTTGTTGTTGTTGTTTTCCCAATAGAAGCGGGACGAAGATGCGCCACTGTCCGTGAGCCAGTACAGCGTGATGTCGTCGAGTATTTCGTCGCGCCCGATCACGTTCTCGGGATGGCCGTCGCTGTCGCTCCATGCGGCGATCTTTTCGTAGGTGAAGGCGGCCAGGCCGCTGGGCGAATCGGTGAGCGCGTAGCCGATGGTCTGCGGACGGGTCACCATCATCGCGCCGTAGGCCGCGCCTCTTCCGAAGAAGGTGCTGAGTTCGTTGTACGCCACCAGCTCCGGGGCGGTCAGCCCAGCGGGCGCCGGGTCGCCGCTGTTGATGCCCTCCACTAGGTTCGCGGGGATCGTGGCCGGCATTGTGATATGAATGCCGAGCAGTCCAGGGGGTGCCTGGCGCGCCAGTGCGTCGGAGATGACCGAGCCGTGATCGCCACCCTCCGACACGTAACGGGTGTAGCCCAAGCGCTTCATGAGCACATCCCAGGCCCGCGCCACGCGGTCGGGATTCCAGCCAAGATCGGTCGGCTTGCCCGAAAAGCCATAGCCAGGGATAGCGGGGATTACGACGTCGAAGGCGTCTTTCGCGCGCCCGCCGTAAGCGACGGGGTCGGTGAGCGGGCCTATCACCTTCAGGAACTCCAGCGGCGAGCCGGGCCAGCCGTGGGTGAGGATCAGCGGCAGCGCGTTCGGCTCACGCGAACGCACGTGGATGAATTGGATATCCACGCCGTCGATGGTGGTCACGAACTCCGGCAGCGCATTCAACTTCGCTTCTACGTTGCGCCAGTTGTAGCCGTTGCCCCAGTAGTTCACCAGCGGCTGCATCTCCGCCAACCGGATGCCCTGGGATTCGTCACTGACCGTTTCCTTGTCAGGCCAGCGTGTCGCCGCGATACGTCGGCGAAGGTCGACGAGATCCGCCTCTGGGACATTGACGCGGAACGGGCGAATTGCCGTGTCTCCATCTGCTGCGCGCGGGTGCGTGGAAAGTAGGTTGTTGCCGGGAGCCTGAGCGTAGCCGGGCGCTCCGAGCAGGAAAAGAGCGAGGGCACCCGCTGCTACCAAGCCAGCGAGAAAACTGCGCCGGGTGGGAGTGGTGGTGCCAGTGCCCGTGGTGTTTTCGACGGTCATCGTGTGTCCTCCTGGATAAGAAACTGTCTATTTGCACACACCCTGCGGATGCGGATGCGTTACACAGTCGGAGGTGCATGTAGTATGCCAATCGATGGTCAGCCCGCAGTGCGATCTTGTATCCCTGAAATGAAGCAGTTAGGCGGGACTCCGGGCGCAGGGGGAGGTTTCGTGACCGTACGATAGGTCGTTGGGTCGTCTCGAATGTCGCCACCGCGCCACCGCGATCATGCCATCTTGTGGGACTCCATCTACGGTGACATTGACCGCGCGTCAGCGGTGCATCGCGAGGGCTTATAACATTGCGCCATCGGGAATTTGTGGAGATAGACTAGAATCTCGACGACAGAGATTGAGGACGAGGAGCACTTCAACTCGGGATCATCGTCTCCGTTCAGTTCGGGCCTTCGTGTTTTTCGGCGGTAGAAATGAACTCTACAAGTCGCAGTTCGTCGAGCGCGCGAATCGGCCTGTTCGTCGCGCTCGTCTGCACCGCCGCCTTCGCTTTACAAGGCGGCCGGGCTACTGCGCACCTAGCGCCGCCGGCGTCGGGCGCGAAGGAAAATGCCCCGAGAGACACTTCGGCCAACGCGCAAACTAATACCTTCGCGGCACTCATTGCCAATGGGGGGGTAACTGCCAGAGCTTCGGAACCAGAATTGAAGGACTTCCATCACACCGCCTGGACTTCGGAAAACGGCCTGGGTGCAGTCTTTGACATCCAGCAGGCCTCCGACGGTTATCTGTGGCTAATGACATCGCAAGGAGTGGATCGTTTCGACGGAGTTCGCTTTCAGCCTTTGGACGAAGCTACAAATGGAGCGGTCCACAGTAGCGAACTGACGTCATTTTTCCTCTCATCTTCCGGAGGCGTCTGGCTTACCACACGCGCCGCAGGACTGCTCCTCTGGAAAGACGGGAAGGTGACCAGCTTTCCAGACAGACGGTGCACGCCGGCATTGCAAGCCGGAGGATTCGCCGAAGACCGGGATGGCTCGTTATGGATTCAGGCGTCGGTTGGATTATCCCGTCTGCGCGGGCCGGTCTGTGAGCAGATCGGCGCAAACTTTGGATACCCTGGTGGATTCCCTAAAGCCATCCTGCTGGATCGTGCAGGCACTCTTTGGGTGAAGATGGCGAACGGTCCTCTTCTTTTTCTGCAGGCTGGTCAGTCTAAATTCGAGATCAGTCCACGCGGAGGAGGTGCAACCGCCAATGCCTCTTTTCTCCATCAGGCGGGGGATGGTTCAATCTGGCTCTCGGACGACCATGGTATCCGGCGCGTGGACAGCTATGCAGGCGTCCCTCCGGTCTCAAATCCACTTAGCGGAGGAGATAAGGGAAACGCCAACTTTGGAGATTTCACATTTGCGGCTGATGATTCCATGTGGGCGGTGACCAGCGAAGGCGTTCGGCACTTCGACCATTCTGAGCAGTGGAAGGCGTCAGCGGTAACAGAGAAAACTCCCGCAGAGATATTTACACCGGCACAAGGACTCAGCTCCGACGCCGCGTGGGAAGTGCTCGTTGATCGCGAGGGCAGCATATGGGTCGGCACAAACTCTGGCCTCGACCGGCTCCGGCGCACTGCTCTGTCGATGGTGACGCTTCCACATGTGCAGGAGCACCAGTTCAGCGTCGCCGTGGGAGACCGGGGCTCCATATGGACTGGCAACGCAAGCTTACCATTGACTCATGTGGCTGCCAATGGAAGGATAACAACCTTCCCCAAAACACATCAGACCAATTGTGTGCGCCGCGATCGCAACGGAACAATTTGGTCGGCGGGCGAGGGGGACGCTCACCTTTGGCGTTTCTCCGGTGCGGAGCTTGAACCGGTGCATTACCCAAATGAGGAGATCGATGATGTCGTCGCTATTGCGGTAGACCGCAACAACGATCCGTGGATATCTACTATCAATAGGAATGTATTCCGCTTGGTCCAGGGAACATGGATCAACCAGAACGAAGCCCTCGGCAAGAAACCTGGTGTCCTCGGCACCATGACAGCGGATACCGAGGGAAATATTTGGTTCGGATTCTCCAGTGCCGTGGTTCGATGGGACGGAAGCATCTTTCAGAAGGGCACTATCTCCGGACATACTGTCTCGGAGACCACGATCTCGGTCCGGGGAGAACATGTTTGGCTCGCGGGGTTGGGAGGAGTTCAGCTATATTCGCGCGGTCAATCTCATACTGTTCGGTGGCAGAACGAGGAGATGCCCGGCAGAGTCTACGGGGTTGTTGAGACGACGATCGGCGATCTCTGGATGAATGGATCGTCAGGCATTACTCATATCTCGCGCGGAGAGTTGGAAAAGTGGCTTCGCGACCCTACTTATGCGGTTTCCGGCGAGCGGCTTGAAGCATTGGACGGACTTTCCGGTCTCTCCGTTGAGAGATTTCCAGAACCTTCGGTTGTGGAAGCTCCAGAGGGTCGGCTGTGGTTTGCAACGAACAAAGGAATCGTCTCACTGGACCCTGCGGCACTCGACAGAAACCGCAACCGAATCCCGCCTCCTGTGACGATCTCTTCAATCGTGTCAAACGGCAAGACCTTCTCTGGCTCGAGCCATCTCGGTCTTCCCGCACACACTGAAAGGCTGGAGATCGACTACACCGCCCTGAGCCTTGCCATTCCCGAGCGCGTGCTATTTCGCTACAAACTCGACGGCATCGACACAGAGTGGCAGAGCGCTGGCACACGGCGACAGGCTTTCTACACGAATCTTCATCCGGGACAGTACAGGTTTCACGTGATCGCTTGCAATAACGACGGAGTTTGGAACGATGTCGGCGCCAACGTTGATTTCACCATCTTGCCAGCCTGGTATCAAACGATTTGGTTCCGAGCCCTATGCGTTGTCGTCTTTCTCCTCCTGATTTGGATGGTCTATCAGCTCCGTCTGAAGCAGTTGGAGGGACAGTTCAATATGGCGCTTGAGGCGCGCGTCGACGAACGCACTCGAATCGCGCGCGACCTTCACGACACCTTATTGCAGAGTTTTCAGGGATTGACGCTTCATTTTCAAAGAGTTCGTAATCTTCTCCCCGAACGCACACCGGAGGCGATCCTGACGCTGGACAAAGCGTTGGATGGAGCGGAACGAGCGATTGTCGAAGGGCGAGACGCGATTCACGACCTACGCTCTCCTGCACCTGCCGCCAAAACGCTGGCGGAGGAAGTCACGGCGTTTGGGGAAGAGCTTGTTGCGAAGGACACCAGTGAGAAGGAGCCAGTGCAGTTCCGAATGGTAGTGGAGGGATCGGCGCACGCGCTGGATCCAGACGCCCACATCCACATTTTCCGGATTGCGCGCGAGGCGATGCGAAATGCTCTTAGCCATTCGCAAGGCCGTCTGATCGAAGCAGAAATTGCTTATACCGACGACTTGTTTCGACTGCGAATCCGGGATGACGGGAAAGGCATAGATCCCAATTTGCAGGGCCGAGCCGAGCGGACAGGACATTGGGGCTTAAAAGGAATGCGCGAGCGCGCCGAGCGTTTAGGTGGAGAATTGGATGTGTGGAGTGAACCAGGAGCGGGTACTGAAATTGAGCTTCGGATCCCCGGTTCTATTGTTTACACAGCTTCTTCCTCACGAAGCAGTTTCCAACCATTTTGGAAACGGAGGAAAAACGATGACGGACAATCCGCCTAGGCCCATACGCATTTTGTTAGCCGACGATCACCCGGTACTGCGCGAAGGTATACGAGCGCTTGCAGCGGACGAACGCGATATGGAGTTCGTCGCGGAGGCGTCCAACGGGCGGGAAGCGATCGAAAAGTTCCGGGAACACCGGCCGGACGTCGTGCTCATAGACTTGCAAATGCCAGACATGAACGGCATTGACGCTGTGATTGCGATTCGAAACGAATTTCCCGATGCGCGATTCATCATCCTTACGACTTATGCGGGCGATGTTCAGATTTCACGAGCGCTGAAGGCTGGCGCCCGCGCATATCTGTTGAAGAGTTCCTTGCGTAAGGAACTCTTGGAGACAATTCGCGCCGTCCATGCTGGCCAAAAGCGGATTCCAGCCGATATTGCAACGCAAGTTGCTAATCACATTGCGGATGATTCTCTTACATTCCGGGAAATCGATGTTCTGAGACTGATTGCCGCAGGAAATGCAAACAAATTAGTGGCCGATAAACTGTCGATTACAGAAGAGACAGTCAAAGGTCATGTCAAGAACATCCTCTCCAAATTAGGCGCGAACGACCGAACCCACGCGGTAACCATCGGGCTGAAACGTGGAATTATCGAACTGTAAGCCCCTCGAAAGAGGTGTATCGAAGAGCCTGTTTTTGGAGATTCAGTCGCCGTGGGCGAATGCTTAACATTGTCGTTGAGGTTTTCGTGCAACGACTCTTCTCCATGTTCCCCAACGGTTGGCCTGGGAAAGGTCTCCTACTCCTTCGGCTAGTTTCCGGATTTCTCCTGATCCATGATGGAGTCACCGAACTGCTGGGAGGGCCTCAGTTGGACGGAATCATACGTCAATCTCTAGCAACCGGAGCCGGGGTACTCCTTCTTGTTGGCTTATGGACACCCATGGCTGGTGTGCTTGTCGTCATCGTCGAAGGATTGACCGCATTATCGAGAGCCGATAGTCTGCGCAATTGCGTCGTGTTGGCCACGCTCGGCGCCGCCCTCGCAATGCTGGGTCCTGGAGTCCGGTCCATCGACGCTCGGCTTTTTGGGCGAAAACGGATTGATATCCGAGAGCTATAGGGTCCCCTCATTCCCCCTCGAAAGTGGTGTATCCGATCCCCGACGATTGAGACTCGAAGGGAAGCCCCCAATGAGGGTGGCGCACAAAATGGACTCAGTTCATCATTGGACTTAGTTGGGAACCAGAAATACAGGCAATTTCAACGTTCGAAAACACACTGAATTCATCACAAGTCCGGCAGAGAGTTTTTTGGCTAGGTCACCGTTGATTTCCCCTCAACTCACCCCACGCCATAGATCCCCTCGATGCGATCCAAGTCGCTGTAACCTGCGCGCGAGGAAAATCGGCAGGTATCCCCAAGGCAGTATCCCGAGGAGGTCAACGATGGCTACTTTCGATTTGATTGGCTCTAGTGCCAAATTCAGGGGTGTGCTTGACCAGATAAACATGGTTGCGCCGGTGGACTCCGCTGTTCTTGTCCAAGGCGAAACCGGTACCGGCAAGGAGGTGATCGCGCAAGCGATTCATGAGGCTGGGCCACGTCGGCAGAGTCGCTTCGTGGCCGTCAATTGCGCGGCCATTCCGGGCCCTTTGCTAGAGAGTGAACTGTTCGGCCACGAACGAGGCGCCTTCACGGGTGCGGTGGCTCAGACCATGGGTCGCTTTCAGGCGGCTGACGGAGGAACACTGTTTCTCGATGAAATCGGAGACCTCCCTCTCGAACTGCAACCAAAACTTCTCCGCGTTCTTCAGGAAAAGCAGGTGGAGCGCTTGGGCAGCGGTCGCACCTTACAAGTCGATGTACGGGTCATCGCAGCAACAAACCAGAACCTGTGGCGTATGGTACAGGAGCGAAAGTTCCGAGCAGATCTTTACTACAGGCTCAATGTCTTTCCGATTACACTGCCGCCGTTGCGGGAGCGAAGATGCGATATTTCACTGCTGGCAGAGCACTTCGTTCAAAAGTTCGCCAAGCAGCAATGCAAGTCAATCAAATGCGTTCCCGATGATGTGATGGAGTTACTTAAGGGTCATGATTGGCCAGGCAATATCCGGGAACTGCAGAACGTCATCGAACGCGCCGTGATTATGACGACGGGCTCAGTGCTGGACCTGCAGATGACGGACATTAGAACGAAGAACGCGGAATCCGCGCCGATCCGGACGCTCGCCGACGCCGAGCGGGCGCACATCATAGCGATGCTTCGTGAAAGCAATTGGGTGGTCGGCGGACGACATGGTGCTGCCGCTCAACTCGGACTCCCTAGGACAACCCTCGTCGCCATGATGCAGCGCCACAGAATTGCTCGCGAGTCATTGGAAGGGCGGGCGGGACACTCGGAACGACAATTCGCGACACTACCGAGTGGCCAGCCATATCACCAAGTTGAAGATCGACTCCCTGGCTGACCTCCGGCATGAACCATATACTTCGCGAGTCTGAGAATCCGCCGTTCGCGTGGCTACCGATCCGAGTTCAGTCGCGAGCGGGCCGCAAGCCGCACTCTCTTTTGCAAGACTGCGGTTTCCGCCGCCGCAACTTCGCTCACAAGCCGGGTACGACGGATTGCGTCTCTAAAGCCACAATGCGAGGCCGCCTCGATCCTCTCCTTCTCTCGCTGAAGCTTGCTCAACCTAGCTTCGTCGGCCTTTAGGCCCTGCTCATCGGTATTAGGCGAATCGATCATCCTTGTCCTCGGGTGTGTATGAACTCTTACTTCCTCCCAGTTCATGCACGGTGACCTCCAAATCCGCGACAGCTCATAACGTGCGCTCCTCATAGCAATCCGCGCCGTTCTCTGGGCCGTTCCCGGCAGAAAGAATCGCCCATTGGACGACACTACTGTCGACTCGTGGACGGTTGAAATGCCACCCGGCGCTAATTTACTCAAGACCATGCGATGGTTACCCCACTCAATCCGCCGGCAATACGGATGGGAGGAGTCGCATTGGGTTGCTAAGAGGAAGGCCAATCGGCATTGTGCTGCCACAAACTCACGAATCGTGCGTCGTTGTGTCGACATTTAAGACGAGCCAACGACCTGTCGCTAGCGAGGGTTTCGCTACTCCGACCCCGAAGTTTCGCCTAACTGATTCATTCCAGTGGCTACGTCGTTACACGCCCGCCTGGCTCTCGATTGGCACGCCGGATGCACTTAGCGGAGGGCAGCGGACATACTCGAAAGGGAGAAACATTATGAACTTCAAACATAGGATGTTGCCTCTCATGGCCATCGCAATTCTCTTTGCGACTACGTCATTCGCACAGCAGGTGAAGACTGACTTCGATCGGAGCGCAGATTTCAGTCAGTACAAAACCTACTCGTGGGGTGCGGTTCACACACAAGACGCACTGTGGGTCGATCGAATCAAAGCCGACGTCAATTCAGCACTGGCCGCGAAAGGTTGGACCCAGGTGCAGTCGGGCGGGAGTGTTTCCATCATGGCGATGGAGATGACTCAAGATCACCAGACTCTCGACACTTATTACGACGGTTTCGGCGGCGGGTGGCGATGGGGACGGGGATGGGGAGGCGGATTCGGAGACACCACAACAACGGTGGAGACGTATAAGGTCGGCACCCTGGTAGTGGACCTGTTCGACTCGAAGACGAAGGATCTGATCTGGCGGGGATCAGCAAGCGACACCTTGTCCGATAAGTCCGACAGGAACATAAAGAACCTCAATAAGGCCGTGGAAAAGATGTTCGACCATTCGGACACAAAACGCCAATAGTGCCAAGCTCTAGTCGCCCGCTTGTTTGAGGAGAATCCGATTTAGAGCCGAATCGCGAGCCCCGAATGCCGTTTGCATGCCAAACCAGGAGACAGGAATGCTGGGAAAAATCAATCTTGATCGTCGCCGCTTTCTTAGCACCGCGGCCATGACTGTTGCCGCCGCCCAACTCGGCATTGTCGGCTGCGCGAAGGCGCAGTCCGGCGGAGCGGTGCGCTTGCCGCCGGAGGGCGAGTTCCCGTCTCTCGACGGTGCGAACGGATGGCTCAACTCGCCGCCGCTGACGCCCACGGGCCTGCGCGGGAAGGTTGTCCTTGTCGATTTCTGGACCTACACCTGCGTCAATTGGCGGCGCACGGTTCCCTATGTGCGCGCGTGGGCCGGCCAGTACAAGGACCACGGGCTGGTGGCGATCGGAGTACACACGCCTGAGTTTTCGTTTGAGCACGACGTGGATAACGTTCGCTGGGCCTTGAAGGACATGAAGATCGATTATCCGGTCGCGATCGACAGCGACTACGCGATCTGGAATGCCTTCAACAATGAGTATTGGCCGGCGCTGTATCTCATCGATGCGAAGGGGCGGATTCGATTTCATCAATTCGGCGAGGGCGAGTACGACGAGTCGGAGCGGGCGATTCAGCAACTGCTGACTGAGGCCGGAGCCGGGGGCATCGGGCATGAATTGGTCGCGGTCGATCCGCGCGGTCTTGAAGTGGCCGCCGACTCGAGCAACCTGAGATCTCCGGAGAGCTATGTCGGCTACGCGCAATCGCAGAACTTTGCCTCTCCCGGCGGCACCGCGCGGAACAAGGCGCATGTCTATACGGCGCCCGCGCGGCTGGGGCTCAACAACTGGGCGCTTACTGGCGATTGGACAGTGGGGAAAGAGGCCATTGTTCCCAACCAAGCCCCTGGGCGAATCGCATACTGCTTTCATGCGCGCGATGTGAATCTGGTGATGGGGCCGGGACCGCGGGGAACTTCCGTGCGATATCGCGTGCTGCTCGATGGACAGGCGCCGGGCGCGGCCCACGGAACTGATGTCGATGGCCAAGGCAATGGAACGGTTGTTGAACAACGGCTATATCAGCTCATTCGGCAACCGAACCCGATTGCGGATCGCAAGTTCGAAATTGAGTTCCTCGACCCGGGCGCAGAGGCCTTTGACTTCACGTTCGGATGATTTAGACGGGAGCTTCAAAGGAGCAAATCGCAACCCGAGGGGAGCCACGAGGCTTTCACGTCCCCCAAGCTTTATGCGGCACTTTTGAAAGGAACCTCATGCGCGCTTCTCTCAAGTATTTCGCCGTCATCGCTGTGTGTACCCTCGCCAGCGGTGCCGGTCTCCAGAGCGTTGAGGCCCATCGTGCACTGTCCCCGCCGGAGGCCGTCGCCGATGACAATGCCTCGCCGATCTACGGCGTCACCATTCCTGCGGGGTTCCGCGACTGGAGGTTGATCTCCGTGGCCCACGAGGCTGGCAACAATAACGATCTTCGCGCCGTTCTCGGCAACGATATAGCGATCAAAGCCTATCGCGAAGGGAAGCTGCCCTTCCCGGACGGCGCAATTATTGCCCGGCTGGCCTGGACTTACACTCCGTCTGACGAGAATGACAAAGTCCTTGGCCCTGCCCACTCTTTCGTAGCCGGTCCCCCGATCAACCTTCAGTTGAGCGTCAAGGACTCAAGGAAATACGCCTCGACGGGCGGCTGGGGATTCGGTCAATTCAAAGGCGGCAAAGCTGCCGACGAGGCCGTGCATCAAACCTGTCTTCCTTGCCACGAGCTGGCCAAAACTCGCGACTTTGTCTATACACCTTACTCACTCTCACCATGATCGAAAGCACCCTTCGTTTCTGGGCACTCCATGTGCCGAGCGCAGCTAACAGGATCAAACTGCATCATTCAAAATCAAAGGAGATTCACCATGAAGCACACAGAATTGAATGGAATATCGCGGCGTCATTTCGCAATGGCCGGGCTTACAGCCGGAGCGGCCATGCTCACACCGGGCGCACTTTTTTCGGAGGGCATCGAGCCCCTATCCAGCAAATCGTTCGAGGCAGACCTGCCAACCATTAAGCCGGGAAAGAACACGTCGTTCGCCGCGCTTAAGCAGATCGACGCAGGCCTGCTCAACGTTGGCTACGCGGAGGCCGGCCCTGCCAATGGCCCGGCGGTCATCCTTCTGCACGGTTGGCCGTACGACATCTACAGCTTCGTCGATGTCGCGCCTCTGCTGGCGTCGGCGGGCTACCGGGTGATCGTGCCTTATCTGCGCGGCTATGGCACCACCAGCTTTCTCTCCAGCGCAACCATGCGCAACGCGCAGCAGTCGGCGGTCGCCCTCGACATCATTGCTCTGATGGACGCCCTCAAGATCGATAAGGCAATCATCGGCGGCTTTGACTGGGGCGGCCGCACAGCGGACGTCATGGCCGTGCTGTGGCCGGAACGCTGCAAGGGGATCGTGTCCGTAGGCGGCTATCTGATCAGCACGCCGGCGGGCAACCAGACGCCGTTGCCACCCGAGCCCGCGTTCCTGTTCTGGTACCAGTACTATTTCGCGACCCCGGTGGGCAAGGCCGGCTATGCGAAATACGTCGACCAGTTCAATAAGTTCATCTGGCACCAGGCATCGCCGAAGTGGAACTTCGACGATGCCACGTACGGCCGGACGGCAGCTTCCTTTACCAACCCGGACCATGTCGACATCGTGATGCACGACTATCGCTGGCGGCTTGGCCTGGCGGACGGTGAGCGGAAATATGACGACCTGGAAAAGCGGCTGGCTGCGCTTGCTCCGGTCACCGTGCCGGCCATCACCATGGAAGGCGACGCCAACGGGGCAATCCACGCGCCCAGCACAGCCTATCGCAACAAGTTCTCGGGCAAGTACGATTACCGGCTCATCACCGGGGGCGTCGGGCACAATATGCCGCAGGAAGCTCCGCAGGCCTTCGCCCAGGCCATCGTCGATGTCGACCATTTCTGATTAGTGCGGGCCTACAGAAGTCCTGCGGACTGCCGCACGCAGTCCGTAGGACGGCGATAACAATTGGAACCCCCCATCAACGAAAAGAAATTTGCCAAAGGAGAGAACCATGAATGCAATCAGTCTATTGAACAAACAAGGTATTCGGAAGGAAACTGACAGCGTCGGTGAGGTCGATGTGCCGAGCGACAAGCTGTGGGGAGCGCAAACAGAGCGCTCTCTGGAGCATTTCAGCATAGGGCAGGATCTGATCCCGCGTGAGATGATCGCGGCGTTCGCTACCCTGAAGAAAGCCGCTGCGAATGCCAACTTTGCCGGCAAGCGCCTCGATGACCAACGCCACACGTTGATCGTTCAGGTATGTGATGAAATCCTCGCCGGCCAGCATCGGGACATGTTCCCGCTGCATGTGTGGATGACGGGCAGCGGCACGCAATTCAACATGAATGTGAACGAGGTGATCTCCAACCGCTGCTGCCAGATCGCAGGCACGCCACTAGGAAGCAAGGCACCAGTTCATCCCAACGATCATGTCAACATGTCTCAGTCGTCCAACGATACGTTTCCCTCCGCAATGAACATCGCCGCGGCGGTCAATGTGAAGGAACGGCTTATCCCGGCGGTAAAAGCACTGCACGATGCGATCGCTGAGAAAGTTGCCGAGTGGAGCGACATTGTCAAGATCGGCCGCACGCACATGCAAGATGCCATACCTCTCACACTCGGGCAGGAATGGTCGGGCTATGAGGGCGTGCTCGCGGACGATCTGGAACGATTCGAAGGTGCGCTGAAGGGTGTCTATCGCCTCGCGCTCGGGGGCACCGCTGTGGGCACTGGCCTTAATTCGGCGCCTGGCTTCGGCGATGCTGCGGCAGCCGAGATCGCCAAGCTCACCGGTCTACCCTTCATTAGCGCGTCGAACAAGTTCGCGGTGCAAGGCGCGCACGATGATCAGGTGCAGCTTTCCGGTACACTTCGCACTCTGGCCGTGTCACTCTACAAGATCGCCAACGACATCCGTCTAATGTCCTGCGGCCCGCGAGCGGGCTTCGCCGAACTGCAGATTCCGGAGAACGAACCGGGCTCTTCAATCATGCCGGGCAAGGTAAACCCGACCCAGGCTGAGGCGCTGACCATGATCGCTGTCCAGGTGATGGCCAACGACGTTGCGGTTGGTTTTGGCGGCGCCGGCGGATACCTGGAGATGAACGTATACAAGCCGTTGATCATCTTCAACGTTACCCATTCAATCACCATCATGACTGACGGATGCACGAACTTCCGCAAGTTCCTGGTTGAGGGGACGAAGCCCAATCTGAAGAAGATCAACGAATATGTCGAACGCTCGCTGATGCTTGTGACGGCGCTCTCGCCGGTCATCGGCTATGACAAAGCGTCGAAGATTGCCCATTACGCCCTGGACAACGACCTAACGCTCAAGGAAGCCGCACTGAAGCTGGGGTTCGTAACGGAAGTCGAGTTCGACCGCATCGTTGATCCCAAGAAAATGGTCGAGCCTTACGTGGCGACCGCCGCCTAGACCACGGGTCCGCATTGAGCATTGACGTTCGTGAGGTTGGAGCCGGCTCGGTTTCGGGGCGGTTGGGTCGGCTCCATCTTGCTGTGTAGTGCGGCTTGGATCAGAAAGCTGTTGCCGCTTTAGAAAGCATCGCATGAGAGGGACATATATGACGTTGGAGGAACGTTCCGATCTTGTTCTCGGCTTTGCCCGAGTCCTGTTGATCAATGGCCAATCCACAGACCAGACGCTGGATGCAGCCGAGCGTCTGGGCAACGCGGTTGGCCTGCATACAAAGATCTTGGCGCGCTGGGGGGAACTGCAA
>Ga0302227_10002016_pt1 | contig 14465 bp, 23 predicted proteins | sample II_Palsa_N1_1_FD_193525 | JGI IMG/M metagenome (GOLD analysis project Ga0302227, IMG submission 193525) | Peat permafrost microbial communities from Stordalen Mire near Abisko, Sweden - II_Palsa_N1_1 | ecosystem: Environmental > Terrestrial > Soil > Palsa > Peat permafrost | place: Sweden...
GAGCTCGGTGTTCCGGTCAAGGGTTCCTCTGCCGCGGACAAGAAGCTGCTCAAGCAGGGTCGTGTGCTCCTCAAGGCGATCGAGGCCGTCGTCGACGAGAACGGTCGCCAGCGATGCGGGCTCTTTTATGAGCTGCCCTCGCAAAAAGAGTACCGCGACTACTACAAGCTCATCAAGTCGCCGATCTCGCTCGACATCATCACCGTACCCATGAAACAAAATGATTCGTCCCCTGCTAATTTCTCCAAAAAAAAAAAAAACAGAAAAAACTCGAAGACTTCAACTACAAGAGTTTGGACGATTTTGCCGACGACGTCAACCGGATGTTTGACAACGCCAAGTCGTACAACCATGACGAATCCGACGTCTACCACGACGCCACGATCATGAAGACGATTTTCCAGACCAAGTATGACGATGTCGTGCACAAGGCCTCCCACAAGGCCGACAAGGCCAGCAAGTCGATCTCGATCAAGTTCAACATGGGCAGAAGCAAGGACGACTACGAGGAGGAGGAGGACGAAGAGGAGGAGGAGGACTCGGTGTCATCCGAGGAAGACGAAGAGGAGGACGAGGAGGAGGACGAGGAGGACGAGGAGGAGCCCGAAGAGGAAGAGGAAGAAGAGAAACCGCGCAAAAAGGGCAAGGGCAAGAAGGCGGATACGGCCGCACCTCGCCTGCGTCTCAACGCACCTGTACCCAAAGCGAGCAAGAAGCGCAAGCTGGTCGAGTATGTACTCTTCGAAAGCCTTCCTTCCGTTAACCAAAATAAAACTACAGGTCCGAGTACAGCGACGCGGGGGCCGACAGTGCCGACGACAGCATGCTGCAGAGTCCTTCTGGAACCTTTGGTGCAGGCAAGATTTCGTTTACCCTTCCCGAACGTGGATCCTCGGCCTCGTCTTCCGCGACACCCAAGCCCAGCAGCAAACGCAAAATACAAGACGTTGACGACTTTGAGGAGGAGGACGAAGAGGAGGAAGTCGAGGATGACGAGGCGGGAGACGACGACGACATGCCTTTGGACGATCTTGACGGCGATATGGATTAGTTAGTGTAGTAGTTGCTCACGGACAAGCGAAAATTATAACACTTTTAAAAGGACGTCCAACGAAAACCCCGTTCAGTTTCATTGAGGACTCGCAAGGTACATGAGATTTCCGCCGATAATCGGGTAAGGTAAGACAATCAAAAATGAGGAAAACATTGGATTGGTTTTGGGGATTCACATGGGGGTTTCGGCAATTGGAAAAAGCGAGCGCGAAGAGGGAATCTTTTTTTTTGGTGCATGCATCTATCTACATTGTCTTTCGCATCTGTTGTGCACTCTCAAAAAAAGAACCATTAGACCGTGGTGTGGAGTGCCTCTGCCTCGATTATGGTTGACGACGGCGTGTTCGTGAGCTCGTCCAGGAGGTAGCTGAGTTTGGATGCCTTTGTCTCGACGCTGGCCTTGCTTGTGCTCTTGCGCATGTCCTCGTCGGATGGGAGGGAGGCGAGCTTGTTGAAGGCCTCCGGTGGGGGCTTGATTTGGAGGGAGACAAAGGTGGAGTGGCGGTAGTACGTGAGGTAGGTGATCATGGTGAGGGCGCCCGAGAAGGACGAGATGTGGAACATCCAGACCTGGAACCCGACGACGGCAGCGACGATGTAGATCATTGCTGCGATGACGGTGACGACGACGATGCTGCGCGTGTTCTTGGTCATGTCGCGGAAGAGGAGGGTGAGCTGCATCTCTGCCGTGGACGATCGCTTGTACGAGACCGAGTCGAGGAGGGCCATCGCGGGTGTTGTGACCGAGGACAGGCCCTTGACAGTTTCCTCGACGGCATGGCTGACGCGGAGGGTGAAGTAGACGAGGCCTGCGCTCTGTACAAACATCATGATTGTGACGCTGATCCAGGCCGCCTTCTCGATGGCCTCGAGGACCCACAGCGGCTCGTGTGGGTAGAGCGCGTTGGGCAGGATGGAGAGGAAGAGCAGGTGCAGCATGAAGAAGGCGACGGTCGTGGGCAGGAAGATGTCGCGCGACTGGAGGTGCCAGAGGCGGAACGCGTCTGCCGTTGCCTTCTGCTTCTCGCGCCAGACCATGGGCAGCGACTTGACCACTGCGCCCGTGCCCGACTTGTCCTTTTGGTGGTTCCACATCTCGGGCAGGTTCTGCATGATGTTTGTGCCGCGCGACACGGCCAGCGTGCCCTTGAGCAGCTGCTGGCGGTGTATGTCGACCGTCAGCGCCGACGACACGAGGCAGCGCCCGGCAAACAGCGTGAGCAGCCACGCGGCGTTGGTCCGGTTGAGCACGGTTGCGTACGGGAACACGACAATGTAGCCGTTCATCGCGCCCAGCCACACGCAGTACACCAGGTGCAGCACGCGCGTCCGGATCGGCGACCGGTCCGTCCCGCGCAGCTGCGACACGGCAGACTCGACCAGCCCCAGCGCAAACAGCGCCGTCCACACGCAGCACAGCGCGTAGTGCGCCGTCTGGTTGAGCGAGCAAGGGGCGGTGTAGGGGTTGTAAAAGACGTAGAAGTCGTCGTTGCGCCAAGGAAACTCGCACTGCGGTGGCTGTTCGGCCATGGTCGGTCGCTGGTGTGTTCGGGGTCGATACACAGCAACGGTGTAAACAAAAAGACAGGTTTAATAAGTGCGCAATTTATGAACGGGGGGTGAACGACCAGTTGCTTTTCTCGGAATGCAACATCTCCCCTTGTCACACTCCCAATTTGGGCCATTCAGTGACAACGAAAGCTGTACACAAAGCACTGGCGCACGCAGTGGGCCAAAAGACCACGGACCAGCTGAGCTGGTGTTCAACAGAAACGACGACAACAACGTGCCCCGGGTATTTCACCTTGAACGTGAAAAGCCAACTTTGTACGAGTGGTTTCGGGTTTTTTTCCCGAGTGGTTTTTTTTCGGATCGTGCAAGGGATCGAGCTCCTTGTACAAACGAAAAAGCATGCCAAAGAAGAATGTGCCTGAGGACGAAAGTGGCCATCAGCCGGGCCACGAGAAAAAAGGATCTGCATGTACGTGTCAAAGCGAGGCGACCGCGACCCCATGACAATGCCGAAGATGATCAGGAAGATGATAGGCGTGGATGTGACCTTCTTTTTCTGAACGCCATGGCCAGAGACCACAGCACGACCCGAAAGTTCGAAAAATATAAGACTGCGCCATTTTTGCGCGTGTGTTGCTCCCAAGTACTGCGGGTCGTCGTCAGCACGAAATGTCAAAGTTCAACTCGGCCTCGGGCGCCGACTGGGAAAAGTGTATGTCCTTGTAGCGCGCCGTGTGTGTGTCTTGAAGCAAACGTGCGTGTGTTCTTTTTTAGACAAGAAGCCGGTGGACGACAAGAAGGAGGAGGAGGTCAAAGGTAATCAAATCACTCTTTTTTCCCCCCTTCTTTCTGCGAGTGGCTTACGAACGTCGACTGGCAGTGCTGGACGAGGGCGACATTGCGCTGCTCAAGACCTATGTATGCTGGCAAGTGCCCTTCTGTTCTTATGCAAGTTTTTTTGCGTTAGGGCGTGGGCGCGTATGCCAACGACATCAAAAAGGTCGAGGACGACATCAAGGACATTGTCAAGCGCGTCAACGAGAAGATTGGCGTGAAGGAGAGCGACACGGGGCTCGCGCCACCCAACCTGTGGGACCTCAGTGCGGACAAGCATATGATGTCGGAGGAGCACCCGCTGCAGGTCGCGCGCTGCACAAAGATCATCCAGTCGGGTGAGAACGAGCCCGCAAAGTACCTCATCAACATTAAGCAGCTGGCCAAGTTTGTCGTCGCACTGGGCGAGCGTGTCGCGCCTACAGACATTGAGGAGGGCATGCGTGTCGGGTACTGCCTGCCTGCTTGTTCGATGGGTTTTTTTTTTAAAAAAAAAGGTTTAATCATCCTTCACAGTGTCGAGCGCCAAAAGTACCAAATCCAAATCCCGCTTCCCCCCAAAATCGACCCCAGCGTCACGATGATGCAGGTCGAGGACAAACCCGATGTGACGTACAGCGACGTCGGTGGGTGCAAGGAGCAGATTGAGAAGCTGCGCGAGGTCGTCGAAATCCCTATGCTTCACGTAATTTTTGTTCTTTTTTTTTTTTTTTTTTTTTGTTGAACAAATCCATCCACAGCCGGAACGATTTGTCGCGCTCGGCATTGACCCACCCAAGGGTGTGCTCATGTACGGTCCCCCCGGAACGGGCAAGACCCTCTGCGCTCGTGCCGTTGCCAACCGAACCGACGCAACCTTTATTCGTGTCATTGGCTCTGAGCTCGTTCAAAAGTATTTCAACAGCAAGGACAATAAGGAGTCATTGCTAACTTGTGATCCAGGTACGTTGGTGAGGGTGCTCGCATGATTCGCGAGCTCTTTGAGATGGCACGAACGAAAAAGGCTTGCATCATCTTCTTTGACGAAATCGACGCCATTGGTGGTGCCCGCTTCGACGACGGTGCTGGCGGTGACAATGAGGTCCAGCGCACAATGCTTGAGCTTATCACACAACTCGACGGCTTTGATCCCCGTGGCAACATCAAGGTGCTCATGGCAACGAACCGGTAAGTCACCCTTTTATTGTTATTTTTTTTTTTCCTGATCACAATAAATGTAGTCCCGACACACTCGATCCCGCCCTTCTGCGCCCCGGCCGTCTCGATCGCCGTGTCGAGTTTGGCCTGCCCGACCTCGAAGGCCGCGCCAACATCCTCAGGATCCACGCACAGAGCATGAGCTGTGAACGCAACATCCGCTTTGAGCTCATCGCCCGCCTGTGCCCCAACTCGTCCGGTGCCGAACTGCGCAGCGTCTGCACCGAGGCCGGAATGTTTGCCATCCGTGCGCGAAGAAAGGTGGCCACCGAGAAGGACTTTCTCGAGTCCATAAACAAAACGATTAAAGCCAACAAAAAGTTTGGAGTCTCCCAGTCGCAGTACATGGTGTACAACTAGTTTCGCGTTGTCTCTATTCTTTTTTTGTTTTTTTTATAAAATGCAGACAGACAGTAACGTAAACCTTTCGTTTCAATCACGGAAAATAGCATAGTAAACTACGGCAGGCGTGATAGGAAGAATGACCGCTGTGGGAACGATCTGGGCGGCGTTCGAGTTGCCGCTGTTGAAGAAGATGGCAACGATCGCAAACGACGTGAGGAGGTAGCGGATGTTGAACAGGAACAAGTGCTCGGGACTTGTCCACATCTACGTAAGAGATGAGCATTTTTTTTTTTAAAAAAAAAAAAGATTGAAGCAATACCGAGAGGCCCTTCTTGACCATCGCGATCACGCCAAAGACAAGCGCGTAGAGGATGCAGAGGTAGGGAAAGGCATAGTCTATCAGCAACACACAGAACGATTAAATAAAAGGGACTACACGGCGCGGCGTACAGAGGAGACCGCTAAAGATGATATGCACGACGGCAAGGATCGGGAGGTAGTAGAGCGGGCTGTAGATGAGCCGCATGTCAAACGAGGGCTGCCGCTTGAGCGCGATCGGTATCCGTACTAGCATGACGAGGATCGTCGAGAACGTGAGGAAGAACAGGACGATCGACCATCTCGGATAGACCGCCTCCGAGTCGCAGTGCATCCGCCCAGCATACGACGTCGGGTTGTAGAGGACGGTGTACCAGTCATTGACGCCGTACACGGGACACGAAGACAACGACAGCGTGCCTAAGGACGGGCAGGCGTTCAACCAAAACAGACACTCTAGGAGGCAACACACCATAAGGCTGGGAGCACAGCAGCGCAAAGATGGAAGCAGACAGCACTTCGAACAGGGCGCACAGGTAGACTATCCCCCTTGGTGGTGGTGGTGGGTCTGTTATGTCTTGCATGATTTGCAACGAAACCAACGTACTTTGAGGACGCACCGCGGTGGTGCTTGTCACGGTCGTGCTCGGACGCCAGTACCGACGAGCCATGTGCCAGTCCCACCACCAGCACCCAGAAGATGAGGTACATGACGTCGTACGGCGCAAGGCCCGCCTCACACGGCACGCACACTCCCCCGTTTGTCCTCGACCCTACTGGACAAGCCTAAAAAAACACACAGCAGCAGCAGCAGCAGCTCGTTCAGCAAAAAACCACGTCGAGGGGAGGGGCGGCCATGGACGTACCCCGCACACGCTGTTTGCCACGGCTAGTCCTGTCAGTGGGTCGTACGGCAGCCCGCAGTAACCGGGGCACGAACTTGCCTGCGTGTCTGTCATCCTTCTTTTTGCAGTCCTTCTTTTCGCAAACTGGACACGCACTTATTATTTATTTGCTAAGAACGTGCACGGGTCATGTGCGAGGAGGCAGCATCACCGGCGGGCTGGGCAAGCGACTTGAGGATGGTGGCCGTGCCCATCTGAGCAACTTGCTGCTCGGCCATGCGGATGATGGCGGCCGAGTTGAGGCCGTTGACCTCGACGCGGGGAGCCTTGCTGCTAGAGGAGGAGGGTCCGGACTCGGGGGCCTTGCGCTTTTCCCCTTTGCTTGCGTTGGCATCTGCGCGCGCCTTTTCCATGTGCTCGCGGAGCTTGTCCACCTCGTCTGCATCGCCGTAGATCGGGACGACGTCCGTGGCCGCGCTGAACGGCTTGTTGCACTGCAAAGTAGGGTTTTATACACGACACGATGATGGATGCGTACGCTCATGCACTCCTTCACATTTGTCGAGTTCTTGAGCGCCTTCTCGGCAAAGACGCACCCGCACGTTCGCAGGTACGAGAACCGGTGCATCCCGTTCATAGGCACGAGGGTGATTGGGCACTGGAACAACGCCTTGGTCGCTGCCGCCTCACTCGTCGCCGTCGCCGATATCCGAGTCAGGTTGAGCGTCGTCACGTCCTGCGCAACCAATAGTTGGACACGCGCCCCCATCCCCACCCCCCAACCAGCCCTTACCTTTGCCTTGCGAATATGCCGTGCCTCTTGTGGCGCCGACTCGCCCTTCTTCTCCAGCAACATCTTGATGACCTCCTCCTTGTTGTACAAATTCCCGAGCTCGCACGCCACCACAGGCTCCTTCAGCGTGTACTTGCTCAGCGTGCACGACAGCCATCGGGCGTTGCGCGCCTAACACAAAAATCGGGTCAGCCTGTTCCCCAATGCATCACGCGTCGCGTACGTCTTCCTTGCTTGCCGTCTTCTCCTTGGCCTTGAGCTTGACCAGGTCGTCTCGCTCTAATCGAGCGATCAATAAGCCAAACAAACGCCGCTTTTAATAAATTAAAATAAAGGCATACTCGCAACAGAGCCTCCGTCGTTGCTGCCGTCCAAAAGTCAGTAGGAGCAGTCAATCGCAAGAAGCAGCAGTCCTGTTAGTTTTCATGCACGTTTTTTCGCCACGTACCCCATTCGAGACTTTTCGAGAACAAAAAATGAGTGCGTCTGATTTGTCGCAGGCGCAATCGCCGCGATCGCCGACGACCAAGGGCCCCATCCACGCGGGCTTCCTCACCAAGCAGGGCGGCGGCATCAAGAGCTGGAAAAAGTACTGTCATTAAACCAACGCATGTTTTTCATCCCCTACCGACCAGGCGGTGGTTTGAGCTGAGCGAAATAGCCCTGTCCTACTACGAGGGCAGCGCCAACGCAAAGTCGTTCAAGGGCGACATACAGCTCCTCAAAATCGTCGACGTGGGCAAGGTGGAAGACCACGACACGGACAGGCCGCACAGTACTGTTGTTTACTGATTGATGCATCCACTCAAACCGATAAAAGGCTTCTTTGTGAGCGTCGAGGACCGCAGGTTCATCATCTCGGCCGCCGACGAGCACGAGCGCGAGCAATGGCTGGGCTACATCAAGGCGGCCATCCGGGCCATCACCAAGGACCAGGCGGATGCGGACGAAGCACACAAGAGCGTGGACTCGTCGCATTCCGACGCCGGGACATGGCTCAAGTTTACCCCCGATGCTGACGGCATACCTCGTGCAAACTTCACCAAGGGCCCGTCCGATCAGCTCATCGAGGTGACTGTGCGCGTTGTCGCTGGCGCCGACCTACCTGCTCGCGATCTGGTGCATTTCGTTATCGCTGTGTCGACCCTGACCCTCTTTGTCTCCGCAGAACGGCTACTCGGACCCGTTTTGCATCCTCAAGTTTGGCAACACCACAAAGCGGACAAAGACGGTGCACCAGAACCTCTCGCCCACTTTCGGAGAGCAGTTCACGCTCACAAACACAATCAACCCGCAGTTGCCCCTCATCCTCGAGGTTTGGGACGAGGTGCGTTTCTTGTCTTGTTTAAACGAATACGGTCTGAAACCTTCTTTCTATCAATGCGTAGGACCGCTTTTCAAAGCCGGACATCATCGGCTCCTCGGTTGTCTACCTCTCGTCGCTCAAGAGCAACGTGCCCCAGAAAGGCTGTTTCCAACTCGTATGTTTTTTATTCTCGTTCAACTCTTGTAACTAACCACTGCCAAACAAAAATAGGGAGGACTCAAGGTCCATCTCAAGCAGGAGCAAGTCTCCCGTGGCTACGTTTTTTTGGAGCTCACGGTCAAGCAAAACCAGAGCATTTGGAGCGAGGTCACCAAGAATTTCCACTTTTTGATGAAGGGCTACGGCTACCACTACCCAATGCCGCCCTCGCCAGCCTTGGCATCCTCGTCATCAGCAAGCAGCCCTGTTGATTCTACAGAGGAACTGTTTGGCCAGAACGAGCAGCTCGAGATGAAGTTTGAGGGCGTCCATGCCCTCATTGGCGAACGGCGCATTCAGGGCGACCTCTACGTCACCCCCTACCGTCTCGTCTTCCTCATGTCCAACCCCGCAGAAGAAATCATCCTTACTGTACGTGAATAAAAAAAGCAACATTTTTTTTTGGATCGTGGCTGACAAAAAAAATTTTTTTTAATTTAGAGGGACGAAAACCCGTTCAACTTTAAAAACCTTGTCATCGTCTACACGGGCGCGGTACCTAATTCCGAAATGACTGGCCCAAAGGCTGATCCTTTTCATTTTGAACAGATCACTGGAGTCACGAGATCGGAAGAGTTTGAGCAGAACACGGCAAAACAGAGGGCCAAGCACATCACCCTCAAAGTCGCGCACTTGCTGTTCTTCCCGTTGCAGCTGAGCATCGAAGAGACTGGTACGGCTTCTCGTTTTGAGAAATAAATTTATATGTGCCCTGTAGAAAAGGACCGCCTGCTTATCAACGCCCTGGAGACACGCCTGCTGTTCCACTGCAGCAACTCGTCACGCTTGCCCCCCGCCGTTCCCTTTTGCGACGACTACTTTAAGGCCTTGACAAACGCATCGCTCACCGAGGCCAAGTTGGACCCCGAGAGCATCGAAACTGGTATGTAGCTTGAGCCTTGTCGTTTAATAACGGTCCCCCCTTTAATAGTCTCGACAAACAAGGCCGACGAAATTGGCGATGACTTTGAGGTGGTCCTCACGCCGGCCAAGAAGCCCAAGTCTGGCGCGGGCGACGTTGGCCTCACGACTGCAGCGGCCGTGGTCGATCTCCTGCCAGAATACAACCGTCTCAAGCTCGTTGCGCAGCAGGCAAAGTGGTGGCGCTCGGATGTCAACGAAAAGTACGAGATCTGCAAGTCGTACCCGTCCTTTTTGATCGTACCGGCGTCCATCACAAACGAAGACATCAAGGAGGTCGCCAAGTTCCGCAACAAGGGCCGCATCCCCGCGGTTGTGTGGATGCACCCCATCCACCAGACGGTCATTGCTCGCTGTGCCCAGCCCAAGTCGGGTGTCCAGGGTCTAACGAGTACACACGACCAGGTATAGCCCTCCTAAATTATCATTTTTCTAAAGTCCGTTATTTTCGTAGGGCCTGATTGAAGCCATTCGCACCGCCGTCGACCCCAATTCAAAGCTGGTCATCTTTGATGCTCGTTCGTGGCTCGCCGCTGTGGGAAACAAGATGAAGGGCGCCGGGTCCGAAGACGTCAGGAACTACAACAACTGCAGCATGGTACTGGTTTAAATGTGTTTGAACACGACTCCTCACTCGCGATTTTGCTGCCAGGTCTTTTGTGACATTGAAAACATCCACGAAATGCGCTCATCGCTGGACAGACTTCGGGCCCTCTGCGAGTCCAGGGACGACGACAAGTTCTTCATGTTGCTTCAGCAGACAAGGTGATTGAATAACCCTTTTATTTGTGCTATTAGTAATTAAAAAAAGATGGATCGACCACCTGCGCCTCATCCTCGCTTCCTCGGTCAACATCGTCCGTCATATCGAGGAGCTCAAGGTGCCTGTATTGATCCACTGCAGTATGTTTTTGTATTTTTATTATTTTACTTACACAAGTAATAAAAAAAATTTAAGGCGATGGATGGGACCGCACAACACAGCTGTCGTCGCTGGCGCAGCTGATGATGGACCCGTACTACCGTACCATGGCTGGTTTCCGCGTCTTGATCGAAAAAGAGTGGCTCGCGTTTGGCCACAAGTTCAACGACCGCTACGGCGACGCCGACGTGATCGCGTCCGCGCACGAGGAGCGATCGCCCGTGTTCACGCAGTTTATCGACTGTGTGTGGCAGCTCACGAGCCAGTTCCCTCACGCCTTTGAGTTTTCCGAGACGGTATGACTGTTTGAACCCCCCGATGTGCTTTTTTTTGAAACGGCTTTCCACCAGTACCTTGTCCAGCTGCTCACGATGGTCGCCAGCAAGCTCTTTGGCACCTTCCTTTACAACAGCGAGCTTGAGCGTAGGGAGCACGGGATCCACAAGCAGACCCTGTGCCTCTTTACGGCCTTGTCAACCATGGCCAAGAAGCATCCCTGTGCGCCGATTTTTGTTTTATTTTCTTTTAATTATGCTAAATACCCATGCTTCCAGCAATCTACTTTAACGCACTCTACCAGCCGGATCTGGACCGGACGATCACGCCACTGTGCTCCCTCAAGGTCATCAAGCTTTGGTCCGGCTACTACCTGCGAGACGATCCTACCTTTTTCCTCAAGCCATCGTCCACGGCAGTAACGCATGAAAGAATAATGTTGTTTGCTTATCTTCCAAATAGGCGAGTTCGCTGGGTGCCCAGGATAAAGAGGATGCCTCATCCATCATTTCACAGTACGTCTCACTGATCGAAATTATTATTTTTTCTAACAGCGTTTTTAGGTCGCCTGGACAAAAATGGACCAAGGACGAGGATGCAAGGGCGTGCATGAACCAGCGCTGCCAAAGCGTGTTCAACGCTTTCAAGCGCAGGCATCATTGTCGAAAGTGCGGGAGGGTCTTTTGCAACTCGTGCTCGAGCAAGACGATGAGCCTGCAAGCAAACCAGAAACCCCAGCGGGTCTGCGACCTCTGCTACGGTGCTCATCCAAGCCCATCAGCCGAGTTTTACGACGACGACGGCGACGACGACTAGAGAAAAACAAGCGACCTTCTTTTTTCGCATGATTTTGTATTGTACGCGGTTCTGAATTTATCTCACCGTTAGAACAACATCACTTCTTCTCGGCCTTCCCGGATGACTTCTTGTGCTTGTGCTTTTTCTTGTCCTTTTTCGATTTCTTTGACTTCTTGTCGTGGTGATGGTGGTGGCCGCGCTTTTTCGAGTCTCCTTCAGAGTCACTGTCGCTGCTGGAATCGCTGCTGCTGCTGCTGCCGCCGCCGCTGCTGCTACTTTCGGTGCGGTGTTTGTGCGCATTCTTTGTCTTGGCCTTTTTCTCCTTCTTGTCCTTGTGCTTTTTCTTGAGCTCTTTGGGCGGTTCCCAGGTGGGTATCACCCCGGCAAAGTCATCGTCTTCGGGGATGAGGTCGTACGACTTGTCGCCCACTCCAAAAGCCTTTTGCGCGCTCGACACGATCGATTTGGCAATCGCATCCTTGCGCTGCATCGCATACAACGGGTCCATCAGATGGTCAAAGCTGACCTTTTCGTGCTGCTTGAACGTCTTTGTCTTTTTGAGATCTTGCTCGTAGTTGACACGATTAGGATCGAGGTCGTCTCCGCTCCCTAGTGCCGGACATTAGACTTACTTGCCATTGAAAGAGGAAGACTTGCCTTGGTTGACAAACTTCATCGACAGGCTGATCTTTCCGTCCTCGCTCACGCTCATGACCTTGACGTACACACGCTCGCCGATATCCACAATGCGTGCACTATCAATAACAAAAAAAAAAAAAAAAAAAAAAAAACGGCGGGCTGGTTGGTCTCGCTTCATCGATTGAGACATATCTTTCGCGGTGTCTGCGTGCGCGTTGGACAGCTGCGACACATGCACCATCCCCTGCTTCTGGTACCCGTCCATCGCCACGAACGCTCCGTAATCCTGCACGCTGACCACCTTGCCCCGCAGGATCGAATACAGTGGTGGAGGTTCCTCGTCTGTGCATTGCATTGCAGTGGTTGGTCTGTGCAATAAACAAAGCCCGCTCTGTACGATACCACTGAAGCGGGACGACCTTGGCATGTTGTTGTTGTTGCCGGGAAGGACCCCTGCGTCGCCACTTCCCCTCCGGAATCGCCTGTTGTAGCCATCGTCGCCTTTGTCGCCATCGCCGCCTCCTCGTACCGCTGCCGCCGCCGGTCTGCCCCCGCCGTAGCTGAAATCGTCGTCGTCTTCGGCAAACATGGGCAAAGAAATATGCGGCCACGTGGTTGTAATAGCCGCCATGCTGATTGGGCTGTGTGGTCCTGCCCAAGCTGGCAAAGCGGCCGTGGCGCAGTGGCTGTGCGAGCAGCTGGGCTTTGAACCGATGCGGCTGCGTGCCAGCAAGACGACCAGCTTCAACGACGAGAGCGGCAACGGCAACGGCGACGGCGACGGCGACAGCAGCGATATCGAAGTCTACACACCCAACCAGGTGCTGGACATTGCAATGCCGCGATGGCGCGAGGGCTTTGTCGTGTACCCGATCGACAGCGTGCGGGACGTGGCCGTGTTCAGGAAGCGGCCGTTCTTCCTCCTCGTGGCCATCGACGCGCCGCTGCTGGTGCGGTTCAGGCGGCACGAGAAAAAAGGCAGCCTGAGCCTGGAAGAGTTTGTGCTGGCAGACGACAGGGTGCTCTACGGCAGCACCAATCTACGAGCGTGCATGGACGTGGCAGACGTCACCATCGTCAACCAGCTGCCGTCGATCGGCGCCCTCCACGCTCAGCTTGCGGAACTCAACCTGACCGACGCCGAGCGCCTGCGGCCCGCGTGGGATCTGTACTTTATGCTCCTGGCCAGCCTCGCTGCCCGGCGGTCCAACTGCATGAAGCGGCGTGTCGGCGCCGTCCTCGTCAAGAAGAACCGCGTCATCGCGACGGGGTACAACGGTACGCCACGCAACACGCGCAATTGCAGCGACGGGGGCTGCAAGCGGTGCAATGTCAATACGTCTGCCGGCCATGGGTTCGACCTCTGCCTCTGCCTCCACGCCGAAGAGAATGCACTGCTCGAGGCTGGCCGGTAAAACCCTGGTTTCGATTGGCTACAAAAAAAAATATTAAACAAGTACAATAGCGAGCGGTGCGAAGGGGCGACAATCTACTGCAGCGCGTGCCCGTGCCTGAGCTGCGCGAAGAAGATCGTCCAGGCGGGCGTCATGCACGTTCTCTACAGCGAAAAGTACGGCATGGACGAGCTCTCGCAAGCGCTCTTCCACGAGGCCGGCGTGTCCCTGCGCAAGGTCCCCATCAAGTCGTCCTATTTCTACGGCCTGTCCTTTATGGGCGACCACGATGACATTGCCAACGGCGAGGACTCTTCCGCTACCAGCCGCACCGGATCCGTCCCAGCCTCCGAGCTGCTCCTGAACACATCCATGATCCACGACGACGTCGAGCAGCAGCTGCAGGACCTCGACTTGTCGTTCACGCAGGTCGATTGTTAATTTGGGCGGTGCACTGTATATTAAAAAGAAAAAGGACAAGTTACAAAAAGCGCGGTAAGACGAGTTGGGCGCTATGCCGCGACCTGGAAAGAGGGGAAGCATTCCCTGCACAGCAGAGCGTTCTTGGGTTAGGCCATCGAAAGATCATCAATTTAAGCAAACGCGTACTTGATCGTCTTGCTGTGCTTGTTTGTGGCGTGGTCCGTCAGGTCCTTCTCGCGCGACGTGCACATGAACGCCTGGCGGCACGTCTGGCAGATAATGGTCATGGCCGCAGCGTCCTGGTTTCAACGTGGTCAACGAGGGATTTGAACAAAAGAAAAAACTTACGGCCTTGAGATGGCTGGCATCCTTGCCCTTGGGTCCCTCCTTTCCCCTCCGCTCGCGGATCATCTTTGCCTTGTTTCCGTTGGTCATGTTATCGGGCTGTGTTCTGGGGCTTTCTGGGGGTTAGCAGGCTGTTCGAACAGCGCACGGTTGGGAGCCACACTCGAAAAATTCAGTGGGGTGCCACGTGGGAGTAAGGCCCTACGCAAGGCCTTCGTGCGTCCCGTGCCCCCCGTCTGGCAGGGCGTGATAGGCCGCAGTCAGGGGGAGGGGGGCTGAGCGCGAGATGATGGAACGTGACTCCACGAGTCTGAATGTGGGGGGG
>Ga0302227_10002021_pt1 | contig 14432 bp, 11 predicted proteins | sample II_Palsa_N1_1_FD_193525 | JGI IMG/M metagenome (GOLD analysis project Ga0302227, IMG submission 193525) | Peat permafrost microbial communities from Stordalen Mire near Abisko, Sweden - II_Palsa_N1_1 | ecosystem: Environmental > Terrestrial > Soil > Palsa > Peat permafrost | place: Sweden...
CTGATGGGATTGGCCATGCGGAAGAGCGAGTTCCACGTCGTCGACGATTCCGATTCAGTTGAGGCCCGTGGTGGCGGCGGAGCTTTGTCGGCTGCGCTGAGAGAAGACGGGCTGCCAAGATGATTGCCGGACGGCGTTCCAAACGGGATTGCTAGGGGAGTTGACGAGGGGGTTTCGGTAAAAGGAGTGGCTCTGAGCGTTGACGATTTTCCGTTCATCCTGCCCGTCGGTGGCGATAGGAATGGCGCGGAACGCCCGAGCGTGGACGATTGCTCCGATGGCGGCGCAAGGAAGCGACTGGACGAGCCGGCCTCGAGAATGGGCGGATTTCCTTTCAAAGTGTCCGTCTTGGATGGTGGCAGTGGTGCAAGGAATGCGGACGACGATGTCCATGCACCAGCAGCCGAAGAGGAGGATGCGCGGAAAAGCCTGCGGAACGTGCCACCGAATGAAGACGTCTCGGATTCGCGGTTATTGAGAAACTCGTCCAGGACGCGATCTGCTTCGTTTTGGTCGTCTCCCAGCCCGATCTAATAAAACAAAAAAAAAATTTTTTTTAGAAAAAAAATTATAAAAACAATTTACACACAGCGAGGAACTCGTCTCGCTGCCTCTCGTTCTCAAATAGTTGTTGAAGTAGCTGCTGCTGCCTCACATCGGGATCGTCGCCAGACTCGTCAAAGGCTGGTGGGGGGGTCCGCATGTAGGTGAACTTGGACAAAGTGGACGACTCGCCGCCACTCGACAGGGGCTGCATCTGGACGTCGTCGTCTTCTTCCTCCTCCATCGCGGTGTCATCGCTCTCGTCGGGATCGTCGGCTCCGCCGTTAAAGACGCTGAACCAGTACGCGCGTGCCCGCATATTGCCGTTGGCGATCTCGTCGTGGATGACAAAGGTCTCGTAGCTGGTGCGCGGCGTCGTCTCGGCGGCGGCGTTTGCGAGCTCGATCGGCACGGCACACTCGGGCGTCGTCGCATTCGCGTTTACAGGGAACGGTGTGTGCACCGATTCGAGCGACTCGTGGGGGTTCTCGGGAGAAAATATGATGATCTGCGGTGGTGATGGCGTGCCTACAAAATATTATTTATTTCTTAAAAAATTCCCTTGTTGAAGTTACCTTGTCTTAGCTTGCGCATCTTTCGACGGTAATTGGCACAGTAGATGATCAAGAGCAGCAAGCAGCATAGCAGGAGCAGGAGCAGGAGAGCGATGATGAGCCAGATAAGCCAGTCTAGAGGGCCTCCGCCGTCGCCACTCACAGATGGCGTTGGTGTTGGTGTGGCGCTTGGATCTATGCCCAAGTTGAAGAACGGCAAGCACTTGACTAGCATTCCCTCGTACTCTCCGTCTTGTAATAAGTTTTTTTTAAAAATTATTTTTTTTAAAGGATTACCAAAGTTGAGAATGACCTCGCCAGCGCACCCGCCAGGACTGAAGACGAGGGTGACTGGTGCATTGCTGATGCCGATGTAGTAATTGTTGGGCGTGCTCGCTTTGCAGCTAGCTCCATCCGTGTACACGATAGCGTCGGACGAGTCCACGCTCACAAACGACATGCCGAGGTAGGGGACCACAGCCGCCGTCACCGAGTCGGGCAGGATGAGTTGGCCCGCAAAAAATCCAGGCGTGCCGCACGAGATCAGCTTCACGGCGGTCACAAACTGGTAGGTCGAGTCGCGCTTGCTGCTGCTCGTGGGCATGTACACAAAAATCTCCGGCGTGTGACCGTCGGTCGCTGGCATGTTCGGGTTAAAGTAGAGAATCGTGCTGCTTGGTGCGGGTGTTGGCTCCAGTGCGGTCGTAAACATGTCGGTTGACGCGGTAGAGTACACGGAGACGACCAATGCAGTAGAGTACGCAGTAGGAACATTGCTTGTTGCTGAGGCGAACTCTGGTCGATGTCCACACACAAAAATTAATAATAGACAAAAATTAATTTTTCCTTCTTACGCAAAAAAGTCGGCCCAGGCGTGGGCGTCGGGGTCATCGCGAGCAGCAAGACTGTCGACGTTGCTGGGATCCACTCATGGTCGACGAAACCCGCCGTTGCCACGTCCGCAAATGTTGTCGCAATGGCTGTCGTGACCATCTCGGCAGCCTCGAGCGGAATTGTGGTGGCCGTTTCGACATCTGGTGCTACTGTCGCAAAGGGGGTTGTTAAGACTGTTGCCGTCACTGATTCGGAAAATGAGGCCAATGCCGAAGCCGATGCTGTAACAGAGACCGCGGCAGATTCCGTATCCGCTGCCATCGCTGAAGATGCCGTTGCCGACGAGCTGCTTGTTGCTGATGCCGTTGCCGACGAGGTGCTTGTTGCTGATGCCGTTGCCGACCAGGTGCTTGTTGCTGATGCCGTTGCCGACCAGGTGCTTGTTGCTGATGCCGTTGCCGTCGAGGTGCCTGTTGCTGATGCCGTTGCCGAATGTGCAAACGACAGTACGGCGGTTAAAGACTCGGTGGAAGATTCGGTGGCAGACACGGTAGAAGGGCAGCTAAAGGGTGCAGACGAGGGGTTGCAAAAGGCGGACGCGGGCGAGCCGACGAGGACATACTGCAGTTCTGGGTTGATGGCGAGGCCGTCGCCGAAAGAGGTGGAGCCCGTGCCCCCTGTCATCAAGCCGAGGAGGGAGCATGAGGACGATGAGCACGAGAAGATGTATGCATCGCATTGGTTGGGCTCGCCGGCAGCAACGTAGGCGCCCACGGCCGACACTTGAATGCCAAAGGCCGCATCGGTTGCGCCGGATCCGGTCAGGATCGCGATGGGGGAGGAGGAGCAGCTGCTAGATTGGATCGAGAGGGAGCACGAGTAGACGTAGACGGAGCCGGCACCGCTGTTTGCCTGGAACGCACCGACAGCGAGATAGCTGGAGGAAAGGGCAACCGAAATGTAGGAGAACGTGTCCGAGGAACTGACGACGACTCGGACATTGTTATACGAGCACTGAAACGACGGCGATGTCGTGCACGTGTAGAGCATGGCTCCGGGGTTGTTGTTGATGACGGAAAGAAGAGAACTAAGCAACGATCCCAGCAGGGGCAAGTTGCCGAGAGCGCTCAGCACGTTATAATAGCTCACCGAGGCCGCAAAAATCGGCAGGCCGGGCGCCATTGCCATCGAGTAGCCTGTGTAGAGTCCCTCGTTGTTGGCATTAAAGTCGGAAGAGGAAACGGCAGGGCTGGTGCTCGTGGGCGACGCAAAGTAGAAGGCCGTGTAGGCGCCAAAGTTACCGCCTAGTTTGAGGTCATTGATGACGGGCTCGACGTATCGGTTGGGCGACGCGGCGACGGCGTACACATCACCCGAGACCATCGACAAGGCCACCTGCGTGCCAAACATGTCCAAATCGTTACCCGCTGTCATGGAAAGAGGTGTGCACGCGGTCACCGTGGCACAGTTGTAGAACACAACGGCGCCCTGCTGATTGCTGTTTCTGAGCACGACGGAAAAAGCCATCAGGAAAAAACACAACAGTAGAAGAAACGAAAGCCGACGTACGAGTACATCGGGGCACCCACAGCGAGGAACTGTCCATTGTTTGCGAGGGCGACACTGAGGCCAAAGCAGCTTTGTGTGAACGCAGAGCCGTACGTCGCCATGGGCGCGGGGATGCTCGCCTGGAACACGCACGATTTCGCCGTCGGGCACTCGTACATCGCCACCAGCCCATTGCCCGTGTACCCGCCGGGCATCGGCAGCGCCGTGGACACGGCCTGGGCGGTCGGGATGGCCCATGCGCACAGTGGCACGCCCACGGCGACGGTCGATCCCGACGATGCGAGGGCGTAGCCCGAGAGCGACGTGGCCTGCAGCTGTTGCTGGGCCAGTTGCATGCCGACAAAGGTGGAGGACGACGATGCCCATGCTGTCTCCACGAGTAGCAGCAGCAGCAGCAACACCACCACCGATTGCGTCGTCTTCATCTTCATGTGTGTACTGAGTACGCGACATGAAGGGTGCAGCGGTTTGCCGCCAAGACCTACTTCGCCGCTCATTGCAAAGACCCAGTGATGGAAGTGACATACCCTATCGCTAAAGGAGCCAGCAGGGTGATGGGAGAGAGGACGGCTCGGCGGCTGGACATGGTGATCCCGGAAATGAGGACCCGAGTTTTGGCTTGCTCATCTTGCCCATGGTTTTGGCTCGCCCGTGCTGCCCATGTCCGTGGCTCCCTGTGTTGCCCATGTTCGCGGCTCTTGGAAGGTCTGCTGATTCAACGGTTGCAAGCAGGACGCTCGAGCACGACAGCGACAATTACATAAAAAAAAAATTATCAAAACTTGATAAAAAAAAATTCAATGAAAAAAAATATGACCGACAAACAGGCCCTACATTTAAATCAGTGTAATCTGCGGCACGAAACCATGATTTTTCTTTCAAATGACTTATCCCTTTCTCGACCAGTACTCACGCCTCAGCAGAGGAGGCTGAGGGCGAGAGAGTTGGTGAGGACGTGGCGGCAATGGCAGAAAGCTCGGCCGGTCGCCAAAGCGGGAGGATGTTGGTTTTGATCAGCTGCTTTACCTCGGCTTCGGCCTTGTTGAACAGGTCCTTGAGGCTATCATGGTCATCGTCGACAAGGGTGTTGCGCTCAAGGCGGTGGCGTAGATCGTCGCAGGTGTTGAGGAGCGACTTGCGCGTCTCGTCGTTAATGTTGAGCTCGCGCGGCGAGCCCTGGATGATGTACCGGTTTGCGATGGTGACGGCCAAGGCAACCTGCTCAATGACAGGTCGCGAGGGTATGCGCTCGCGGTATCGGACCAGGTCCATGCAGAAGAGAATGAGCTCGGCCGAGAAGCAGTTGATCGCAAGCGTTTGGAGGCGCTGGCACTCGATCGGGTCGCGCAGGAGGTCGTTCAGGTGAATTCCAGCGTTTGACCGGTGGCGGACGGTCTTCTTGGCAGCTTTGGGCTTGCTCTGGGCGCTCGAGGGCGCGGCGATTGTATCTTCAGCAATGGATAACTGGGACGTCATCTCGATCGAGCCAGTTGTTGGGGTGCTGGTGTCAGTCAAGTTGGAGTTGTCGGTGTCGACTGGGACGATGGAGTGCGGACTGCGCAGGCCGAGCAGGAGGGCGGCTAACGAGTGCGGGAAGTAGGCGCGCATGGTGTGGAATTTCTTGGCGCTCTTCTGTTGCGCGGCTTGTTGTGCTTTAAGGTAGGCCTTTTGGTTGTGCTCATGACCGTACGACTGGAGAAGGCACCAGACGACAGAGATGAGGAAGCTACACGTACGCGGCAGTCATTCTCAGCAAGAACTCACGACCATTGACGACACGGCTTACCAAGACCACGTTGACGCCGAGATAAAGATGCCGTAGGTGACCTGCAAGTGAGGCCCGATCATGGACCCGATGCAGAGCCAGGTGAGCGGGCTCTGCGTAGCCAGCAGGGCGACAAACTCGTCACGCATCGAAAACGCGTCCTTGGCGCGGACGGTGACGGCGAGGGCCACGGCTGGGTAGGCAATGATGTTCATGATGGCGCAGATCGTGATGAGCAACCATGCGTACCTGCAGGACGTACGTTCATTCAGTCAACCTGTCCCTGTTCAAGGGGGAAAAAAAAACGTACGACTCGGTCTCGCACCACATCGGGTCGTTTGCGGGCGCGTCGCCGTACCAGACGTACAGGCCGACGAGAGAGGCGAGCGTGGCGACGTAGAAGGTTGCGATCATGAGGACACCGACGGCGGTGGTGAGGACAGACTTGAGCGACTTGACGGCAAAGCGATGGAACTCCATGCCCCACATGTCGTGAGGCAAGCCCATGGCGATGCGGTTGTCAGCGACCATGATCATGCCGCGCGTGTACTGGACGTAGAGACGGAGGCATCGGACCTCGTAGGGCTGTGCGGTGCGGTTTAATGGGGAAATAAAAAAAAGAACGCGCGCACGCACCATGTAGCACAGGGGGATGAACGCCGTCAGAATCCAAAACTGCAGCTGGCAGCCCACGTCGTTGACTTGGTCGACACCACCCCAGACATAGTACGACGAGACGGCATAGGCCAAGTAGCAACTACCGGGAGTCGACTTGCAATAAGCAAAACACGCATAGCCACAGCAGAAACGTACATGGTCATATAGCTCACCTGGAAGAAGATCAGGTGCGCCGAGCGCGAGCGCAGCGGCTCCTTATTGCGACTGCGAGCGAGGAGTAAGAAAAGAAAAGAAAAATTGTGTCCCGTATGTGCCTGCCTCTCGCCCTCTCGCCCGTCCTCTCTCGCCCGTCCTCCCTCGCCCGTCCTCTCTTTCGGTGTCTCCCCACTCTCTCTCTCTCTCTCCCTCCCCCCTGTCCACCATTCTTGCCACAACGAGAGAGGGGAAAAAGGGCCCAAGGGAAAGAAGGACGTTTCAAAGTTACTCCCACGAACGTACCGGAGCCAGAAGAGCGTCATGGCTGGGAAGAAAATAGCGAGGTAAACACCAAACGAGATGAGCGCGGCGGCCGGGTGGAGGCTCTGGCCGTTGTCGTAGAAGAAGGTGATCGTGGCCATCGCACGCTCGACTGTGTGCTGGGTAAGCAACAAATCACGGGCAAAACCTGTCTGAAAAAACTTTTCAGAACCACACCAGACGGAGGCGCATGACAGAAACATCATAAAATGAAAGTGCGTAGGAAGTAAAGAAGACCACATCTGTGGTGACCCCGCGCAATGTGGGCCTAGAGCCGCTGCCATTTTAACATGTGGGAAAGAAAACAAGGGGTGTCTTCAACATCGATCTTATGTTGCCATGACTTGATCACGTTGTATTTGTTGTCCCCCACCCTCAATGTGAAACATTTTTTACTTTTCCGCTTGTTTTCTCCATGACCATCCTCGACGACAGCCTCGCGGCTGCCCTCCTCGCGCTCTTCGCGCTAACCTTCTCGGTCTACGTGCTTTATTCCTGCAGCGTGTTCCTGTGGTTTGCCCAATTTGTTAAATACCATGGTGACCCCTTTTCTCCTCCTCCCCTTCGCAAACGTCGTTTGTTGTCGGACCAGTTTACCTTCTGCGACTACATGTACTACTCCTTCACGCTCAGCTTCTTCTACTTGCTTTCCATCCTGCTCTCTTACCTGTGGACAAGCGTGCGGATTTGGCTCTGGGACAACGGTCATCGTGACCACTTTGGGGTGGGAGAAAACATTGACGACGGTGAAACCATCGAGCGCGGCATCTTCTACCTCCTGTTGGACTCCTCCATGGCCATGACTGTCAAGGAAGTCACCAGGACGGACAGTGGCGAGGTCATGGCCCTCTTCGACCTCGGCGGCTTCCACTGCCCGCACCGCGACAAGGCCACCGGAAAACACGCATTGCGTCACATCCAGGGGTTTCAGGTCCGTCTCGAGTTGTCTCAGCGCAAGTTTCATGACGCCATAATTACCCTCGCTGCTGACGACACCGTGCTCAACCTGACGCCGGCCGAGACCCTCGTTCTCCTCTACCAGGCCATCTCGGCATATGTGCACACGGCCATCCATGTCGCCGCCAACGCCGCCTTCGACCACGCGGACGACGACCAGCACGAGACACCGGGCTTTTTGACCTCCCTAACAACGCTGCTCCTCCCAGCGTGGACGCGACCCGCTGGCACGAAGCCGGCGTGGTTCAGCCGCGCCGCAGCCTACACGCGCGGCATCAACCTCGCCGCCACGGGCGCCAGTTTTGCGACGTACTGCATGCCCGAGATGAGCCGCGACGACTTTGCGCGCCAACTCGTGGCCGACGCCAACGCCGTCGAACGCCTCTTCTTCCCAAACCACGCCCGTGCCTACGTGCAGCTCGCGCCGTACTCAGACTACTTGTCGTTCCTGCTGTCGGCGCGCGTCGTCATCCTCAGCGAGATTGCGCAATGCCCCGAGGCGGCGTCGTGCATCCCGGACGCTGAGGCCTACTTTGTTGCCGTCGCCGTGCATGCCATCGACCACATCTCGGCCGAGCGCATCGACCCACTCACGCTCTACACCGCCAACCTCAAGAGCACCGGCGCCGTTGACACGTTCTCCTCAATGTGGACCCGCGCACTCTTTGGCCAGTTTGACTACGTCTACAGCTTCCTTTTGCCCACGACGCGTATGCGTGACAGCCCTGTCCCCTGGCACCAGCGCGCGTACGCTCGAATGACCAAGATCAACCCCGAGCTCGCCTACCACGTCGATACCTGCGTTTCCTGGTGATCCACCGCCCGAACGTCGCCGATTGCGGTCAAAACTGTATGTACGGCCGCATTGATCGGATCATCTCTTACAAGTAGCCTCTCTTAGTCTCCTTTTCTATCCTCCCCAGTCCCTATATCCTCCTTCTTTCTCTGTATAAAGTTATTTTGTGACGGAACGTCAGGTTTAAATAGACAGTACGTGAGCGTGAAGGGGTTGGTGTCCTGGCTCGGCGTGCTACATGACCTGGGCATCAGCCCACGCAATCTCCCAGCGACGCGTCTGTTCATCGACTTCCGCGGCGGCATCATCGCCCACGAGTTTCTGCTTTCGCGTGGCGCTCCAAACACCCTTGCAGACGAGGTCAGCGAGGGCATCTTCCCAGCACCGGCCTACTCACGAGGGTGCCGGCAAACCTCACCACCTCGTCTGGATGGCGGGGCCAGCGGATCTTTCCGATTCCCTGTGCCTATTTATATTTTTATTTATTTATTAATTTATTTATTTATTTATTTTATTTATTTGCAACGCTGGCAAAAAAAACACACGTGGCCCATGTTTTACTATTTTTGTTCTGCACCAATGCGCCCCAAAGTCTCACGGCTGGTCGCTGTCGGGAGAGCACGCTAGCCTCTCACGTTTTTTGACCACCGCGGGAATGAAAAGAATGGACAACAAACAATAACAGTACACACGTGTGGGTGGTAAATCTGCAAATCTACAAGATTTGCTGGCGGTATAAAGAGGTGCACAGTTTTCCCCAACTCGAGCCTACTTTCAGCCTTCGCTTCATGCCCCACCTCTCTCCGCGCAAGCACCTCTAAACTATGCCTCGTCTCTTCGCGTCCCCGGACAAGGGCCGCATACCGCCGTCGCTGTCCTCTGCTGCTCCCCTCCTGTTGGCCACGATCCTGTGCGCCCTTGCCGCGTTGCCCGCCACCGCCGTTGATCCCAAGTGCGCCTCGACCGGCACGTCCATCTCCCTGACCAACATGCCCGCCGAAACCAAGGCCGTGATCACCTACGGCACCAACTGGAACCTGCTCTCCACCGTGGCCACCAAGCCCTCCAGTGAGGCCGTCGTCATCGACCAAGCCAACGTCGTCCACGTCGAGTTCTACTCGGATGCCAAGTGCACCGTATTCCTCGACAGCGTCAACTGCCCCCTCGATGCTTCAGCCACATCTGCTCCCACGACCAAGGCCACATCTGCACCCACGACCAAGGCCACCACTGCACCCACGACCAAGGCCACGACTGCTCCCACGACCAAGGCCACATCTGCTCCCACGACCAAGGCCACGACCGCACCCACAACTGCCGCTCCAACCACCAAAGCCACGACTGCTCCTACCACCAAAGCCACGACTGCTCCTACCACCAAAGCAACTACTGCGCCCACGACCACGGCTACGATCTCTGGCTCGCGCGCCCCCCGTGATGTCCGCGGCATGTTTGTGTGGGACGGCTTGCCTGGCGATATCGCTTCGTGTCTGTTCAACACGGTGGCTTCCTCGTACGGATCGTACAGCGACAACTGCTTCTACTCCTCGTACGCTTTTCGACTCCCCCCCCTTCTCCCAAACTCTTTCCAACCTTTTTTTTTTTTTTTTCCTTTTAGGTACGAGGAATTCCAGACGGCTTTCATAAACAACATCACCAACCCGCACGGCGACTCGAGCATCCTTCCCTACAACCGCATCTATCTCGAGATCGGCGACACCCTCACCTCTAACCCGACTGTCGTTCGCTCGTTCCTGACCACTGCGCACGCCGCCGGCATTGCTGTCGAGTACCTCGCCGGCGATGCCTCGTGGATCGAGACTGCTGCGGCCACCGCCACGCCCAAGACCTACTGCGACAACGTCGTCGCCTTCAACCAGGGGTCGACCAACCCGGCAGAGTGGCTCGACGGCATCCAGTACGACATCGAACCCAACGGTCTGAGCGGCTGGCATACGGCCACCAAGGGCGCCCCCGACAACTACAACCAGGTCTACGAGGCCAACCTCATGGCAGTCTTCAACTACTGCATGGACGTCACCCGCCCGACCACCCTGACCGTTTCGTGGGACGCCGGCAACGACTTCTACTACTATGTCACCGGCCTCTGGGGTCCCCTCACGAGCAGCACTCCTTTCGTCGATTATGTCATCGTGATGAAGTACGATTTTTTTTCTTTCCTTTGCGTTGCCTCTTTTAACATTTTTGTTGCAGCTACTTCAACACCACCCAGTGGTTCGAATACGGCGGACCTGAGGACGGCGTGGCCAACATGGGCGGCATCAGCAACATCCTCACCTCCCTCCAGAATGGCATCGTCCCGGCCGTCTTTGCTGCCGATGTTCAGCCTGTGTCCTACGGCCTCTATGCCGACGAGACCTTCTTCTACGGCGGCTATCTCGGCGTCGAGGCGGCGCTTTCGGCCAGCACCTCCACGTTTGGCTCCAACCAGTTCTTCTCCGGCGTCGCCACACACTATTACGTGCCGTACTACTACTGCATGGGTCCCCACAGCCCGCTGAACGACCTCAGCCTCTGCACCTAAAGGCTGCACCTCTATCATTATTATTTTTTCTTCCTTTTTTAAAACCCTATTTTATTTCTTCTTCTTTTTTTTAAACTCTATTTTATCTGCAACTGCACAAACCCTCTATCTATCGAGTAACAAACAGAAGAGCACATTTATTCCAAGACCTGTAAACGACGTCAGTCTTGTTTATTTTGAAGTGGACTTGGCACCCTCTGCGCCAATGCTGTTGGCTAGAAATAAACGAAAAGGAGCAGTGGTGGTGTTGGTAGCCATGTGTGTCAGTCGAAAAATGTTTTTCTTCCACATCTAATTGGAGGTTTGACTGTTATGTAACGACCCCTGGACATCGTTCCCTGGAACAAAAACAAAAAACTACTGATCAACTTTTTGGAGCTCAATGTCGGTCGTGCCGCTAGTGCCGTTGCTCTGAGGTGTGCCGTTGCTCTGAAGAGGCGCCTTGACAGATTCGCGCTCGGCGTCGAGGAGAGGGAGTGCATGGTAGTAGTCGTAGGCAGACTCGCCGACCTGGGTGCGATCGAGACCGGCGCGCTCGTCTTCCTCACTGGCGCGCAGGTGCAGGCCGGGGATCTTGTCGACGATCCACAGAAGCGCGAAAGAGACAACAAAGCTGTAGCCCGCTCCGTAGGCGATGGCCGCCAGTTGGATGGGCACCTGAATGTAGTGCTGGCTGACCCACCCGCCGGGGCTGACCGTACCGTCGAGCGCGATGACGTCGGCCGAGGCGAAGATGCCGGTGAGGAAGACGCCGAGCATGCCGCCAACACCGTGCACAGCAAACACGTCGAGCGTGTCAACGTCGATGCGCAGCAGCTCCTTGTTGGCCACGACGGTTCGGCAGACCAGCGACGCCAGCACGCCGTAGATGAGAGAGGCCCACACAGGCACGTAGCCACTGCCGGGTGTGATTGTGGCGAGGCCGGCAACGACGCCGCAGCAAAACGGGATCGAGCCGAGCTTCTTGGTGTGCAGGGAATCGAGCAGCATCCACGTAATGCCGCCGATGGACGCGGCCAGGTTCGAGTTGATGGCTGCCGTGGCCGCGCGCGCGTTGGCCGCACCCTCTGAGCCCGCGTTGAAGCCGATCCAGCCAAACCAGAGTAGCGCCGTGCCAATGTACACCAGCAGGGGGGAGTGGTTCGGGCCCTCGCCCGCAAACGGCTCTCGACCAGGCTTGGATGGGCGGCGGAGGAGCATGCCGTACGCGAGCGCAGTCATGCCGGACACGGTATGGATGGCGATGCCGCCCGCAAAATCGTACGCGCCCGAGTCGCCGAGCGTGTGCAGCCAGCCGTTGAGGCCCCACATGGCGTACACCACGGGGTCGTAGACAATGGTGGACCAGATGAAGGGGATGACCATGAGCGGCCACAGACGCATGCGCACACCGCCGGAGCCGAAGGCAAGCGCGGGCGTGATCGCTGCGAACTGCATCTGGTAGACAAAGTACACGAGCTCGGAGATGTCCGGTGCGGCCGGATGCGCCGCAGCGCCCACATCGGCGAGGCCACCGCTGTTGAGGTTGCCGATGAACTGGTTGTCGGCAGTCTTGGAAAAGCCGAGCGAGTAGCCCCACACGTAGAACTGGATCGACACGATCGTCAGGTTGAGGCCGCACATGGCCATCAGGGTGAGCACGTCGCGCGAGCGGCTCATGCCGCCGTAGAAGAGACCTGTCGGGGTGCGTGAACATGTGTAAGCTCTTCTCCTCCTCCATCGGCGACGTACCCAGTCCGGGCGTCATAATCAGCACCATGGCCATGGAGATGATCATGTAGCCAGTGTCACCATCGTTGACGGCCGTCGTCGAGCCCGAGTCCGACATTGCTTTTCCCACGGTCGACCACTGTTCTCACGCACGTGTAAGTTCGACAGACAGAGACCCACACGAGACGAGGAAAAAGAATCAGGGCACGGCATTAACACCCCGTGGGCTGGCCATAGCCGCGACCGAGCGTGCCGGGACGTGCTCGGCCGCTCAGCCGGCTCAGGAACCGGGTCGTGCGAAACAAAAATAGGTGTCACAATACTCTAGAAGGGTCGAGAAACGCACCCCCACTTTGGCGCGCATGGCGACACCGCCGACACGACGGCTGCGGCCGAGGCGCCCGCCGCGGGAGCTCGCCCATGCCCTTCGCGGGCGAGTTCATGGCGATGACGCTGATGTGCGTCCTGCCGGCCAACGTCGACCCCCCCCAGTGTACAATACTATTGGGTGGTGTAGGTGGACAGACACCCACAGTGACGCTCACAAAGACTGCAGCCATGCCATGGGTTGAACGAGAGCTGCTCGCGGAAATCAAGCATGTCGGTCTTGAGGACTTCCTGCTTGAGAAGGATGATGGTCGCCACGAGATCAAAGTGTCCATTTTTTCCACGGCAGTGTGGGATCCTCGATCTGATGTTTGCACGCGTCGACGTAGTGCTAATCCGCGCGTGCAGATGAGTTGAGTTCGCAGCGCCATGTAGAAGCGAGTGAAGTGGACTAGATAGAGAACGTGCTGCAAGATTTCCCCGGTGCTTTTGCGTGTTCTCGTGGTCCCTCTTGTGCGACGCGTCACCAGAAATGTCTTTGTTGCACACCCTGCAGTGCCACAGCGTGGAGAAACGGTCTGCGACCACACCGAGACGAGCTGGACGACGAGCCGCTCACGGCAGCACGCATATACGGATCCGAAGGGGGAAAATCGGGGCCACGTGGATGATAACGGGTCAAGGCCAGCAAAAAAACACAAAAAAATTACAAGACAAACCAAAAGAAAATAAAGAAAATAAAATAAAGTAGAAATACAGTAGGAGGTGTGAGGGGACGGTGCTAGGATGGTGTGTAGAAGGCCCCGGGGACTGCGGGTGAAAGACGCCCCATTGAAATGAAAGAGGGCGAGGTTGGACGGAGCACGAGCACTTGCAGCAGCAGAGGCCTTGGCACGGACGCTGTTGGGATGTGTGCTTACGTAGAGGGCCTTCGACTGGTCGTCCTGCACCAAAAGTTGGTCGTCCTCCTTGATCGGCGACATCACGGTCGACATGACTCTCCACTGCGACTTCAATTGTTCCACAAGGCACGCGACGGGAATGTGTCCGCTTGCTTGAGGAAGCCCGCAATCCTCTCGGGGAACACGAGAGCGTCCACCAGACCCCGCCCGTACGCCCGCAGGGCTTTCGCGTTCAAAAACCGCGGTTTTGTGGCGCACCAAGTCAGTCCATGCCTCGCCGCTCAACCCAATGAGCGCAGAGGATGCCCCCCCCCCCGCGCCGCCTCGGGAAAGAAGACCATCACGTCCCTGATCGCGCAGTGAACAGTAAAAGAACGGCAGCACGACCGACACGAAAAAGCCGTGCAGCCGCAGCGCGGACGTGGTGGTGTCGGTGGCCGGAGTGGTTTTTTTTTTTAAAGGTGCTTACTACTTTATTTTATCCGTTGTCTTTGCCAAGGATGTTTTCATCCGACTGAAAAAGAGAAGGCGACACTGTCAAATTGCGGGGAAACCCTGAGAACTCGTCGAGACCAACTCGTCGACACCGCGGCCAACTTGTTTTCTCCACTTTTTTTTTTCCACTTCAAATTTCTGTACTAAAAGATTCCAATCAGGATAAAAGAGAGAAGCGTTTAGAGTATCGCGGCTGGACTGGCATCAGAGTCGCTGGGCTTGCGCAAAGACAGGACGATGCTGTCCGCGTCGAGAGTCGCGGTGCTCTCCATGTCCTTGGAGCCTCCGTCGCTGACTACCA
>Ga0302227_10002025_pt1 | contig 14400 bp, 18 predicted proteins | sample II_Palsa_N1_1_FD_193525 | JGI IMG/M metagenome (GOLD analysis project Ga0302227, IMG submission 193525) | Peat permafrost microbial communities from Stordalen Mire near Abisko, Sweden - II_Palsa_N1_1 | ecosystem: Environmental > Terrestrial > Soil > Palsa > Peat permafrost | place: Sweden...
GAAAAAAAAAAAGCAGGATGGTCCTCTTTTTTTTCTTTTCTTTTCACAGAGGAAGCACAGCAGGGGAGAAGAAAGAAGGGCAGAGTCTTCTTTTCTCTTTGTTTGGTTCGCGGGGAGGGGACGAGGACGAGTCTGGCCTGGTAGGAGGCGAGAGCGGAGGGGGGTTTTGGCGGGGAGGGAGAAAAAAATTCGCGGACACAAAACACTGACGTCATTGATTCGTGTCATTTTTTCTTTTAAAGTCAGTGTATTTTGGCATAGACAGGCGTTGGGCTGCTTGCATGGACGAGCAGATGGCCGTTGAAGAGGCCGGCGCAGAGGGTCTGCTCTTCCAGCTGTTGTTGTTGCTGTTGTTGTTGTTGTTGTTGCTGCTGCTGGCTGCCGCCGTGATGGTGGTGGGGGTGATGGGGCCAGCAGGCGATCGACGTGATGCTGACGGCATTGCCAAGCCGCTCCATCGCCTTCCTACTCTTGGCCAACTGGCCCAGGAACGACGTCTCCTTCTCGAGCGTCTTGGCGTTGAAGCGCAGGATGACGTTTGTGCCACAGCACACCAGAACTTTCGAGTAGTCGGACGAGAGGACCATCTGGTGGACGCGATCGTGCACGGTCATGCGGCGCACATGCTTGCCATTGAGCGTAAACAGGTGGACCTCGTGTTGCTCCTATTATTGAAATTATGTTTTTATAAAATAAAAAAGTTTTTTTTTTCTTTATCTTTATTGTACCACAGTCTGTGTCTTGCGAACAGAGTTGACGATGATGGATCCCTCGGCCGTGATCAGGACGTGCGCGATCGATCGTCCAAAGTTGTTTTGGCCGCGGCCAGGGTTATCAGAGGCAAAGGGTGGCTGCTGCTGCTGCTGCTGCTTGCTGTCGGCTGGTACGTCGTCCTCCGCGGCGGCGGTCTGTGGGCTGAGAAGACCATCGTCTGCGTCGACGAGAGAGTCGCTGATCGAGGGATGGACACCAGAGAAGATCAACGATGTGTCATCCGGGTTTACAGACGACGGCGTGTGAGATGCAGAGCGCGAGCGGCTCGCTGAGGGGGATGACAATATCCGGCCAGTGACGTCAAGCGAGGGCAGGAGAGACTTGGACGCGGCGTCGGCAACGTGGATGCTGCGGACAAGACGGCCGTCGCGCAACGAGTGAATCAGCACGGTGCCGCCCTTGGATCCGCTCACGACCACGTCATAGTCGTTGCTCACCGCCACACAGGTGACCTCCTCCTCGTGGCCAAAGAGGACGTGGCGCGCACGGCGGTTCACGCGGCAGCCCGTGTTGTTGTTGGGGTACTCGACGTTCCAGACCATGAGCGTCGTGTCGCGCGAGCCAGTGACGAGGATCGACTTGGACTCGTTGAGCGTCAGGCAGGTGACAATGTCGTCGTGCTTGCGCATGATCTGCTGCACCCCTTTGAGGCTGCCGTCTGTGCAGATCACGCCAAACGACTTGTTCCAGTGGCCGGCCACAAACAGGAAGCGCCCGTCCGCGGTCACGGCAAACAGCTCTGGCCGGGGCACGATGTCGTGCGCGAGTTGGATCACAAAGGGGGCCTTCTTTGTTCGCCTAGCGACCAGAATAGTTAAAGAGACAAAACCAATAGGCAAAAGATCCACAGCAAGTATACTTGATTGCGCTCTGGTCGCCCGATGTGGCAGTCGTCTGCAGAGAGGCAAAGCAGGACCAGACGTTGCCCAGCGCGTCAATGGTGATCATGCGAGCACGCGGCTTGGAATCGCCGCCAAAGAGAGACGACGTGGTGCCGGCTTCGCACAGTGCAACGTACGCAATCTCGCCCATGTCGGAAGTGATGTGCGAGGTGGACTCACTGATGTTGCTTGGACTGGGAGGGATCGTCAGCGCTCGGGTCTGCCGCTGGGGATGGGGGGTCGTGAGAAGCTGTGCGGGCGTCTGACCAAAATTGACGATCTGGGCCTCGATGGCCTGGCGCATGATCGGGTCGTCAATCTGCCCCAGATCAACCATGCCCTCGTACGTCAAGTAGTGGAACACGTTGTCCGCCTTGCGTGCCTCCTACAATAATTGTTTTATTACGTCTTCTTGATTTCAAGGGTTAGGTACATCGCCGCGCTGCTTGTAGCCGAAAATGAGGTCAATCCACTTGTGCAGGTTTGCCGAGACATAGTCGCACTCGAGGGCCTGGCGCAAACGTTTTAGTTTCGAATCAGCTTTTTTTTAAAAAAAAGCTTATTGGTCCGTACCTCGCGATGCAACCGAACAAACTCGTACGGGGTGGATGCCCACTTGGGGAGCTCGACGTGGTCGATGTGCCTGCCATTTTGCATCGTGCCCAGGTCAAACTTGTTCAAGTTTTCAAACATCTCGGGCAGGTAAAAGAACTCGGGGATGAGCTCTTTCACGTCCGTCGAGGAACTGTTGACGCCACGCCATGTATCGCCGATGGAAAAAAAAAGGCGGTCGGCATGGTCAAAGCGGCCACTCTGCAAATTGATATGCAGCGTCGTAAACGGCTCCATGCGCAGCAAGTAGTACAAGACGATGCCGCTCGACGAGTAGTGCGAGCCATACAAGAATCGCTACACAATGCTTGTTAGGGCTAGCCTGCATGTGTCATTCAATACCTTGTCATCGTCCTCGTCCATTTCGATCGCACGCTGACGCAGCATTTCAAGTCTCTTCTCGTTCAGTGCACCAATGGGCTTGCTCAAATCGCGGAAGGTTTCCTTGTGGATAAATGAATGGTTAAAAATAAAATTAAAAAAACCAGAGTCTTTGCTTTTTGACAAACCTTTTTGGTCAGGTCCAGCGTCGGCGAGTCATAGTCCTTGATGATCCATGGGAAGACGGGGTACTGCGTGAGATCGTTGAACGTACGGCCAGCGAGCGTGTTGAGGAACATCAGGTACTCAAAGTTGGAGATCTCCCGTCGTTGCCACTTGTACGTCATTTCCTTTTGAGACTCGAAAGCGCGCGCTGTTGTCTTCGACTCCTTTTTTTTTGCGTCCTGTCAGGTTTACCAATAAAAGAAAGGGCAACACGTACCATGTACGACATCTTGACAGCCTTTTGAGCAACCAGCTTTTTGATAAAACTGTTACGCATCTCCTTGCTCGAAAAGTTGAAAAGGACGTTTGACTAGTTGAAATTGCTTAGGCCAAGCCTTTTTTCTTTTCACCCCCTTCTAAGAAGAAGAATTACCCGATCGTGGAAGAAAAGCTCAATGCCGACAGGACGGTGGAGGTGGCGACGGAGGAACAGCTTGTCAAGGTCCTGGAGAGGCCACTTGCGATCGCGCACTTCGTCGTCCGTCGTGACTTTGGACGTCTTGGGAATGAAGAACGACAGATGCTTGGTCGACAGGTCGAGACGGCCCTCAATCATGATCATTAGATGCGCCATCGAGACCTTCATGGCCAGCACAGAGTTTTCCACATCCGCCGTCCTGAGAAACAAATCAGTTTTTTATTTTTATTTCATGTATTCATTCGTACGGAGCACTGCTTTCTTGCTGCTGCAGGGTCTGTGCAGCCGGCTGCCAGTCTTCCTCTCCATCATTCGCCATAACCTTGGTGATCAATCGCAGACCACGCAGGCTTTCGGTGTTTGTTTGGGCAGCTTCCGTATCTATGATGAAAACCGCACTCAGAAGGGTCTTTTCAAAGATATTCAAAGTGTACCCTCTCCACTGTGTGAGCCCCCTTGGTCGCGGCGCACGCTGGCCGTCTTGTGGTCGTCAAAGTACATATTGACCTGGAGACGAGGTCGCAGGCGAATGGGTGTCTCAAAGCGATCGAGCTTCCAGCGAACGTCATCGTAGCTGCACACGCATCAAAAGTTAACACAGGATTGCAGAAACAAAGAGGAAAAACGTACGAAAAGTTCTCTGGGCACCAGACGCCGCCCTCTCCGCTGAGATCGCCGGCCATACGGAACCACGTTGTCATGGCAAGTCGGCGACGGCCTTCAAAGTCGTTGGCAGTCGAACGGACGATGCGCGTGTCCTCCTGGTCCTTGAAAGTGTGAAGCATAGTGATCAGGTCCGTGTTGGTCTTGCTCGTGGCACTGTCCAGCTTTTCGTGCGCCTCAATGAGACGCTTGAGGACAGTCACATCGCGTCGGAAGGTGCCAGCGAGGATACTCTTGTCGTCTTCGACGATCGCGCATGCAAGCTCGCCCTTTTCGGTGCACAGGGTCGTCCAGTTTTCCGAGCTGAAAACCTTGAAGAACTCGTCGTCGCCAATCTACGATTTCTTTATTAGTAAAATATGAATTTTTTTTTTTTTTAGGAAGTACGTTGTCGTTCAGGATCGCCTGCGGTGTTGACTTGTCGGGCAGTCCCCATGTTTTCTCGAGGCCGCCTGACCACTTGCGCCAGACGTGGCGGTAGTGTACAATGTAGGACTTGTACAGCTGGCATCCGTGGCGCTCGAGAGACTTTTGGATGCCCACGTGCAGGCTGTAAACAAGGGCACCAACACGCCTGAGCACGTCCGAGTCGTCTCGGCTAAGGGACATGATCGAATCGTCCGGGTTCAGGTAGTTTTCGATAATCCATCTGAGGCTGTTTTTCAGGAGGGCACCAGTGTGCTCGCTGAAACCAAATCGCAGCAGCAAAAGAGCAAAGCGGTAGGAGAGGCGCGTTATGCCGCCGTTGCGAAGGCGTCTGTAGGGTTACGTTTTTGTAGAAACAAAAATAAAATGGGAACGGGGGAAAAGCATACACTTTGCCAGGGGTATCGATGGAGACGGAAAAGCTCTTGATGTTGAACAAGTCAAACTGGTTCACGAGGTTGAAGACTTCCTCCAACTAAAGTTCTGATTAGATTGATAAAAGGCGAGAAACAGTAGTGGTGACACACCATGACAACTTCGCCGGCAGTAAGGTCCTGGACAATGTTGTATCCAAGCGTCCAGTGGTCGTCGACCTGAGATGAGGTCAGGACGTTCCACATAGAGCCGGGCATCGTGGATACACCATCCGTCCCCTTGACAATGCTGGGCTCCAAGATAGACATGATGGAGGACTCGCTCAGGGTCATGAACGCATCGTCCGTCTTGCGCACATTGCTCATGTTGTGGCCCAGCGAGACATTTCGCGTGACAAAGAGGACTTCTTCAATCGACAGGAGAAAGTGCTCGACGGTGACGAGGGCTGCAGGCGGCAACTTGTTCACGCCTTGTGATTTGTTCTGCAACAAACGAATTTTTCTTAGAAAATGACTTCCAGTGACAAATTGAAAAGGCAGTACCTCAAAAGCTTCGCGCAAAAGGTGGGCGACGTGCTGTCCAACAGCGACGATAAACAACTTGGCGTTGGGTAATTGTTCGACCGTGACGCTGAGGATGCAAAACTCGAGGGAGCGGAAGGCATTTTTGTCATCATAGGCAGTGCACACGAGAGTTGCGCCCATCAGACGGCCAAGCACATCGATGATTCCGCGGCGTTGCGTGGTCACGTCTTCGGGTTCGCCTTCTCGGAATTCGGACAATCGGCGCAAAGGCTCGATGAGCAATTGAATCCAGCCGCTCAGGTGGCTCAGGGCAACAATGTTTTGCGGCTGGTAGGTGACATAGTAGTAGAGCTCCCAAAGTATGGCGAGAAGCTAGAAAGAGAAACACTTTAGCAACAAGTCAGTCGTTTTTTTTTTGTTTTTTCAAAAAGTTGCCTTCTCCTGGCTGGCCTTGTTTGCGATGCTGAGCAAGACGGGCACAAAAACGGGCGCGGCAAACAAAGCATCCGCATTGGGCTTAAAAACGGCGTCGCTAAAGTTGATATGGCCAAACAGGAGCTTGCGGACACAGTTGAACACAGTGTCGTTTGGATAAATGCTCTGTAATAATACAATTAAAATTAAAATAAGTACAATGAAGAAAAAAAAAAAAGGTGCAAACCTGGAACATCCAGAGGAGGGCGTGCTCGTCGCTGTCAGACTGTGGAACGAGGCGGTTCTTCAGGGGCTGTGGCACTTGTGGGGACGCGAGAATTTTGATGATCAGTTGCAAAGCAATTGTGTTGACTTGCTCGTTTGTGTTTCGGAGCAGGTCAAAGATCATCTCACAGCCGCCCAAGCTGAGGAGGGCATCAAGAACGTTCGACTTGCCCTTGGTAGTGGTCACAGAGCGGTTCAACTAGGTGGAAAATTGTAAGCGTCCGATGGGACAGAGAAAAGATAGTATACTGTTCGCAATATGTCGGCAACAAACGAGACGTGTTGTTTGCCCGGGCGACCAAACAAACTCACGATCCGGTGAACCGAGTCCGAGTCAATATCCATCAGAAAGAGGTCTACACAAAAATTAGTAGGTATTAAGAGAAAAAAAATACCATCATTTTTTTTTACCTTCGATAATGCCGATGATAAGTTGACGCAACTCTGAGATTTCCTCAATGGACGGACGAGAGAGGATAATAGGGTTCAAGTCGGGCGTCTGCAAGAGTAGAAAATTTTTTTTCAGATGGGACCCCACATAAAACAGACGTACGCCAAAGGCGCTAAACATGCGCCATTGTTTGCCGAGCAAGAGCAGCTCCTTTGCACACGAATCCATGTCTGGGGCATCACTGGTCCACAAGTAGTAGTCCAGCGTGGCGAGAAGAAAGCTGATCGTCACAGGTTTTTGGATGTTTACCTGAACGGAATTTTTTTTTTTTCCAATCCAACAACAAAATCAATGGAGAGAACGCACCAGTGGTTGGTTTATGACAGAATGAATAAGCGTGTAGTACTCCATCTGCTCTTGAATTGGCCGGTAGATCCAAAGACGAGGCTCCAGAAGGAAGTGTGTTAACAGTGCGTTCGCGAGCGACGATCGCTCCTCGCTCGCAATAGACTTTTCGTCCTTCTGTTTTCGCGCGTTAGTGTACGTAATAGGTTTGTCCTCCATACCGAGTTGACAATGAGTTCTGCGAGTTCGATGCACTTGCGAAGATCAGCAACGGTGACATGGCGTGGATGGATGCTCTGGAAGAGGAAGCTCATGACCGCGATCGTATCACTAAAAATTTTCCGCAGGATGAGCTTTTGTCTTGGTTTCCTAACCTTACGTTCGGTCGACATCAACGAGGTAGCGCTCCTGGCTCGTGACAATGTTTTCCATGATCGAGAAAAACAGGGCGGTGAGTGAACTTGTCATTGAGAGCGAGACAATGTTGGGAAGGGCCTTGGGTTGGAAATAGTCGAGCAGCGGAATGAGCGGCAAGAGCACTCGTACACCTCCCAGAACATGAAGGGTGCTGGGAATAAAGAATTTTAAGAAAAACTGAAAGGCTAGAAAACCGGATGCTTACGTCAAGAAATGCTGAGGGGATGTCCGCTCGGTTCGAACCAGCGTTGCAAACTTGCGTGAACTTGTCTTTACTGCAGCCGCGTCTACTGCTGTGGTCGCAGATGAGGACGCCGACGACGCATCAACTTGAAAAAAAAAATATTTTTATTTATTTAATACAACGAAGGATTTTCAAACGGGGGAACCTACCGAGCTTGCGCATAAGATCGGCGCACTTGTTGCCGCGGGCGGTCTGGGCGTGGTACGCAAACTCGATGAGCACGCTGAATGGGAGTGTCATGGTGTAGCGCTGCCGAAGGTCGAATTGTAGCTTGTCATCTTCCTCAAAGACACCGCAGTAACTCGAACCCTTGTCGTAAAAGGCTTTGATGAAGGCGGGCTCCAGCGCCGCACGAATGAGCATGACCGATATAAGCTGTCCCCACAGAGATGAGGTCTCCTGGAAGTCCTGCTGCACCTTGGCCAACGGGTTTTCGTTCTTGCGCATCATGCAACCAAAGGAGATCACCGGCAGTAGTCCCTGAAGTGGCGGGTACTCACATGTGACCTTGGCGATGGGTTTGGGCTCGCCATTGACGTAGAGCAGAATGTCGCTCTGGCGATGGCCAAACTGGCCGCTCGGCAGGTTTTGGACAAACACGAGGAAGTACCACTTTTCCGTCTCGAGAGTAAAGTCGCGGAACTCGAACGAGTTGCTCAATGTGTCGCCCTGGAAGACGGACACGACGATGACGTTGTTGCGTAGATGGCACGTGAAATTTTGGCCCTGCTCGCTGCGAAAGTGGAAGAGGCACGACAGTCTAACAAGGGTGGCAGAGTTTTTTTTAAAAAAAAAAAATAGACAAACTGATTAAATTCCGTACTGGTGGCGTTCACGTTGCTCTTTTTCCAGCCGTACCCACATCGTCAGCGAATAGCCCTCATGGTCCGGAAAAGCGAATACCCGTTTTGGAAGGACAATGCCGGATTTTTGTCCCGCAAACTATGGAGAATACATTACTCCTTTAGCAAAATGATGATGTACCTGGAAACATGTGGGAAGGGGCTGCACAGAGGACAACGTCTTGAGGGTGTTGAAGACAAGAGGGAAATAAGGCGGCAGTTGTCCTGATGCATCCACTCGCGCAAGTTTGATCAGCGTGCGCACTTCGGTCGACCGAATCGAGTAGCAGCCGAGGATTTGGACCAGCCTGAACAGGGTGTCGACGTGTTTGGTGGAGACGCTGAGGGGAATGAGCTGAAAAAAAAAAAAAAAAGAGCCTTTAGAAAATAAAATGCATCACTCCGTTGTACCTTGAGGATCGAGTCAACAGCACCCCGAGCACAAGCACGCGTCTTGTTGGTGTCATTTTGCTGGACCATGTTGGTCAAGTCGAGCAAGAATGGACCCCGCAATTTGTCGTCCATGAGGACGTACAAGAAGAAGAAGACCTGAACGATGGACGGGATTTCGATGACAGTGATGTACGAATCAAAGTCAGACTCTTGGACTTTGTTGAGCATGAAGAATTTCAGCACTTCGTACAGCTCGGGCCATAATTTCGTGTAGGCGTCTATTTAGTACATAAAAAAAAATGCTTTTTTTTAAATAAAAAAAAACTTTCTATTGGTTTATCTAAAAGTACCTGTTGAGTCCTCGTTGGACTCATCGATCACGGTTTGGAGCACAGTAGACGACGGGAGGTGCAACTCGTCTTCGTCCGCCTTGAACGAGCTCTCTTGAATTAATCTACTCAGGGCTGCGTGTTTTTGGTTTTTAGGATCGCGCTACGAGATTGCTGAAAAAAAAAAAAAAAAAAAAGAGTACGTACGAGACGACGGCAGCAGAATCATCATAAACTCGTAAAAGGCGAGGCGTCCTTTGATATCCTTGGAAAACTGCTCCATATTAGCCGCGTTGTTGTAGAGGAACAGGGTCCACACACGGACGAGTTGCACAGCAAAAATCTGAAAGGGGGAAATAGTTTTAAATAATACAAAATAAAAGAATAAAAGGATCGAATGCCTTGCGAGCGTCGGAAGGAAGAGACCGCTGCTGAAGCAATATCCGAATTGTGCTGGATACTCGGGCGCCATTGAGAATCTGATGCATTGTTTCAACGAACGCTGAACAGAGAAATACGGAAATAAAGGGCGTACGGTCTGCATGCTCTTGGTACAAGCGCGAAGGAGGTCGATGATCATGTCGATCGTGGTCATTCCAATGTCATAGTTGTGGCTGTCGGTCCACTCCATGACGAGCAGTTTGTTGAGAATGTACCTGAACAGATCGATGTAGGTCTCCGGTACACGGTGGTCGCCACCCGACAGGACCTGGCCGTACATGTTGCGAAACACGCCCAAGATATTTTTGGCGGCAATGGCAGACGTGGTCGAATAGGCGATGTCAAGCAGCTTGCTCGTATTTTCCTTGTCGTTGAGGACCATCGTAGCAACGTCGACGTTGCCGCAAAGGTACAGGCGCACGACAGCGAGAACGGCCCAGCGCGCACGCGTGAAAATGGCGGGAAGAGACAGCGAAAACGTCTTGTCAGACCGGGAGAGCGTCTGATGATGCTTGTTGGCGATCTTCGTCAGCTGAGTGTACAGTATCGAGTGGACGTCGAGCATGTGCTTTTGCGTCTCTGCGTAGTTGGACTGGAGGATTGCCAGGAGGCACTCGCACACCTGATTGAAAAGAAAAAAAAATTACTCCATAAAAAGTATATTTTTGAGTTTCACGTACCTCGGCAACAAGAACGACGTTTCCCTGGTGAGCGACAAGGAGGTCTGCGAGCTTGTCCAGACCGATGAGAAACCTGCCGTCGGGCTTGATCGTTGAGCTCATGACGATAAAGCTAAACACAACCGAGCGCATTTTGGCCGCGACGGTGCCCTCGCTGGACTCGACCTGGAACATGTACGCCTTGAAGAGCAAGTCCACAAACGACGGGTCCTTGAGGAGAGTTAGGGCAAAGAGCTCTTGGCGCCAAATGGCGTCGTGCATGAAATGCAAAAACACGAGCTGCAGGCCGCCAAACGGTTTTTGGAGCATCTGGGAGCGTGCGAGCTGGTTCTCGGGGTTGGGTCGGATCTCGTCCAAAAAGATGGCCATGATTGTCGGCACGACGAATGTTGACAGGCTCTCCTGGCCGCTAATGGTCCGGATCGTTGGTTGTTGCGGCGGCTGGACCGTGCTGCTGCTCCCTATCCCCCCCGTGCTGCTGGTCCCTGGGGCTCCGGTGGCGATGTTGATCGAGGTCAAAGTGCTGTTGCAATTGGAGAGGCAGCACATGTAGGCCATTCGGAAGAGGATGTCAATCTCGCGCCAGCAGATTGTCTCGTCCGACACGTCAAACGCAGGCAGGACCTTGCTGGGGCCGCGCATGTTTGGAATCCCGAGCGCGCCAAAGGACTCTTCGTTCATTTGGAGCAGTTGGACGAGTGGAGCCCCTGCGACAGCCGTGGGGATGTGTTCGCTGCGACGCTCTCCATCAGGTGTGGGCGTGAGTTGCGGCATGTCCATAGCGGTGGGGTTTGAAAGAATTGACGAGCAAACGGGAAACTCGTCAAGACCGGCGTACGTTTCGGGCGTAGAAGCAAAGGACGACGCGGACACCCGCGACACCCACAAAAACAGATCGACGAGGCATTCAAAGGGGTTGAGGACGCTGTTGGCCTTGCCGAGCATGAACTTTACATTCGTTGGGTCGACTTGGACGGCGAATCGCAAAACATGCCAAGCCGTGAGCTGGCTCATAAGCTCGTTTTGAAGGACGTCGCTCGGGATTGCCGTGTTTGTTTTGGCTGCAACGGATAGGAATTCTGGGCAGCGAATGACGTTTTGCAGAGCCTCGATCGCGCCGGCTTGTCCAACACGCACATTGGTCGTCTTTTTTTTTTTTTTATATAAATAAAAAAAAATGCATTATCAGTATTATCAGTATAGACCTGCTTGTTACCTCATGAAACAGCAAGAGTGACCCGAGCGCGTGCATCATGTCAATCTTCAACCTGTACTGGCGAGACGTGAGGAGGCACCCGGTGACTTGAACCTTTGCGAGGCAGTTGAGCGTCTCGACGATGAGGACAAGGAAGGACGCGAGCGGGACCTTCTTGCTCGGCACAGATTTGTCCCTGATGCTGTTGTCGGCCACGGAGAGATTCCAGGACCTCAAGTACTTTTGCCAGTCGCCGTTGATGTCGTAAAAGTTCATGGCAAACTGCACCACAGACAAGATCGCGTCGACACACGTCCTCAGCCGTGGACCTATCGATTCGGGTCTTTAGAACGAATAACAGGCAAATGCTGTTCATACTGTCGATAAAGGTTGGTTCCCCGGCAGCAGCAGACTTGGCCGTGGTTGCATTGGCAATGATATCCTGGGCAAAGTGCTTGACAAAGGCCTGGCCAAAGTCGAAGACGGCGGTGACAGTAATCGCGGCGCCTGTGGCGAGCAACCTTCTTGTTGGTGCAAACTTTGACAAGAACTGCATGTGTGCAAGCAGGGAGAGTGCAAAGTGGACGTGCTCGCTATTGATGTCGAGCGTCTCCTCGCTTTGTAGCAACTGTAATCACGTGTGTTTTTAGTGGCTTGAGTGAGTCTGTGTGTACCTCGGCGAAACGCCCAAAGCACGCCCTGGCCTCGACCAAGACCGCGTCCATGAGTTGTTGAGCATCCAGCGATGGCGACGCAAACACGCCGACAATAGACCCATCCACCGTCACATTATGATGCAGCATGGTCTCTATGTCGGCCGACTTGCCGTTGAACATGGCCACGTACTCTAGCAGGGCCTTGTTGACGTTGAGCTCGCTCTCGTGCAGTGGCGGAAGCGGCTGAGGCGCCTCGCTCCCAATGGTCGTCTCCTGAGACTCGACGACGGCAGCCTGGAGGGCGTGCGCCGACTTGACGGCGTAGAGTTTGATGAACGCACTTGCCGCCTGCGAGAGCTGGCTGCCTCGTTGGTCCCTGTGCGTGTTACGGGGTTAGCACTGATGCTAAAAAACAGGGAGGGGGGGACACAGTTTTTCGTACGACAGCATGAGCTTGAAAAACTCGTAGTCTTCTGGCTTGGCGGGGAAGGCATCTGTGGCCGGCATCTGCCCGTTGTTCATCTAGGACGTGTGCGCGGGTTAGAGGGTCGACCGTCTTACGGCGTGCCTTGCTACCAACGAGGCGTCCTCCACAAAAAAGCTTGACACCTCTGACGTCTTGCGTGCTCTCAGCGACCCGCCGATCTTGCGGAGCCAGCTGGCCATTCTCGTGGGGCCTGAGCGGGCGGGCGGGCTGGTCTGCAAAGGGACGGGGAGGGGTCAATCCAGAGAGCAACGCGAGTCTGTGTCTCCTCCATTTTCAAATGTGCCTCCCCCATGCTTCGCTTTGGAGTGGCCTTGGACATTGATGGAGTCCTCATTCGGGGCAAGAATCGGCTCCCGTGGACCACCAGCGTACGTGCGTGCGTGCGCGCCCTCTGCTATTTTATTTTTATTTTTTACCCTAAAAGCACAGGTGCTGAGGACGCTCAAGGAACGCTCCATCCCGCACATCTTTTTGACCAACGGCGGTGGCGCAAGTGAGCCGCAATGTGCTGAACGATTCACGGGTCTGTTTGGGGAGAACGTCGATCCGGGGCGGCTCGTGCTGGGTCACTCGGCGTTTCGGGAGCTGGTCCCTTTGTACCACGACAAACCGGTCCTGGTCATTGGCAAGTACTACTCGTTTTCCCCTCCTCAGCGGCAGTGGGCTCATTGTGTTTGCGTGTGCTACCACTAGGGACTCGTGCAAGGACGCTGCGCTCTATTGTGGATTTAAGAAACCCATGCTGACAAGCGAATTTCTCGCTCTCAACGCGTCGCGATGGCCGCTCAGCGTCCCTGCCAGTGTTGCCCCGATGCCGCTGCAGGAGCCCATTGCAGCCATCCTTGCCTTCCATGACTCGTGGGACTGGGGCCGCGATGCGCAGATCGTCCTCGACGTCCTTCGGGGTGCGGATGGGTCCCCTGGTGCAATCGACGCGAAACATGGGGCAAATCCGACGATGGCCACAAGGAAAAGCTCTATCCCGTTCTACTGTGCATCATCCGACCGCCACTGGCAAAACGAGCACCCGCTGCCGCGCCTCGCCCAGGGCGTCCTGCCATTCATCATCTCAAAGCTGCACAAAGTACCTTTTTATTTATTTTTTGTTTATTGCATTGAAATTTTAATTGTGCAGGAGCAAACGGGTGAGGATCTAAACGTGACTTTCTTTGGGAAACCACAGCCGCGGCAGTACGACTATGCTCGCTCGGTCCTGGCAAGGTATAATCAAGGGAGGGCCCCAACGCGGATTTACGCGATTGGCGACAACCCCGCGGCAGGTACTTGTTAAATATCGTTCTGGGAGATGACGTTCAGTTATCTGTCTGCACTAGATGTCCTCGGTGCCAACAATGCAGGCCCCGATTGGACGTCCATACTCGTGGACACGGGTGTATACGGGCCTCACTACTCTGGTGTCTCGCTTGAATCGTCCCGGCCTGGACAAGGTCACACACCGCATCATCACGTTAAGAATGTACAGCAGGCCCTAGACAAGATCTTTGAGCTTGAGGGCGTCTTGTGAAAAAAAAAAAAAAAACGTTAGGCCTGGATGGACCTCGACTGAAAAAAAAAAATTACATTTCCGTCGTCGCCTCTCCCAGAATGTCTCGACACAAGTACGTTCACGAAGCGAGTGACACCGCCCGACCTGACTAACGCCTTTTGGTTACCTGTCTTGCCTCCCCGCCCACCGCTTCGGCTTCGTCGTCTCCTCGTCGCCGTGAACCGTTTGTTCTTCGGTCGTCTCGTCGTTCCTCTGTTTCTGTGCAATCCCCACTACCTGTCGGACGGTCCCTGCAGCGACGCACGCGTCTATGTGGGCAACCTGCCTATGGACATGCGCGAACGCGACATTGAAAAGCTGTTTGAAAAGGTATGCGTTGCGTCGTTTTCGATGTTTGCGCCAAACCAAGATTTGGGGGAGGGGGGGGGGATTGGACTCAACATGGGAATAAAAAAAAATCCTCAGTTTGGCCGCATTTCCCACGTCAGCTTGAAGGCCCTGCAGCGCCCGCCCGCGTTCGCATTTGTGGACTTTGAGGACATTCGCGACGCCGAG
>Ga0302227_10002029_pt1 | contig 14392 bp, 19 predicted proteins | sample II_Palsa_N1_1_FD_193525 | JGI IMG/M metagenome (GOLD analysis project Ga0302227, IMG submission 193525) | Peat permafrost microbial communities from Stordalen Mire near Abisko, Sweden - II_Palsa_N1_1 | ecosystem: Environmental > Terrestrial > Soil > Palsa > Peat permafrost | place: Sweden...
CATCAACGATGTCGAAGTAGGCAGACGAGTGCATGACCCACAGCGCGATCCGGCCGAACTTATCGCCGAATTTTCGCATGCCACGGGTCAGGGTTTTCTTGCCGTCGGTTTCGATGTTGGCAGACACCACCATGGCGGCGTTCGAGCCGATGGCAGCTTTCAGTGCGCCGGTGGCGTACTCGATGAAGCCCTCGATGGTGGCATCAGCCACGTCGGCGCCGATGATCTGGGAGAACTCGTCCACTGCCCGGCCACGACGCTTAAACGCCTCTTCGGTGGTCTGGTACGGACCGTACTTCCATGGAGCCTTGACGCCTACAGCCTCGCCAGCACCAATTTTCTTGGCGGTGACCTTGCCTTCGGAGTTGACATCGCGGTGCTCCAAGCCGCCACCGAGCTTGTAGAAAGCGCGCTTGCGGAAGTCGCCCTGAATCAGCTCGTTGTCGAGAACGATCGCGCCGTTGGACGAGGCGTTGAACACGTCCAGGTTGTCCTGGATGCGCTCCAGGTATGCAGTTTGCGCCTCATCGTTGTAGATGATCAGGTCGCTGTTAACGGTTGTAGACATAGGTAAATCCCCTTACTTGGGCAAATTTAGGAATGCGGTTTGGCCGTGCTTGCGCTGATAGTCGCGCTTCTGCTCGGAGGTCATTTCGGAGCGTTTCAATGCAGCCTGGCCGCTACCCCCGCCCGGGGCTTGTGTCCCTGAAGCCCTTGGCCACAGGTGAGGTGCGCTTTCGCGCAGTGATTCCGCCCATTCGAGCGGGGTCAGAGGGGTCTTGCCGTCTTTGCCGAGGATGGTCTGGCCGGACTCATCAACTGCGACAGCTTCGCCATCTTCGCTAAGGGAGAACACGCCCTTGGCGCGCAGGATGATGTCGTCGGTTGCTTCCGGCAGTGCGCCGGCTTTCAATGCTGCACCGCGTACCGAGTCGCCCAAGACTTTGCCCTGGAACTTGGCGGCGAAGGCTTCGGCCTTCTCAGCGCGACCGGCGAGCGTCTTCAGTTGCTTATCGTGCTCGCCACGCAGGCGCTCGGTGCGTTTGTTGAACACCTCGTCGACCTTGCCCTCGGTGAGCAGCTTGGTTTCTTCGTCCTGCCCGGCGCGGCTGAGCAGGCCTTTGACGGCGTCGATGTCGATGCCTTCAAACTGTGTTTCAAACTGGGTCAGCTTGCCGGAGGTTTCCTTCAGCTTGCCGATCAGTTCGGTATTCTTCGACTTCAGCCCTGTAACAGAGGCTTCAACGGCAGTCGCGATAGCGGCCTTGATTGCCGGATTTTCCAGGTCGATTTCGTTTTCTTCTGCCACGTTGATGCACCCCTAGGGTTTGGTGGGCCCGCCTCGCGGACAATAAAAAACCGCCCGCAGGCGGCTGATTGAATGTGTTCGGTCAAATACCCGCTTGCTCGAATGCCAGAGGCTCCAAAACCTTCATCTGGGCGAGTGTTAGCGGCGCAAAGTTTCGATCAAGCTGCAGTTCGGTGAATCGCTCGACAGTTAAACCACCCTCACGGAACAGCTTTGCTCGAACAGGACCAATTGCGGCATCCTGAAATTCTGCTGGCTGCTGCTGTAGCCAGTGGTAGTAGTCGAGGCTCGCGTTTACCTGCCTACCGCCGCCAGCACCTACTGAAGCCCGTGTGGCATCCTTGGCGAAAAGCACGCTGAGCCTGGTCAGCATGATGAAGGTGGTTCGACAATTCGGGTGAAACGGTGGTCTGGGGCCAGACTCGACCGGAAACCTTCGACCATCCAGTGACCGGCATTGCTGGCTGGTCTTGCTGTCCAGCGTTGCAACGATTTGGATCTCGGACACGATGTCCGTGTTCGCCTTGGCCACCTCCATGCGCGCCTGGGACGACACATGCTGAATAGCGGTGTGCACGACCGTACTGGCGTTGCGATTGGTGGTGGCCAGAATCCCATCTTTGTATCCGGCAGCCTTGGTGCCGCGAATGTTCCGGATAATCTGAAAGTTCGTCTGCCCCTCGAAGAAACCCTGCCGGATCGCTCCAGTGACGCGTTCTCGCTCGGCACTGGTCCATCCCTTGATGAATGCCTTCAGCAGCTTGCCGCCACCGGTACCGCGCACGCTGAGCGGATTCGTCAATACCGCAGTACGAATTGCAGCGGCCGTCGGTGCGACCACATCGAGCGATACGCCCACCGGTGCAGACTTCGCCAGACTGGTCGCTTCGAACTCAGCCTCGTAATTGGCGATGTCGATCAGGTCGAGGTTCAGTTGCGTGCTGTAGCGGTCGAAGATGCCCAGCAATAGGCTATCGACCTCCTTCAGCAACGCCTCCAGACGCTTGACGTTGTACTCGGTCAGGTCTGACTGGGTAAGCCGGTCCCGGATCGAACGATCAATCTCTTTGAGGAAGGGAGCGAACTTGCCAACCTCCCCCGCCTTCAGCTTTTCGAGAAAGACCGCGTGCCGGATGGTGGCGTCAAGGATTGCTTGGTTTGCCGCCATTTGGTGCTACCTCGTCGTCCAGGCCCAGGCCGTCGCCCTGCTCCTGCAGTTCGCCGTCGATCTGTAGGTCAGTACGCTCTGGTGCGATAAGACCCAGCTTACGCAGATAAGCCCGAAGGTCTGCCTTGGCGAAGCCGCCTTGCTGCCACAAGCCAACCAGGGCGGTAATCATCTGCGGATCAGCCGTCAGTTCGACGAACTCCTGATTCACCTGGTAGGCGACCTTCTTGTCAGCGATGCCCATATAGGCGCAGCACCACATGATTGCCCGGGTGTATGCCTCGCTGACGTTTGCCACACAGCCGGCGAGAACCGAAGTCGAAGCCGACTGATCGCCGCGGGACTCCGTAGCAGTCTTGGCGGCAAGTGAGGCAACCACCATCCTAGCTCCCAGCTCGATCATCATCTGGTTCTTATCGCCCATGGCCTCTTTGACAAGGGTATTTGGTGCAGGCTGCGCGTAACCGAAGGCGCCCCCAGCAGGTAGAAGCATCGGCGCACGCGATCCCACATAGACGCCCTTTGCCTCCAGTAACTTGACCCACTGCTCGGTAAGACCCGAAATCCATGGCTGAGCCTGGCCACACCAGAAGACGCTGTCTTCGTAGTCAGCACTATTCCGATAATGGCCCAGGTTGATCATTGCGATGTCGTAGAGCGGTGATTCGTCGATGGATGGATCGTTGTTTTGCGCACCGACGAAGGTGAACGGAATCTCTTTCAGCCTCCCAGTGACACCTTCAGGCCTGAATTCATCAGTGACCGCCAGCGGCCCACCACCTTTCGGGCCGGAGCGGCGCCAGACGCGGCAAACAAAGCCGTCATCCTCCAGTGCCAGCTCCCTGTACTGCTCAGCAGTCTTGAAGCCGAAACCGTCGGGAATCTCCGGCGACTCACGCAGCACCACCAGCGTCAACACGCTGTGACCGTTCACCATGCCCGTGCGCCAGTTGATGATGTCTTCAGCGCAATAGGACAGGATCACCGAGTGCCCGCCGATGCCAGCGTCTTGGTGATAGTCGACATACAGACCGTGGCGGCCCGCCTCAAGCACCTTTTCAAGCGTGCCCTGTGAGTGCTGGTAAATACTCACCCCAGATCCATTGGCGTTGTCTTGCAGGTACTCCAGCTTCTTCGGCACTGTCAGCGTCGGGTCTTTGTGGAAGGCCAGGCCGAGCAGCCCGTTACGGGTATGCCCGGTGGCATTCTTGAAGACTGCCCGCTCACGGTAGGCCTTGTTTCGGTCTTTGTTCTCCGGCGAAACGTCATGCGCGTTGATGTACGGCAGTCGGTCGACAACACGGTGCTGACCGGCGCAGACGTCGCGAACGGTCGCCCAGCGGTCCAGCACTGCCGTGTATTCCGCCCGCTTGAAGGAGACGTCGTTGCTCATCGGGCGTATCCCATTTTGATAGAGGTGGCTGGCTTCCTGGCGCTCTTCGCCACTGCGAAGTATCGGAATCCGTCGGAGCCGTGAGAGGTCCAGTCATGCAGCGGCCTGTCTTTCCAGCAGCCGCGCTTGTCGTCCCACTCTTTTCTGTAGTTTTCGATGCAGTTGATACCCTCTTCGCACTTCGACTCATCGAACACGCAGAGCGGAAGAATCTCCCGCACAGCCTCGATGCCGTCGTTGATGCCAATCTTCGGGACCACCTGAAATGTCATGCTGTAAATCTGGCCGTCGATCTCGTAGCCTTCTTGGGCCAGCTCCCGGCGAGTCTTGGCATCACTGCCGAACTCCCGGTTATCGATGTCGTGCGGCCCCCAGTGCTCGGAGTAGGTGTAGCCCTTGTCCTTGAGCACCTTCATGTAGTGTCGTAGGCCTTCGCCTGAGTTCTCGTAGTAGTCGATGACGTGGTATTCGGTGCCAACCTGACGCACAAACCAGATGGCCGTGGAGTCACTGACACCGATGTCCCAGAAGGTCATCACCGGCAGGTGGCTGTTATCCGGAATCACGCCAATGCGCTGCTGCGAGTAGAGCGTGGTCAGCTGATGCGCGTAGTAAGCGCCCTCGACCGATTGCTGGAAGGCTTCGACAGGGATAGACGGGTATTCCCGCTTCATATCGTCGCCGAGCGTCTTCTCCTTGGCTGCATACCAGGCGCGCTGGCCGTCATTGGTGACGATCCCGTGCTTGGCGTGCAGTTCGTTGAAGTAGTCAGTCAGGCGCCGCGGGATGACCACGTCAGTCGGGTCAAGCCAGTAGGCCTTGTTCTTCCACCAGGAGAAGAAGAAGAACTTCCAGTCCAGCAGCCCCAAGGGCACACCGGCCAGTTGCTGCCGTTCCGCGCTCTGCGAGTAGTCGAAGAAGTAGCCCGCCCTGCCCTCTGCCGTCGATTCAATCGTGACGAAGCAATCGGTGGCGACAGCCTCGAAGGCACCGGTGACGATCTCTCTGGCCTTGTGGGGAAACTTGGCGCAGATCTTCCCGAACTCGGATACGTGCAGATACCGTAGAGTCCCGCCCCGAAAGGACGTGGACACGTAGAGCGATCCGCCCTTGCTGAACACAAGCTCACCAGCAGCATCGTTAGAAGCAGGGTTGGCAGCGCGTATCTCAGCAGGCAGGTTGTCGTAAGCATATTTGACCTTCTCCCGGAACAGGCGCTTGGCGTCGTTCAGGGTGTGAGCGATCAGCGCGCACTTGGCAGACTCGAACAGTGCCGCGTCGAGCTGGATGATGCAGCACTCAGTGGTGAAGCCGAGTTGCCGGGCCTTCAGGATAATGTTGCGGGTATGCATCCCATCGAAGTACTCGATCTGCTCGTCCGTCATCCGGAAGCGGACTTTCTTGCCTGCTTTGTCAGTAATGAAGTAGAGATTATTGAGCCTCCAACGCTTATCCCGGAGCAGCTTCAAGTGCTCGGGCTTCATGTCAGGCTTCCTTCGATAGATCGTCCATCATTTTCGATAACTCGTCGGCATCACTGTTGCCGGATTTGGTGTCGAGGTCGTAGGCCTGGCGTTCCAGGGAGATGAGAGTCTTCAGCGTCTCAGCCATCTCCTTCATTGTCTTGGATCGTCCTGGCAAGCTGATCACTTTGCCGTACAAGTCGTTCCGCTTATCAAAGCCGTTGTCGTCCGGGTCGCGCATCAGCTCGCCCAGTTGGTCGAACAACTCCCGGTTGTCGGTCAGGCCTTCCAACTCATCCAGCAGTTTGTTGGTAAGTCGCCTGCCGCGTGAGATATCGCCCCGGTGAGCCATGCGGATGTTCGCGATGACCTCAGCGTTGACCTCAATGATCTCGCGTTCGGTTTCCACCGATTTGCTGGCAACCTGTGTGGCAACCTCTCGTTTGGCAACCAGCGAATCAGCCTTCGCCTTGATCTTTGCCTTGAGGTCTCGCTCCCAGCCATTGGCCTTGGCGCGCTTCTGGATTGCGGTGTGTGACACGCCACAGGATGCAGCGATCTCTCTTACGGAAAGCACGCCGGCCCGGTAAGCACGTTCGATTGCCTCCCAGTCGGGTTGCTTGGTTGTCATGGGGAATCCTTAGTCTTTCTTGATGAACACTCTGCGGATCTTGCCGCCGGTGCTGGTGTCGCGCTTGGAAGCCATCTCTACCGCCTTATAAGCACTGGCGCCCATGTCCATTGCGGCGAACGCGTAGGGCGTACCGCTACCAATGGCGTAGGGGCGATCCAACATGATCGGCGACTTCCACAGGCCTGTAGTGTCATCCACGGCAACCAGCATCAACTGCTCACCGTCCAGCACAATGGCCGTAACGTCGATGTTGCCTTCAGGCTTTGCACCGAAATAAGCATCAACCAGGCGCTGATAGTCAGCGACCGCGCCGGAGCAGAAGAACTTCACCCCGTTGCGCTCAAGGCATTTTTCGTAATCGTCGTAGGTGATCACATCACCACGGGTTACCTGGGAGTCATAGGCGATCACGCCGTCTTTGTAGGCAATGGTCGTCATTCGGTCACCATTTGGTGTGTCTGTGCATGCGCGTGACCGTGGAGCAATCCAACGATCAGGCCTTGGGGAAGTCCGGCGGCCTTGGCGGCGTCTACGCCATCAGCAATGGCCTTGTCGAGAGCGCTTACCGCAGCATTGATATCCTGACCCAGTGGAAGTGCGTGGCGCAGGCGAGTTACGTTGTCCGGCACTGGCTTGTTGGCTACGCAGCGCTCACAGATACCGCAAGCCGTGCCAAGCTGCCATGCACCCTTACAGACTGGATTGGAATATCCGGTGCTCATCGCAAACCCTCATGATTGCGCGCCACGATTTGGCGCATTCGAAAACGTGGCGCGGATCAGTCCATACGCAGGATGCGTGCAACATTCCCCCGGGCTCGATACACCAGCACCAGGAGAACGATCAGCACCATCAGCAGGAACGGGGATACGGTGGGTACCGGCTTGGCCATCATCACCGACAGCGTGATCAGCAATGACTCACACCCGGTACCCACAGCCAGCAAGTAAGCCAGCCACGACACGCCAGCGCGATACCGAGCACCTTCACGGCGGTAGACAGCAATGCGGAAACAGATAGCGCCACACAGCGCACCCGCTATCAAAGTCCAGGGATCAACCATTAGGGCGACCTCCAAAGCGATCAGTGAAGAACCGCAGCCATCCCGGCACCTTCCCGCCCTGGACCCACTCCAGAAGGCTGATGCATACCCCGACGCAGAACAACGCACCGAAGAAAGCGATCAAGCCGGATGTACTGGCCCAGTTGCGGTCGATTACCTCACTGGCCACGTAATACCCCAGCACCCATGAAGCAATGAAGTAGCCAAGGCGAGCCCAGGCAGTCAGGTCCTTGGCGAACACCACAAAGAACATCGCGCCAGCGAACCCACCGACTACTGCGTTCACGTCTACGCCAGGGATCAGGCTTGCCGTGGAAATACCCACAACAGCCGTTGTTGCCATTACACCGGCACTCGGTTCGGCCATTGGTGGTACTCCGTGTCTTGCTGTTCTCCCAGTGAGGGAGCGAAGGATTGAATAAGACTTTTCGGCAGATTAATCAGAAGCGTCTTACAGAATTTGAGCGAAATTCATGCAATTAATCCCATGGATATGAGGAGCTCATCAGAAGGGATATCCATTGCCATTGCTAGTTATCACCAGAACGCTCAATAAGCGCCTATACATCGGCGACGAGATCCAAATAAAAGTGACCAAGGTTGATCGTGGTTATGTGTCCCTAGGCATAACGGCACCAAAACACGTACCTATCGTTAAATCTGAGCTGTATGAGAGACCTTCAGATGATGATCTGATCGACTCTGCTGGCCATGCATGAAGTGAGTCAGCCCCAGCAGCGCTCCCAGCTCAGGGCGATGGGCGTGGTGGGGCCGAAAACGAAAAGGCCCCGATCAATGTCGAGGCCCTGAATAGGTGCGCGGTCTTTCCCGCTGTCAGCCAAAGACAATTACAGCGTCGACACCCCAATGCATCGATCTCGCTATTCCAGTCTCGCTCCACCCCAGCGCATGGTTGGAGCAAGGGTGCGCGGGCTGCCGGTGTTATTTCCGTACGTCGCACTATCCGGCTATCGACGTCCAGGCCTTCCCGAAGGCTGTCCTGGCTACAGGTGAATTCTTTCATTGCGCCCACAAAAAAGCCCGACACAGTGGCCGGGCTTTCTGTGATGCACAAGCTCAGGAGTATTTTTCATTCAGCGCATACAAGATCGCGCAGGTTTCTGAATCAAGTACGCCATCATAGTTTTCTGGGCGAAAGTGCAGTTGAAAAGCACGTACCAAAGCACTAAAAAAAGCATCAGTGGCCGGTGTTTCAATGCCATAGCCATAGCGGGAAAACGCCTGAATCACTTGCTCTCGCTCGGGAATTCCGCAACTGAATTGCTGGAGGTATTTGTCTTTCACCGCATCATCGTACCAGGCACCAATGCCAGCCTTAGCAAGGTCTTTCCAGGGAAGCTTAGGGCCCGGGTCTGATTTGCGACCGACCGAAATATCAGAATGGGCAACCACGTTTTTCGGCGACATGTCCGGGTAACGCTGCAGGATGTTCTTCACCAGTTGCTTGAGAGCTTTGATTTGCGAAGCCTCATAATCTGGAAAAGTGAACACGCCGTCGACGTCCGTGGCCTGATTGACGATCTCGATACCGATAGAGGTGTCATTCAAGCCTGAGCGACCGGCCCACTGGCTAACACCTGCATGCCACGCCCGATCCTCTTCGGCTACCAAATTGAAAATTTTCTGCCCTTTAAAGCCCGCCGATTTGTAGCTCGGATCAGTCGGATCGGGGATTAGGTAATGGGCACTTGCAGCCCCGGTGGTCAGAGACTTGACCGAACCAGAAAAATCCATAGCGGTGTAATGCAACACCAAGAAGCGCACACGTTTGCCGTAAGGCTCCAGAGTGCGATAAGAGTTGTAGTCAATCGTAAACATAGAACATACCTCTTTCCTATAAGTCCTTTAGATATTACGCAGCACAAGAGCCTGGAATTACTCGCAGACTAACTCTGCGATTTGGCGTCTTCACTGAGCGTTAGAGTTCCATCTCTTTTGGTATGTCCGCTAAAAGTCCCCAGCTCTATCGGGCTCTTTTACATTCCTGCGGACGCAAAAAACCCGGCGCTTGGCCGGGCTCTTGGTTTCGTGCGTGTTTCGCGTTACTTGTGCACTATGGGAAAAGTACCCATAAAACCCCACCATGTCAACATATTACGCTGCACTTTCTTCTTTTTCCGCGTAAATCACCTGCCATACAGGCTGTTGAGCTTGATCATCCACTTCCTTGATGGCTGTGCGCAGGAAGTCCCACACGTCCTTCCAGTCCCTATCCCAGTGCTTGGGCTCGATGGTTACGCCGTAGATCTTGAGCATCCCTTCAGCCACCCGGGCCGGACCCCATTGAGCCCCGCCATGAGCCTCTAACTTGTAGGACTGCAATGCAAACGTAATCAGGCAATGCGCCTTCGCAGCTTTGGCATCAGTCAGTGCGGAGAAGTCGACGTCACCCCAGATCAACTTTTCGGCGTTGAGGACGTGCACAATCGTCATGCATGGGTGATAGAGGTAGTGACCGAATTGCTGCACCTGGAACGGCAGCGTGTCGATGGCACGGAGTACTTTACCTATGGTGGCCAGGTGCGCAGCGCGGGCCGTTGACTTGCCAGCGGATGTACGCCGCGTTTCGCTTATGCTGATTCGCTGCCCTGGGACAGAGAAGCGCCCAGCCTCCTCTCCCTTCTCACTACCTAGTGCCGGGAACTGGGCGTCACGCTTGCCGATGCGCCCACCGGTCTTCACTGGTGCCGACTCAGCTCTGTCAATTGCTACAGCGCTGATCGACGCGTTCGATTCGTGCTGTGCTTCGGTCCATACCTGCCTTGCGTTGATCAGTTTCATGCTTCTGCCCTCGGCCAGATGTTCAACCCTTCTTTTTCGCCTGCGTCGTAGCAGTTGCGAGCTTTGTTATGGCGGCCATTCCACCGCTCTATGGCAATTCGCATCAGGTCTGCGACCTCAAGATCAATCAAGTCTTCGAAGATGCAGAGCGTGCAGGTATCTATGTGCGGGCCTTGCGCACCGCAGTCGTGACACCAGACATACGCTTCGAAGTACTCTTTCTCATCGGCGTCCGGATCAAGCTTGTGATCCTCATGCACAAGCGACCCGGTAGTTTCATTCCGTGCCAGAACGCAAGGAGGCCCCTCACAGAACGGGCAAGGATTAATTTTGATTGGTTCGATCAGGCTGCATTGCATTGGATTCGAGCCTCCAGGCGTTTTGCCTTCTTTGTGAAAACCGCCTTCAGGCGCTTCAAGTAAGATATTTCATGGCGGACCAGATCCTGATTGCACTCCAGCCATGCCACCTTTTCGGCGCCGATCTTCTCGACCAGGCGGGGCCGGTAGACCATGATGTTTCCGCTCAAATGGGCATTACACTGGGAGCAAGACTTGTTCATGTTCCAAAGGTTGAAGCGAAGATGTGCCGCGGCGCCGACACTGCGGAAGTGCGAACAGTGCCATTGACCACCCCAGCTCGCCGGCTTGTCGCAGCTGATGCACCCCAGGTGCGCGTCACGCAGCCTGACGTAGCGGTTTATGACCGACTGGGCCTCTTTGGCATGTTCGGCCCGGGTCTTCAGCTTCTCCTTACGCACCTCGATATCGCGGCGACCAACATCAGCCAAGGCCTTGCGAGCGGTCGCCTTACCCTTCTCGGACTTCCCGTGAGCGATGGCGCACTCGATCTCCCCGCACACGACCTGCGAATCTCTGGAACGCGTGAACATCACTCGGCACTCAGGGCAGCGCTTGCGGCGTGGCCCACCGGACGTGAGCGGGGTCTTGCGCTGTAGTGGGGTGCGCTTCATACAGCCTCCTTGGCTTTCTGCCGGTTGTTACCGAACAATGGCGCCTGCCCCTCGGCCAGCCTCCAGTCGAACTTCTCTTTGCAGCCTGTAGCGCACTGGCGCATGTTCAGGCTTGGTAGGTTGGTCATTGGCTCGCCGCAGTCAGGGCAAGGCCTTCCGTGTCCGTTGTCGTGACTCATACGGCCTCCTTAAATGCTTCAAATTCTGCCATTTCGGTCAGTCGCTCTTCCGTGAGCGTCGGCCAGTCATTCAGCACCAGGTATGCGCAGCACTGACGCCAGAAGTCTTGGAATGTCTCCTCCCCCATCGAGTCGTAGGAAAGGCTGCGGGGTGTCTTGCGGGTGAGCTGGCCCAAGCCAGGGATGTCGAACAGCTCCTCGTCGCAGTACACGCCCGACTCCAGCTGCAGGGCCTTGATCGCATCGTGGGACTGCTTGCCGGAGAACCGATCGATGTTCTGGCTCAGCACCCGGCCCAAGCCGTGGACCAAACCGTTGAACCGTGGGTTGCGCGGCTGCTTGAGGTCGGCGCGGATCTTCGCGTTCATCTTGAATTCGCGCTCGCGAAGTATCGACCGATCAGCGTCGGAGGAAGGCACGAAAGCGGCCACCTCCTTGCCAGTAGCCGGATCGACCAGACGGCGCAGCACCAGGTACACGGGCATTGGGCGGGGTTTGGCTGGCTTGGTCATGCCGCAACCTCCGTGCAACTGGCAAATCTAGATCGGAGTGCCGCCGCAATGCGCTGATCGGACTGAAGTACTGCATACATTTCAGCTAGCTCTTGCTTCCTCCGCCTCCAGGAATCGTGGGACTCCTGCTCACTGACGAAATATCCAAGATGCTCCTGCTTCCCAGTGAATGGATTACGGCACTGGGCCTGGAACATTCCACTGCTCTTCTGAAAGTGAGTACCAGGCAGAAGCTTTGATCTTGAGGTTTCGAGGCCGACCAAAAATGAATTCAGTTTTGCTGAGATGAAAACGCAAAAGTCAGGGCCGTAAATCTTGTTCCCCGGCAACAAAACATCCTTATCAAGCTGCGCACCCTGCCAGTCCTGAGTGATCATCCAGGCCCTGAAGGTTGAAAACGTCAGCCACTCCGCGACGACCTCACACTTGGCATATGTTGGCTTTCTGGTCTTGTATTTTGGGCAGTAGCTGCGCTCAAGCATGTTTGACCACGTCTGATAAAACGGGCAGCGCCAGGTTGTTTTCTGACGGCCGTCGACCACTTGGGTTACGCGGGTGACATAATCAGCATCATTGATACCGATTCCGAAAATCAGGCTTCTACGAGCGCTCATTATTTTTCGCCTCCCTTGCCCATGGCGGCGTCGATGGCTGCATCCAGGACTTCGAGGCGAGGGGCTTCGCCCATAGCGCGATCTGGGGAAATCTGATTCCATCGGGTTACGCTGATCTCAGGATCTTCTGCGCTTTCACGGCTTCGCAGCCACTGATACCGCTCGGCATCCTTGCGCAGCGACTCGTTCTCGGTCAGCAGCTCCAGCGCCACCTCCTCGATGGTCTTCTCACCGAGGAATTCATCCAGCGCCTCGGAGGCGAGATTCCACCCAGAGCAGTCGGCGCTCCATGAAGCGGTCTCGGCCCACAGCAGCCCCTTCAGTTTTTCCTTGTCGATATCCATCAGATGGCCTCCTTGCCGCGCTGTGATTCCCACTCAAATGCCACACCAATGCAGCCGTTCTCGCGGATACGGTCGACACAACGCACGCCAAGGGCGTCGTTCAGCTCAGATGGGGAAAGGTTGCTGACGATGATCATCGGGCGCCCTTGCTCGTAGCGGCCGTTGATGATGCTGAACAGCGTGGCCAGTTCGAATTCGCTTTGCTTGGTGGCACCTACTTCATCCAGCACCAATAGATCGGCACCGATCAGCTCGCGCATGATGTGAGCCTCGGAGTCACCCGACTTGTCACTGAAGGTCGCCTTGATGTCGCCAATGACGGAGCCGACAGTGCGGTAGATCGCCTTGACCATGTGCTCGTTGATCAGGACGCTTGCTGCCGATGTGGCCAGGTGCGTCTTACCAGTGCCGACACGGCCAAGAAGGAGCATGCATCGCCCTTCCCGCTTGTGTTTCGAGAAGTTGTCGACGTAGTCCATGCAGGCGTCCAGCGCGACTTGCTGGGCCGGCGAAGACACCACAAAGCTGGCGAATGACTTGTCAGCGAAACGCTTGGGGATTTTGGCGGCATCGTGTTGCAGCGTCCGGAACTGAAAGCGCTTGCGCTCAAGCTCTTCCATGTCGCGCTTGTCACTGGCGCAGATAGGGCAGCCAGATACTCCGCCAGCCCTGAGCATCACTGCCGAGTATTCGCCGTGGGTGTCACAACGCGCCGGCTGACGGCCAATAACACCGAACTTTCGATCCAGGTGCGGACCGAGGTTAGAGACGGAACGTGCCATTGGCGTTCTCCATGGTGCCCGCTTTGTAATCACGGCTTTCGGTCAGGGTGTGGCGGGAGATGGCTTGCGGCTTCGGGAATTGCCGGATATTGCTCGCCCGGGTCAGGTCGCTCTTGACCCACTTCACCAGCAGGGAAACCCATTTGGCTTGGGTATTCAGGGCGCCATCGGTTTCATGGTGAGCGGTGAATGGCGCTACTGCCTCCTTGGTGAAGAGGTCCGGGGATACGCCGTAGTGAATGGCATAGGTCTTCAGGAGGTTGGCGTCAGGCATCCAGCCCAGGGTCATCTCCACCGGGGCCTTTGGGTCGACGGGAAGCTCCGCATCTTCTTCGGGCACATCTTCAAGATCATTGAAACCTTCGAAGGCACCGGCCGCCTCGCCGCTGGAATCCGGTTTTTCTTCGCTCGCGTTGAGAGAGTGGTGTTGATCTTGATTCGGAGAATCAGTGAATCCAGAATCAGGAATCAGGATTCCACAATCAGGAATCAGGGCGTTATCGAACGGTGGGTTAACGGGCTCTAACGGTTCTTTAACGTTAAAAGTCTGTGAACCTACGAGAACCTTACGTTGAGAACCTGCGACTACAACGTTCTTTTTCCGTTCGTAAACAGTGAGGTAACCGCTAATATCCGGGAGTGTGCTGTCCTTTTCAGAGCCGTGCGGGCTCTGGTGTTTCTGGAAGTTGATGATCTCGATGATCGAGAAGCCTGCCACCTGGTAGCGAGAAATGAACCCGGCGGCAGCAAGGCGTACCAATCCTGCCTCTACGTCATAGTCATCGCACGGGAACAGTTCGATCTTGATTCGCTTCACGCGATCCTCGAGGCGCCCTTCCCGATCTGCCAGGCACCACAGGCCAATGAAGGCCAGGCGGTCAAATGCTGGAAGCTCCACGAGCAGCTCATTGCTGAACAGGCCGGGCTTGATGTTGCGTGCTCTGGCCATTACGCAGCCCTCAATGCTTTGTCGTGGGTGAACAGGCCGTCCCAGGTCTTCTTCATGGGCAGCTCGCCGGCCAGGTACAGGTCGTACAGGCGTGCAGCGCCCTTCTTCAGCAGAACAGGTGTGTAGGAGATGAAGGGGTCTTTGCCGTGAGGGGTGACTTCGTGCTGGTGCTCGGTCATGTACTTGTCGCGGGCGTAGGAGCCAACA
>Ga0302227_10002038_pt1 | contig 14358 bp, 29 predicted proteins | sample II_Palsa_N1_1_FD_193525 | JGI IMG/M metagenome (GOLD analysis project Ga0302227, IMG submission 193525) | Peat permafrost microbial communities from Stordalen Mire near Abisko, Sweden - II_Palsa_N1_1 | ecosystem: Environmental > Terrestrial > Soil > Palsa > Peat permafrost | place: Sweden...
GACATGTTGAGCGAGGGCGACATGTGCACCGTCGAGTTCTCTCGCACGTGCAGATATTTCGGGTTGAGACCAGTGACGGCGGCCATCTGCTCTGCCGTGACCGACGTCCGTGGGCTCTGCTTCTGGCCACCACCAGCACCTGCTGTTGTCGCTGTGACGAGTGGCACGAGTGGGGGGCTCGAGGAGGGCAGGTCCAGCTTGCCATTGAGCATAAGACCGTCGGAACGGCGGCGGTCGTGCCCACGCACACGGGGCGAGTCAGGGACGCCGCTCGACGAGGGCGTCGCGGGCGTGTTTGCCGTTTGCGTCGACGGCTCCGAGGACGCGTGGTGAGGCTGCTGCTGGAACAGCCGAAGCAGGGGAAGGTGCTTGTCCGTCCGTGTTGTTGAGGCTGTGGTCGTTGCCGTGGTCGTTGCTGTGGCAGCGCCAGTGTCAGGGGCCTCGTACAGGTCCGCCATGTCGCCGCCTGAGGACCACGACGGACGGGACACGTCCGAGAGAGCGCGGGGCCGGCGGCTCATACTGGCTATCTGGCTGAAACGCGACTTGAAACGCCGGTGAAAAGAAAAAAACGAACGTGAAAAAACGCTGTTTTTGGTTCTCACGGGTGTTCTTTTCTTTTTTTTTCATTGACCAAAGAGAACCGCTGCATCGGCAAGAGAAATACGTTCGGATTGGAGGACGTGGCTGCGATCCAGCACAATCTCCGTGTTTGCGGGCAAGGCGGAGGTCGCGTAGATGCCCAAGCCGACGTGCTCTTGCTCTTCCACGTGCTCGTCGTCCACGTCGACGTCCTCGTCCTCGTCTGGGTCGTTGGTGGCAAGATGCCTCTCCCAGCGGGCCTCGAAGGGGGCGTACGGATGGTGGCGAAAGTGCGGCACGAGGCAGGGGACGCATGTGACGTCCTTATCGGCCACGGCGAAGAGCTGGACGATCGTCGAGGCCTGTCGTCACAAGAGTATTAGATATTGATCAAGGAAAGGGAAGAGAGATTTCACCAGCAACATCTTGCTCCAGCTCTCCATGTTGAGGGGAAAGACGCGCCGCTTCATGACCACGAGCTGCGGAACAACATCAACCAGCAGCGAATGCAGATCTTGCACACGTTCGGCCATTTCGATTTCTGCGCTCGTCGACGTTTCAGGGTCGACCCTTGTGTCCTCGTGCTCCAGCATCAACTCCTCCATCTTGGGTGGCAGCGCATTAAAGAAATCGGCAAAGGCGCCCTGAGCGCCGGTCGAAAGCTCTCTCAAGAGGAGGATCTACACAAGGAAATTGCCTTAAATTAAAATAACGAAAAAAGTATTGTGAAGAATGCCTCGAGTTGCATTCGCCCATCGCCTTCTTGCACAAGCGTCTCTATGGCTGCCTTGACGTGGCCCAGACGCGAGTCGTCGACCGAGATGGTCGCCTCATCGGGGATCCAAAGCAGGCGCTCACCAGCGGCAACATCTCGCTTGATGTGCCAATAGGGACGTTCAGCAGTTGGCGTGCAGTCGACCAGCTGCTGGAGAGACTCGACGGTGTACACGTTCGTCGGCTGTCCTTTAATCTGCCCGAGCGGTGGTGACGCTGCAAATGCGCGACCCAAAACGGCCCATCGAAACGTCTGTGCGGCCTTCAGCGATCCCTCATACACGCGCATATGGCCTTCCCTCAACGCCGTGACCATTGCTAGACGGCCGTTGCTGGACCCATCGAGTCGCTTGACTATACGTAAGAAAAAAAGGAAAAAAAAATTAAAAAGCCAAAACAAAACTTTGAATACCTGCGTCCTTAAACTCGCGCATGTGGATAGCCTTGTAACGCTCTTGCCGCCCCTGGATCAACCGGACGAGATTGTCGGCTACCGCGACTTCGTTCTCGTGGCTGATGAACGGCATCCACTCGACCTCGCCCTTGGACCCGAACCCGCCAACGTTCAGAAGCATGCCGTTGGCACCCTGTTCAACGGCGATGGGTTCGTCAGTTGGCCGTCGCTCCCGAAGTATTTGCAAGTCTCGCTCTGACGTCGCCAAGCACACTCGCAGCACGCCCAGCAGCCAAACAGACAAGCTGCCCTTCAATTTGAAAGAAAAAAAAACAATTTTATAAAATTCGCGTCTTGTTTTTCTGTTACCGCAAAGAGAAATTGATCGTCATAAGAGCGGCCACTGAGCTGCTTGTGCGTATGCTGCAGCAGGTTGCGCTGCACCTCGGATAGGCTGTTGTCTGAGGTGGCAATGCCGATCTTGATCGCAACCGAGTCGGTCGGGTTGTTTTCGAGAACAAATCCGTACCCATGCAAAAGCTCTGAAAAAAAAAAAAGAATTGGTCTCCTTAGGAAGCAGCACAGAGATACCTTCATTCCCCTTGGGTCCGTAATTGTTAAACAGCTCCTGTCCCTTGGCGATCCGCGACTCTGTGCGGAAGGCAATGTGGTCATCGTATGTCACCCATGTGATCGCTGTCCCGTATCCGTGGTTGAGCATATCGAGGTACTACTCGGACATAATCATTTGAAACAAGGTATGCATTGACAAATAAATCATACAGGCAGCATGCATCCGCTCTCGTCCTTGCTGGGGTTTTTTGTGCCAACATCGGCTATTTGTTTATAAACATGTTTATTATTTAAGTTGGCAAAAAAGCGTACCACGAAAGCCACGTGAAACATAGACCGATCGAGCCCAGCAGAGGTTCTGAAATGTGAAAAACTCCTTGGGGAATAGGGTCGCGTTGCTTGCGTGGGCCTCGTAGATGGCGGGGAAGATCGTGTCATACAATCGCTGCAGCCGATCGCGTTCTTGCTTGTGTGCCAGGGCAAGGTTGGTTCCGACCAGCAGATCTAGCTCGTCCGTCGTGAACCACATGGGATCGTCAAAAGTGCTAATACGGGAGCCTCAACCAAAAAAAAAAAAAAGTGAGACATTTTTGTTTCTTACGAGGGCAGGCAGTTGATATAGGCAGCAAAGGTCGATGCGTCTCCGAGTGCTTTCTCACCGACCATAAACATCCACAGGTACAGCTGGGCAGGGAGCGGCTCAGTCGCCAGTCCTGCATCAGATGTCTTTTTTGTGACACATCTCCTCGAAATCACGCAATACCTTTCTCGACGAGGCCCTTCTCGAGCGATGCGATCGCTTGGCCCACCAACGATTCCCTTGCCATCTGGCCCGTTATCACAAACTTGCGTGGCAGCGTCGCAAACTCGGTCCCGGCCTCCAGGTCCTGTGCAGCCTTGACACATCTCCTGCCTTCATTTATAGTTAATATTTTCCGGTTTGGTTCCAGCGCACCATCGGGCATGACAGCAATGACCATCTTTTGCTGCGATGCTGCAGCTCCATCCGCCGTCGCCCAGGCCACGAGCGCCTCCACCGGGCCCGCGCCGACTCGCAATCGCTTCCACGCACGCGGCGATGTGTCACCCATACCTGGAGGGAGTGAAAATGATGGCGTCCGGTCTCTTTCAAAAAGCAGTTCCTACGATGCCGGTAACGCGCCCCTTCCCCTTTCTCCAACCTCTATCGCTGCGTTTGGGGAGCTGTTAAACTGCTGCAATACACGCCGGGGAGACATAGACAAAAGAGGGCCAAAATGACAGAGTGAAACCAAAGAGAGAGAGAGAGAGACGTGGCACTAATGGCAGGCTTGACGGGCCTCCAAGCGTGAGCGGGGCGACTGGACCGAGGACGCGACGGCTCGCTCGCTCGCTCGCCCGGACTGTGAATGTGCTGCGTCGGACTGAGCTCCGCGGAGGAGGGCACGACAGCGGATTGCGAGCCCGGATTGAGGATGGATTGGGATTGGGACTGAGGATTGGGGGTTGGGTGGGACTCTTGTGTAATTTTCCTAATTTGCACTTTGTCGTCTGGACGGCTCTTTTCTTCCTCTTGCCCCTGCACACCCTTCTCCTTGCCTCCGCTCACCTCACCCCTCATGTCTGCCGTGCCTGTGCTTGTGCTAATTGTGTCTCGTGCATTTCAAAAAACAACAGCTCGCACAGGATCTCCTCAACCCCTCCAAGACCGCTGAGAAGCGCAAGCACAAGCTGAAGCGCCTTGTGCAGAGCCCCAACTCGTTCTTCATGGAGGTCAAGTGCCCTGGTACGTCGTCGCTAGCTCGGCGAAATCTCGAAGACTAAATGCTGCTTCTACACAGGCTGCTATCAGATCACCACCGTCTTCAGCCACGCCCAGACCGTTGTCCTCTGCTCGGGCTGCGCCACCGTCCTCTGCCAGCCCTCGGGTGGCAAGGCACGCCTCACTGAGGGTGCGTTTATTTTTAATCATTGATTGGCTCTTGAATCTAAACCATTTTCCTCTTGTTTTCTATGTTTGTGCTTCGCTGCGGATGCTGCGTGCTGTGCTTTCTTCGTCGCTGGATCTGAATGTGCTTTGAAATTTGCGAATGATTGAAAACGAAAAGGCTGCTCGTTCCGCAAGAAGACCGCATAAACGGACATAGTTTTTCTCTAGGAGGAATGGCGCGATTTGCTGTTGGTGTATTTTAAACAAAGAAAAACATCAGCTCTTTAAACCTTTTGTCCGATAGAAAGCCTAGTGTCCATCACGAATGAAAATATAAAAAATAAACAACACGACACACGTTTTCAAATTACTTTTTGCGCTCCAATGTTGTCGCTGCTGAACGGCAGAGACATCGGGCCTCCGCCAGGTACTGAGGCTCTGTCTGAACCCCCCCTCCCAACCCAACCCACTTATTCCTTTTCTGCGACAAGAGTACACACCCACGCCACCCAGCAGCGTCAAGGAGCTGCTCGAACAGCTGCACCTCGAGCAATACGAAGAGCTCTTTGACCGCGAGCTGCTCGATCTCGAGTCGCTCTTGCTCTGCGACGATGGTAAAAAACAAAACACACCCGGCTGTCGCCTAATCGAATCGAGTTGACAACAGCCGACCTGAGGGGACTGGGGCTGCCACTGGGCGCACGCCGCAAGATACGCGCCAGTCTGCTGCACGTGCGCACGTCGAGCACGAGCTACACGGCGGGCAGCTCCTCGTGCTTGGACCTGCTGATGCTGGGAGCGACGCAACACCAACACCAACACCAACACGAGGGCGGGAGCAACAGCAACAGCACCAGTGGCAACAGCAGCAACAGCGACGAGCACGATCCCCCACCCTACTCGCCGCCACGTGCGGCATCCCAATGGACGCACCTGTCGCTACCGTCGAGCGTTGCGCCCAACGTGCCCAGCGACATTCTGCACGTGCCCGTTGCAGAGTCTGAGGCGGCCGCATCGTCGCTGGGCCACGGCTTCCTGCCCGGCCGCGTGCTCGAGGTCATCGATCCCGCGAGTCCTGGCGTGGTCGTGCGGGCCGCACAGGTCGTCAAGGCCACGATCGATCAGGTGCTCGTGCACATGTTTGCACAGCCGGCAGCGACAGACTTTTGGAGCGATGTGACCTCGCCCAATCTGAGGCCGATCGGGTGGGCAAAGCTGCACGATCTGCCGTGGCGGGGCGTGCCTCAGCTTGACAGGATGCGTCCGTGCTCGTGGGGTATCATGTCCGTATCACGCTTGTTATTTTTAAGAATTCTATTGGGCAGACACGTTTATGGCCTCGTACCAAGTGGCACGAGTGGACTCGGCGGCGTTTGCACTGGACCAAGTTCTCCCGCCCGATTGCCGCAGCTGCGCCTGTGAACACCCGTCACCAGTGGCTGCTGCTGCTACTGCGGCATCGGATGCTTCTGGGCCTGCTTTAAACAGGTTTGTCGAGGGCATGCGCCTGGAGGCGGTCGATGTTATGCCCGAGCGGCCCATAGTCTGCGTTGCCACGATCGCGAGAGTGCAAGGTCCCTGTGTCCTCGTGCACTTTGACGGATGGAGCTCCAAGGTATCTAGCTATCGGTCACAGCCACGTAATAATACTCTGTTACTTTTTTTGCAGTACGACTACTGGACCTCTCTCCCGTCAAACAAACGTAAGCAAAAGAGAACGAAAGAAAAAAAATAGATAATAATCTTTTTTTTTCCTTTTGCATTAGTGTTCCCGCCCGGATTTTGTCGACGCAACGGCCTCGTGCTCCACCCGCCCAAGGACATGCGCTCCGATCGCGACGCCTTTGACTGGGACATCTACCTGACCAGACAGAATGCGATTGCCGCCCCAGCCGATCTCTTCCCTCAGGGTCACGCCACCTCTGCCGCCGTTGTTGCTGCTGCCTCTGCACCACCGGCCACTGTACTATCCTTGCCCACATCGCTGTCTCTGCCCCTCCCGGCCGACATCCCACCCGCCATCTGAAATACTTTATGTCGTAACATTGTACACTAGCAAAATACAAACCCAAACCTAAACCTAATAAAGTAGTTACTTTGTCACGCGGCAGCAACGGCCACAGGCTCCTCGGCCGCAGCCTGCTCAGGTGGTGGTACGAAATCGTCCTGTGCAATGTCGCGAGTCAGAAAACACACAACACTTGGCAAAAAAAAAAAAAAAAACACGTTTTCTTTACCGGGTCGTAAATCACCCTGACAATGAGCGAGCAGCTGGGACACCGCGCCACGTCCTCCCCGTCAAACAGCTCCTCCTGTGCTCCGCATGAGACCATAAAAGAAAACACGACACGACTCGGTACCTCTGTAATCGTAAACTTGTCGCCACAAGGGCACGGGTACGTGTAGACCCTCGTGGCCGGGTCAAACACAAAGTCCTCTATCTCGACCTGCGCAAACGAGCACGCGTGCGTGCGGTGTGTTAGGGCGCACAGAGAGAGGCAGGTCGTACCTCGTCGTGAAACACAACCATGTGGAACGGAACACGCGTCCGCCGTGTCAAAAATGACGTCATTTCGATTTTTATTACCCAGGGGTTATGGCCGCTGTCTTGCTCCGCAATCGCGCGCACAAGAACAAGCCCTTTTGCGCGCTCGTTGTGGCCGATGATGGTGACGACACCTGTGGCAGCAGCAATGAGATCTTGGTGCAGTGGTTCTACCAGATGCACGATCTGCCTCGCAAAACGCGCCAACAACTGCTGTTGCCAACCAGCAGCCAGAGCCGCGATGACGCCACGGAGCGGCTGGTGCTGCAGCGCGAGCTGTTCCTGTCCGAGCTGCGCGACGTCAGCCCGCAATCTGCCGTGGTGGGCGATGCGATCGTGCTGTCGCACGCAGACTTCGTGGCGAGGATCAAACGTGACAAAATCCTCGAGGGCAACGTCTTTTTCTGCCGCGGCACGTACGATCCAGAGACGAGGCTGGTCCAGCGGCCATCGGGGTTCAAGCTGGGTTCGTCCTCCACTTCCTCCTCCCCCTCCTCCTCGTCGTCCCCCGCTGGCCGCAGTCAAAGCAAGAGGACAAGGCGAACACGGCCGCAGCAGCCCGAAGAGGACTCTGACGATGACGACGAGGGCATTGACGAGGTCACGGTGAACATCGACCGATTCTGCATCTGTGGGGATCGCGCGTACGACGTCATGGTCTGTTGCGACCTGTGCGAGGACTGGTTCCATACGTCGTGTGTCCAGCTCACGGTCGAACAGGCGCAGCGGCTGAAATCGTATGTGTGCGACAACTGCGACCGCAGGAGATCGCCAGTGCGCTCGCCAGCGACACCGTCACCGGCGACCAAACGGCACAGGGTTACCTCGCCGATTTCCACCAGCGGCGGCGGCCGGCGGGGACGGCAACAAGGGGCTGCAGTAGCAAAAGGCCCGTCGATTATAGAAAAACTGCCAGATGACTGCCTATTGATCATCTTTTCGTTCTTGTCCGTGGGCCAGCTCCTCGCCGTTGCGAGCTCCTGCCGCATTTTCCGAATGCTGGCCCATTCGCCCTCTCTCGTAAGCAAGTGTCAGTTTTTTTAAAAACTTTTATTGACTCTGTTTTTCTTCTTAGTGGCAGCATGTCGACGTAAGTTATTGCAAGTCGCTGGCAAGAGGGAGGATGGTCGAGCTGATGGAAATGCACCGCTCGATCAAAGGCGTCCGCGTCCTCTTGGATCCCGCGCCAAAACCCAACGTGGAGATTGCCGTGAACAATTATCTTTCGTCCCAGCTAACGCACATTGAAATTATCAACCCGCCCGCGACTTTGATAAGCTCGATTGTGAGCACGTGTCCCTATGCACAAGTGGTTACCTTAAAGGTGTAAAAATAAAAATAAAATATTTTTTTTTTGTTGTAACTTTTGCATTTATTTTTTTGGTGACTGGTAGGATATCGGATGCAACGACAACTCGATCGACCTCGGACATCTCGCCACGCTGACGCACCTGCAAGAGATACGCGTGGCCAGCAACCGAAAGGCGCTTGGCTTGCCCGTGTTTTCGCTTTCGCACGACCTGGGGCTCTTTGCAGGCCTTGGCCGCCAGTTGCGCATTCTCCACCTGGAGTGCCTCAACAACGCCGACCCTGCGCTGTTTAGTTTTCTCACAGCCCTGTCCGAGCTCGAGTCACTTCGGTTGGGCCTCTGTTTCCAGTGGACCAAGACGCACTTCTCCTGGATCGGCAAACTCTCAAGACTGCATACACTCGGCCTCTTTGGCATCCGGCGCAATGCCTCCCCCTTTGTTGTCGAGCAATTGCGCCTTCTCCCTCTCCTGCGATCGCTTGCTCTGGGAGACTTTGACATGAGCGAAGGTAATGAATAACATGCATTATTTCTATTAAATCCTCTGGACAGACTTGTCAGATTTCCTGCAACAACCCTCCAAGCTCACGTCTCTCACCGTCTGCGTTCCTCTGTACGCGATGCCGTCCGACATCAAGCAGCCGTTCAACAAGGGCCGCATCGAGGACATTGTCGAGATGCTTAATCTCGTCCGGTACGAGAACCCTCACCTCTCCATCCTGTGGACGTCTCCCGATGCAGAGGCAATCAAGTCGGCCAGCTCGTTTGCTACGTTCTTCCCCAGGTTGAACGATGGCCATCAGGTTCGCTTCGTCCACACACAATGAAAATAAAATACTATGAAAAGGCAATCAGAAAAATAAATTATTTCTTTTTCGTACTTCTTTTTCGGCTTGATATATGGTCGGCTCTGAGCTCTAGCTCGTTCAGAAATCCAGCAGGACGTTGGTCCCGACGTACGAGGCCGTAAACTTGATTCCGTCGCTGGGACTTCAGCAAGTCGCTCTTCAAGGTCCCTCTTCCACAGGAATAAAATACGTCGATTTGTGTTGAATTACCGGTAGCGACATATTTTTTTTTACGTGTACCCTTAGTAGTCTGAGATTCTCGCCTTGCTCTCCAGAGGTCCAACTGTGCCTCGTTTTGTCAAATCGTTTAAAAATTGGAACACGGGCCTCTAACCTATGACGTCACGATTTCCGTCAGTCATGTCCGCGGCTGCTGCGCCAAAACGGCCGTGCGCGCACTGCCAGGCGGCCCGGGCGGTGCTCAAGCGGCCCAAGACGGGCGAGCAAATCTGCAAGGAGTGCTTCTTCCACGTGTTTGAGACTGAAATCCACAACACGATCGTGTCCAATGGGCTGTTTCGGCGTGGCGAGCGCGTGGCCGTGGCGGCGTCGGGCGGCAAGGACTCGACGGTGCTCGCGTACGTGATGAAGAAGCTCAACGACGAGCACGACTACGGGCTGGAGCTGTTCCTGCTGTCAGTCGATGAGGGCATCACGGGCTACCGCGACGACTCGCTCGAGACGGTCAAGCGCAACGCAAGCGAGGAGCAGTACAACATTCCGCTCAAGATCGTGTCGTACAAGGAGCTGTACGGGTGGACTATGGACGAGATTGTGGCCGCGGTCGGGCGCAAGAACAACTGCACGTTCTGTGGCATCTTTAGGCGGCAGGCTCTGGACCGCGGGGCACTCTTGCTAAAGGTCGACAGCATCGTCACGGGTCATAATGCGGACGACATTGCCGAGACCGTGCTCATGAACTGTAGCGATTTTCCGTTTTTTTATTGCTCGACAGTACTAAAATATATTTTTCAATTAGTTTTACGAGGAGATGTGGCACGGTTGGGGCGCTGCACGCTCATCGCGACCAAGGGAGAGGACTGTATCGTGCGCTCAAAGCCGTTCAAGTACACCTACGAGAAGGAGATTGTCATGTACCGCTTTACCACGCAATTGCTCGGGAAAAAAGAGTTAACCTCTGTTTTTTTTTAAGGTACGCATATTTTAAAAAGCTCGACTACTTTTCCACCGAGTGCATCTACGCACCCAACGCCTATAGAGGCCACGCGCGCACCTACCTCAAGGATCTTGAGAAACTCAGGCCAACAGCCATCATCGGTTCGTTTGGCATACGTAAGGTACATTTGTTTTGAGTTGGACTTCCCTTAGACATCATCTACTCGGGCGAGGCGCTCGCGATCAAGGAAACCACCAAGATGCCTCAGCAGCAGACATGCACACGATGCGGCTACGTCTCGTCCAACGATGTGTGCAAGGCATGTGTCCTCCTCGATGGTCTGAACCGGGGCCTTCCTCAGTACGTCATCTGAAAGTTTTTGATACTCGACCTGATTTTTACTCGCACAGATTGGGCGTCGGCAAGGCCAAGCAGTATCAAAAGCCAGCAATAGCCTCATCAGCCTCATCTTGATCGTTGTACATTCCAAAAAGAATTAGTTAGGATCGCAAGCATATTGTAGATCTCAAAAGTTTTCTATAAACACCACGCAAAAAAAAAAAAGAAAAAGAAAAATGGCTTTGTCAGTCCACCGTGTTGGACATGAATGAGGAAGCCCAAGAGAGGCTGTCGTCGTCCAGGGCGCCCATGGGCTGCACGTGTGACAGCATGCGCAGCTTGGTGGGCGATCGCGGCGACGACGGGCTAGAAAAGCTGTGTCGACGACGGTGGTGGTGCGCGGCCAGGCCGGGCGAGTCGAGCAGCACAGACGTCGCGAGGGTCGTGCTATTCTCCAGCATCGACGTGGGCACAGGCGTAACACACGTCGATGTGTTGGCCGACGTGGGTGCCGTGGCCGCCATAGGGAGAAAGGTGGACGACGTGGACGATGAGGCGGACGGGGCAGATGAAGCGGTCGAGGACGAGGGAGCCAAAGGTGGCCTTGAGAGCGAAGAAACGCCAATGGACGAGAGATCGAGAGATGCCAGGCCCAGGTCAACAGATTGGGGTGGCAGTGCCGGTCCCTGTACGGAGGGTGCAGTTGCGGGACCATTATTGCTGGCGTTGCTGCTGGTGTTGCTGCTGGTGCCAGCGGGCCCGTGACGGCTCACAACAGACGCCTTGGCCGCAAAGTTTTGCACGGCTGACTTCATCGAGTTGACGGGCTTGAAAAAAGCCTGGCTCGCCTTGGTCTTGGCTGATTGCAGGCGGTCACTAAGCTTTTCGGCCGCGGCAGTGGCCGCTGTTGCCGTCGATCGCACCGAGGAAGAACGCTGTGGGGCCGGGGCGGCGGAGGCGACTGGTCTGGAAATGGGCACGGATGCCTTGGCGGCAGCGGAAGGCGTTTTGGGCAGCACAGGTGCCGGCTTGCTTGTCGAGTTTGCAGAGCCCGATGTCCCAATAAACGGCCGCAAGTGCCGTATCCTCTCGTCTCTGTTGAATTTATTTTTTATTTATTTCATGTTTTATATTCTTATATTTTATTACTTTAGAAGATTGGCAAGCTCATTGCAGGTCTCGCCGGCAGCGACGACGTCCGACTTGGCCTCGCCCATGTGTGGATAGGGGATATCGATCTACGTCCGTCAAATTGATCAATAACTATTACTATTTGTTTACCATGTTTGGCAGGACGAGGCTCTTGGAAAAGGCGTCGGTGACGAGGGACTCGATAAACTGTCGCAGCGTGGAAAAGGTGATGGTTGTTTCTGCAACGAGGGGGACAATGTTGACCTGCATTTGGGGCCGTTCGAGAAAGCCAAACCAGATGCGGTCATTGGGCGGCTGCTTCATGAGAATGTGCACCTTGCCCGTCAGCCGCGTGACCTCCACCGAGAGCTCGACTGGGATCGAGAACTTTCGAACGAGGTCGAGGCCCATCTCGGCGGCGATGACCACCTTGAAGCCGCCGTTATATCCGATGTTGGCGTCCACCGTCATGTTGCCTTGCTCGTCCAGCTTGGGCAGGGATGAGCTCGTGATGAACGGCAGGTACTGGCCCGCCTTGAGTGACCGCAGGATAATGTTGCGCAGGTACGACGGTTTGCCGTCACGCAACAGCTGCTTTTGGATGATCGCATCCAGCCGTGTGCGCAGATAGGACGACAGGTTGCCGTCGAGGTCAACGTTCCAAAATATGCGGCTGAAGATTGCTTTTTCATAGCAATCAATTTAAAAAATAAAACGTTAAAACATGTTTTGTTTTGTTCACGAGTACCGTTGACGGCGGCCAGGGGGGTCTCCATGCGCAACAGCGGCATCTCCTGCTGCAGCTTCTCTATCCACTTGCGATGCTGCTCGGCCGCACGGCGCAGCTTGTCGCTCCCGTGGTGGTTCGTGGCCTTGCGCAGGGCAAAGTACCAGTCCTCCTTGTGCACGCTGGTGAACGCAAACAGGTAGATTTTGTGCACGGGCTCGACGGTCGGGTCAATGCTATCGATCAGCGGCTTGAGGTCGCTCTTGATGCGGATCGGGAACGCTGGACAAAATATATAAGGTAAGTAAATGGAAGCAAGCAACTATTCAAGCTAACCTGTTTGCCAGTTCTCCGAGGGCAACAGCTCGCGAGGGACCAGGTCCACCGTTGCCCCCGTGATGTCAATTGCCCTGAACTGATCCTCCTGGTTGTTCTGCTGCCGCCTTCTCCTCCTGTTGTTGCTGTCGTCGTCGTCGTCGTCGTCGTTGTCATCATCGCTGTCGTTGTTCTCGGGCTCGATCGAGTACAGGTACAAATAGTTGCCTTGGAGCACGACCTTTCCAGCATTTCAGTACTCTGTACAAAGAGAGCATGTATGTGCACGTACCATGGGGAACTTTGGTATCCTTGGCAGCCGCCTCTTTGCCGCCGCGGCCCGATCCCTACGCTCAATGTCCTCAAAGTCCTCGTCGTCCAGCGTGTATGCCTCCTCCTGTGGCGACATCGACCGACGATGCTGGCGCCTGCTGCTGCGACTGGCAACGATCACGTCGTCATAGTAGTCGTCGTCAAAGCCGTCGTCGTCATCGTCGGCGTTGTTGTCGTGGTCGGCATAGCCGTTGTCGCCGCTGTGACGTGTCTTTGGTCTGGGGCCCTTGCTGGTCCTCGAGGGAACACTGCTGCTCGCCGATGGCTTCATGCCGCTGCCCACAAGCTCGACACGCATGATCCCTCGTATCTCGCCGTCTGATGCGGTCGATGATTTAGCCGCTGCTGCCGCTGCCGCCGCCGCCGCCGTTGCTGCCGCTGCCGCCGCCGCCGTTGCGGTGCTGCTGCTGTTTGTCTTGTGCGCGCCCGCATTGCTGCTTGTCCACAGCACGGCCACAAACACGAGTGCGGCAACGATGAATCCGCTCAGCACAACTGCAATGGAGAGAGGGAGAGAAGGAGACGGACATCAGTTGGCGACAAACGGTGATGGTCCTTACGGCCGCTAACGACACCAAGGACGTAGTCGAGGATGGTCATTCCGGGTCAACCTGACGAAAAGTTTTTTTCCGTTTGCCTTATTTTTTTTTTTTTTTTGGTTCGCTCGAGTTCAAGACAAGATAAAAAACCGTGGCATGAGTCCGTCGGGCTCTCCCCAACGTGCGCCTTGAAGTCCACAGCGGTCAGGGTATTCCCATTCTGTTTCAGAACAGCGATCGGACACAGGCAGGCCAGATTTGTTGTGCACTCTGCAGCGATCTGGGCCTGGGTTGAACATGCCCCCTCGTGGCCTTCCCATAGCACATCAGAGGGCAGGGCAGCCTTCCAACTGTCACAACTGCACCTTACCACTCGGAAAACGTTTCCTTTTTTTTGTCTTGTCTTTTTTTTTCTTTTTTTTTGACCCCGGGTTTCGGTGTTTTTCGGGAGGCACAGGGCGTGCTTGGCTATCAGGACGAGTCACCTGCCGCCGTGCTGCCCCGACCCACACAATCGGGCACGGTACGCCTCAGCCTGTGGCACAGCTGTTTGCATTGTGTGTTGAAAAGCCAATGACGACCCCGCCTTGTCACTTTTTTTTTTTTTTGGGAACCCCACCCCAAAACGCGCAGTGCTGTCGTTTTGGCCGTGACAGGGCAGGGCAGCCTTCCAACTGTTACAACTGCGGGCACACCTTCCACCCACCCCACCTGCTGTGTGTGTGATCTAGTGCTTTTCACGACGCCCTCTCTCCCTCCCTTCGCGTTTCTGTCGTGTGACTGCGCGCAACCTCCTTTTTCTGTTTGTTTTTCCTCGCCTTTTTTTTTTTGTTTATTTGACTAACACGAACGGACCCAACTGGGTCTGTTTTGGCCTCCCGCTCCCGCCCCCCCTCCCCCCCTCCCCCTCCACTCTTCTCTGC
>Ga0302227_10002042_pt1 | contig 14355 bp, 13 predicted proteins | sample II_Palsa_N1_1_FD_193525 | JGI IMG/M metagenome (GOLD analysis project Ga0302227, IMG submission 193525) | Peat permafrost microbial communities from Stordalen Mire near Abisko, Sweden - II_Palsa_N1_1 | ecosystem: Environmental > Terrestrial > Soil > Palsa > Peat permafrost | place: Sweden...
CGATGGCTTCAACTGCACAGTGCTGGCGTTCGGGCTCAATACCTGTGCCTACATGACCGAGATTTTTGCCGGTGCTATCAGAGCCACCCCACACGGTGAGATCGAGGCCGCCAGGGCCTACGGGATGACCTCATTCACCCTGTACCGGCGGATTGTGTTGCCGTCAGCGTTACGTCGGGCACTGCCGCTGTTCAGCAATGAAGTGATCTTGATGCTGCATTCGACCTCCGTCGCGTTTACCGCCACGGTGCCCGACCTGCTGAAGATCGCCCGGGACGTCAATTCCGCGACCTACGCCTCATTTGCGGCATTCGGTATTGCCGGCGTGCTGTACGCCTGCACTGCATTTTTGCTGATCTGGCTGTTTCGCCGTGGCGAACTGCATTGGCTGGCCTACCTGAAACCCCGCACGCACTGACCTCACTGGAAATGCTCGTATGTATAAATTGATCGTTGAAGATGTTCACAAGAACTACGGCACCCATGAAGTATTGAAGGGCGTATCACTCAAGGCCAAGGCGGGCGATGTGATCAGTATCATTGGTTCTTCCGGGTCCGGGAAGAGCACCTTTTTGCGCTGTATCAATTACCTCGAACAACCCAGCGCCGGGCGCATCATCGTCAATCAACAGGAACTGCTGACCCGCCGCGACGCAAAGGGCGAGCAATGTGCCGCCAACCCCAAACAACTGCGGATCATGCGCAGCCAACTGGCGATGGTGTTCCAACACTTCAATCTATGGAGCCATATGACGGTGCTGGACAATGTCATCGCGTGTCCCATCAGGGTGCTGGGGATCAGTCCGCAGCAAGCCCTTGCGCGTGCTCGCAAATACTTGTCCAAGGTGGGGTTGGCGGAACGGGTCGAGACACAGTATCCGGTTCAACTTTCCGGCGGTCAGCAGCAACGCGTGGCTATTGCCCGAGCGCTGGCGATGGAACCTGAGGTCATGCTATTCGATGAGCCGACGTCCGCCCTCGACCCAGAACTGGTGGGCGAGGTGCTCAAGGTTATGCAGCAACTGGCCGAGGAGGGCAGGACGATGGTTGTGGTAACCCACGAAATGGCCTTTGCACGGCATGTTTCCAACCACGTGATGTTTTTGCATCAGGGGCGAGTGGAGGAGCAAGGTTCACCCAGCCGTGTGTTCGACCAGACTCAAAGCGAACGTCTGAAGCAGTTTCTGGCAGGGTCTCTGAAATAGCCAGATGGGCTTTCAGTGGCAGTGATATTACTGATGCGCCCGTTACGTTTGTAACCGGCTCGACTGGCCGAGCGAATGGAAGCAGGAATATTACCCAATATCAAATCCTTTAAATAGGTCGCTGAGTTTTGCCTTGGCAGCACTCAGTTGTTTAAGTTGTTCTGACAGTTCCTTGGTTTTGTGATCTAATGTTTCTTCGCGCGCGTTCAATTCTAGCTCGCGCAGATCGTATTGCTCCCTTAGTTCATTGTCGCAGTGCTGGCTCTGTAATAACTGCTCTTGTTTTTGAGTCAACAGACGCTCTAGGTCCTGTAGCTTTAATTCTCTGGACTCCAGAGACGTTTGCTCTGTCAGCTTCAGGGCAATAGTGGTAAATCTTTCTAGAGTTGTTCGCACTTCAAGCAGGAAATGTTCAGCCTCATGGTTCGACGTCTCAGGTAGAGAGGGATGGCTTCCCTCATGGGAGGTACCAGACGCTGGCGGTGACCAAGCTTCTTCGTGCGGCTCGCGCGCGCAGGGGGTGTCCCCGCAATCCTCTTGCTTGTCCAGCGTGGCCACAGGTTGCTCCACGCATTCGCGGCCCGCCACATCTGTTTCGCTATCGTCAAGCGTCATGGCGGCGCTACGCTCGATGGCCGGCCCATAGTGTACGGATGGTTGGAACCCCAAAAGTTTAACGGCCCACTCCTTCTCTATATTGAAAGAGTGATGCTCCCTAAACGGAGCGGGTAGCACCACTTGGTTGCTGAGGTCCAAGAGGTGATAGGAAATATCGGATGTTCGTCGTTTACCGGTCATCGCCTCTCGAAGCGTCTGGCTGAATATGAACATTGCCATTTGCGCGTCTTCGTCTGAAATGGACGTACCCAAGGTGTAACTGTCACCGTCTTTGAACAGTGAAGTTATATAGACGCGCGCGTCCGTCTCGTTGACCTCCTCATTCAGGGTGTACGCTAGAAAGTTTTTCTGGGTGTTAGGTATGACGAAGCTACATAACACAGCAGCCGTCATCACGTCCTGGTTGTCATTGGTTATGGAAATGGTTCTTACAAGCATAAATTCACCGTCAATAAGGGTAAGTATTCTGCGCGGTAGAGTACAAAGGATTTATTGCAAAGGTCTGCAAGCCTTCGCTGGCGATCAGGGGGATAGATCTGAGTTTTTTCAGGATTTATCTGACAGCCATTTATCTAAATCAGCTAACACATAAACAGCGTTTATTGTGGTTGGCTCTATTCAGAGCGATTGGCTTCTGAAGGGGCATTCGTTATTGCTGCATTTTCCCCTATGAGCCTCCATCGTTGAATGAGTGGCGTCCAACGACACAACCACCTCACCCTCTTTTTTGAATTCGAAAGCCATGATCAAAATATCCAAGCTAACCAAGAATTTCTCCGGACACATCGCGGTCGACGACCTGTCCTTCCAAGTTGAGCCAGGGGAGGTGTTGGGGTTTCTTGGTCCAAACGGTGCCGGCAAATCCACGACCATGAAAATGTTGACGGGCTTCCTTTCACCGACCTCCGGCTCGGCGAGCATTCTCGGGTTCGACATTCGTACCCAACGCCTGCAGGCCCTGCGGCAAATGGGCTATTTGCCGGAGGGAGCGCCCTGTTATGGGAATATGACGGTGATGGGCTTTCTTGAGTTTATTGCTGAGGTCCGCGGCTATCACGGCTCGGAAAGGCAAGAGCGTGTGGACCGTGCGATAAACCTGTTGGCGCTTGGCGGGGTCTATCGGCAACCCATCGAGACCTTGTCCAAGGGCTTTACTCGTCGAGTCGGACTCGCTCAGGCGATCATGCATGATCCCAAGGTACTGATTCTAGATGAACCCACCGATGGTCTGGACCCGAACCAGAAACAGGAGGTGCGTGAACTGATCCAGGGTTTTGGTAAGAGCAAGATAGTGATTATCTCCACTCATATTCTCGAGGAAGTGTCGGCGATCTGTAGCCGCGCGCTGATCATCAACAATGGCCGGCTACTGGTGGATAGCACTCCGGCAGAGTTGGAAAGCCGCTGTCGTTATCACCATGCTGTGACGCTGCAGGCCGACGGGCCAATGGACCTGCTTGCCCTGGCGGTATTGCCAGGCGTCGCCGGTATTGAGGAGAACTACGCCGAGCAGAGTCTTACGGTGTTGGCTCGACCTGGCGAGGTTATTTTCCCTCGGATCAGTGCGTTGATTGCTGCCAAAGGGTGGCAGATGAAAAAGCTGGACTTGGAACAGGGCCGTCTCGACGAAGTCTTCAAACGTCTGACTCGGGGAGATGCGGCATGAGGCAGCTACCTGCAATTTTCAAACGTGAGTTGGCCAGTTATTTCACCACGCCGCTGGCTTATGTATTCATCGAGATATTTCTGATTCTGTCGGGCGTATTCACTTTCTATTTAGGCAACTTTTACGAGCGTAATCAGGCTGATCTGGCGCCGTTCTTCGGTGTTCATCCTTGGTTGTACCTTTTCCTTATTCCTGCATTGGCTATGGGGCTATGGGCCGAAGAGCGCAAATCCGGCAGCATCGAGTTACTGATGACGCTTCCTGTGACTTGCTTCGACGCAGTGGTCGGAAAATTCCTTGCAGCATGGGTTATCGCCGGGATTACCTTGCTCCTGACCGTACCGATGGTAATCACCGTCAACTACCTGGGCGACCCGGATAATGGCGCGATTCTCACTGGCTACCTGGGCAGTTGGCTGCTGGCAGGAGCCTATCTGGCGATTGGCTCCTGCATGTCGGCGCTGGCCAAGAGCCAGGTAATCGCGCTGATCCTGACGTTGGTGGTGTGTCTCATATTTATCGCCAGTGGGTTCCCCTTGATTCTCGATGCGCTCGATCCGTGGGCGCCACAATGGTTGCTGGACTTTCTGGCCTCGATGAGTTTCCTGACCCGCTTTGATGCAATCAGTAAAGGCGTGATTGACCTGCGCGACCTGCTCTATTTCATCAGCGTGATCTTTGCCTGGCTGGTCGCTACCGTCGTAGTGGTCAATTTGAAAAAGGCCGAATGAGGAGCAACCATGAAACGTCTAATGTACTCAGGCTTCGGCCTGCTTCTGATTGCCTTGCTGTTTCTGGCCTTTAACATAAGTACAGGGTTGTTGCTCCCAGGCGTTCGCCTCGATCTGACTCAGCAAAAGCTTTACTCCATCAGTGGTGGCACCAGACAGATCCTCAGTGGCCTGGAACAGCCAATCGACCTTTACTTTTTCTATTCCGACAGCGCTACGAAAGGTCTGGTACCACTGCGCGGCTACGCCACGCGTGTCCAGGAGTTATTGAAAGCTTACGAATACGAGGCCAAGGGCAAGATCCGCCTCCAGATCATTGACCCGCTGCCTTTTTCCGAAGAGGAAGATAGGGCGAATGGATTCGGCCTTCAAGCTGCACCGATGGGGCCAGGTGCTGCCCCGATCTATTTCGGCCTGGTCGGTATCGATGCGCAGAACAATGCTCAGATAATCCCGCTCTTTCCACTGGATCAGGAAGAACGCCTTGAGTACGACATCAGTCGACTGCTGCAAACGTTGGAAAAACCAAAGCGGCCGGTGGTGGGATTACTGTCGAGCTTGCCGGTGAATGGAGGGTTTGATATCAAGTCGCAACGTAAAAACGAGCCTTGGATGCTGATCAAGGAAGTTCGTCGGGAGTTTGACCTGAGGGACCTGAGGAACGACATTACGCAGATACCTGAAGACATCGACGTGCTGATGCTGCTGCACCCCAAGCAATTGTCACAGTCGACGCAGTACGCTGTTGACCAGTATGTACTGGCGGGCGGCAAAGTACTCGCCTTCGTCGACCCCCTCAGTGAACAGGATCCAGGGTCTGAATATTTCGGCATCACCAGCCAGGACAAGTCCTCTGACCTGGCTCCTCTGTTCAAGGCCTGGGGATTGCGGATGCTGCCAAACAAGATACTGGGGGACGGCAGTTATGCGCTATTCGACCGCGCAGGGGAGGGGCAGCACGCGATACCTCGGCCATTCACTCTTGAGTTGCCAGCGGTTGCTCTGAACCAAGATGATCTGAGTACGGCCGGGCTGGAAAGCATCAACCTGTCGACTGCCGGAATACTTGAGCCGATCGAGGATGCCACTACCCATTTTATCCCCTTGATGCGCAGCTCAGACGTTGCCATGGCATTCGATACGGGCCATTTCGATAGTGCAAACGCTAACGCAGAGGTGATGCGTGAGCTGATACCACGTAGTGAGCCTCATGTCATCGCAGCTCGAATTCAGGGCGCTATACAGTCAGCGTTCCCGAGCGGCATGGATGGGCACCCCAATGGGCTTAAGGAGGCGAAGGAGATCAATCTGATCGTTGTCGCCGATACAGACCTGCTGAGTGATCGTATGTGGGTGCAGATGGAGGACATCGACGGTCGCCTGGCTCCGCACCCTTGGGCAGATAATGCATTCTTTGTGATCAACGCGCTGGACACTCTGTCCGGCTCAGATGCCCTGAACAGCGTTCGCTCTCGTGGACGTTATAGCCGTCCGTTTACTAGGGTGGAGCAATTGCAGCGCGATGCCGAAGCCAGGCTCAGAGAAAAATACTATCTACTCCAGCAGAGCCTTGAGCAGACGGAGCTCAAGCTGGCGCAACTGCAGGAAACGCGCGAAGACAAACCAGTGATGTCGAGTGCTGAACAGCAGATGGCAGTTCGTCAGTTCATTCAGGAAAAAGTGCGAATTCGCAAGGAACTGCGCGAGGTGCAGTACCAGTTGAATGCCGATATCGATAGCCTGGGACGTACCTTGAAAGTGATCAATATTGCGGCTGTTCCGCTCCTGTTGACCCTCTGCGTGCTGATCGTGTGGGGATTGCGGCGAGCCCATAGACTCGTTGTCGCACGCCACAAGCCTCGTGATTAGGCGTCTGCCGCAGGGGGCATTCAGAAGCACCGGCGGAGTAAAGTACTGTTATAAACGTCGCTTCCATGTGCCCGGCATGGGGCGCTGGTGTTCCCATGCAGGGAGAATCGAACTGAAAGTTGAATTAAAAAAGCCCCAGCTTTCTATGCGCTGAAGCTTGGGGGGGGACTGCAAGTGTTCTGGTTTAAATTACAGCAAATAAAAAACAGTCAGTTGCTCAAGGCATATAAAACCGGAGTTTCTTATAGGGGAGGGTGATATTCCTGCGGTAAGTGCAGAGCTGCCTTTGTCTGTTGTAGTCAGGCGGAAGGGCGGCCTTGGAGCCACTATTCGTTGAACGTGTTATCGGGGGATTTTCAGAGGGCACGCAGTCCAGGCTGGTACAGCCGGGCTTCCCCCGCCCACAGGGCGCGGCACCCCTTCGCTGACGTGGAAATGATCGTCCGTTTGCTCTGGCTCATCAGGCAGCGGGCGGTATCGCTTACCAGATGCCACCCTTTCGAAGGCTCCCATATGTCATTGATGCCCGCTGCTCGTGTAGGATTAATCCTGCTGGTGGTGGGGATTAATCTTGGCGGGTGGATGGAAACGTGCCATTTTCGCCAAGCGAGAACGTGGGTAAATTACCTCTGATTTCGCAACAATTTAGCGCCGATGCGAGCGCGCCCGAGCTTTATCGTTTTGGTGCGAATGCAAGTAATGATGTTTTTATCAAAGGGTTGTTTTTTAGTGCGCTTTGCTGGTTGCTTATGATTGATAGCGGGTTAAAAAATCTATCTCTCTATTGCTGGCTTCTTCGCGCTCATGTATGTGAATGCTCGCCCTAGGGAATGGAGCTATATTGCGAGTATTTTCGCAAAAACGATTATTTTTACGGAAAGCGCCACATGGGAAGCATAGTTATTATTGATGATCACCCGCTCATACGCTTGGCGGTGAGAGTGATGCTGGAAAAGGAAGGCCATACCATTCTGGCCGAGGCCGATAATGGCGTGGATGGCCTCGAGATAGCACGTAAGTTGTTGCCCGACCTGATCATCCTCGACCTGAGCATCCCCAGGCTCGATGGTTTCGCGGTGATTTCCCATCTCAAGTCCATAGGGCTGGCGGTGAAGATCTTGATCCTGACCTCGGGTGATTCGCGAAATTTCGCGATGCGTTGCTTGCAGGCCGGGGCGGCTGGTTTTATTTGCAAGGACGACAATCTGGAGGAGCTGGTAGGCGCTGCGAAAGCGGTACTGTCTGGGTACTCCTATTTCCCCGAGGATACCATTCTCATGTTGCGGGAAAACGTGCAGGCCGCGAACCAGGAAAGCACGCTTATTGCACAGCTTTCCGACCGCGAAATTACTGTGCTCAAGCTGCTGTCCCAAGGCTTGGGTAATCAGGAAATCGCAGAAACCCTGGTGATCAGTCACAAAACCGTAAGCACCTACAAGGTTCGCCTGCAAAGAAAGCTTAATGCATCGAACCTCGTAGCCTTGGTGGAGATGGCCAAGCGTAACGGCGTTGCTTGAACATTCGTGGGGAGCCGGGATGTCGGTCGTGGAGCAATCATGAAATGCGGTATTCGAACGCGATTCCACGACAATATGCCCAAGGTATTCCCGGAGTGGCGGGAGCGGCGCCGGGCGTGAAGTACCATGCCAAAACGTGTATGAGCTACCTGCTTAAGTGAAGGGGGAGCGATACCTGGTCTAATCAATTCAATCTCACTCCGGCGAGCAGCTAAGGCCGCCAGTTGCGCTGTGGTCCGGTTGCGCTTAATTGCGTGACGCCAACCCTTGTCAACTCATCTTTCGCTGGCAGGCCGTCTTGTTTGCCACGCAACCTTCTTCCTTATGTCTTCCTCAAACTCAATTCAAGCGCGCGCCATCGATGGCTTTCAGGCCGACTCAGGCCCGTCGCAATAAACGTCTTCATCTATAGAGCAGTGTTAAAGAGTTCGTTATACGACCTTGGCGAGTGTGTGCGCCGATAGGAACTAAAGAAGTTTTCTTCTTCATGATTCGAACTAGTGCTGTCTCTTGTTTTGTGATGCTTGTTGGATTGTTCTACAAAGCAGGGCCGGCGCGTCTCAAATTTTATATAGCTAATGATGTTTATTTGGCTTGTAGGATTTGTCTTAATGGCTTGAGTGAAATGGCTGATTTTTCGAAAGCTTAATTTGTCTTTTAATTGTTCCAGTGGTTCGTAGAGAGCTCACTTTAAACCAGCTCCATATTGGGGCATCAATAAACAGACTATAGAGTTCGATAAATGAAAATCAGCCAACTGCTTCTCGCCCTGGGAATGACTGGTGTAATGGTCGGTATGGCATCTGCTGCTCCACTGCCTGCCAATACTGTTTCCAAAAAGCTCACTCTGACTGCTCAGATCAACGATGCCATCTTCATTTCCAAACCGGATGGTGGGTCTTGGTACAGCACCGAAGAGCTGGAAGCCAATGACTACACGCAGAAGAAGTTCACCAAGACTTTGCCTGTTCGCGTCTGGACCAAGAACGCCGATTTCAATGTCTCCTTGGCTCAGCCGCTGAAACTGTCCAATGGCAGCTATGAGATGCCTAATGCCAAGGTCGTCTTGGGCAGCGCCCAAGGTGAAAAGGCAGTCACCTTCGGTACTGCTCAGAAAATTACTCAGGTCGTCAGCACCACCGATGGCTATGACGAAGTTCATGATGTGAAGATTACCATCGATGCTCCAACTAAGGTTGGCACTCTGAGCACCAACGGTAGTTACAGCGGGGACTTGATCATGCTGTTCGAGCCCGTTGCGGCTGCGGCCGAGACTGGCAAGTAAGTAGTAACTCACTTCATGCGACAGAGTCTCGACCTGTTCGAGACTCTTCTCAAAAGGCCTCTATCTAAAGAAAATAGTATGCTTGCCTATCGGTCCCCGTTTCGACTCAATAAGCTTTGGCTGATGGCGTTTATGGCTGTTTCATTACAGGCGGGCGCGCAGGTTAAAGTATCTTACGGTGTACCGGAAGGTTTTAGTGCGGCTGAGATGGATAACGGTGCCAAATATATGGCTACCTTCAATGGAAGAACGTTGCCTGGGTTCACAACGTATTCTCCCGCAGACGGTACATTGGTATTTGACTCGGTTGGGTATGAAGAGAATGGGGTGTCCCGGCAGGATATAGAAGTTATCCGTAGCGTATTGTCTCAGGTGGACTATAAGCTCTGTCACAATGGATGTGATCTAAAAGTGAAAGAGTACTACGTTACGATTGACAAGTTACGGCGTTCGCTCGTTATTCGCGACTCGCAAAATGACTATCTGACACCCACTACTACATGGGGGTTGGTCAATAACCAGGCATTGGATGTACGTGCTTCTTCAGAAGGCTATCGAGCCCTGAACCTGGCAGGTAACACCTGGTTGGGTATGCCGTCACGTAGCTTCGGTTATATGAACTGGTTTACCAGCCGTACTCAAACACGTAACAGCAGGAGTCGTAGCCAGGGCGTGTCGTCCTACTACCTTCAAAAGAATTTTTCGAACACCTATTTGCGGGCCGGCAAGCAGAACAGTATCGATTACGCCTCGGGCTCGGTCAGTACCCTGCTTTCACCCAGTTTTGACCAATTTCTGACCTTTGGCAGCCAGGCTTATTTGAATGCTGACCGCAATGCGGGTTCTCTCATTCTCTACTCCACGTCCGAAGGTAACTACGAGTTCTACCGCAACGGTCGCCTGATCCTCAAGCGTCCAGCGTCCCTGGGGCGCAACGAGATCAGTTTCGTTGACCTGCCCGGCGGTTATTACCCGGTCGAAGTCCGTCTGGTTGACCGCAACGGTAATCTGGTAAGCCAGGAAAACCGTGACATCAACAACGTTAACTTTAGTGCCTCCGGCAGCGACAATACATGGAGTGTGACCGCGGGTAATGAGATGAAAGAAGGAGGAGGGCAGCTGGTTCAGGGCTCGATGAGCCGCAATATGCGTCAGTTCTATCTGAATGCTTCAGCTGTCAGTGGCGGTCAGGGCAGTTGGGCCAGTGAAGTGAACGTCACGCGGCCGAGCAAGGTCGGGAGCATCGAGGTTAACCCGACGCTGGGTGTGTTGAGCGGTGAACGCACCAGTGGCGGTTACCTCAATCTATCCATGTCCAGCGAAACCCTCGGCAGCCTAATGGTGAGCCGCTACCAGAACAACAACGTATCGCGTTTCTATTGGGGAGCCCCAAGTAGCAGCCTTTCCTATAGCCGGAACGTGGGCGGTACCACGTTGGCTTACAACTATCAGAAATACAGTCGAGGTGAATCGCAACAGGCCGAAGTGCGCTGGAACTATCGCCCCAACGGGTTGTGGTCGACGTTCTCGGTCGGTGTTCAAAAAGACGGCTACTCGCAGGCCAAGGGTAGCTACGGCGTTTACTTCAACATGACCTGGATGCTGGATAACGCTCAGGCAAGTTTCAGTGCATCGCAAAACCGTGGGCAAACCCAGGTGAGCGGTGACTACCGCAAGGATTTCCAGGACAGCTTTGGTACCACTACCAGCGGGGTAACGGTCAGCCATATCAACAAGAGCAACAACGTCAATCTTTACGGCAGCCGCTCCGGCACACGAGGAGACGCGTCGCTCAATCTGGGTCATAGCGACACGGCCAGCAACCTGGACATGAACTACCGCGGCATGCTGGCTGCCAGCGTCGACGGGGTTGCACTGGGTCGTTACAGTAATAGTGGTAGCGCCATGTTGCTCAAGACGCCAGATGTTCCGGGTACCCGATACGGCTTCAATGTCGAGGGCAGTCCTGTTGCAGGTAACAGTACTTACGCGGTCCCGCTCAAAAGCTACGATGACGTTACCTTCGCAAGGGTGTTGAGTAGTGGTGAAGACATGGATATGAACATCGAGGTGCCGGCGAATATCGTCCGTGCCCATCCGGGCCAGGTGTATGCAGCACAGGCCAAGGTGGATATCAACATGATTTACAGCGGCTTCCTGATGGATGCCAGCGGTCGTCCGATTAGTGGGACGATTCTGGAAACTGGCGACATAGCCCATCCCAATGGCCTGTTTTCGATATTCAGCAAGTCGGTGCTCACCCAAGTTACCGTCGATCAAATGGGGCGCCGCTACAGCTGCGACCTGAGAAAAGCCACAGGCAGCTATTACCCCTGCCTGTGATTGAAAATCCGAAGAGGAACGAACCATGACGTTGCGAACTTCCCTGCTTATGCTGACCGGCCTGGTGCTCCTGGCCTCCGGGCCAGCAAGGGCCGAGGGCGAGCTTATGGTGATGCCTGCTACCACGAGGGTCTTCAACGCCCATGAGCAGACCGTCACCGTGAAAAACATGGGAGACGCACCGCTGTATCTCTCCATAACCCTGCAGAAGGTCATGAACCCAGGCCAGGTACCGGAAACGAAGGTGGATCTGGGGCAGCTAGAGCGTCCCGGTATGCTGGCCAGCCCGGAAAGACTCACGCTGGGCCCAGGCCAGAGCCGCAAGGTCAGCCTCAAGTCGCTCTTCGAACCCGTGAATGAAGAGCTGTACCGCCTGTATGTCGTGCCGGCTCGGGCATTGAAGGTGGAGGATGCGCCCAAGGACAAGATCACCGCGCCGATGTCAGTGGCTATTGGCTACGGGGTATTGGTCCGACATATGCCAGCTCCAGACAAGCAGCGCAGCGGCTGGAGCCATAGCTGCGACACGAGTGGGATAACGTTGGTCAACACCGGTAATGTGCGCTACGTGGTGTCAGGCGTGGGCAAGAGTGCAGAGACTGTCGCTTTGTTTCCTGGGGTTCCACAACACTTCCCTGGTAAGACGCTGAGCCTGCGCGATAAGGATCAGGCCCAGACGCTGAGTTGCCCTTGATGAAGCGCACCAGTGGCTGTTTTTTGGGACTATTGCTGGTCCTGTTCGCCACCCCGGTCATGGCAGTGGGAGTGCTATCGCTGTCGCGTACCGAGTTGACGCTGGAGCCCGGTAAGTCGGCGCCCGAACTCCACGTCGAAAATACCGGCGATACGCCTTTGTATTTGGACGTGGAGCAGAAACTCTTGCTCAACCCGGGACAGGCTCCCGAGCGCCTGGTGCCGATCCAGGAAGTTGAGCGCCCGAGCCTGTTGGTCACGCCCGGCCGGCTGGTTCTCGCACCGGGGCAGAAACGCCGTATGGTGCTTCAAGAGATAGAGACGCCCACAAGAACGCAAGTGTGGCGGGTGACTTTCCGTCCGAGGGAGCGCTTGCATATCGAGTCAGAGGTTTTATCGGCGCCCCTGGTCGTCAGTGTAGGCTACGGTGTGGTGGTCTATCAATTGGCTCCAGAAAACCTGGGGGCTGAATTTCATCATTGAGTGTACCCCCTCCGCTGTTGTTATATTCGATTTGATTTTCGGTAAAACAGGATGTGCTTTCAGGGCTGAGATAAAAGGCTGCGAGGTTGTATTATGAAAATTTTCAAGTTTTTAAAGAGCCGCGCTGGCGAATTTAAGTTTGTTATAGGCGTAGCTGCCTTTATGTTTTTTGGAGGTGAGGACGCATATTCACTTCCCCTTACACTGGATAGTATTAGCGACGATTATTCAAGTTGTTATTTTCGCGACAATGGAAATGGAACTAGTACTATATCTACAGTTATTGCATATAAGCCTGCACAAGGGCATGTGGGAAATGCGAAATTTCAATCCAGAGGGGTATTGGTTTACTCTTATGACAAGAATGGGCGATTGAATGTCAAGTCGGCGCCGGCTAGCAATGTCAGGCTGGATGGTTCTAGTTATACGTACAAATATAGTGGTGATGATTATTTTAGGAGGCTCGGCTAAATGAAAAGGCTCATGTTTACCCACTTGCTACTGGCATTGGGATTCTTGCCGACGTTAGCGCCGGCTGCCGTGGTGCTCACAGGAAAGACCACTAGCAAAGTAACGGCTCATGTCAGCCGCCCCAACAACTTGTTTGTGACCGACGATAAAGGGGGGTGGTTTGAGCAGGCGCTGGAAATGCAGCAACTCGGCGGCTGGGATACACCTTACGAGGTAAGCGCACGACTGAAGGTGGTATCGAGCACTGGTGTGTTTCAGGTGCGACTGGACGAGCCCCTGCAGATAAGGAATCAGGCCAACCCCATACTGATGTTCCGCGCGCCGAACGTCCGGCTCGGAGTGGAAGGCGGGGATTTGAAACCCCTCGCGGTTGGGCAAGGCGTCGAGTTCCGCAATCCGGCGCCGCCCGCAGAAGGAGAAGACTCTGTTGGTTACTACGGGTTAGCGATTTCAGCCTATCCTCCCGAAGGGAGTTTCAAGAACACGAGTGGCACCTACAGCGGGGTTTTGTCGTTGACCTTCGAACCGGTGGTGACAGAGCTTTGAGTGTTGCCCATTCAAATACCCTTTGAGCAGGAGTGAACATGCGCTTTCCCCTTTTTGCAGCTTTGCTTATGTTACCTGTCTTGGCTATCCCAGCTCCGGCTTTTGCGCTGATCGACATTTCACCTAAGGAAAGTGTCGTACGGGATAAAGCGATTACTGTCCGGGTTATCAATAAAGGTGACCGTCCGGAGTATGTATCCATCTCCCTGTCGCGCCTGCTCAATCCAGGAGTGGAGCAGGGCAGCGAACGGCTGGAGCCGATAACGCTAATGATCAAGCCGGCGCTCTACGCTTTTCCTTTTCGCATCACGTTGGCTCCCGGGCAAAGCAAGACCGTCACCTTGAAGCCATTGAGGGATGTCAAACAGGAGCAGGTTTACCGTCTGGATGTCAAACCCGTGATCCGTGTGAATGAGGCAGACGATCGCGCGACGACTGGCAACGTGGTCATCAGCCTCAGCTTCAGTGGGTTGGTCCGCCAGCTACCGGATGTCGAAAAACCTCAATTGTCCGTCACCTGCGAAAGTACCGGGGCGCTCCTGACCGCCAGCGGAAATGTGCGTTACCCCGTAGAGGGCGTTAAGGTAGATGGCGCGACAGTAATCCCTTTCAACGTTTACCCAGGTGAACCCAAATTATTGAAAGGAAAGTCAATTTCAATTCCTGGCCAACCTGCCTGTTAACTGAGCTTTTGTTTACACATGCCAGGATTTTGAACCGGCAAGTCCAAGCCCGCAAATACTCTGCGGTTTTCAAGTTTCTCCATCCGCTTCCCTCTCGTGTGTCGATAGACCATCGGCACTGCCTGTACGCTGACGCGTTGAACCCGCTTGTCGTCAGCGTCGGTTATGGCACGGTGATCTATCAGTTAGGCCTCGATTGATAAGTGATGGGAGCATGGAGTTGAACACCAGAAGGGGATACATCG
>Ga0302227_10002043_pt1 | contig 14353 bp, 14 predicted proteins | sample II_Palsa_N1_1_FD_193525 | JGI IMG/M metagenome (GOLD analysis project Ga0302227, IMG submission 193525) | Peat permafrost microbial communities from Stordalen Mire near Abisko, Sweden - II_Palsa_N1_1 | ecosystem: Environmental > Terrestrial > Soil > Palsa > Peat permafrost | place: Sweden...
AGTGGAGGCGACGACGATCACGCTGAGGTCACTGCTCCAGTAAACACGCCAGTGGGGCCAGGTGGTTAGGTGATGGTAAGGAGCCCCGGCTCTCATGAGGGGGCGTGCACGGGGTCTCACGAGGTGGCCGAATGATGGTAGATTCTAACGATATGGGTTATCAGCGGAATCGACATGAGTGAAGCGGCGAATCAAACCGACAAACTTCATCTGCTCAAGCAGAAGGTGGATGCTTTTTCCAAGGCGAGAGATTGGGAGAAATTTCATACTCCTAAGAATCTATCCATGGCTTTGACAGTTGAGGCATCGGAGCTGATGGAGATTTTCCAATGGCTTGATCCTCAGGAAGCCTTCACGGATCTAAGCGACAAGAAAAAGACGGCTGTTGAGCATGAGGTAGCCGATATCTTCATCTACTTGCTGCGTTTTTGCTCCGTAACAGGGATCGATCTGATCGGTGCTGCTGAGGAAAAGCTGAAGCACAACGCTGAGAAATACCCAGCTGAGCTGGTCAAAGGACAATCCAAGAAGTACACGGAGTACTGATGAGTCAGCTGTTTATTTTTACCGCTGGGAAGGCTATTGCTCGAGCTCATATCAGCGACTCGATCTCAAGCCCCGTCTCGTTTTTAAAGCTGGACGCTGCTCTTCCTCCAGATGAAGCCTCGTACGTAAAGTCTCTGCTACCTGAAGGTAGTGGATTCTTTGCGTGGGGCGCTGTTCCTGGCGAGAAGAACATACCGACGTGGGAGGAAATGAGCGAAGGGGACATAGTCCTCACTGCCTATGACAACCACTACCAGTACGTTTCGTCTGTATTGTTCAAGCTGCATAACCGGGCTCTTGCAGAAAGTATCTGGGGACTGGATGCAAAAGGGAAAACTTGGGAGTACATGTACATCCTGAGCGAGCCTAAGCCCGTCTACATGCATGTGGCATCCGAGCCTGTAATCAATTATCTGTACAACGGTTATCGAGGGTTCACTCAGATTAAACGTGATCGCCTCGGTCGGATTGATGATGACTACGGAGACCTCAACAGCTTTGTCGCAACGGTATTTGGGGTGAGCATACCGCGGCCGATAGTCCCTGTTGAGATACTGGTCGCTGAGCAAGACGCGGAATCAGAGGGCACCTTTGACCCCGATAGCGTGATCGATGAGCGTAAGAAAGTCTTTGCGGCGATCGTAAGGCGAAGAGGGCAGCCGAAGTTCAGAAGTGAGCTTTTGGAGGCCTATGAAGGGCGTTGTGCTGTGACGGGCTGCACCGTTGAGGCGGTCCTGGAAGCGGCCCATATCAAGTCATACGCAGGCGACAAAACGAATCACGTCACGAACGGAATACTGTTGAGGGCAGATATTCACACCCTCTACGACCTGGGTAAGCTGAAGATTGACGAGAAGGGGGTAATTCACCTTTCTGGCGACCTTAAGGACTCGATATATGGAGCCCACGACGGTGAGAAAATTAGTCTGCCTAAAGGATCCAAGAAGGCGCCGAGCGCCAAAGCACTGAAGCAAAAATTCAGTGCCGGCACGTCGGCATCAGGTACGCAGGCGGTAGTCACTGCATGAGGATGCGAGAGCGTCTGGGCAATGCGCTGACTTGACCTCCTGTTTGCATTCGACCTGACCACCGATTGCATCAGATTGGACCTGCGCGTTTAGTTACTGTGGTCAGAAGAGAGCTGCCCACTGCTGCCGGTGGCGACAGGCAGCAATCGACCCATAGTAGCCCTTCGCTGTGATCGGCCCAAAGCGGGCTTTCTACCTTGCCCGCTTTCGTACCTTGCTAATCTGAAGCGCCGTGGTGTCTTTCGCAACGATTTCTCCCGAGAGGACAACGCCGATCGGCTGGAAACTGAGTACGTCGCCGCCTGATTTGATGTCAAAAAGCCCACGGCTAGCTATGATGCCCATCCATAGCATCGGGAGGGCCTATGCCAGTAATCGATTTGTATTCAAAACGTAGGAAGCGTGAGCTCGGTCTGGAGCCTGATGTCTACACCTACGACGACTTTACTTCGAGCCTTCGTGCTCAAATATGTTATGTGATCGATGATGTACTCGGCATTCAAGATCGAAACGAGCAAGAGCGTAATTACGGAAGCATTTGCGAAGTACTACGGCGAGAGTATGGGGTCTACAAGCTCGTAGCTGGCCTCCATGCTCGGGCTTCGGTCATAGAAGAACTTGTTCAGTTTATATCTCTCGAGCGGGATATAGATAGAGTTCTCGATGCTGTTGAACTTTGCTTCGTAATCGCCGAATCCTATAGAGAAAAAGCGTATACATATCGCTATCCCAAGGAGGATACAGGCTCATACATTGATGAATGCGTTTCAGAGATAAATGCTAGATTTAAAGAACATGGCAAGGGTTACGAAATAAGTGATGGAAAAATTCTTAGGATTGATTCCGAGCTTCTTCATAAGGAGGCAGTCAAGCCAGCAATAAACTTCCTGAATCAAACTCAGTACGCTGGGCCCAGGGATGAGTTCTTTGGTGCATACGAGCACTACAGGCACGGTAGCCTTAAAGAAGCCCTCAATGATGCGCTCAAGGCGTTTGAAAGTACTATCAAGGTAGTGTTGGAGTTGCGAGGATGGGAATATGATAAAACATCTCCTGCGAAAAGGCTTTTGGCAGTATTGCTGGCCAATAATTTCCTTCCGTCATATCATCAGAATCACTTGAACGCGCTATCTACATTGCTGGAGAGCAGTGTTCCAACCATCCGTAATAAGGAGGGTGGCCATGGACAAGGTTCGGAGGTCTCAGAAGTCGAGCCTGAGATTGCTGCCTACGTCCTGCATATGACTGCCTCCGCCATTGTTATGCTATGCAGTTTGGAAAAAAAGACCGGCGAGATTACCGCTCAGGAGCAATGTGAAAGCTAGATAGTAGGGTAAGATGTATCGCTGTCTGTAACTCAAAACCCCGCGCTGCGGGGTTTTCTATTTTCTATAGGCGTAACTTTCAGTCAGAATGTTGCCTCAAGGATGCGATATCAAAATGCCTTCCTGTTGTTATGATTGCGGGATTTCGGGGAGAGTGGTCAATGAAAAAGGCGTTTGAGAAGTATGCTAGAGCTATACAGTCTGATTCGAACCGAGTGTTCGTCAGGCGAGTGATGTGGTCTGACATGGAAGAGCGCGTCAGGGCTTTGTTCAAAAAAATTGAAAACTCGCCGCAAGCGGATTGGTACGGTGGCATTAGGGTTCATGGCGGGTTGCACCCAGATGCAAAAGAAATCTACACTAACTATAGGCTCAATCAGCTCCAGATTACCTGTATGACGAAGCTTCTGGGGCTTAGCAGTATTGAGGATTACGAGGAAATCCGAGAAATTGATGGGATTGAGAAAAAAGTTAAAAGAGTTAAGCGTAAAAATCATGTAGAAAATGGAGCCGTCATGTGGTTTTCCCAATCACCTTCTGGCGGTGTAACGGTTTTCATGTCTCCTTGTAAATCTGACTTGGTATCTATGAATGAAAAGGAGATTATTCTGGGGATGTACAAAGACCCTAGCTCCCTTTCAGATAAAAAGATAATAGGTCTGTCTGTTAAGTTTTTTAGGTACGCTTCAATATCAAGCGCCCTGCACAATCAAACTACCCTGGACTACTTCTGGAGACTGGGGCTTCTATATCTTGATGTCCGCAGTAGAAAAGTCTGGAAAACGTTCATAGCCATCAATGTTCTGATCATTTTTGGCGGTGCTTTTTTCACAATTCTTGGCTATTTCCTAAAGCCCTAAAGCCCCAGATCCGTGGCAAACATCAGATCACACATCCAATCCAGGTACTTCTTCGACTGATCAGCCTTATAGATCTCAAAAAGGCGCTTGACTGCAAAGACCTTTGTTTTGGTTCCGGCAGCGCCGTATTGCTGGTACGGCGAGACCTTCGTGTTTTGATAACGCCAGCAGCTTTTGGTCGAAAGGGGTCATTCTCGGCGGCTGCTTCTGGCCGCCCTCTGCCGGTCATGGTTACGAAGCGTGCTGGTCAAGTAGAGTGCAATTTCGCAAACGTCAGAGGACTACACCGGTGCCTTACGCTCTGATGATGATTACAGGTAATCACGATGCTTAGTCAGGCGCCATGAGGACAGCCAGGGTCAGCTTGATGAACTCTTCGTTCCGGTCGAGGGTGTCCAGGGCTCCGCGCACGTTCTCGGCTACTTCAGTGCCGCCTTGCTGCTCAACCCAGTTGGTGAGCTCCATGATGGAAGCCTCGATGGCGAGCAGGTTTTCGTTTAGCTTGCAAAGCAGAGAAGGGAGCAGGTCTGAGTTTGGCATCGGTGTTCCTCCGTGGAGTAAACAGCGTAGCACTTGGGCCGAAAGCGCTTCGTCAAAGCTCGCTTTGCGAACAAGCTCTGGTGATCTAGGAGCCGCGCAATGGTCATGACCGAAATCGGATATGATGGCCTTTTGTTTCTTCTGGTCCCACGGACTTGGCGATAAGGAATCGCACTATGAAAAAGCCGGTGGCTGCCGCGGTCGTTCATCTCGATGGGAAAGTCCTCATCACACGTAGGGCCCCTGGTGAGAAACTGGCGGGCATGTGGGAGTTTCCAGGTGGGAAGCTCGAACACGAAGAAACTCCCCAGGAATGCATTACCCGCGAGTTACGTGAGGAGCTTGGTGTTGAGTCTGTCGCCGGCGAAATTCTCACCTCGACTACGTACACCTATCCCGGCGGCACGATCGAACTGATCGCCATCATGGTCACGTTGCAATCTACCCAATTTACCTTGCAGGTCCATGACCTGTTTGAGTGGGTGCGGCCTCAAGAACTCCTGCAATACGACCTTGCTCCTGCCGACATCCCAATTGCCGAGGAGATCCTCCGGAAATATGGCTAATTTCACTCCCCCAGCCCCAGGCTCTAACCTCAACAACGACGATCTGGTGCTTCAGTTTCTTTGCAGTCCTCAAGGGGGAATGCGTAGGTCGAATCGGACCAACACACTTGTCATCGTTTCGAATCATGTGGCTTCGATTTATGACGATCGCTGGGTCGATGATGTATTGCATTACACCGGTATGGGCCAGGTTGATCACCAGTCGCTTGAGTTCAACCAAAACAGAACACTGAACGAGTCGCGCACCAATGGGGTGGCCGTCCATCTGTTCGAAGTGTTTACTGCCAAGACCTATACCTACATCGGTGAGGTAGTGCTGGCTGACGAGCCGTACCAAGAGAAGCAGCCTGACGTAGAAGGGCGGGATCGCTTCGTTTGGATTTTCCCACTGCGTCTAAAGTCGGGTGCTCCTCCGGCAATTCCAGCTGACACGCTGCAGCAGCTAAATCAGCTCAAAGAGAAGAAGGCTCGAAAGTTGAGTGACGCCGAGGTTGAGGTACTTGCTCGGAGACAGGGGCGAGCAAATGTTGGGAAGCGCAGCGCCAAAGTTACGCAGCATCAGCGGTCACAATGGGTGGCAGAGCATGCCAAGCGTAGATCAAAGGGGCTATGTGATTTATGCCAGGAAGCTTCGCCGTTCAACAGGAAGGATGGGACACCTTATCTCGAGACACACCACATCGAGTGGCTCGTACATGGTGGAGCCGATACGGTAGAAAACACGGTTGCACTTTGCCCCAACTGCCATAGAAAAATGCATGTACTAGACGATCCAGCAGACAGGGAGATGTTGGCCACGCGGGCGAGCGCCCAATTTCCTTTGTCGATATTTGACGCTGAACGCTCCTCACATATCGGTACAAAATCTTAGGTCTAGTCTGTAGTGACATCAGATCGTGCTTCTGAACAGCATTTAGAGGAATACATGGAGAAATTGCCCTTGGAGCGTCTGTGCTACACCGATTCGGATAGACCTGTAGATGACGTTGACGCGGACGAGTTTGGCTTCGTGGAGATAGCCAAGCGCCTTGCGCCGGCCTTGATACAAGCTATGGGTCAAGATGGCTTGGTTATTGGCATCGAGGGAGCCTGGGGTTCAGGTAAGACGAGCCTCATCAATTACGTTCAACAAGAAGTGGCCCATATAGCCGAGAACTCAATCGAAACAATCTCCCTGGCGCCCTGGTTGAGTGGAGATGATGAGTCATTGGTTGAGACACTTTTGGGGCGGATCGCAGAGTCAGTAGAGAAGCGCGATCAGCTTCATGGCGTAGAGCGCCTTAAATCTTGGTGGCGTGCCCCAAAAAAGGGGGTGCTGCCAGCGTTGCTTAAGAAGTATGGCGCAAAAACTGGTCGCGCTTTTACGCCCGTCTTAAAGATTGGAGGGCTGTTCATTCCAGGTATGTCGACGGCCGCAGATATCACTGAGTTCGGCTCAGAGGCGTTGGAGGCGTTAGGAAAGGCTCCTACAAACGCTCAATTGAAGGCGGTGATTTCAGAACGCCTAAAGAGTTCCAGCGGTCGCTATTTAGTAATTCTTGACGATCTGGATCGCCTTGAGCCCACTCAGGCGATTGAGGTGATCCGTCTAGTGAAGTCTGTGGCGGATTTTCCAAACATTCTTTATCTCATGTGCTATGACCGCCGAGTGTTGGCGCATGCATTAGAAAGAGGTTTAGGGGTTGAGGATGGAGACCTTTTCCTCCGGAAAATCGTCCAACAAACGTTTTCTGTTCCGCTTCCCGAACCATTCGATCTGCGGATCAACTTTACTACCCATGCTATCAAGCACTTTCAATACGCGAACGCTCGAGAGGTGACCCCTCAGGAGGCGGAAGGTATTAAAAACGCTGTTTCAGAATGGGGAAGGAGCTTGCGGACACCGCGGGACGTGAAGCTGGCATTGAATGGCGTAAGGTTCCATTACACACCCGTGAAAGATGAAGTCAACTTTTCGGACGTGTGTCGCGTTCAGCTGATGAGAACCGTCGAGCCAGCTATCTATCGTTGGTTTGAAGAGTATCTCGGAGTGGTATCGGTCATTGCCACAGGGGATGGACGAACCGGAAAGTCAGAACGCCACGAGATGGGGCAGCGATATAATGAGTTGTTCTCCGAGGAGCCTGATTCACCATTTTCCCGATGGGAGGTGAAAAAGCTCGCGCCCGGATTAGACAAAATGCTCTCGAAAAACCCATCAGATCTAGTTTATGGGCACATATCCCCAAAACAGCTACAGGTCTTCGTGGACGGAAAACGCTTTGGTAGTCCCTTCCACTATAGATACTACTTTGCGTTAGCTGCTGCGAGAACCGTGCTTCCTCAGGGGGAGTTTGACTGTGCGATGGAGGCAGCATCACAAAATAGTGAAAAGGTTACACATATCCTGGCGGACTTTTATGTTCGCCCTCGCTCTGTAGGGGGGAATTGGCTATCCCAATTCTTCAATAGACTGAATAGCTTCACTGGTAGTGAATACAGCACAGTCCAGATCCGCAATCTAATGATGGGCATTGCCAATCTGATGGACATGGTTCTACAAGGGCAAGAGCTTACAAGTAATCAATTTTCAGGGCCGGCTCGGGAGGGTGAAACCACGATAAAACACTTGGCTCGTACATTGGCACTGCGTGAACCAGATGAGTCCCAGGAGGCCGTGTTGGATGTGATGGAAAAAGGGTCTTCAGTGACATGGATTGTAGGCTACCTAATGCGTCCTGAGCTGCATCGACATGGTTGGCGAGAAGAGGCACGGCGAGAGCCAGAGGACGAATGGTTGCTGCGTACGGTGGAGTTTGAGCGTGGTATCACAATTGTTCTGAGTCGAGTGGCTCAATTTTCCCGCGAAAAACTTATTGAAGATAGTCCTGATCTGTCGTCATTGCTGTTCGGGTGGCGGAATTTAGGTGCGGAAGCGGAGGTAGAGGCTGAGGCCTGGGTGCAAGCAGGCCTTGTGGACGATATTCGATTCGTAGATTTCTTGTTGCGCATGCGCAGTTGGGCCATGAGTAACACGGTCTACTTCCCGCTCCATAGGAAGACGCTCGCTTGCTTTATTGATGTAACTGATATCGATGCCAAGCTGGAAAAGATTTGCGAGGAGCATACGGATATCGCAGTGAGAGAAAAGGCGAGGGTAGCGATCCATGCTCTGGCTCTGGCGAAGGATTTTGCCTAGCTCTCTATAGGTCCTTTGCATTTCGAAAGTGCATACATCACAAACTGTTGCGGTTAGCAGATCATTGATCTTGGGTCCGGTTACTGATTTCGAGTTTTCATGCACGTGTTCCCCACGTCTCGTAGTCGCTTGAAATCAAAAAAAGGATTTCCATATAGAAAACTTGGCGAATGGACGTCCTTTTTCCTGTCTGGTCGAGAGTGCTCGTGGTCGGGGAAGAATGGAAGGTCGTGATGATGCGGAGCGGAGTCAGCTCGATATATCTGTTTTTTTTCATCAGGGCTGAACAACATGTAGGAGTAATCCATTAGCGAGTTCAGGCGTAGCAGCCAATACCAACCCTCAGACAATTGGATAGTAAGATGCCAGCCTCGCTCACGACTCTCGGCGTTAGTCGCTGTACCCCCGAGCTCTTCGGCGACCATAGCATGCAACTGAGGGATCAACTGATCGGGGATCGATTCACTCCGAACGAAATCAGGGATATCGATCGAAAGTGAGAACAACACACCTAGAAATGTAAGCACGCAAGGCTGCTCCTTAGCTGCTTCAATATGCTTTGCACAAAGGTGCAGTTGAATGAGAGTACCTTTTCCTGGAGCACTGGCAATCGTGGTTCTTGCGCTAGCTACAGCGGATGCGTTACAGGCAAGGCATTTACCCATACTGGATAAAATCAACGACCTCGCGACGGTAGTATTTTCGAATCGCCCATCAGCCAGATCGGTCGCTTCACGTGTACTCACGTTCATCCATTCAAACCAGGCATCGTAAACTCCCGCCGCAGTAGCTGTATTGAGTATGGTGTAAAGGGTTCGGCTGTCAGCAACCGTAACCCACTCGGAAGACAGCGCTTTGACGCCAGGCAAGCCTCCCCGATAGCGATAACTCCTCAGACAGCCACAGTGGTCTGTCTGCTGGTAAATCACCACGGCTTCCTGGTTTTTTTGAATCCAATACTTCAGGGGGGCAGCGGTAACCAGTTTTCGCCAGGTTTCAAGGTTGTAGGTAACGCTTTCAACGACAAAAGGTAGTCGCCATTCGATGAAGTCAAAGTTTTTATACGATAAGGCCGCAACATAGAGATCCATGGTTGATGCATCGGGACGAGGTCCATCAATCTCTTCGAGCAATGAATCTAAATTAAATAGCTTCCACCGTTGATCGTTATCCATTCCCAAACCCCTATTCCCTAAAGTCTCGTAGCTTTGACAGCAGCAGCCGTCAGTAATGTTGTTTTCCCATAATTAACATAGGGAGCGTTAAAGAGCTCTGGTCTCAAGCGACAAAACGTAAGAGAAAAGCGACGGAGCAAATCGCTTGCGCTTTAGAGGCAGCTAGCATCAATACGACGGGGCCCACCTCGTACTTCTGTAATCTACTCAGCAGTGGTTCCAATCGCAATTTGACCGGGCAAGCGTGCCGCGCGGGGGATTGAAATAAGCATGCTATCTACAGGCATACAATTTCAAGGGGGAGAGATGTTATCGAGGAATGCCACGGCGCAGTACTGTGTTCTGGTGACCCAGTCGCGAGCGCATGCAGAGCAGCAGTTGATCAAAACCAACCTATCGATGAATCGCATATGAATATTCTCGTGGCTTACGCAGCACCGGGATCGGTCCGCTATATCAGCCGCGGAGGGGGAAATCAGTTCCGCAACCCAAATTGACCCCCTTGGCCCGCCTGGTTTACAGGTCATGACCGGTAGTGACGGTGCGGAACTAATGATTGCTCAACTCATTAATTTATAAGGAAAACATTATGGATTGCAAATCCGCCTACGCCGGTTCGATTCCGACCTCGGCCTCCACTCTTAAAAACCCCGTAGATTAACGTCTACGGGGTTTTTTATTGTCTGCTGGAAATAGTAGGCGTACCAAAAAATTTGGGCTGGTGTACCAAAATTTTTCTATTTTGTCGGGTTGGCAATAGCTCCGACTCGGACATAAATCTTTTTGGTTGTCTCGGTTTTAGAGTATCCAACGGGAATATGGTTTGTCCTGGTTGCATCTTCACTTTCCTTGCGTTATCCGCGCCGAAATTGGCTTAGCCCCAGCCCTTGGGCTTGCAGGTGAAGAGCTGGGGAATCCTTGCATGAAGGCAGGAGGCTACTATCGGAGGGGGACGGGGCGTTACTGAGGATTCGTACAGCAGCAGAAAGTATTCTTTCTATCTCGGTGGCGTTTTTTCAAAGTCTGACTAGGATTCTTGCAGGCAGAGTAGGGTGGCGCAACGCCATCAGCGATGCTGGCTATAAAACACTTAAACGCTTTGGTGCTTTTTGCTAGGACAAAAAGGAAGAATGCCCTAATCATAAGACTTCCAAGTCAATTAACGGTTCTTGTGCATGGGGCAAGCCATCGGAAGGGCGAGTAAGTTTATTTGGCGCCCCGACACTAATCGTGGGAGAAATATCGATGAGTAATTTGCCTCTGCTGGGTCGCTGGGTTGACGGCGAAACTTTTAGCGATCGTGATTCAGGTGCTGACAAGGACTTGAATGTTTTTTATCCAAAAGTACCTAAGGACTGGTATTGGGTTGCTTTGTTGGCGGGCGGCGACCCCGGTAATTACGAGGCGATGAAGCAAGGTCAACTTATAGTCAGACATAACCCGAATTATCAGGGCGATTCGCTCATTCGCCCATTCTCTCCAGGCGGGAGAGTGCAGCGGAAGTGGGGCATGAATGCAGGATCGAGAACGATAGAGCTTTCTGTCGCCGTCCCACCGGAAAATTTCTCGGCGCTCAGTGGCTTCTTCGGGTATGGCGGAGATGAACGTGGAATTTTTAATATCAATAGCTTCGCGTTTGTTGCGAACAGTTTGCTGACACAGAACAACCCAATCGACAGGCAGATATGGAACGACCATGGCTCAGGTGCGAAAGATGATGGCTCGGTATGGGGCGTAGCCAACACCGCTTGGAAGGGGAACGGCTGGCAGTGTTTCGTACCGAACTCTGGTTATAACCAGCCGGCAGGAACATTTCCATCCTTAGATTTGAATCAAATCGATTTTAGCCAAGGGTAGCAGAGGTTTTGACAGTGAAGGCACGTTCACCCTCTGGTTAAACGATGAAAAAGCCCAGCCCCGCGCTGGGCTTTTTGCATCTGGCGCTGGAGTAGGGCGCGCCCTCGACCGTGAGTGTGTTGGATTTGATATCCCCGCGCTCCTTGTCGTTGCTCAAGAACAACTACCAGCAGCGCTTTCGTCGAAAGTCACTCCTGCTGCTTCCATACACATGCCACGGATACACCTTTCACGCGCGGATGCCGGCCAATTCCCTGGCATATCTGGCAAGCGAGCGGTTGTACCTTGGCAGGTGGCGGGACAATCTGTCGAGCGCAAGTGACGCTGCTTCTCTTTCCCGTCCGACGTCTACGAGGGACTCAGCATTGCTCGGATCAAAGCGTCGCTAGGTCAAGGACTTAATTAGCGTTCGCCGAGTGAAGTTACCGACATAGTTAGAGAGGGTGCTGACGGGCAGGTAGCTCAATTTGAGGTAGAGCTCAAACGCTTGGTCATTTAGCGTCTCGATCAGCGCATCCTGGGCTTTGGAGGTTAGGTACGAGACTTCGAAATGCTTCCGGGTGCCACAGAGTGCAAACGACTGCTTCTTACGTATCACCTACAATTCTCTCGGAAAAATTCACAGTACGTAACATCATTGCGTATCCGCTATAGGTAGGCTACGAAGCCCATTGCAGAGCATTTGTTGAGCCCTTGCAGCAGCTGGAAGTCTTCATTTGAGGAAAGCAAAGTGGAAAAAAAATCTAAGCATTGGCTATTTATGGCACCACTGTTTATGAGCCTGTTATTCGGTGCTCAAAGTGAAGCTGCCTCATCCGATCCATGCCGGGTACCGGCTCAACAAAACCTGGGTCAGATTGAACATTGCTTTAGCCCTGAAGCAGGCCTCAAACGCAGCTTTTTTGTGTCGCTGCCCGAAAACTATAACGCCTCGAAGGCCTACAAGTTATTGATCGTTTTCCCCGGGACGGACACTACGGGCGAGCAAATGCAGGAGTACATTGGCCAAGATTGGAATGAGGATGTTGCCGGGCTTGAGGGTGAAATGAAGGATACGATTCTGGTTTATCCAGACCCGAAATGGCGTAAGTTTGAAGCTTTTGGAGACACCCGCGAGGGCGAGGAACTGGGGGGATGGCTGCTAGGGCCGTACGGTCGCCAGGCAAAAGGGATGGAAGACCTCAACTTCACTGGCGAGCTGCTCGACCTTCTACAGAAGAATTACCGGATCGACTCTAAAAGAATCTTCGTGACCGGCCACTCGTGGGGCGGAGACATGGCTGCCGTTGTGGGCTGCTTCCTGGGTGACCGTGTGCGAGCCGTTGCCCCTGTTGCGGCAAACGACCCTTATTGGTTCAACACTGGCGGTGCGCCGCTGAACTGCAAAGGTAGCGTAGCCGTCTGGACCTTCTTTGGGCTGGATGACAAAGCATTCAATGAGTCTGCCAAATACGACGGTGAGTTTGGTCAACGGCAAGCTGACCACTGGCAGAAGATCAACCAGTGTCAAAATGGAGAGGCTGTTGTTGAAGGCGTTAGCCAGGGCGACGAAACGGTTGAATATCAGAATTGCAAACAACCAGTGAGGCTTACCTTGTACCGCGACAGCTACCCGGGCGGTGGTGAGGAGTCGGGACATCAGCCGCCGGCTTATTTCATGAAAACCGTTAGTGAATGGTTTTCACAATTCTGAGTTAGGCCGAATCCTGGCATCACCAAAACCCGCAAAAGACGGATTTTGGTGATGCTTCGCATTTGGGGGAACAGGAGGATCTTACGGTGCGGTTTTGCTCCTCTCGTTTCAGCTGCTTATAAAGCCTCCTTCGTTACCAGGTCATGGGTATTCACAACCGTCTGCTGTCCTGGGCGTAGTGCTTGTTGCACCGCCTCGACGATCCGGGGTGATTCACGCTTCTGCCGTAGTTAACGCCCGAAAGCATCCCCCTTGGCTATCGAAACAATCAACAGCGTCGGCAGCAACAATGCCAGTGCTACCCAGGGAATAGCGCCTGCCCCCCATGTTTCCAGGAGAATCCCGCCGATCACACCACTGCCTGCAAACGCCAAATTGAAAACGGTCACCAACATTGACTGCGCAATATCAGCGCCGTCACTGGCAACATCAGCCAAGGCGGTTTGCAATAAGGTTGGCGCACCACCGAAGCTCATCCCCCACAGGACGATTCCGATATAGATCGCACTGACGGGCAGGTCACCCAGCCCAAGGGCAAATGAAACCAGGGTGAATGCTGTCAGGCTGAGCAGTACCAGACTCCGAAGTCTGCCATCAATCAGCGTGCCGATCATCCATAGACCGAACAAGGCCGCAATACCGAATGAAAGGAGGCCTCGATCTACCTGATCGGCCAATCCAACAGAAGCCAGGAATGCAGCAATATAGGTATAGAGGGTGTAGTGGGCCAGGATCCAGAGCATGACCACCGCCAGCACGGGGCGCACGCCAGGGGTTTGCAAGACCCTGCATAACGGCAGGCGTTGATCGGAGCGTTGTCCGGGATAATCAGGCACTTTCAGATATATCCAGGCCATCAGCAAAAGGCTGAGCCCTGAGAGAGTCCCGAACACGCTACGCCATCCCAGCAGTTTGCCGAGCCAGGCACCTAGCGGTACGCCTAGGGCAAGTGCCAGAGGGATGCCGAGCATGGCCAGCGCCATAGCGCGACCGTGCAGCTGTGGGGCGACCAACCGTCTGGCGTAGCCGGATAGCAGGCTCCAGGCCAGACCGATTGCGATACCCACCATGAAACGGGCAGCCAGCGTCAATGAAAACCAGGGCGACAGGGCGGTCACCGCATTACAGGCGCAAAACGCCCCGACGGCCAGTAATAGCACCAAGCGCCGACGCCAGCCCTGCAACGCGAGAGTCAATGGAATAGCCGCCAACCCTGAGCCTAGTGCACATAGTGTCACCATCTGACCGGCCCACGCTTGCGACACACCAAATGCCTCGGCGATTTGTGGCAAAAGTCCTGCTGGCACCGTTTCGTTGGCGGTGGCGATAAAGCTACCCATTGTCAGCGCCAACAGGGCCACCAGTGGGAGACGCCCGGTAGTGAGGCATTCGGTATTGCCCGATGTCGTGAAAGAGCTATTTTCAGATTGCGATTTGCCGGTCATGACCTGTGCTCAGAGGAATGGGAGACGTGAGTGTGATGAACTGCTACGGATTTGATAATTGGTCTACCATTTGATGAACTATCAAATTTGAATTGAATATGGCTACTGACCGATTGGGTGATATGCGTTTGTTTGTGGAG